>Ga0209312_1000356_pt1 | contig 45088 bp, 27 predicted proteins | sample BioC13SIPDNA_4_FD_185744 | JGI IMG/M metagenome (GOLD analysis project Ga0209312, IMG submission 185744) | Anaerobic biogas reactor microbial communites from Washington, USA - Biogas_R1_B C13 SIP DNA (SPAdes) (version 2) | ecosystem: Engineered > Bioreactor > Anaerobic > Unclassified | place... | reverse complement strand
CCGAGCAGCTCGAACAGTCGAATGCCTACAGCGACCGATTGCAGGAGAGAATCGTCGGACTGGTGGGCGAGGCAATTGCGGAGTTGTCGTCCGCCACGGTGTCGTATACTCACGCCCGCGCGGGGTTCGGTATGAACCGTCGGCAGAAGACCGAACGGGGCCGGCAGATCAGCCCCAATCCCGACGGTCCGGTCGATCACGATGTCCCCGTGCTGCGGATTGACGGTCCTGACGGGTCGTTGCGGGCGGTCGTGTTCGGATACGCCTGTCACGCCACGACGTTGAGCGGCTATGAGTACTGCGGGGACTACCCCGGCTTCGCCCAGGAGTGCATCGAGCAACGGCACCCAGGGACGGCTGCCCTGTTCGTGGCCGGCTGCGGGGGCGATCAGAATCCGTATCCTCGCAGCCCGGACCGCGCGCTGGAATTGTGTCGCCAGCATGGCTATGGGCTGGCCAACGCGGTCGAGGCGGCGCTGCAGGGCCCGCCGAAGCCGGTGCGTGGACCGCTGCGCGCGGCGATCGAGCAAGTGACATTGGACTTCGCCGAGCCGCCCAGCCGCGAAACACTGGAGACGCAGATCAAGTCCGGCAACAAGTACGAACGCCTGCACGCCGAATTCCTTCTCCAGCAACTGGAGCATGAAGGCAAGATTCCATCTACGTATCCGTATCTGGTCCAGACGGTCCGGTTTGGTGACGATCTGACGATAGTGGCCCTGGCAGGAGAGGTGGTCGTCGATTACTCGCTGCGGTTGAAGAGCGAACTGGCCGGTTCGCCGCTCTGGGTGGCCGGATACTCGAATGACGTCTTCGGCTACGTGCCTTCGGTCCGCGTCCTGCGGGAGGGCGGCTACGAGGGCGGCGGCGCGATGCTCTACACCCCGCTGCCGGGCCCGTTCGCCCCGTCGGTCGAGGAACGCATCGTGAACGCCGTCCACGCCCTGCTGGCCGATGCGCCAACGCTCCAGCGCAACTGACGCCGCAGCTTCGTTTCTCACCGTCCTGTTCTCTCTGCCGCAGGTCGGATGAGGGGCCCGTGTGTATCTGTGGGAGACAGGCCCGATTCAGTATGGTAACATTGCTTCATTCGAGTGCTTGACTATCGCATCGTGTTGCCTTTTAGCGGTGGAGAGTTGCTGATGCCGAGCGGCGGTAGAACGCGGCCTGAAACCGCGCTGTTGCATCCCTCCCCGGCAGGTCGCAAGAAGCGGATATTCCTGGGGCTGGCGATCATGATGAGTATCGTGCTGTTGGTTCTGTCGGTGGTGCTCTACAATCCTGTGTGCACGCTGACATCATTGGAGAAGGTCGATGACTTCCCGCTCTACGTCATGCGCTATCGAGGCACGTACCTGTTCGACCTTTTCGCCAGGGCAGGTCTCGATTGGGGCCCTTATCGCAGAGTCTATGAGGCGGTGAATCCGGATGCATGCACGAGCTTCGCGGCGCCAAGCCCGGAGGGCGCGACCCTCTTCGGCTATGTCTCCGTCTGTATGGTCGATCTCTACTACCTCGGGCTGGAGGGAATGCAGGAGATTCCATGGTCCAGGCGGTTCGTTCTTCTGGCCGCACCGCACGCGACGATCGATGGGATGAACGAGTGCGGCGTGGCGATCGCGCAGAATGCGGTGCCGAATCGGAACACCTCCAAGGACCCCAACAGGCCGACGCTGCTCAACAGCCAGATCGTGCGCCTCGTGCTCGATCATGCGCGGGATGTGAACGAAGCGCTGGCTCTAATCCAGCAGTACAACGTTGAGTTCTCAGGACCGCCCGTTCACTTCCACATTGCCGACGCCTCGGGGGATTCCGTTGTCGTCGAATACGTCGACGGCGGAGTCTCTGTCGTGCGCAGCGATCGGTCGTGGCAGATCGCGACGAATTTCCTGCTGTCCGAGGAGCGCCGGCCCGACTGCTGGCGATACAGCAAGGCACAGGAGACACTCGTCCGGTCGCAAGGTTGCCTCTCTCCGCCTGCTGCGATGGATTTGCTGGAGGCTGTCCGGCAGGAGCACACGGTGTGGTCCGTTGTCTACAATCTCGATGCCGGCTTGATCAACGTGGCCGTGGGACAAGAGTACGATGACGTGCATGCGTTTGGCCTTCCGATGCGCCGTCATCCATAGGACACGGGAAGACTCACAGATTCATGGGCAGGCCGCGGTCGCGGAGGTGTTCTTTCATCTGGGTGATGGTGAAATCGCCGAAGTGGGTGATCGAGGCCATGAGTACGGCGTCGGCGCCGCCGAGGGTGATGGCGTCGTAGAGATGGTCGAGGTTGCCCGCGCCGCCGGAAGCGATGACGGGGATGTTGACGGCATCGGAGACCGCCTTGTTCAGCTCGTTGTCGTAGCCGGCCAGCGTGCCGTCGGCGTCCATGCTGGTCAGCAGGATTTCGCCGGCCCCCAACTCTTCGCCGTGTGCGGCCCATTCGACGACATCGAGATCCGTCGGCTCCGAGCCGGCCTTGACGCACACCTGCCAGTGGCCCGGCCGCGCCTTGGAGCGCCTTGCGTCGATGGCCAGCACCACGCATTGATTGCCGAACCGACGCGCCGCTTCAGCGATCAGATTCGGGTTCTGCACCGCCGCTGTGTTGACCGAGACCTTCTCGGCGCCGCTGCGCAGCAGTTCGTCGATCTGCTCGACGCTCTGCACGCCGCCGCCGACGGTGAAGGGGATGAAGACGTTTTTCGCGACGCGCTCGACCATGTCCACGATGGTCTTACGCGAGCGGATCGTCGCGGTGATATCAAGGAAGACCAGTTCGTCGGCCCCGGTGTCACTGTATCGGGCCCCCAGTTCCACCGGGTCGCCCGCGTCGCGGAGATTGAGAAAGTTGACGCCTTTGACGACGCGGTTGTCCTTGACGTCGAGGCACGGAATGATTCGCTTGGTCAGCATAGCAAAGAGTTTGAAGTCAGCAGTGTGCAGTTTGAAGGACGCATCGCTCGAAACCTCACACGTCGCACTTCAGGCTCTCCTCCTGCAAAGATCGTAGAAATTCTGGAGGACCTTCAGTCCCTGCCGGCCGCTCTTCTCGGGGTGGAACTGTACGCCGTAGATGTTGTCTTTCTGGATCGCCGCCGGCAGGGCGAAGCCGTAGTCGGTATAGGCGACCTTCGCCCGCTCGTCGCCGGGCTGGGCATAGTACGAGTGGGCGAAGTAGAAGTGTTTGGATTCGCCGAGGTCCGAAAACAAGTCCATGTCGCCCGGCAGATCGACTCGATTCCAGCCCATATGCGGGACCACCTGTCCGGCCGGCAAGGCGACTACCTTGCCCTTGACCAGACCCAGTCCCTGGTGCGGGCCGTACTCGGAACTCTCCTCGAAGAGCATCTGGTAGCCGACGCAGATGCCCAGGACCGGCTTGCCGGCGGCGGCAGCCTGCCTGACCAGTTCGGCGGCCGAGCCCAGGGCTTCGATCGCATACCCGAAGGCCGCCACGCCCGGCAGAACCAGCCCGAGGGCCCGTTCCACCGTGTCCGGGGCCCGGCTCAACTGGATGTCGCAGCCAATGTGCCGAAACGCGTTGCAGACGCTGCGGACGTTGCCGATATTGTAGTCAATCACGACGATCATCGGGGGAGTCTACTGTCCGGCCGTCGGGCGCGTCAAATGAGAAGTCCTGATAGGTCGCTTAAGGAGAATTGATTCATGGCCTGCAAACGGCGAGTCTGTGTCTGCGGGGACTCCACTGGAGCTTATGCTTGTCGACGTTTTTTGTGCTTTTCCGATAGAGTTTCTGCCCGGGAATGCCGATTCTGTACGGGATCGAATACGGAGAACTAGGGGATACTGTCGATGTGTGGAATTGTTGCTTACCTGGGCCGCAAGGCCGCTCAGCCGATTCTTGTCGAGGGGCTCAAACGCCTGGAATACCGAGGCTACGACTCGGCGGGTATTGCCTTGCTGGATGACGGCTCGATTCACGTGACCAAGACCAGCGGGCGGATCAGTGCACTGGAAGATATCTTGGACGAGCCGCATGGCTGGGACACGCTGGGCATCGCCCACACGCGGTGGGCCACGCACGGCCGACCCAACACCGCCAACGCGCACCCGCACCTGGACGCGACGGGCAAAATCGCCGTCGTGCACAACGGAATCATCGAGAACTACGCCACGCTGCGGACCTGGCTCCAGAACGAAGGGGTCGTCTTCCGCAGTGAGACGGACACGGAGGTGATCGCCAACCTGATCGGCTATATCTACGCCAACCAGGCGGATGCGGGACTGTCGGATGAGCAGAACGCCTTCGAATGGGCGGTTCAGCAGGCCCTGCGAAAGCTGCACGGGACGTTCGGCCTGGCGATCCTCTGCGGCGACTTCCCCGACACGCTGATCGGGGCCAAGCGAGGCAGTCCCCTGATCCTCGGCGTGGGCAACACCGAGTACATTCTGGCTTCGGACGCTGCGGCCATCGTCGAGCACACCACGCAGGCGATCTACATGGCCGACAACGAGATGGTGCTCGTCGGTCCGGACGGGTTCCACACAAAGACGATCGACAACGTCACGGTCGCCAAGGACCTCAAGCAGATCGAGTTCTCGCTCGAACAGATCGAGTTGGGCGGGTTTGAGCATCACATGCTCAAGGAGATCTTCGAGCAACCTGAATCACTGCGCATGTGTCTGGGCGGGCGGATCGAGGCGCACGACGGCAAGATCAAACTCGGCGGCATCCGGGATTACCTGCGGGAACTGACGCGGGCCCGTCACGTGATCTTCACGGCGTGCGGCACGGCGTTCCACGCCGGTCTGGTGGGAGAGTTCCTTCTCGAACACCTCGCCCGTATTCCCGTTGAGACGGAATACGCCAGCGAGTTTCGCTATCGCAACCCCATCATTGAGGACGGCACCATCGTCATCGCCATCAGCCAGTCGGGCGAGACGGCCGACACCCTGGCGGCCGTCGAGCAGGCCAAAGAACGCGGCGCGGTGGTCCTGGGCGTGGTCAACGTCGTCGGCTCGACGATCGCTCGAGCGACGGACGCCGGCGTCTATCTTCACGCGGGCCCCGAGATCGGTGTGGCCAGCACGAAGGCCTTCACCGCACAGGTGGCGGTGCTGAGCATGCTGGCGATCGAGCTGGGCCGGCGCCGACACCTGGGCAGCGACGACGCGGCCCGTCACATCGACGAGCTGGCCCAGATCCCTGAGAAGATCGAGCGGATTCTCGAACAGTCCGACCACATCCGCGAGATCGCGGCGGCCAATATCGACAAGGAAAACTGGCTGTTTCTCGGCAGGGGGTTTAACTACCCGGTGGCGCTCGAAGGGGCGCTGAAGCTCAAAGAGATCAGCTACATCCACGCCGAGGGCCTGCCCGCAGCGGAGATGAAACATGGCCCGATCGCACTGATTGCCGACGGCATGCCCGCTGTATTCGTCGCGACAGCCGGCGCGCAGTACGACAAGATGATGGGCAATATCCAGGAGGTGCGAGCCCGAGGCGGCAGGATCATCGTCGTGGCGACCGAAGGCGACGAGTGCCTCGAAGGCGTCGCCGACCACTTCATCACGGTCCCGCAGACGCCGGAGTTGTTCCAGCCGATGCTGACGGCGGTCCCGCTGCAACTGCTGGCGTACCACGCCGCGGTGCTGCGAGGCCACGACGTGGACAAACCGCGCAATCTCGCCAAGAGCGTGACGGTCGAGTAGGGGTGCGTCATCATTCGCCCCACCGCATGGACAGGATGTGAACCGCTATGGATGGCACACACGATCGAATACTGCGAACGAACGCGCATCGTCCGGCGTTCAGTCTGATCGAGCTGCTCGTCGTCGTCGCCGTCATCTCGGTCCTGGTGTCGATCCTCATCCCCACGCTGAGAAAAGCCCGGCAGGCGGCGTCCCGCGTCGGCTGCGCTCATAACCTGCGACAGATCCATCTGGGCATGGGCATGTATCTGCACGACCACGACGGGACCTATCCGTGTGCGACCGATCCGGTGTCCGAGGACCCGGTCTACTGGCTGTGGATGGGACGCGGATGGCGCCGGTGGGTCAAGCCCTATCTGGGCGCCTCCGTCGATGGAAACAATCCCTCGGTGCTGCTGTGTCCCGAGGATCGTGCGGACCCGGCCTTGTTCGAATCGACCAGCTACGCCTACTCGATGACGTTCTACCACAGTCCCCAGCAGATCGATGCGATGAACGACAAGGCCGACACCTATAGCGACCCTCGCCCCTCGATTCCGCAGCGGGCCGATGCGGTCGCAAGCCCGGCGGCCAAGATTCTCATCGGCGAGTGGGCCAGCAGCCATATTCCCGTCGAAACCGAGCAGGGCTGGTGGAACTGGCAGGGGGCGCGTAACTTCCTGTTCGCCGACGGCCACGTCGTCTTCCTCAAGGCCGAGCAGATCCTGCCGGCCCGCGACGGCCTTCCCGACGCCAACCTGACGATCCACGGCATCAAAGGACGCGACATCGCTCAATAGGTGGATGCCGAGCTTTTCACCGTGAACTCGGCCTGCCTGCCCGCCTCGATGCGCAGCCCATCGCGGAATGTGCGATCGCCGAAGCTGCTCAGGTGGAACCTGGCCAGGTCGAGTCTGCCGTGCAGGACTGCCAGCGTGACCTGCGCCGACGCGCCGGTTCGCTCGATTGCGCACGTGCCCCAGGCGTCGCCGTTGGACCAGAAGTGGTTGCCCTCTCCTTTCGCAAAGGTCATGGTCCTGTCCACGCCGGAGTAGAGGAACCCAGTCAGCGCGGGCACCGCCGCCCAACTGGCCATGGCGCGGGCGTAGTGGTGTCCGCATTCGGCCTCGTCGAAGGGGCTGCGTCTGCGGCCGTCATATCGGTCGCGGATGTTGGCGATGCACGTCAGGCCGTCGTCGATGAGCCCCTCCTGGAGCATACCGATCGCGGCGGTGTATTCGAAGCCGGTCATCACCTCGCTGAAGTAGGGGAATGGGTTCTCGGGTCGGTCTTTCGGATAGCTGGCCATCAGCAGGGCGGACTCGTCGCCCATCGCGAAGCTGCGCATACAGTTGAAGTGGTCGTGCATGCCGTTGCGATAGTTGTATTTCATGATGCTTGCCAGGGTCTTACGCACGTGGTCCGGCCGCACCAGATAGCCCAGACCACAGACGTGGGCGGTGTACTGGCCGACGAGCTGATCCACCAGGCAGCCGGAGCCGAGCTGGTAGTCCGGCTTGGTCGGATCGGCCGCGCCCATTCCCACGAGCAGGGCCGGCGCGATCGCCGACCGGTCCTTGGGCGGGCGGATGTGATGTTCGTAGTACTCGCCGTTGAAGAGGTTCTCGTCAATCCATCGGTTGCCGCGTTCGAACAGGCTGCGGCACGTTGTCGCGAATGCCGTGTCGCCCTGATGTCGGGCCATCTCCTCGGCCGCCCGCAGCGCTCCGAGGTACCAGAGGCCCATCTGTGGGTTCGGCCCGTAGTATTCGACATCCATTGTATTGTGCTGGCAGCCGTCCATTACGCCATCCTTGTCGGCGTCCCAACCACCCTCAATCCAGCAGAATTCGAGGGCTCGTTTCGCATGCGGCCAGAGCGATTCGAGCAGAGGCTCGTTGCCGGAGAGCTGCCAGTCGCGATAGAGTTTCATGATACAGCCCATCTGGCCGTCGGCGGCTGCCTTGCCATACTCCCGAGCCCGCGCCAGCGGGAGGTTCACGCGGAAGCTCATCAGGCCGGTGTCGTCGGTGGCATGGGCGAACTCGACCTCGCGCATGGATCGGGCCAGTGACCCGAACAGGAACGCCGTCGCGTGCTCGTAGTTCCAGACATGGGTGCAGGAGCCGTGGCAACAGCCCCCTCGGTTGCTGCATCCCTCGAATCCGTAGAAACGTCCATCCCGCGTGCGGAAGCAGGTCTGGCTGCGCAGGGAGCTGAGATTGAACAGAGCCGCCTCCTTGACGACCTCGGGCAGGTCACTGTCGCAGAAGGCCTTCACGAAGCAAACGGTGTCCGCTTCGAGCCGGCTCAGTCGGCCCGCTACCTTCTGAGCCACGTCCCAGGCGTCGGCGTACTGGGTCGTGTAGTAATTGCCGATCCGGTCGTCGTCGTTGCCCTTGGGCGTCCAGGTCGTCCGGTTGGGGAAGTGCCAGGCGATCAGAAACGTCACCGCCTTCTCCTGTCGGGCCGGGAGTTCGACCTGCACCGCCAGCGACGCCATCGGGGTGTCCTCGCCAGTGGGCGCTCGTTCATCGAGCCTGCCATCGGTGCTGAAGTCATCCCAGAAATCGAGCGGCGACCGGCCCCAGCCGGAGGCGATCCACGAGACTCGATGTGTTACGCCGGCGCTTGCGGTGGTCGCCAGCGCGATCGTTCCCCATTGCTCGGCCCGCTCGGCGACGCCCTCGGAGTCCATGAAGATGCCCCGAATCCCGTCCGTCTGGCGATAGTGGTTGCGGTTGGCGCGTCCTCCGGTTGCGATCAGGTCGCCCTTCCAGTCCCTGGTCTGGCCGGAGCCGTCGATTCCGACGAAGTTGGGCAGGGTTCCGCAGACGGACGCCACGAGCGGCCGATCGGTCTTGTTCCGCAGGATATACCGCAGGATGGCGACCGGGATGCCGCTGATGTCGGGGTCGGCGGGGACCAGGGGATTGAAGGCCTCAATGCGCACGTCGATGGGCATGTCGGGATCGCCGAGCATGACCTGGCCGAGCGGGTAGGCCGATGCGAAGGAGCAGTCTCGAAAACGCGGCAGACCGTGGTTGGGCGCCGTGCTGCCGTGGCTGTTCTCATAGGCCGAGACGTCGATCGGGCCTTCGGCGGCCTTGGCCAGCGTCTTGCCGTCGGGAGTCCTGACGAAGACCGCGAAGAACGGACCGAACGAACCTCGCATCGGCACGAAGCCCTTGGCAGGACGGTTCATGATCTCCCAGTCGCGGAGGTCACCCCGGCCGCCCAGCGAGACCGTCCCGGTTCCGATTCCGCCCAGCGGGAGGGCGATTCGAGCGAGATGCTGTTGGTCGTAGCGCTTGAGCACGGGCCAGGTCGCCGACGCGTCCTGCAGGGCGGTCGCCGGAGCGATTTTGACGGAATCCTGTGCAAAGGCCTCACCCGCACAGACCAGGCAAGTCATCAGAACGACGATCCGTGGAAAGAATGGGCGTGATTTCATGGCGTTCTCCCGTAAGAGCAGCTTTCTTACACGATCCACAGGACGGGGCTCGCACGTCCGAAAGGGTGAATATGGATTGTCAGGCCTGCTCGAGGCCGAGCACGTTGGTCATGGAGTACAGACCAGGGGCTTTGCCGATCAGCCATTCGGCCGCCCGCAGAGCCCCTCCGACGAAGGTGTCCCGGCTGTGGGCGGTGTGGCTGAGCGTGATGGTTTCGCCCAATGTACTGCAGATCACCGAGTGAACGCCCACGATGTCGCCGGCTCGGACAGCGTGCATGCCGATCGTGCCGGGCTGTCTCAGGGCGTCCTTGCCGCTGCGGCCGTGGGTCAGGCAGTCAGTATAGTCCCGCCCGGTTGCCTGGCAGACCTTCTCCGCCAGCGTCAGGGCGCTGCCACTGGGCGCGTCCTTTTTGAAGCGGTGATGCTGTTCGACGATCTCGATATCGTAGTCCGGCCCGAGCATGGCGGCCGCCTTGCCCACGAGGGCGAACAGCACGTTCATGCCCACGCTCATGTTGGTCCCGTAGATGAGGGGGATGGCTTTGGCCGCTTTGGCGACCACGGCCTGCTGCTCGGTGTCCAGGCCGGTCGTCCCCATGACCAGCGGGATCTTCTTCTCCATACAGTGCCGTAGTGTGCCGGTGGCCGCCTGGGGGAGGGAGAAATCGATCACAACGTCCGGATCGGGAGGACAGGAATCGCTCAGAGTCACGTTCAGAGCACCGACCCCCGCCAGCAGCCCCGCGTCCTTGCCCAGATCGGGATGACCCTGGGCGTCGGCAGCGCCAACGACCGTGAACTTCCCCGATTCGACCGCCAGGGCGATGATTCGCTTGCCCACGCGCCCGGCCGCACCTACAACCGCCAATTTGCGTTTCATCTCCGTACCCTTCCTGAACGAACACCTGCAAGGCACGGATGATAGCCGGTGGGCAATGCAATGGCAAGCCGGAAACCGGGTCCGCGATCAGCGGCGACGCCTCCGCCGGGTGGACGGACACCTCGCGATAGGGGCATTCGCGACCCTCGCAGGATGCCGAAAAAGGCCAAAATCCCCAAAAAAGTTGTTGCCCCCCAATTCGAGGCCGATTACTATAAGAATTTCGCAGGTGAACTATATAGCTGCCAGCAAGGCTGTGCGAGGTGTAGGTAATGGTGTTGACAGGACGTATGTACAGTGCAGCGGCGTAGATGCGCAATTCGTGCCTGCGCGTTTGCGCCGATGGCGGCTGTAGATTTGATGTTTCTGCTTCAGTATCGTAGCGCCAGCGAGGTTGATGGTGAGGTTCGGCGGACCCGACTGCAGGCCGGGCCGAGCCGCTGTCGGAGGCGACGGATGTAGGCGAAACGCAGGTGACAACCTCGGTTGGCATGGGTGTGTTTGAAGTGGAAACTGGTTAGAGTTTCCACTTTTTTTTGGTCTTTATTTCGGGACCGCCGTTCTCGCCGGTCAAGTGCACCGGCGGGTGACGAGGCATGGCAATATCGCCTCCGGTGCATCAGGGCCGGCGCCGGAAGGTTGTTTCTACTTGGATGAGATAAGACTATGAACCAGGAATTGTTGAGGATCGTGGACAACATCGCCCGGGACAAGAATATCGACAAGGAGTCGATCTTCGCTGACCTTGAAGAGGCGATGATCTCGGCGGTTCGCAAGCATTTCGGCGACCCGGAAAGCGAGATCGTGGTTCGTATCGACCGGGAGAGCGGCAAGGTGGTTGCCTTCCGCGACGAGCAGCCGATTGACATCCGCCGGCTGGGGCGCATCCCGGCGCAGACGGCCAAGCAGGTGATGATCCAGAAGATCCGAGCCGACGAGCGGGACAGCATCTTCAGTGAGTTTGTTCAGCGGAAAGGCCAATTGATCAGCGGGGCGGTGGTTCGGTACGAGGGGGGCACGCTCATCGTCAACCTGGACCATTGGACCGAAGGGTTCATGCCGAAGGGCGAGCAGATCATGGGCCAGACGCACCGGCCCGGGGAGCGGATTCGCTGCCTGATCCTCGACGTGAAGGAAACCGCCAGTCAGGTGAAGATCATCCTGTCGCGAACGCACCCGGACTTCATCCGGCGTCTGTTCGAGTCGGAGGTCCCGGAAATCGCCGAGAACATCATCGAGATTCGGGCCCTGGCCCGTGAGGCGGGCTATCGCAGCAAGGTGGCGGTGACCTCTTACGACGACAAGGTGGACCCCGTCGGGGCCTGCGTGGGTGTGCGAGGCAGCCGCATCAAGAATATCGTCGATGAACTGGGCGGCGAGAAGATCGACATCGTCCGGTGGAACGATTCGTCTCAAGTCCTTGTCGCCAATGCGCTTATGCCGGCAAAGGTCAGTGAGATCGCCCTGTGCTTCGAATTGGGGCGGGCCACTGTGGTGGTGGAGGAGGACCAGTTGTCTTTGGCCATTGGCAAGCACGGCCAGAACGTTCGTCTGGCGGCCCGGCTCAGCGGTTGGGACATCGACATCCTGACGCCCGACGAGTACAACCTCGGCATCGAGCGGCTGGCGGCGGCCATCAAGAGCGTCGAGGGGGCCGACGACATCCTGGTTGATAAGCTGATTGCCTTGGGTATCATATCGGTTCTTGATCTCGATGATGTGGGGCCCGAGCCGCTGGTCGGTGAGTTGGGCCTCGATCCCGACTTCGCCGAGAGGCTGGTTCAGGGCGCCGACCAGGCGGCCAAGATGATGGCCGTTGAATCGGAGCGCAAAGAGGCCGAGAAAGAGCTGACCGAGCAGGTCAGTCGCCCTGAGGCACAGAAGAAGGATCAGGAACAATAGCTGTACGTGGAGGTTTCTTGGCTGCTACAAGAGTCTACCTATTAGCTCGCGATCTCGGTGTCAAGAGCTCGGCGATCGTGAAGAAATGCCAGGACGAAGGTCTGGACGTCAAGAACCACATGACCGCGATCTCCGCCGGTCTGGCCGCTACGATCCGGGAGTGGTTCAGTGAAGGGGAGAACGTGACGACGGTCGAGACCGCCGAGAGAGTGGATCTGTCCGAAGTCCGGGTCAGGAGGCCCCAGCGAACCAAGGTCGTGGAGGCGTCGCAGGAGTCCGAAGAAGGGCCCGACAGCGGCGTGGTCGAAGCCGCGGTGGCTGAAGCCGAGCCGTCGTCGGAGGCAGCGGAAGCGGTTGAGGAACAAGCCGAGGCCCCTGTCGTGGCCGAGACGGTCGAGGCCACGGAAACCGAGGAGGAGACCCAGGTCCCGGTGGCCGAGACGGAGGAGGCCGAGGCGGTCGAGTCGGCCCCTGCGGCGGCCCAGCCCGAAGCACCCGCGCCGCCCAAGGTCGAAGAGAAGAAAGAGGAAATTGTGGTGCTGCCCGCCGGACCCATGCTCGGCAAGCCGAAACCGGCCAAGCTCAGTGGTCCGCAGGTCGTTCGGGTCGAGGCCCCGGAACCGCTGGATCGCTTCCGTCCACGGGGCCGCCCGCGCCCGCGACGCGACGGGGCGGTCACCGAGCCCCTGATGGGCAAGGACAAGGCCCCGGCGGCTGTCTCATCGGCGGACGCCGACAAGAAACGAGGCAAGCATCACAAGGAAAGGACCCACGGGCGCCGAAAAGAAGGTGTGGAGGAAGACGCCGCCAAGAAGAGCAAGGCCCGTGGCAAATGGCGTCAGAGAGATATAGAAGAACGGCAGGCTCGTCTGAGCGCCGCCGGCGGCGAGGGCCTTCGCCTGCGCCCATCTCGGAAGATCACGTCGAAGTCGCAACGGGAGGCCGGGGCGGCGGGCCGGCCGCGAAGGGCCATGGTAAGTGAGCCGATCACGGTGAAGGATCTCTCCTCTGCATTGGCGGTCAAGGCCGCGGACATCATTGCCAAGTTGATGCAGCAGGGAGTGATGGTGACCGCCAACCAGGTGATTGCCAACGACGTGGCCGAATTGGTGGCCGTCGAGTTTGAGACTGAACTGGAGATCGAGCGTAGAAGCTCCGTGGAGGAAAGTATTCGAAAAGAGTTCGAGTCGCGTGAGCGTCTGAATCTCAAGAGGCGTCCGGTGGTCGTGGCCATGCTCGGTCATGTCGATCACGGCAAGACGAGCCTGCTTGACAAGATTCGCTCGACGCATGTAGCGGCTGGGGAAGCCGGCGGCATCACACAGCATATCGGCGCCTCGCAGGTAACCTGGAACAACAAGACGGTCACCTTCCTGGACACGCCGGGGCACGAGGCGTTCACCGCCATGCGGGCCCGCGGGGCGAACATGACGGACATCGTGGTGCTGGTGGTCGCGGCCGACGACGGGGTCATGCCGCAGACGATCGAGGCCATCGCGCACAGCAAGGCGGCGGGCGTAGCGATCGTTGTGGCCCTGAACAAGATCGATCTGCCCGGCTGCGACATCAATCGCATCTACGCGCAGTTGTCGGAGCACGAGCTGACGCCGGCCGAGTGGGGCGGACAGACCGAAGTGGTCAAGACTAGCGCCACGACCGGCCAGGGGATTGAGGATCTGCTCGAAGCACTGGACTACACGGCGGAACTGATGGACCTCAAGGCCGATGACGGCATCCCGGCCACCGGGTGGGTGGTCGAGGCCAAGATGTCGCCGCAACAGGGCCCGGTGGCCACTGTGCTGGTCAAAGAAGGTCAGTTCAACAAAGGCGACGTCGTTCTGGCCGGCGATGCGTACGGCCGCATCAAGATGATGAAGAACAGCTACGGCAAGAAGATCAAGACCGCCACCAGTTCCATGCCCGTCGAGATCAGCGGTCTCAACGGGGTGCCCCAGGCCGGCGACCGGTTCTATTGCCTCGACGACGTCAATCGCGCCAAGGACGCCGCCGAAGAAGGCCGGCTTCGCGCGAGGGAAAAGTCGCTGGCCGAGCGAACCCAGGTGACGATGGACAACCTCTTCAGCCAGATCGAGGCGGGCAACGTCAAGGATCTGAATCTGATCGTTCGGGCCGACGTGCAGGGGTCGGTCGACGTGCTCAAGAAGTACCTGTCCGAGCTGAGTGTGGACGAGATCCGCATCAACATCCTCCAGGCCATGCCCGGCGGGATCACCGAAGGCGACGTGTTGCTGGCCGAGGCGTCCAACGCGATCATCATCGGCTTCAATGTCGTCGCCGACGAGCGCGCCGCCAAGGCCGCCGAGGCCGAAGGGGTCGATATCCGCCTGTACAACGTGATCTACCGCATTACGGAGGACTTGCGCAAGTCCATGGTCGGCATGCTCGAGCCGGAAGAGCAGGAGAAGGTGCTCGGTCGCGCTGTGGTCAGGGCCACGTTCAAGGTCTCGCGGATCGGGACCGTCATCGGCTGTTTCGTCAACAGCGGTGTGGCCCAGAAGAGCGCCAAGGCTCGGTTGATCCGAAACAACATCGTGGTTCGGGACAACCTGTCGCTCGAGTCGCTCAAACACTTCAAGGACGATGTGCGCGAGGTCAAGACCGGTTTCGAATGCGGCATCAAGCTGGCGGGATTCGACGACCTGAAAGTCGACGACACGCTGGAGTTCTATGAAATTGTCAAGGTGGCGCGAACCCTGGATTCCTAAGGGCCGGGCGCGGCGACCGGGACGGAAAGAAACGAATTTATGCCCACCCGAAGGCAGGAAAAGGTAGCTCGCGTGGTGAAAGAGGTGGTCAGCGATGCCATCGCCAATCACCTGAGCGACCCGCGCATTGCGGGGCTCGTTACGGTCACGCGGGTGGAGATGACGCCCGATCTGCGCAACGGGGAGGTGTATCTGAGCGTGTGGGCGGCCAGTGATGCGGCCAAGAACAAGACGTTCGCCGCGATCGACCATGCGGCCAAGCGCATTCAGTCGCTGTTGGGGGCCGCTTTGGAGAGCAAGTTTTGTCCGGTGTTGCACTTTCATCGGGACGAACACTTTTACAAGACCCTGGAGACGATGAGGCTGATCGAGGAGGTGGCCAACGAGCGCCGAATCCGGGAGGAGCAATCGCCGACCCCGGAACCCCCGGACCTCTGAGGGCCGCTGTCATGGGATCCGCATTCGTGCTTTGGCACACGGTGTTTTGTAGGGCGGCCGAGCGGTCGCAGTGTCATTTGGAAGGGCCATGAAGAACAGCAAGGAATACGCACAACGGTTGCAGAGGTTGTATCGCGGGCTCAAACGCGCCCATCCGAAGGTGGAGAAGACCAGCTACGACGATCCGATCGACGCATTGATCTACGGAATTGTCAGCGAGCGCGTCAGCGAGACGGCCACGCAGCGAGCCATGAAGGGGTTTCGGGAGACGTTCGTGGACTGGAACGATCTGCGGGTCTCGCGGGTCGAGGAGATCGTGGAGGTGTTGCACGAGGACACCGCCGTCAATCGGACCACGGCGTTCGCGCTGACGACGGCGCTGCGGGCGATCTTCGACGAGTACCATACGCTCAGCCTCCAGAATCTCAAGAAGGTCGGCAAACGTCCGGCCAAGCAGGCCCTGGAGAGCCTCGAAGGCACGGACCCCTATGTCGTCGGCTATTGCATGCTGACGTCGTTACAGGGGCACGCCATTCCGCTCACGGGGCAGATGGCCGATTATCTCAAACAGCATGAGGTGGTCGATCCCGAGGCGGACGAACAGGATATCGAGGGGTTCCTGACGCGTCAGGTGGCGGCGAAGAACGCCTATGAGTTCTATGCGCTGCTTCGTCGCGAGAGCGAATCACCCAAGGTGGTCAAGACCCGAAAGAAGACCACGACCCGCAAGAAAGCGAAGACCAAGAAGGTCGCCAAAGCCAAGAAATGACCAGCGATGTCGGGGCATGCCGATGGCGCGTTTGTGACGGACGGAACGAATGAGTGCAGAGAGAGTCTTGAAGTTGGGGATTCCCGCCGGGAGTCTTCAAAAAGCGACCGTGGACCTTTTCGCCAAGGCCGGATTCAGCATCTCCGATTCGAGGCGAAGCTATCAGCCGGCGATTGACGACGAGGAGATCCAGCCCATTTGTCTGCGCGCCCAGGAGATGGGCCGCTACGTGGGAGATGGGGTGCTCGATGCGGGCATCACCGGGCTCGACTGGATCATGGAGAACGACTGCGACGTTGTCGAGGTCTGCGAGCTGCCGTACAGCAAGGCGACGAGCAATCCGGCGCGGTGGGTTCTGGCCGTGCCCAACGAGTCCAAGGTGACCTGTCCCGAAGACCTCCGGGGCGGCATCGTCGCCACCGAACTGGTCGGCGTGACGCAACGGTATTTCGCCGATCGGAAGATCGACGTCAGGATCGAATTCAGTTGGGGCGCCACCGAGGTCAAGGCGCGCCTGGTCGATGCCATCGTCGAACTGACGGAGACGGGCACGTCGCTGCGGGCCAACAACCTGCGCATTCTGGACACGATCATCGTCTCGACGACGCGGCTGATCGCCAATCGGCAGGCCTGGCAGGACGATTTCAAGCGCGAGAAGATCGAGAATCTTTCCATTCTGCTCCGGGCGGCCATCGAAGCCCGCAGCAAGGTGGGTCTGAAGATGAACGTCCGCAAGGCGGACCTGGATGCTGTTCTGAAGGTATTGCCGGCGGAGAAGAGCCCGACGGTGTCCAGCCTGGCCGACTCGGATTATGTGGCGATCGAGGTGATCGTCGACGACAAGGTGGAGAGGGCCCTGGTCCCCGCGCTGAAGCGGGCGGGCGCCTCGGGCATCATCACGTATCCGTTGAACAAGGTCATCCACTGACAGACCCCGGCGACGGGGGCTGACGCGGCGACTCGGCATCGGCAACGCAAGACCGCTCCGGGGCGCCCGAGGCGTGGAGACGAGCTGTTGGGGATGTGCTTATGAAGATGCAGCACGTGTTGTTCCGGAGGGGGTTCGTGTTGGTTGTCGTCGGTGCGGCCATCGTTGTGGCGGGGTGCCGTCCGTCGGAGGTGCAACCGGTCGCTTCTTCCGCCGAGGCCGTCGCCGCGATCGATGACTATGTGATTGCCAAGGACGAGTTGGTCCAACGATTGGCGCAGAGCGTCCGGCCGCAGCGCGACACCTACAATCGCCCGGCGGAGCCGGTGACGGCCGAATCCGTGTTGCACGAGATGCTGGTCGAAAAGGCAATGGTTCTCGAAGGCCGCGCGCTCGGATATGCCGAAGACGAGTCCGTGGCCACCGCCATCGGTCGCTATCGGCAGCGCAGGCTGATCCAGGCCTTCCTGAACGACTACGTCCAGGAGAATATCCCTGTCACGCAGGCGGAGATTGACGAGAAGATCGTGGCCGATCCCAACATGAGTCCGGAACAGGCCCGCCTCCGGGTGCTCCAGGGCAAGGCGCAGCCTGTCCTGCAAACGCTCTATGCCGAATTGCAGGCGAAATTCGAACTCAAGAGAGTGGAGCGGAATTTCGCGCGGGCCGCCCAGATCCATCAGCGTCTGCTGACGCAGCCGGCCGAACCGCGGGGCCGCACTATATTCTGGATCACAAATTACCAGATCCAGAACGAGCTGAGCCGGGACGAGCGGGACATCGTTCTGGCGACCTATACGGGCGGACAGTTCACGCTGTACGACTGGTTCAAGGCGTTGAACGAGATCGCGCCGCCGGGGCGCCCCAAGGACCTGAACACGGCGGCCGGCGTCGGCAGACTGCTGGATCGGGGCATCGAGCCGGTGATTCTGGCCGCCGAGGCCGTCGCACGAGGCTACGACAAGAAAGAGGACCTGGTGCGCGACATCCGGGCCCGCGAGGACATGGCCATTCTCGGAAAGATGCGAACGGACAAGTACAAGGAGGTTCCGCAACCCGACGACGAGGAGATCCAGGCGTATTTCGAGCAGAACCAGGAGATGTTCGCCAAGGAAGCCACGCTCAAGATCGACCAGATCTGGTGCAAAGACATTGAAGCCGCCAAAGAGGTCAGGAAAGCGCTGGATAACGGAGCGGCGTTCGAGACGGTCAAGGCGGCGCACTCCTTGAAGGCCGACGAGCCGGCTCGGAATGTGTACGCATCGAGCGAAGGTGTCTTCTGGGAGGACCTTTGGAAGGGCGAGCCGGACGCCATCGTTGGCCCGATCAAAGGGTTCTACGAGAACGGAATTCAGTGGCGTGTGGTGAAGGTGCTCGAAAAGACGCCGGCCGAGCTGCGGCCATACTCCGATTCGATCAAGAACCAGGTCCAGTCGGCGATGATGGCGCAGCGTTCGAAGGATCATATCGACCGTTACGGCGCGTCCCTGCTGTCGAAGTATCCCCATGAGATCTATGCCGAGAGACTCAAGGGGATCGATCCTTTGGCGGTGACTGCGATCGAGTCCGATTCGGCCAGGTGAGAACGTTCGCGGCCTGGGCGCTTGTTCCGGTTCGGTGTGGCGGCCGTCACGCTGTCGATGGGGTTGTCAACACGAGGCCCTCGTGCTATCGTATGGCCGAGTCACAACCATGAACGGAGTGATGGATCGGCGGTCTTGACGATGGTCTTTACGCTGCAACGATATGTGTTTCGCGAACTCTTCCGGGTCTTCCTCCTGGCGACGATCGGGCTGACGCTGATCCTGAGCCTCGGCGGCGTGTTGGCGCCGGTTCAGGAATACGGTCTGGGGCCCCGTCAGGTCGTTCACATCTTGTTGTATCTCATGCCGATCACGTTGACGTTCGTATTGCCGATGGCGGCGCTGTTCGCCTCGGCGCTGACGTACGGACGCTTCGCCAGTGACAACGAACTGGACGCGTGCCGGGCCAGCGGCGTCAGTCTCTACACCATGGTCTATCCGGGTCTGGCCTTGGCGATTCTCGTGGCCATTGCCAATCTGATCCTCAGTTTCCACGTCATGCCCCACTTTGTTCACTTGGCCGAGAAGTCGCTCAAGGCCGACGCCAAGCAGATCCTGTTCCGCAACATCCAGCGGCGCGGCTTCTACAAGATGCCGCCGGACGGGCGGTTCCTGATCTACGCGGACCACGTCGATCTCAAGCGGGACACGCTTCTGGGGATCGTGGTCGTTCAGTACGATCAGGGCGTGATCACGAGAATTCGCACGGCCGACGCCGCCCGAATCCGGTTCGATCCGCACGAGAAGTTCAATGAGGTGAGGCTGGACGTCTACGGGGCGCGACAGATGGGCCACCAGGCGGAAGACCTGTGGCTCACCCTTGGGCAGGCGTCATTTCAGTACCACTTCGGCTCCCTGTTGGGCGACGACATCAAGTTCAAAAAGGTCAACGAGATCAAGCAGATTCGCGCGAATCTACTCTTCTTCGATCCGATTGCCAAGACGGCCGTGGCGGCGTATTCGCAACTGGCGACGGAGGCGCTGGCGCGGGATCTCAGCGCGAAGCTGCGTTCTCTCGATGGCGAGGGCTACGAGCTTCCCGGCACTTCTCGGTTCGTTCGATTGACCGCCAGCGGATGCGCGTTGGACGACGAACGGGCGATCCAACTGCTGGGGCCGGTGCGCGTGTCGGAGTATGACGCCGTCTCGGGCAGGCACCTTCAGAGCCTGCGATGCGACAATGCGACCGTCCGCGTCGACGAAGACACGGCGGGCCCGGGCCTGAGCCTCGATCTTTTCAATCCACGCGTCGAAGGAACGGGCCAGCTTTCCGTACGCTATCACATCGATGGACTGAAGATGCCTGCGACGCTCCAACAGGACCTCCATCGGGTCGGTGTGCTCGAGACGGTGACCTCCGAGGGTGTGGCGGCGGTCCTGAAAGGACCGCCCACGTCGATGCTGGCGTCGCTGCAGAAGAACCTCGCGCGCCAGATTCGTCGGACGCTTGTCGATATCGAGGCCGAGATGAACACCCGGCTGGTGTTCGGCATCGGCTGTGTTCCGATGATCTTGATCGGCATCGGGATGGGCATTATCAATCGTGGCGGGCACGTCCTTAGCGCGTTCGGCGCCAGTTGCGTGCCGGCCGCCGTACTGGTGGTGACCATCCTCAGCGGCAAGAACATCATGAAGAACGCGATGAGCGAAGGGGTCTCGGGCAGGGCGGTCATGTGGTCGGGATTGGCCGCTCTGATGATCCTGGCGGTCTTCATCTACCGCCGACTGGCACGGACCTGAGACGCACCGGACGGTGCGACGCGACAGAAGGGCTGAGGCACGAAACGATGAAGATATTGGATCGCTACGTTGCGAAGAACTTCATGATCGGCTACATCATCGCCTTCTGCGTTCTCATCGGATTGCGGATCATCATCGAGCTGTTCGTCAATCTTGATGAGTTCACCAAGCACACATCGCTGGGCGCATGGGCGCTGACCCGTCACATCATCTCATATTATGCCATGCAGACCACGCTGTACTTCCGCGACATTGCGGGCGTGATTACGGTCGTTGCCGCCGCGTTTTCGTTGGGTCGAATGGTGCGGTCCAACGAACTGGTGGCCATGATCGCCTCGGGTGTCAGCGCCAAACGCATCGTCGGGCCGATCCTCGTATTGTCCATCTTCTTCACCGGCCTGGCCGTCGCCGACCAGGAGCTGCTCATCCCCCGCATCAGCGATAAGCTGGTGCGTGACGAGGACGACCTGCCCGGCCAGGAATCGTTCCCCGTCTGGTTTCTCAGCGATGCGAAGGGATCGTTGATCTGCTCGCGTCGCTATTACGTCGAGACGCTGACCCTGGATGTTCCGACGATTCTTACGCGAGAGCGCGATCCGAACTGGCCGGGGGTCTGGAGAGTGACCGGACGGATTTCCGCCGACGCGGCGATCTACAACGAGCGGAACGAGAGTTGGGATCTGGTCAACGGGCGCTATGTTGCGACCGACGGGCCGGAGACGACGCGAGCCCGACCGATCGCCTCGTACAAGGCCCCGGATTTGCTGCCGAAGGACATCGCCGTCCGGCAGATGGCCGGCTACGACACGCTGCTCAGTTCGCGGCAGTTGACGGCGCTGGCGGCGCAAAAGACCAAGATCAAGGACGTGGCGCAGTTGACCAGCCAGAAACACTTCCGGATCACCGATCCGCTGATCAATCTGACCATGCTCATGGTCAGTCTGCCCGTGCTGATCTGCCGCGATCCCCGCACGATGAAGTCGGCGATCGTGGTGAGCTTCGGTCTGACGGTCGCCTGTTTCATCACGACATTCGCCTGTAAGATGCTGGCGACGGAGGTCGTGTTCGCCCGGATCATGCCGGAATTCTGGCCCTGGGTGCCTCTGTTCATCTTTCTGCCAATCGCGATTATCGAATTGGATTCGATGCGGACCTGATTGCGGTCAGGCTTGCGGCCGGCAATCGGAGGGCCGGCGTCGGATCACCTCGCGCACCTGGCGATTGATTCGGACGCTGCACCAGTGCTGCCCACACATGGAGCAATAGTCCGCTGCATTGGGCCGACCCCCCTCAAGCTGTCCGCATGCCTCGCGATGCATCCGCGCGGCCGTCTCCGGATCGAGCGATTCGCCCAAGTGCGTCTCCCAGTCGAGATTCGCCCGGGCCGTGCTCAAACGCCGATCCCGGTCGGTCGCTCCCGGAAGCCCCCGCGCCACGTCGGCGCCGTGAGCGGCGATCTTGGTGGCCACGACCCCGGCGCGGACGTCGTCGGCGTTGGGCAGGCCCAGGTGTTCGCGAGGCGTCACATAGCACAGGTACGATGCCCCGTAGAACGCCGCGGCGCAGCCGCCGATGGCACTGGTAATGTGATCGTATCCCGGTGCGATATCGGTCACCAGCGGGCCGAGCACGTAGAACGGCGCCCCGTGACAGATCTTCTGCTGGATCTCCATGTTGTACTGGATCTGGTCGAAGGGAACGTGCCCCGGGCCCTCGACCATAACCTGGCAGCCTTTCTCCTGTGCCCGCTGCGTCAGTTCGCCGAGGGTCCTCAGTTCGGCGATCTGGGCCTGGTCGGTCGCATCGGCGATCGCTCCCGGACGCAGGCCGTCGCCAAGTGAGAAGCAGACGTCGTACTCGACCATGATGTCGCACAACTCGTCGAACAGCTCGTAAAGCGGGTTCTGCTTGTCGTGGTGGAGCATCCACTTCGCCAGCAGGGCGCCGCCCCGACTGACGATCCCTGCCACGCGGTCCTTAAGCAGGGGCAGGTGCTCGCGGAGCAGTCCGGCGTGGATCGTGAAGAAGTCCACGCCCTGGCGAGCCTGCTTTTCAATCGTCTTGAGGAGGATCTCATTGTCGATCTCCTCGACCTCCCGGCCCTCGATCACCTGGTAGATCGGCACAGTGCCGAAGGCGACCGGGCAATGCGCCAGCAACTCCCGACGGACTTCGTCCAGGTCGCCGCCGGTGCTCAGGTCCATGATCGTGTCGGTGCCGACGACCAGGGCCGCATGCATCTTCTCGATTTCGTCCTGTACGCTGGATTGTGCGCTGCTGGTGCCGATATTGGCGTTGACCTTGGTGGTCAGGACGCGTCCAATGCCCATCGGCTTGAGATTGCTCTTCAGGTGCAGGATATTGGCCGGTATGACCAGTCGCCCGGCGGCGGTTTCACTGCGGATCGTCTCGGCGCTGACGCCTTCGATCTCGGCGATATGCTTCATCGCCTCTGTGACGATGCCCGCTCGGGCCTGCTGCAATTGCGTTGCCATATTCGGTACTCCTTGTGCCAACAAAAAAAAATCGCTCCCGCAGGAAGCGATTCGTCGCCCATTTCTGATAGCGCTTTGTCTATCGCTTTCCTACGCAGGCATGTTCGCCCGGTTCATCTCGGTCGGGCGGTTGTCCTGATCAGGTTCGGAGGGTTTTCTCTCAGACCGGCCCGCTGGACCGGTCACCCCTAGCGACCGACGCTATTATACACCATGGCGCCCATGACTCAAGCGATTCTTTGCATTCAGCCGCTATGTCTTCGGAGATAGCACTATGGCGGGCGGGACTGGGGATTGCGTGGTGGGATAGTTGCCGGTAAGATGGCGGCAAATGCCTGTGAACCAAGGTATGGAATGGATGGGAGGTTGCATGGCACATCATAGGAGCATCACGCGAAGGGCGTTTCTACGGTCGACCGCGTCGGCGGTGGCGGTCCCCTATGTCATCACGTCGTCGGCCCTGGGGGCGGGCGGCAGGCTGCCGGCCAGCGAGCGGCTGGTGATGGGGGCCATCGGCTGCGGCGGGCAGGGCATGCGTCACGTCGGCGGCGGCATCTGGGTCCAGGGGGGCGGGTTCCTCAGCAAGCCCGGCGTGCAGGTCGTCGCGGCCTGCGACGTCAATCGCAACAATCTCAACAACGCCAAGAGCGTCATCGACAAGCACTATGGCAACAGCGATTGCGTCGCGTGCCACAACTTCGAGGACCTGCTGGCGCGCGACGACATCGACATCATCCTGTGTGCGGCCGGCGACCGCTGGCATACGCCCCTCTCGATCGCAGCCGCCAAGGCGGGCAAGGACATCTACTGCGAAAAGCCGATCTCGCTGACGGTCTACGAGGCCCGCGAACTGGCCCACACGATGAAACGCTATGGGCGAATCTTCCAGAGCGGAACGCAGCAGCGCAGTTGGTACGAGTTTCGCTTCGCGTGCGAGCTGGTCCGTAGTGGATACATCGGCCACGTCAAGCACATCAAGGTCAACGTGGGCGGCCCGCCCGAGGAGTGTCACCTTCCCGCGCAGGGCGAGCCGCCGGACTGGCTCGACTACGACCGCTGGCTGGGCCAGGCGCCGTGGCACCCGTTCCACCCCGACATCCTTGGCTGGATGCGATGGAAGGACTTCTCCGGCGGCGAGATGACCAACTGGGGCCAGCACATGTTCGATATCGCGCAGTGGGCGATGGGGATGGATGAGTCGGGCCCGGTCGAGATTATCCCGGCCGACGGCAACGAGTTCAAGGCCCTGACCTATCGCTATGCCAACGGGACGGTCATGACGCGGGAGGGCATCAGCCAGCCGACACCCGGCGTGCGGTTCGAGGGGACGGACGGGATGATCGAGGTCACGCGCGAGCAGTTGATTACCGAGCCGGACTCGCTGCGCAGGCAGACGCTCGGAGCCAACGACGTGCACCTCTACGAGAGCAAGAACCATCCGGACAACTTCCTCGAATGCGTGCGCACGCGGAACCGTCCGGCCTGCGATGCCGACGTGGGCTATCGCTCGATCAGCGTCTGTCACCTCGGCAACATCGCGTACTGGCTCGAACGGCCCCTGCGGTGGGACCCGGCCGCCGAACGGTTCGTCAACGACAGGCAGGCAGATTCCATGCTCCAGCGGGCGATGCGAAGTCCCTGGTCCATATAGAATGACAGCACGATTCTGTTTTGAAGAAGGAGTCACCATGCGAACTCAGTGTATAGCCCGCCTCCTCGTGGGATTGACGATCGGTACTCTGTTGACGGGGTCAGCCGCTTGGGCAGAGGGCAAGGTGGGCGATGGTTTCAAGCTGCACACGATCAACGCCGAGTCGCGTTTCGAGGCCGCCGGTGTTCTCGATGTCAATCGCGACGGCAAGCTCGATATCGTCTGCGGCGGGTTCTGGTACGAGGCCCCGACCTGGAAGAAGCATTTTCTGCGCGAGATCAAGGAGGAAGGCGAGTACCACTACGATTTCGCCAATCTGGCGATGGACGTGGATGGCGACGGCTGGACCGACACCGTCGGCGCCGCCTGGCACGACAAGATGGTCTATTGGGTCCGCAATCCCGGCCAGGCGGGCGGTCCGTGGCCGGTGTACCAGATCGACACGCCCGGCAACATGGAAACGGCGATGGCCTATGACATCAACGGCGACGGCCAACTCGACATCCTGCCCAACATCATGAGCGCAGCGGCCTGGTACGAGTTCCATCGCGATCCATCCGCCCCACAGGGCGTCCGATGGGACAAGCACGTGCTGCCTCAGGAGGCGGCCGGACACGGCATCGGCGCCGGCGACGTCAACGGCGACGGTTTGTGCGACATCGTGACGCCGAAGGGCTGGCTCGAACAGAAGCCCGACGGCTCGTGGACCTGGCATCCGGAGTTCGAGCTGGGCTACGCCGGGATTCCGATCCTGGTCCATGACGTGGATGGCGACGGCAATCCGGACATCCTCTGGGGTCTGGGCCACAACTACGGCGTCTTCTGGCTCCAGCAGACCAGAGACGCCGACGGCAGTCGTTCGTGGACCAAACACCTGATCGACGATTCGTGGTCGCAGCCGCATTTCATGCTCCTGGCCGACCTGACCGGCAACCGCCGGCTGGAAGTTGTCACGGGCAAACGCCATCGCGCCCACAACGGCAACGACCCCGGCGGCAACGACCCGGTCTGCGTCTACTACTACAGCTTCGATCGGTCGTCGGGCCAGTGGACGCGACACACCCTGCACGAGGGCGGCCGCGTCGGGCTCGGGATCAACACCGATGCGGTGGATATCGATGGGGACGGCGACATCGACGTCGTCGCGCCCGGCAAGAGCGGACTGTACCTCCTTGAGAACCTCATCCAGTAGCCAACGATTGACGAAGGACGATTGCCATGTCGAAACCGAAGATCGCGATGATCGGGGCCGGAAGCCTCATTTTCTGCAAGACTCTGGTCATGGACATTCTGGCGACCGAAGCCCTGCAGGGCAGCGAAATCCGTCTGATGAACCGGACCCGGCCGAAGCTGGCCAAGATGGAGGCCTTCGTCAAGAAGGTCATCAAGGAGAACAAGCTGCCGGCCACGGTCACGGCGACGCTGGATCGCCGCGAGGCCCTCGACGGGGCCGACTATGTCATCAATATGATCCAGATCGGCGGCGTCGAGGCCTTCCGCATGGACTACGAGATTCCGTTGAAATACGGCGTCGATCAGTGCATTGCCGATTCCATCGGCCCCGGCGGCATCTTCCGCGCCCTGCGGACGATTCCCGTCCTGGCGGACATGGCGGCCGATATGAATGAGCTGTGCCCCAACGCGATCCTGCTGAATTACGCCAATCCGATGGGCGCCAACTGCTCAGCCTTGGGCAGTGTGGCCGACGTGCAGTTCATCGGGCTCTGTCACGGCGTGCAGACCACGCTGGACCTGATCAGCCGCTACGTCAACGTTCCGAAGGACCAGGTCGATTACGTCTGTGCCGGCATCAACCATATGGCCTGGTTCCTCTCGCTGCGGGACAAACGCGATGGGCGCGACCTATACCCGATTCTCAAACGCAACATCGAGAAACCCGAATACTACGTCAATGAGAAGGTGCGCTGCGAGGTGATGCGGCACTTTGGCTACTTCATGACCGAGAGCACGGGGCATCTGTCGGAGTACATCCCGTGGTTCCGCAGCAGCAAGAGGGCGTTGGAGACGTACTGCGATCAGCCCGATTTCGGCGGAGCCTCCGGCGCCTACTATCACTACTGCAACATGCTGGCCGAGAAGTACAAGAAGGTGGACTACCTGGCGAGCGAATCGCCCAGGATCACCGGGCGCAGCGTCGAATACTGCTCGTATATCCTCGAAGCAGCCGAAACCGACCGGCCGTTTCGGCTCAATGGCAACGTCCGCAACGACGGCTACATCACCAATCTGCCGCAGGGCTGTTGCGTCGAGGTTCCGATTTACGTCGACTCGCAGGGCCTGCACCCGGTGACAATTGGCGAGCTGCCGGTTCAGTGTGCGGCGTTGAACCAAAGCAACGTCACCGTGCAGGAGTTGGCCGTTGAGGCGGCGCTGACGGGCGACCCGGAATACGCCATGCAGGCAGTGGCGATGGACCCTCTGACCTCGGCGGTTTGCACCCTCAAGGAAATCCGGGACATGACCGGCGAGATGCTCGAAGCCCAGCGCAAGTGGCTGCCCGAGTTCAAGGGCCGCAAGCTCACGCTTCGCCCGACGGTGCAAGTCACCAAGAACACCGTTGGCGTGGACGTCCCGCTCGACCCGGCCCTGGCGATCGCCAACCGCTTCGGCGAACTGGCGAAATAGGGACGCAATCTACAGACGCCGTTCGAAACGGTGGCGGCCGGGGGCGACATCGTCGAGGACGATATGCTTGCCGTCGATCCGGCCCTGGACGGTTCGGCCGTCCATGAGCACCTGCGTGCTGTCGCTGCCCAGATTTGGCAGGTATACGACAGCAGGCATGTTGGCCGGCGTGGTCACGTTCAGGTTGAACGATTCACCCTTGACCGCCTCGAAATCCACATGGATCGTGCCCCGGATCGTGGGCAGATCGAGGCGGGCATGGGTCAACGAGCCGACCTGCGGCTTGATCCGGACCCTGGCGAAGCCCGGCTCGACGGGCTCGACGCCCATCAGGCAGCGGGGGATGATGTTGGCCGGTGCCGCGCCCCAGGCATGGTTCCAGTCCTGGTTGGGCTTGTACTTGTTGTCCCATGCTTCGAGGGTGATGGTCGTGCCCACGTTGTAGATCATATGCGGCCAGCTTCGGTCCGTCTGGCGGTCGGTCATCAGGTGCAGAGCGAAGTCGTCCAGGCCGGCTGTGTAGAGGGCGTCGAGCAAATGCTGCGCGCCGTATACGCTGCACACCATGCCCCGACTCTTCAGGAACGCCGCGACGGATTCAACGTACTCCGGCGGCACCAGGCCGAACGCCAGTGGGAACATGTTCGCGTGCAGGGCGCTGTGCGTGCTGCCTTCGCCATCGACGTAGATGCCTTTGTCCTTGTCGAGGAGCTTGGCGTTGAACGACCGTTTGACCCGTGCGGCTGCCGAAGTGAATCGTTCAGCGTCCTCGTCTTTGCCGACGGCCTGGGCCATGTGGCTCATCGCAACCAGGGCTCGATAGTGGAAAGCGTTGACAACGGTGTTGATGGGTCTGAACTCGAAGTCGTCGGTCTCGCCGTAGCCGCCGGTCAGGCCGAGGATGTTGCCGTGCGGCCAGTCCACGAGGTCTCGCAGTCTGCCGTTGAAATGGATCGATTGGAGGATCTCATCGGTGACCAGGCCGGTCTGCGTGCTGATCAGGCCGTCTTCGCGGGCCAGGGCCCGTAGCGTCTTGGCCGTCAGATCGTCGTAGAACTGCTCGATCGAGTCAGTGTCGCCGGTGTACAGGTAGTCGGCCCAGGCCATCAGTACCGAGTGCAGTATCCACTCGGTCGGCCAGGTCGGACGCGTGATGAGGTACTCGTGCGTGTAGCGGGCCATCGTATACTCGCGATCCACGCTGTAGTGGCAGAGTTGGTTGATGTAGGCGTCGCCCTCGTAGGGAATCCGCTCGCGGTCGCCGTCGATGTAGACGCCGCAGAAGCTCGTCGCCTTGATGCTGTATTTGCACAGTTCCCAGACGTCGTTGAGTACTGGGTTGGACGAATGGAAGTGCGCGGCGTCATCATCGAACGGGTAGTGCACCACGATCTGGCGGATCGTGGACGCGTCGAGCGATGAGGGACTGTGGACGATCTCGCAATACCGGAAGGGCAACACCTCACCGACGGACGGGGGCATCTTGATCGCCTGCGGCCCGGTGTTGCGTTTGTCGGGCGGGATCGTCACTCTGTACGTGTGCGTTCCCTCCCGGAGCGTCAGAGGGATCTGCCGATAGCGCCGCGACCCGCCCGGCTCGCGGTCGATGCTGTCGGGTTCGGCGTAGACCTCGCCGAGATGGACCTCGACGCGGCGCCCGCTCGCAGGGCTGGTCAGGGTCAGCTCGACGGTACCGAAGGCCGCCTTGCCAAAGTCGATGAAATAGTGCCCGTCGGCCTTGGCCACCACCCGAACGGGCTCGACCGTCGTGGTGGTCAGCGGATATCGAGGTGTGGTGTAAGGGCCGTCCAAAGATCCCGTGCGAAACTCTTGGATTGCCGAATAGGGGCTCACCTGATCGTGCTCGTTCCAGGTTCGCACCCGCCAGAAGTAGGACCGGTGCGAGGGCAGCGGCTTGCCCGCGTACTGGATCGCACCCGACCGGGCCGACGGGGTCTTTCCACTGTCCCACATATCGCCGCGTTCCTGCTCGATTTCGTTCAAGTCGGAGGCGACGAGGACCTGGTATGCCGTCTGGGCATCGTTCTGATCGAGGGACGGCACGATCCAGCCGAAGTCCGGCCGAGAATCAGAGATTCTCGTCTTCGCCGGCTCGCTCATCAGTTCGCACATGAGGCCGGAGGGGGCCGAACGGCTTGCGGCGAAACAATGGGTGGTCTGGGGTAAGAGGATAAGGATTGCCAGCGGTAGCGTTCTTGAGCATTGCATCCAGGTTCCTGGCCGGTCTGACTTCGTCATGGCGGTCAACTCCACAGAATCTTGAACGTGAGCGTCTTAAGCGCTGTAGCGAGAAGTCGTCGGATGACGATAATACCCGTAGACCCGGATGGCGGCAACGATCGGTTGCGTGTTGGGGGAAGTTCCCTTATCATCACCGGTTTCGTGCGGCAGGGGCCGCACGGCGGAATCCCGGAGTTCGGGTGGGCGTCGGGGCAAGTCTGGGACTTGTCCCGAGGTATGAGAAGACCAATCGGCAGTCAAGAGGCCCTGAATGGACAAATACGTTTGTATCCACGGTCATTTCTATCAACCGCCGCGCGAGAATGCGTGGCTCGAAGACGTGGAGTTGCAGGATTCAGCCTATCCCTACCATGACTGGAACGCCCGGATTACCGAGGAGTGCTACCGGCAGAACGCCGCGTCGCGCATCCTCGGGCCGGACCGTAAGATCGTCGATATCGTCAACAACTATGAGCACATGAGCTTCAATTTCGGGCCGACGTTGCTGTCATGGCTCGAATCGCACGCTCCCGACGTTTACGAGAAGATCCTCGAAGCCGACCGGAACAGCCGGGAGCGCTTCAGTGGCCACGGCAGCGCCCTGGCCCAGGTCTACAACCACATGATCCTGCCCCTGTCGAACACCCGCGACAAACACACGCAGGTGATCTGGGGAATCCAGGACTTCAAGCGACGGTTCCAGCGGGCGCCCGAGGGGATGTGGCTGTCCGAGACGGCGGTGGACCTGCCGTCGCTGGAAGTGCTGGCCGAGCACGGGATCAAGTTCACCATCCTGGCGCCCCGACAGGCCAAGCGGGTCCGCAAGATCGGTGGACGCCGGTGGAAGGACGTCAACGCCAGCGACCTCGATACGAGCGTTCCCTACCTTTGCCAACTTCCGTCCGGCAAACAGATCGCTCTGTTCTTCTACAGCGGTCCGGCGTCGCACGATATTGCCTACGGCGGTTTGCTGCACAGCGGTACGAACTTTGCGGCCCGGCTCATCGACGCCTTTCCGAAGGACGGCGACGGTCCGCGGTTGGTCCATGTGGCTACGGATGGAGAGTCGTTCGGGCATCACCATCGCCACGGCGACATGGCGCTGGCGTACTGCATTCACCACATCGAGACCAACAATCTGGCGAAGATCACGATCTACGGCGAGTACCTGGAGAAGTTTCCGCCGGACCAGGAGGTCGAGATCTGGGAGAACAGTTCCTGGAGCTGCGCCCACGGCGTCGAGCGGTGGAAGAGCAACTGCGGCTGTGCGGCCGACCATGCCAGTTCCGGAAAGCAGCAGTGGCGCGCCCCGTTGCGTCAGTCCCTTGATTGGGTTCGCGACAAGACGATCCAGGTCTATCAGGACCGCATGTCCCGATACCATGCCGACCCGTGGAGGCTTCGCAACGAATACATCGCTGCGATCAACGACCGCTCTCAGGAGAACGTCGAGGATTTCATCACCCAATCGACGGGCCGATCGCTGCCTCTGGAGGACAAAGTCACGTTTCTCAAGCTCCTGGAGATGCAGCGTCACGCCATGCTGATGTACACGAGCTGCGGGTGGTTCTTCGACAACATCGCCGGGATCGAGGCGGTGCAGGTGATGCAATACGCGGCGCGCACGATGCAATTGTGCCAGGAGGTGCAGGGCTGGGACCTCGTGCCGGAGTTCAAGGAGATGCTTCAGAGCGCACCGGCCAACGTTCGTCCGTTCATGAACGGGCGAGACGTGTACGAAGCCTGCGTCGAGCCGGCCCGCATCGACTTGAACCGGGTGGCGGCGCATTTCGCGTTGAGTTCGGTGTTCGAGGAGGCCCGCGAGCGTACGACGGAGATCTACTGCTACTCGGCCACCGTGGAGAGCTCGGATCGCACCGAGGCCGGCGTGCAGGTGCTCATCACGGGCCGCGTGGCGATTCGGTCCGACATCACCTTCGAACGGCATGTGGCCGACCTGGTGGTCTTCTATCTCGGGGACCACAATCTGTTTGCCGCCGTGCGGGCGCGTATGGGTGACGAGGAATTCAACGCCGTCCGCCAGGATCTCAAAAAAGCGTTCCGAAGGAGCGACAGCAACGAGGTGATGCGTCTGATGAACGTGGTCTTCGGGGGCAAGGGCTACTCGCTGACTCACCTGTTCAAAGATCCGCAGCGTCAGATCCTCAACGAGCTTCTGGAGAGCACCTGGCAGGAGATCGAGAGTTCGTTCCGGCACATCTACGAGCACAACTACGCGATCATGCAGATGATCCGCAATATGAACATGCCGCTGCCCAAGGCCTTGTCGGCGCCGGCCGAGTTCATTCTGAACGAGGACCTCTGTGCCGAGATTCAGGCTGACGTGATCGATGTGAATCGTCTCCGCAACCTTGCCGACGAGGCGGAGCGCCTGTCGCTGAGCCTCGACAAGGAGCGACTGAGCTTCGAAGGCAGCCATCGGATCAACGACCTGATGGACCAGCTCGCCGAGCGGAGTGACGACGTGGACCTTCTGGGCTCGATCGAGGAGAGCCTCGAAATCCTTCGTACCCTCACGTCATCGCTGGACCTGCAGAACGCACAGAACGTGTTCTTCAACATCGCCAAGCGCAAGTGGCCCGCCATGAAGCGCCGCGCCGCCGCCGCCGATGAGGAAGCGGCCAAGTGGGTCGAACGTTTCGGAAATCTGGCGCACCACCTCGGTCTGGCGATCCCGTAGAACGGACGTCGGACCATCAGTCCAGTGGTGGTTCCCTGTCCCCTTATCGATAGTAGAGGTTCCTGTCATGCTCAAGCAACGATCCAGCGGCATCCTGATGCACATCACCTCGATCCCTTCGGAGTTCGGGATCGGCGATTTTGGGCCGACGACGTACAAGTTCATCGACTTCCTCAAGCAGGCCGGCCAGAACTGCTGGCAGATCCTGCCCCTGAACCATACGACCGGCAAGACGGGCCATTCCCCGTACAACTGCTTCTCGGCCTTCGCAGGTAACCCTCTTCTGATCAGTCCGGTTCTGTTGTACCGGGCGGGTCTGCTCCGGCGCGATGAGATCGCTCGGCCCCCGTCGTTTCCGGCACAGAAGGTCGATTTCGCCAAGGTCGAGCGGTACAAGCACGGACTTCTCGATCTGGCCTATCAGCGTTTCAAGGAGCGTCCGCTTCCGGCCGACTATGAGCGCTTCTGCACGGAACACCGCGCGTGGCTCGATCCGTTTGCGACTTTCGTTGCGGTCAAACGGCACTTCAAGGGTCGGCCATGGTGTGACTGGCCGGCGGCCCTGCGTGACCGGAAGGCCAGGGCGCTCAAGGCAATTGAGGCCGAGCTGGCCGACGCGATCGAGCGGGAGCGGTTCCTGCAGTACGTGTTCTATGCGCAGTATCTCGACCTGCAACGCTACTGCCACGAGCAGGGGATTCAGGTGATCGGCGACCTGCCGATCTACGTCGCCTACGACAGCGCGGACGTCTGGTCGAATCCGGAAGTATTCAAGCTGACACGGGCCAAGAGGCCGAAGTTCATTGCCGGGGTGCCGCCGGACTACTTCAGCAAGACCGGCCAACTCTGGGGCAACCCCGTCTATGATTGGGACCACGCCGAACGCACCGGGTTCGCCTGGTGGATGCAACGGATCAAGCATAATCTCCTGCTGTTCGATTTGGTGCGGATCGACCATTTTCGCGGCCTCGTCGCGTACTGGGAGGTGCCCGCCGGCCACAAGAACGCCATTCGCGGCAAGTGGGTGAAGGCGCCGAGCGAGAGCTTCTTCGGCACGCTGTTTCGCCAGGTCCCCTTCGCGGCGATCTTCGCCGAGGACCTCGGGCACATCACGGCCGACGTGCGTGAGGCGGTTGCCAAGTATCAGTTCCCTTGCATGCGGGTGCTGCAATTCGGGTTCAGCGGCGATCCGAAGCGGAACATCCACATGCCACACAACCACATCGCCAACGCTATTGTCTATACGGGCACGCACGACAACAACACGACTCGCGGCTGGTTCGAGAACGAGATAAAGGGGCCCGCGCGCAAACGCCTCTCCGATTATCTCGGCCACAAGCCGGCAGCCAGGGACATCTCGTGGGAGCTGATGCGGGTGGCGATGTCTTCCGTCGCCCGCCTGGCGGTCATCCCGATGCAGGACGTCTTGTCGCTGGGGGCCTCGGCGCGAATGAACTACCCCGCCAAGGCGTCGGGCAACTGGTTCTGGCGGATGCGCGATGGTCAGCTCACGGCGCGTCTTGCCGGGAAGTTGCGCGATCTGACCGCCACCTGCGGCCGTCTGTAGAGACGATCCGCTCCGGGGGCGGCCGAACCCGTCCCCGGACGGTTTGGATCATTCTGTCGCCGTATCGCCTGCGGCGTTCTCGTCGAGCACCTTGCGGAAGACCACGATCCCCAGTGGGGGCAGCGTGACCGACAGCGTGTAATCGAAGTTCCCGTAGAAGGACGCGGGCGAGGCCTCGATGCCGCCCATATTGCCGTGGCCGCTGCCGCCGTACTCCTTGGCGTCGCTGTTGAGGATCTCCTCCCAGAAGCCTCCGTCGGCCACGCCGACCCGGTAGTTCAATCGCGGGACCGGGGTGTAGTTGCAGATGACGGCCAGGATGCGCCGGCCCGCCTTGTCTTTGCGCAGGTAGCTGATCACGCTGTTGTCCGCGTCGTGGAAATCGATCCAGGCGAAGCCGTCGCGGTCAAAATCGGTCTCGAACAGAGCCGGTTCGCTGCGGTAGAGGTGATTCAGATCGCGCACCCACTTCTGAAGGCCCTGATGCGGCTCCTCATCGGCCAGGTGCCAGTCGAGGCTGTGCAGGTGACTCCATTCCCGATGCTGGCCGAACTCGTCCCCCATGAACAGCAGCTTCTTGCCGGGGTGGGTATACATGTATCCGAACAACAGGCGGAGGTTGGCGAGCTTCTGCCAGGGGTCGCCGGGCATCTTGCCGTAGAGCGAGCCCTTGCCGTGTACGACCTCGTCGTGTGACAACGGCAACGCGAAATTCTCCGAGAACGCATACCAGATCGAGAAGGTCAGCTTGTCCTGATGGTACTTGCGATAGATGGCGTCCTGGCTGAAGTACTCGAGCGTGTCGTGCATCCAGCCCATGTTCCATTTCATGCCGAAGCCGAGCCCGCCGGTGACGGTGGGGCGCGTCACCATCGGCCAGGCCGTGGATTCCTCCGCGATCGTCTGGACGTGGGGAAAATCCCGATAGACCATCTCGTTGAACCGTCGCAGAAAGGCGATGGCATCAAGGTTCTCCCGGCCGCCCTGTTCGTTGGGAATCCATTCGCCTTCCTTGCGCGAGTAGTCCAGATAGAGCATCGAGGCGACGGCATCGACGCGCAGTGCGTCGGCGTGGTATCGGTCGAGCCAGAACATGGCGCTGCTGATCAGGTAGGCCCGGACCTCGTGACGACCGTAGTTGAAAATCCCGCTCGTCCAGTCCGGGTGAAAGCCGAGCCGCGGGTCGGAATGTTCGTAAAGATGCGTTCCGTCGAAGTACGACAAGCCGTACTCGTCGGTGGGGAAGTGCGAAGGGACCCAGTCCAAAATCACCCCGATGTCGTTCTGGTGGAGGTGGTCGATCAGATACATCAGGTCCTGACAGCAGCCGTACCGGCGGCTCGGTGCGAAGTAGCCTCCCGTCTGGTATCCCCACGAGGGGTAGAACGGGTGCTCCATCACCGGCAGGAACTCGACGTGAGTGAAGCCCATCTCCTTGACATACCGGGCCAGCATCGGGGCCACTTCACGATAGCTCAGCAGGCGGTCCGGGTCGCTCGGATCGCGGCGCCACGAGCCCAGATGGACCTCGTAAACGCTGTAGGGAGCGTCGAGCGCGTTTCGCTCCTTCTGCTTGGCCATCCATTCGGTGTCGCCCCAATCGTATTGCAGGTCCCAGACCACAGAGGCGGTGTTGGGCGGCAGCTCCCAGAAAAACGCAAAGGGGTCGCCCTTGTCCACCCAGTAGTGGTTGTACCTCGACACGATGTGGTACTTGTAAATGGTCCCTTTTCCGATCTCGGGAATGAAGCCCTCCCAGATGCCGGAATCGTCCCACCGGGCGGTCAGGGGATGCGTATGGCAGTCCCACTGGTTGAAATCGCCGATCACCGAGACGCTGGCGGCATTGGGGGCCCACACGGCGAAGTACGTGCCTTTGACGCCGTCCTTGGCCACGACGTGAGCGCCAAGCTTGTCGTAGAGACGAAAGTGGTTGCCCTCTTTGAACAGATAGATGTCGTGATCCGTCAACAGGGACAAGCCCGTTACGACCTGGCTTTTCTCATCCATACGATTCCTCTATCTGTGCCGGTCGGCCGGCGTCGCAAATGGAACGCGAAGTCCCGACCGACGGGCTGAAACCGAAGACAGCATATCAGCGGAGCATCTGCACGATGCCACGTGCCGGTATCATCAGCCAATCCGGGCGATTATTCAACTCGTAACCCAATTCGTAGACAGCTTTTTCCAGAAGGAAGGTCTCAAGCAGCAGGGCGAAGTCCTCCTTGTCCGGCGGCACGAAGTCGGCATCGGCCACTTCGCGCATGTATGCGTGCAGGAACGTGCCGCTGACGCAGGTGTACCACAGATCGGCCCAGCGTTCGAGATAATCGATGTCGGCGCCCTGGCGGACGGCCCGCAGCAGGATGGCGCCGTGGGCGGCATAGTGGAACGACCGGATCATGCCGGCGACGTCCCGCAGGGCCGACTGCTTGAGCCGGCGCTCCGTCATCGATCGCGCCGGCTCGCCCTCGAAGTCGATGATCGTGAAATCCTTGCCTGTGTAGAGGACCTGCCCGAGGTGGTAGTCGCCATGGGTGCGGATCTTGCGGGCGCGGATCTTCCGCTCGGCGATCCGCCGCAAGCGTCCGAGAATGGTCTTCTTCTCGGCTAGGATACCTCGAATGGCGTCGGCGGTTCGATCCTCAAGCTTCGGAAGGCTTCGCTCCAACTCCGCAAGGACTTTCAACGTCATGCCGCGAATGGACTGATGCAGAGATTTCTGGTAGAGCAGCGAGAACGGTTCGGCCGTCAGGTCGGGACTGCGCGATAGGGACGCCAGTGCGCGGTGCAACTGGGCGGACCGACGTCCGAGGAGCATCGCCATCTCGATATACACCGGTCCGATAAAGTCTCGAATCGGCAGGGGCAGGGTGTCCGGATCGATGTCGAGGATCGACGGTGGAACACAGGGAGACTCCTCGATCTTGTCCTTGAGCGTCTGGGCGTATCCAAAGGAGCGCTCGACATTGTCCAGCGTGTAGGACCAGGCATCGGTCTCATTGGGAACGAATTCAAGCAGCGACGCAATGGTGGCGGCGGCCCCCTGGTTCGACTGCCATTCGATTGCGCCGGCAAACGCCGGGATATTTGCGAAATCCGTGTGTTCCGTCAGGTTGCGCGGCAGTTCGACGTCGGGATTGACCCCTTGTTCGATCCGACGGTACAGCTTGAGGAAGAAGGTGTGGTCGTAGAGGATCGACGTGTTGCTCTGCTCGACCTTCAGGATGCGGGAGACTTCGGGAACGACCCCATCGGCCAGCAGGGAGGAAAACCTACTGCCTCGCCTGGCGACGAGCCGGCCCGATCCCGCCTTGAGGCTGCGCCGTCGGACGATCAGGTCCAGAAGCATCTGCCGAAAGTCCTCGTCATAGATCGCTTCGTAGACGATGCCTTCATCGTCCTTGAGAGCCAGTTGCGCAATGACGGCCTCGGGAGATTCACGCACGATCTTCATCTGGAGATCGTGGCCGGCGAATGCAATCGGCAGCAGATAGTGCTCTCGCGGGGCGCTGGTGTAGGTGACCTCCAGTTGGAGCACATACACCGGTTGATCGTGGACCGGCACTGTGATGCTGTCGGCGATCCGCAGGCGGCGAATGCCCTTGCCCTTGCCCGCAAACCAGCGGGCGCGCCGGAGGTAGGGCATGATGGTGGACATGAGTTGTGCCTCGGCCTTGCTGCCCAGGATGCGGCTCCAGGTCACCTGGCATTGCAGGTGGGGTACCTGGTCCGCCTCCGGAAGGGTCGAGACCACCGGCTCCTTCAGTGCGAACCAGTAGAAGCTGTGCGGGGCCAGCGTCACTGTGTATGGCGCCTCGGCAATGTCCGGGAAGCGATTGTCGCTGAAGACCTCGTGGACGGAGAACCCGGCGTAGTCCGGCATCTGGATCTGCACCGCCTGGCAGTAGCGCGACAGGTTGGCGACGACCAGGATGTTCTCGTCCTCGAACGACCGCAGGAATGTCAGGACCTTGGTGTTGTCGGACGGCAGGAATTCGATGCCGCCTCGGCCGAACGCCTTGAACTGTTTGCGTATGGCCAGGGTCCGGCGCATGAACCACAGCAGCGAGGAGAAGTTGCGGCTCTGGTTCTCGACGTTTACCGTCTCGAAGTGGTATTCCGAGTCGATGATGGCGGGCAGGTACAGCTTCTGCGGATTGGCCTTGGAAAAGCCGGCGTTGCGGTCGGGGCTCCACTGCATCGGTGTGCGCACGCCGTCGCGGTCGCCGAGATAGTAGTTGTCGCCCATGCCGATCTCGTCGCCGTAATAGAGGATCGGTGTGCCGGGCAACGAGAAGAGCAGGCTGTTCATCAACTCGATCCGACGGCGGCTGTTCTCCAGCAGGGGGGCCAGCCGGCGGCGAATCCCCACGTTGATCCGGGCGCGTGGGTCCTGGGCGTAGGCCTTATACATGTAGTCCCGCTCTTCGTCGGTGACCATTTCGAGCGTCAGTTCATCGTGGTTGCGCAGAAACATCCCCCACTGGCAATTGGCGGGGATGTCGAGGCTCTGTTCGAGCATGTCGACGACGGGGAAGCGGTCCTCCATCCGCAGGGCCATGAAGAGCCGGGGCATGATCGGGAAATGGAACGCCATGTGGCATTCGTCGCCGTCGCCGAAATATGCGGCAGCGTCTTCGGGCCACTGGTTCGCCTCGGCCAGCAGCAGGCGGTCGCTGAACTTGCGGTCGAGATGGGCGCGAAGCTCCTTGAGCACGGCATGGGTTTCGGGCAGGTTCTCGCAGTTGGTGTCTTCTCGCTCGACCAGATAGGGCACCGCGTCGAGCCGCATCCCATCGACGCCCATCTGGAACCAGAAGTCCAGCACGCGGAGGATCTCTCTGCGGACGCGGGGATTGTCGTAGTTCAGGTCCGGCTGGTGTTTGTAGAAACGGTGCCAGTAATACGCCTGGGCGACCGGGTCCCACGCCCAGTTGGAGCTCTCGAAGTCGGTGAAAATGATCCGAGCGTCCTTGTATTTCTCGCTTGTGTCGCTCCAGACGTAGAAGTCGCGCCAGGGCGAGCCCGGCCTGGCCCGACGGGACCGCTGGAACCACTTGTGCTGGTCGGAGGTATGGTTGATGACCAACTCGGTGATGATGCGGAGATCTCGCTTGTGGGCCTCGCGCAGGAGTCGCTTGAAATCGCTCAGCGTGCCGTAGTCGGGATTGATGTCGAAATAGTCGGCGATGTCATAACCGTCGTCGAGCAGGGGGGATGGATAGAACGGCAGCAGCCACAGGGCGGTGACGCCCAGGTCCTGAAGGTAGTCGAGCTTCTCGATCACGCCCTGGATGTCTCCGATGCCGTCGTTGTTGCTGTCGTGAAACGACTTGATGTGCAGCTCGTAGATGACGGCGTCTTTGTACCAGAGCGAATCGGGTGTTTTGTCACGTGGCTCGCGCAAGGGCGGTGGCTCCTGTCAGATAAAGTAGTCGAAGTCTGTTTCCCGCCGCAGCGTCCGCCGAAGCCGCAGAATGTGGGCGGGCATGACGTGGGGGTCCAGTTCGATGTAGTTGCTCTCGCCCTGCCAGACGTACTTGTCTCCCGTCAGCGCATCGTCCATCAGGTAGGGCTGGTGCGGATCGATCCCCAAGGCATCCAGCGGCAACTGGACCCAGCCCGATTGTCTGTGGTGCGGGTCGAGGCTCACGACGATCAGGGTGACGTCGGTGGGGTCGTTGCCGGTCTTGCCGTAGCACAGCAGGTTCTCATTCTGAACCTCATACAGGCAGATGTTGCGGAACGTCTGGAGGCAAGGGTTCTCGCTGCGGATGCGGTTGACGCGCTCGATCACCGGCCGGATGTTCCCTTTGCGTTTCCAATCCCATTTCTTGATCTCGTACTTCTCTGAGTCGAGATATTCTTCTTTGCCCTCGATGGCCTCGCTGACGCACAGCTCGAAGGCCGGGCCGTAGATGCCGTAGCTGGACGACAGCGTCGCCGCCAGGACCAGGCGAATGATGAAGGCGGCCCGGCCGCCGTATTGGAGGTACTGCGGCAGGATGTCGGGCGTGTTGGGCCAGAAGTTCGGCCGCATGGTCTCGGCCGCATCCGTCTGCGTCAGCTCGCGGATGTACTGCTCTAACTCCCATTTCGTGTTGCGCCAGGTGAAGTACGTATAGGACTGGTTGAAGCCGATCTTTGCCAGACGCTGCATGACCTTCGGTCGCGTGAACGCCTCGGCCAGAAACAGCACGTCGGGGTGGCGGCGGCGCACCTCGGCGATCAGCCACTCCCAGAAACCGAACGGCTTGGTGTGCGGGTTGTCCACGCGGAAGATCCGCACGCCTTGGTCGGTCCAGAACAGGACCACGTCGCGCAGCTCTTCCCAGAGCGCCTTCCATTGCGGCGTCTCGAAGTTCAGCGGCAGGATGTCTTCGTATTTCTTCGGCGGGTTCTCGGCGAACTGGACGGTCCCGTCCGGCCGCCAGCGAAACCACTCTGGATGCGATGTCACATAGGGGTGATCGGGCGAACACTGAAACGCCATGTCGAGGGCGATTTCCAGGTCGTGCTGGCGGGCCTTCTTCAGCAGCCGACGAAAATCGCTCAGCGTTCCCAGTTCTTTGGCGACGGCCTTGTGCCCGCCTTCGGCGCTGCCGATGGCCCAGGGGCTGCCTGGATCGGTTCGGGCGCAGACGGTGGCGTTGTTTCTGCCCTTGCGGTTGGTTTGTCCGATGGGGTGGATGGGCGGCAGATAGAGGACGTCGAATCCCATTCGCGCGATCTCCGGCAGCAGCCGCTCGCAGTCCTGAAACGTCCCGTGCTTTCCGCCCTTGCCGAGCGAGCGGGGGAACAGTTCGTACCAGGCGCTGAATACCGCTTCCGGTCGGTCCACGGTCACGGCCAGTTCGCGGTCGTACAGGGTGGCGAGCGAACGATCCGGGTATTGGGCCATTACCGCCGTCAGTTCTTCACTCAGCGCCGTCTCGATCGCGGTGCGGCCCCGTTTGGTCGAGCGCAGGTGTCTGGCCCATCCCTTGAGTCGTTCGGCGTCGGATTGGCCGACGCGTTTGGCTGCGACGGCGAGCATCTCGGCGCCGACCTTCAATTCAACGGTGACATCCTGATGCGCCTCGATTCTCTTGGCCAGATCCGCCTGCCACGTAGCAAAATGGTCCACCCAGGCGCGAACGGTGTAGCGATAGTCGCCCAGTTCGGTGACGGAGAACCGCGCAACCCATTCGTCGTTGATGCGGTGGACCATCGTCTCAACGGTCCACGAGTCCTGTCCCGGCCCGCGATACAACAACTCGACGCGGATGCGGTCATGCCCATCGGCAAAGACGTCGGCCTTCACGACCACCGTCTCGCCGAGCGATCGCTTGATCGGAAAGCGTCCTCCGTCAACCTGGGGACGCACGTTGTCGATTACCACACGTTGTCTGCCGTCGTTGTCCACAATCATGGTCTTGCCGCGTTCCTGACATCGGTCGTTCGCGTCGTGCGGATCGTGCCGCGGCCGAAGAAGAAGACAGCCTCCTCATCGCGCCGCAGAACACACATACCACGCACCATGAGGTGTCTGTGTTCGCGTGATCTTCGCTCACGCCGGATGTTCCCGGTTCGACCCCATCGGTTCTACGCCAGCATAGGAAATGGTCCCGCCGAATGCAAACCTTTTGCCGCCACGGGTACGTCGGAAGGGGCGCGAATGTCACCAATTGCCGGGCGCAACGACTGGAGATGGAGGGTAGGCGAAACGCTGTGGGAGAACGGGCAAGATGGGAGCTTTGTGGCTGTCTATTGCCTTGGGCGGCCCCGTAGGGTAAAAGGAAGGTGCCTGTCGGTCCTGTGAAGCGCCGACGACCACGGGGCGACGGCCGGCAGCGCGATTCTATGGCAGCATAACGCTGTGGTGCATCGTGACCCATACAGAGAAGAATGGAGCGGACAGATGCAAACGCAACGATCGAGCGATCGTACCGCCATGGGATGGATAGACGTTGTCCTGCTGCTGCTGCTGCTGGCGACGGCGGCCGCCGCAGCAGCAGAGGAGATGCGTCTGGAGCCGCGTCGCAAGCCGCGGGTTGTTGTCCTTACGGACATCACTAATGAACCCGACGACGAGCAGTCGATGGTTCGGTTCCTTGTCTACTCGAACGAGTACGACGTTGAGGGCCTGATTGCGACGACGTCGGTCTGGTTGCGCGACAAGGTGCGCCCCGAGAAGATTCGCGAGCGCGTCGAGGCCTTCGGCCAGGTGCGGGAGAATCTGCTCCAACACGCGCCGGGCTATCCCACGGCCGAGCATCTCACGAGTGTCACCAAGGCGGGGCGTCCTGCCTTCGGCATGGCGGGCGTCGGCGCGGGGCGGGACTCCGAAGGTTCTCGTCACATCATCGAGGTCGTGGATCGGCCTGATCCGCGTCCGGTCTGGATCAGCGTCTGGGGCGGGGCCAATTGCCTGGCGCAGGCGCTGTGGGACGTGAGGAACACCCGCACGGAGGCGGAACTGGCCGCCTTTGTATCGAAGCTGCGCATCTATACGATTTCGGACCAGGACGACTCCGGCCCCTGGCTGCGCGCGACGTTCCCGACACTTTTCTACATTGTAACGCCCAGTACGGTGGACTACCGCGAGTACTATAAGGCGACGTGGACCGGCATCTCGGGCGACCGCCGTTACAAGAACGGACCGATGCATGCGTTCGACCTGGTGGACAATCCGTGGCTGGAGGCGAACATCATCCGGGACCACGGGCCTCTCGGCGCTCTGTATCCGAAACTGGCGTACATCATGGAAGGCGACACGCCCTCGTTTTTCCACCTGATCGCAAACGGGTTGGGCAGCGAAGTCAGTCCGGCGTACGGCGGATGGGCGGGGCGCTATGTGCTGTATGCCTGTTACGGCGAGACGCGCCCGATCTGGACGAATGCCGAAGGCTGCCAGGACACGGTTGTCGCCGACAATGGAATCGAGTATACGACGGCCCAGGCCACCATCTGGCGGTGGCGTCGCGCCTACCAGCACGATTTTGCGGCGCGGATGGACTGGTGCGTGGCCGAGAGCTTCGCGAAGGCCAACCACAATCCGGTGGTCGTCGTTGCCGGCGACGGGAGCAAGGCGGTGGTGCATATGACGGTCCGGCCGGGACAGAGCGTCGCGCTCGATGCCACTGGGACGCGCGACCCGGACGGCGACAATCTTGCCTATCGCTGGTTCGTGTATCCGGAGGCCGGCACGTATCGGGGGCATGTCGAAATCGAGAAATACGCGACGCCGCAGGCCGTCCTGATCGTTCCGCAGGGGGATGCCACCGGAACGATCCACCTGATTCTGGAGGTTGTGGACAACGGGCGGCCGAGTTTATACAGTTATCGGCGGCTGATTCTGGAAGTTCGGCCGTAGCGACGCCGGCGCGTCCGATAACCCGGCCGATCCGGTCAAGTCGCCTGACAGGAAAGCCGATACAGTTATGAAAGTCGGATTGTGGATGGGTAGCGTACGGGTTGGATTGCGGCGCAGGCAATGAGAAATGGACTATCCGTTGTCGAGTTGGTGATCGTGGGGTGCATCATCGGCATCCTGGCCGCCCTCGTTGTGCCGCACGTGCAGACCCAGGCGACCGATGCCAAGACGGCCGCTGCGAAGGACAATCTGCGGGTGTTGCGCAGCACGATCGAACTCTACGCCGCCAATCACCGAGGCGTTCCACCCGGATACGAGAACGACAATCGCAACGGTGCCCTGGATGAAACGTATTTTGACGACCAGACCGTCGTTCAGGAACGCTATATGCGACGCGTCCCGGAGAATCCATTCAACAATCTCCGCACGATTCGCATGATCGGGAACAACGAGCCATTTCCGACGGAGGCTACGGGCAAGCACGGATGGATCTACCAACCCGCCACGCAGACCATTCGCCTGGATTGGCCCGGCGTCGACGACGGCGGCGTCCGATATTTCGATTTCTGAGTCGGTTGTGCCGGCATTCTGCCACTCTGCGATATTCAAATATTTGCTCCGACGGATGAGGAACAAAGAAGATGGGCAAACTCAGGGATGTTCTGGGTGCTCTTGTCCCGAGCGTGACGGCTTTTCTCCTGGGGGGCGTCATCATGGCCCTGGGATTGGTCGTGGCACGGCTTGTGGCCGGCAGCCTGGGCGCTTCGCTGTATACGTGGACTTCGATTGTCGGCATCGGTCTTGGGGCAATGGCCCTCGGCAGCTACGCCGGGGGACGCATGATGGACCGTTATCATCCCCGCCGGGGCCTGGCCGTTCTGTTCGGTCTTTCCTCGGCGGCATGCGTGGCGGTCATTGTGCTCAACACCCTGGCGAACCGATGGCTGTGGCTGTGGGGGCTGAGCTGGCCGGTCCATATCTTCGTGCATGTGGCCTTTCTGTTGCTTGTCCCGTTGTTGTTGCTGGGCGCGATCGTCCCGGTGACGGCCGCGATGACGGCCGGCCGCGTGTCGACCTTTGGGCGCGCCGCCGGAAGCCTCTGCGCATGGGGGGCGGCTGGAGCGGTTTCGGGAACGTTTGCGACGGGATTCTACCTGATCCCAGCCTATGGGTGCATCGCGATGATCTGGCTCATCGGCGCCACCTTGCTGGGCATGGCGCTATTGTACTGGACGAGTTGCTGGGCATTGTACCTGTGGGCGATGGTTTTCGCGACCCTGGCGGTGATGGGGATGGCCCCGGCCGAATGGGCGCGCGAGGCCGGCGAGGGAGCGGCGCTGCGCGAGGCGAGCGATCCGAGTCTCCTCTATGAGAGGGAGACGACGTACGGCCACCTCGCCGTCCGGCGGGTCTCCGATCGGCCGGATCGACGCGCGTTCTGGCAGGACTCGCGGCGACGAGGCGAGATTGTGGTCGGCGAATCGACACGTCTGCACCAGTTCCACACGGAGGTTTGCGCCGGATTGACACGCGGCCTGGCTGCGGACAGAAGCGATCCGTTGATGCTGGTCATCGGCAGTGGAGGCTATGCCTTCCCACGATATCTCAAGGCCTCGTGGCCCCAGGGCCTCGTGCGGGTGATCGAGATCGATCCTGGTGTGACACAGGCGGCAAGAGAGGCGTTCGATCTGGAGGAGGAAGCGGCGATCGAGGTCGTCCACGTCGAGGCGCGATACTACGTGGAGTCTCTGTCGAGCCGACGGGATGCGAGCGAGCCGGAGGGACTGTACGATTTCATCTATGCCGACATGGTTCGTGACGGCACGATCCCGGTCCCGCTGGTCACGCAGCAGTTCAACGAGAAGATCGCGACCCTTTTGGCCGGTGACGGCGTCTACATGCTGCACGTCATCGACGCGCCCGGCGGGGGGCGCTTCCTGGGCGCCGTGGTCGCCACGTTGGAGCAGACGTTTGCACACGTCTGCGTGGTTGCCGATCAGGTCGGGCCGCGGGCGACGTGGAGTGCTTTCGTCGTCGTCGCGGCACAGCGTGCGTTCGATGCGGTGGGGTATCTGCGGGATTTCGATGAGCATCTGGAGTTCGAACGATTCGACGAGACGCAGTTTGCCGCTCTCAAGGCAGTCGGCGGGCCTCTGGTGCTGACCGATGACTATGCCCCGGTGGAGGAGCTTCTGGCGTCCGTGACGCCGGAGGTTGCCAGGCAGAGACTGGCCCACAGATCCTTTCGGGAGGCCGGAAGGCTTCGGGTCGCCCAGCAATATGAACGCAGCGCATTACGCTATTGTCAGGCAGCGGAACTTAGTCCGTCGATGGCAACCGAGGCCTGGAGCCGCGTTGGG
>Ga0209312_1000327_pt1 | contig 47510 bp, 37 predicted proteins | sample BioC13SIPDNA_4_FD_185744 | JGI IMG/M metagenome (GOLD analysis project Ga0209312, IMG submission 185744) | Anaerobic biogas reactor microbial communites from Washington, USA - Biogas_R1_B C13 SIP DNA (SPAdes) (version 2) | ecosystem: Engineered > Bioreactor > Anaerobic > Unclassified | place... | reverse complement strand
TTGCAGAGTAGCACCGGTTGTGTTTCCCGGGGGAGGGAACGGGCTGTTCCCTCCCCTCATTCGTCCGTGCGGAGGTAAACTTCTGTGACTGATCAGAACGTCAAACGTAACGAGAACCAGGAACCGGTTGTTGACATCATTTCGGAAGAAGAGGCGGAAAAGGTCCTCGAAAAGGCGGACGCCGAATCCCGCTTCCGGAAATATTCGGGGAAATGGGCGGCGGCCATAACAGTCATCGCCGTGGCCATGTCCCTGTTCCACCTCTACACGTCGGGCTTCGGGACGTTGATGGCCATGAAGCAGCGAAGCGTCCACCTTGCCTTCCTCGTCCTCCTGACATTCCTTCTCTACCCGGGCTCGAAGCGGGCCCCCAGGGAGCGTCCATCGGCCATTGACTACATCTGGCTCGCCCTCTCCCTGTCGTCGAGCCTGTACATCCTTTTCGCCTTCGACGCCTTCAGCGTCAGGGGAACCGCCAACCCCACAGACATATTCATGGGAACCATCCTCATCGTCTGCATTCTCGAGGCGACCAGGCGGACCGTGGGCAAGGAGCTGATGATCCTCTCCATTATCTTCCTCGCCTACGGCTACTGGGGTGAATACATTCCCGGCGTCCTCGGGCACACCGGGTTCACGTTCCGGCGCATCGTCTACCAGCTTTTCCTGTCTTCCGAGGGCATTTTCGGCATTTCCCTCGGCGTGTCGTCCACCTACATCTTCCTCTTCATCCTTTTCGGGGCCTTCCTCACGGAAACGGGCATGGGGCGCTTCATCAAGGACCTCGCCATGTCCCTAGCGGGCAAGACCATCGGCGGGGAAGCCAAGGTGTCCATCGTGGCCAGCGGCCTCATGGGAATGATCAACGGCAGCGCCGTGGGCAACGTGGCAGCCACGGGAACCTTCACGATCCCCCTCATGACCGGGGCGGGATTCAAGCCCGTCTTCGCCTCGGCGGTGGTCGCCGTGGCGGGAACGGGAGGCATGATCATGCCCCCCGTCATGGGTGCGGCCTCCTTCATCATGGCCGAGTTCCTCGGGGTGCATTACGCCAAGATCATGCTGGCGGCGGCCATCCCCGCCGTGCTCTACTACGTGGCCGAATACGCCGTCATCCACATCGAGGCCGTCAAGATGGGCATGAAGCCCATTCCGAGGGAAGAGATCATTCCCATCAGGAAGGTCATGAGGGAGCGGGGACACCTCATGGTCCCCATCATCGTCATCGTCTACCTGCTGCTCATCGGCAGGACGCCTCTCTACGCGGCCTTCTACGGCATCATCGCCTCGGTGGGCGTGAGCTTCATCACAAAGGAAACCCGGCTCACCTGGAAGTCCTTCCTGAAAGCGATGGAGTCCGGAGCCAGGCAGAGCGTGGGCGTGGGCATCGCCTGCGCGGTGGTGGGCAACATCATCGGCATCACCAACCTCACAGGACTGGGACTCGTCCTGGGCGACAACATCGTCTCCCTCGCCGGGGGAAGCATCATCATCACCACCTTCCTCACCATGATCGTGTGCGTCATCCTCGGCATGGGGCTTCCCACAACGGCCTGCTACATCGTCACGGCAACCATCGCCGCTCCCGCCCTTGTGAAGCTCGGGGTGAACCCCCTGGCGGCCCACATGTTCGCCTATTACTTCGCCTGTCTTTCCAACCTGACCCCACCGGTGGCCATCGCGTCCTACGGTGCGGCGGGGCTGTCGGGGCAGAGCCCTTCGGCGGTGGGCTGGACGGGATTCCGGATCTCCCTCGCGGGATTCCTCATCCCCTTCACCTTCATCTACAACCCGGACCTGCTGCTCGTTGGGGGCAATTATCTCTCCATCGCTCTCTCCACGGTGACGAGCTTTGTGGGCGTTATCGCCCTGGCGGCTTCTCTTCAGAACTACATGTACGTTCCCATGAACGTCCTGCAGAGGCTCGGGATGTTCGTTGGTTCGCTGCTTCTGATCTTCCCCGGAGCGGTGACGGACGCACTTGGTGTGGCAATGGTCGCCGGGGTATTTTTCTGGCAGAGGGCGCAGAAGGCATCGGTTTCCCTGCCCTCATACCTCTCCTGAAGGGAGCGGAGAGCTGTGAAAACCGTGCTGAAATGGGGAAAGGAGGAGATCTTTCTTTCCGTTCCGGACAGGAATGTCCTGGCGGTGCTCGAACCCTCGGGAGGTGAGCCTGTGGCCGACCTGGCCGCCGAGGTGGCCAGGCTGGTGAAGCACCCCACCGCGGGACCGTCCCTGGAGGAGATCGTCGCCGCAAATAAAGCGAAAACGGCGGCCATCATCGTGAACGACATGACCCGGTCCACCCCAACGGCCGAGATGCTTCCTCCCCTGCTGGAGGAACTGGAGCGGCTGGGTGTCCCTTCATCGGGGATCGCCGTCGTGGTGGCCACAGGCACCCATCGTCCCATGAGCGACGACGAGACGAGGCAGACCGTGGGGGATGCGGTGTTCGCCAAATACCGGGTGGAGAACCACGACTGCGATTCCCCCGACCTCGTGGACATGGGAACCCTGTCCACCGGGAACCGACTGATGATCAACAGGACCGTGGCGGAGGCGGACCTCAGGCTCGCCATCGGCGAGGTGCTTCTCCACTACTACGCGGGATTCGCCGGAGGACGAAAGAGCATCCTCCCGGGAGTGTCCGGGCGGGAGACGGTGATGACGAACCACCGCATGATGACCGCTCCCGGCGTGGGCATCGGCGTGGTGGACGGCAATGTTCTCAGCGAAGAGATGGTGGAGGCGGTGCGCGATTTCTGCCCGCTCCATTTCATCTTCAACTGCGTGTCCGACAGCTCGAAGCATATCGTGCGGGTGGTGTGCGGACACTGGTATGACGCATGGAGGGAGGGCATCGTCACCTTCCGGAAGTTCAACTTCGCCCCCATTGCACAAAAAGCGGACGTGGTTTTCCTCTCCGCGGGGGGATTCCCCAAGGACATCAACATGTACCAGGCCCACAAGGCCCTCTACATGGCATCGAGGGCCGTCCGTCCGGGGGGGACCCTGGTCTTTTTCGCCGAGCTGGCGGAAGGGTACGGCCACAAGGTCTTCGAGGAGTGGGCGAAGCGGCGTCTCGGCATGGACGGCGCCATAGAGGCTTTCGAGGCCGATTTTCGGTTCGGAGCCCACAAGCTGTACTACCTGGCCCGACTGGCGAAGGAATGCACCATCCTTCTGTACTCCAGATCCGGCAGGGAGGACAGCGAACTCATGTTCTGCGAGAAGGCGGAGTCCCTGGCGGACATCCTGCCCTCCCTGGCAGAGAAGTACGGCGAGAACTTCACGTCCTACGTGATCCCCCAGGGGGGCATCGTCCTGCCCATGGAGGATGCCTGAATTAAATTGATTCGGAACCATCTGGTATAACAAACATATCAACCCTTTCGGCAGCGGGGAGCGTCACCGGTGCTCGCTTGGGCCGCCGGCGCACATTGTCATCCGTGACAACTGCGCCTGAAACCGACATCCTTGTCGGTTTCTCGGCCTTGGCGCTGTGCCCGGCAACGCTCCCTCTGCTTTAAGGATCTCAGATCCGAGAAGAGTTCCCCCTTTGCCCTTCATGGGGTACAATGAAGGGCAGCCCATCATCAGGATGCCTTTTCCGGGCGGGCGACGTGCGAAGTCCGCCCGCCCGGACGCTTCCGGAAAGCCCAGGGGGAAAACTCCGTGCGACCCGTTCACCTCGTTTATGTCAGTGCCGGAAACGGCCACAGGATGGCGGCGAGAGCCATCAGGGAATCCCTGGACCACCGGGGAGTGCCCAATGTGGTCATGGACCTTCTCGACTTCTCCAGCGACCTCTTCAAGTGGTCCTACAGCGACGTTTACGCTTTTGTGAGCGAACATTCCCACCTTGCCTGCCGCATCATGTACGACCTCACGGACAAGAACCGGGAGGAGAGCGCCGCTCTCCGGCTTTTCGAAAAGATCTCCACCGAGAACGTGAAGAAATTCATGCGCTACATCTCCGAGAACGAACCCCGGAAGTGTATCTGCACCCACTATTTCCCGTTGAATGTCCTCTCCCGCATGAAGGCGGCGGGGATGTACAGCGGCGAACTCTATACCGTGATCACCGATTTCGGTCTCCGGCGGATGTGGGTGAAAGAGCACGTGGACCGGTACTTCATCTCCGGCGACCGGGTTCTCAAGGGGCTTCTCTCTCTCGGTGTCCCTCGGGAGAAGATTTCCATGACGGGCATCCCCGTCTCCCGGAAGTTCGCCTCCCTGAAACGGGAGGGACGGAGCTTCTCGAAAAAGCGGCTGTCCTTTCTCTTCGTCGCGAGCAGCATCCCGAACATCCTTGCCCTCGATATTCTGGCGGCCCTTTCGAGGACCGGCCACCCCATTGACGTGACCGTGGTCACGGGGCGGAACAAGGATCTCATGGCGGACCTGGAAAGCGTCACCGTCGGAGGGAGCATGACGCTGGACGTCCGGGGGTTTGTGGACAACCTGGAGGAACTTATGGCCAGGGCTTCGGTGCTCATCACCAAGCCCGGCGGCCTGACGGTGAGCGAGGCGCTTTGCTCCGGCGTGCCCATGATCCTCGTCAATCCCATCCCGAAGCAGGAAACCAACAATTCGGCCTATCTCCAGGACAAGGGAGCGGGCATCCTCGCCAGGACGGCCGCCGACGTGGAGCGGATCGTCGACCGCTTTTTCTCCGACCGGTCCGTTCTCACGGCGATGGAGAAGGCCGCCACCTCCATTGCCTTCCCTGGTGCGGCAGACGCGGTGGCGTCCCTGATCCTTGACGGAGAAGGAGGGGATGGCGCCCATGCAGGGAGATGATTTTGCCGGAAAGTTCGGCGAGCTCTTCGGCTGCGGCGAGGGGACGGAGAGAGTGCGGCGGGCCCTGCAGATCATTTCCACCGTGTTTTCCAGCGCGGTGGAGGGAATCGTGGTCACGGACCCTACGGGCATCATCCGCATGGTGAATCCGGCCTTTTCCTCCATTACGGGATACTGCCCGGAAGAGGCGGTTGGCAGGAATCCCCGGATCCTCAAGTCGGACCGGCACCCGCCGGAGTTCTACGAGAATTTCTGGAAAACGCTGATCAACGAGGGAAAGTGGGAAGGGGAGATCTGGAACAGGAGGAAGAGCGGCGAAGTTTACCCCGAGTGGCTCTGCTGCTCAGCCGTCCATGATGAAAACGGGGCCGTCACCGACTACATCGCCGTCTTCAACGACCTGTCGGAGGTCCACTTCAAGGATGCCCAGATCGAGCTCCGGTCCAATTTCGACCAGCTTACCGGCCTTGCGAGCCGGGCCGTGTTCTACTCACGGCTGGAAGGGGAGCTGGAGCGCCAGGACCGCGACGGGCGGCGCCTCGCCCTCCTGGTGCTGGACATCAACCGCTTCAAGAACATAAACGACTCTCTCGGCCATTTCATAGGAGACGGCGTGCTGCAGCAGGTGGGCGCCAGGCTGTCCCGTCACCTCGGGGGCAGGGACAGGGCTTCCAGGATCGGCGGCGACGACTTTCACATCCTCATTCCCGAAGCCCGCTCGGTGGAGGAGATCGCCTCCCGGGCGGAGAAAGTTCTTTCCCTGCTGAACGAACCCGTGGAGGCCGGCGAAAACCACCTCTTTCTCAGCGCCTCCCTCGGTATCGCCGTTTTTCCCGACGACGGCCGGACGGTGGAAATCCTGCTCCAGAAGGCCGACATGGCCATGCACAAGGCCAAGGAACTCGGCATCAGCAATTACCGGTTCTTCACCGGAGAGCTGGGAGAGCAGGCCTCGTCAAGGCTGATGCTCGAAAATGCCCTGCGGGCCGGACTCGAACGGGGAGAGTTCCGCCTCGTCTACCAGCCGAAATACGACCTCCGGGGAGACCGGGTGTCCGGCATGGAGGCCCTGCTCCGGTGGCATGCTCCTGAACGGGTCATTCCGCCCTGGGAATTCATCCCCCTGGCGGAGGAGACGGGGCTCATCCTGCCTTTGGGCGAATGGGTCTTCAGGGAGGTCTGTCGCCAGGTATCCCAATGGGCATCGGAGGGGCATCCTCCCCAGGAGGTGGCGGTGAACCTCTCGGCCCGGCAGCTGCACCAGGGCGGCCTGGCCTCCTTCATGAAGACGGCCATGGATGAATATGCCGTGGATCCTTCCCGGATCGGCATCGAGATCACCGAGTCGGGGATCATGGAGGACCTGGTGGACTCGGTGTCCGTCCTTTCGGGGATCAAGGACCTGGGGATGACGGTTTACGTGGACGACTTCGGCACGGGATATTCCTCCCTGAACTATCTCAAGCGCCTCCCCATCGACGTGCTGAAGATCGACAAGTCTTTCGTCGACGGTGTGCTCACCGACAGGAACGACGCCGCCATCACAAGGGCCGTCATCGGCCTGGGCCGTTCCCTGGGCATGTCGGTGCTGGCGGAGGGTGTGGAAACGCGGGAGCAGCTCGATTTCCTGAGGCAGAACGGATGCGACGGAATCCAGGGTTACCTGCTGAGCCCTCCCCTGCCTCCGGAGGATACCCTAAGGTTCAGAAAAACGGGGCATACCCCTTTGTTTCCGGCATAGGTCAGGATATAATCGAAAAAGAGCGTTCCCGGCGGCGCCTACCCACCGACGGAGGCGGTTCCGGGAATGAAATACTGCGGGTCATTTCGGGAAGGAGTTGGGTTATATGCAGCATATACGGTCCCTTTCCCTGTTCGACCAGGGCGATCACCGGTTCATCATGCTCGGCTGGGAGGAGCAGGAAGAAGAGGTGGCAGTCCAGACGAACCAGTACGTCATCTCCTCCGGAGGCGAAGTGGTGCTTCTCGATCCGGGCGGAGCCCACGTCTTCCCCCGGGTCCTCGCCAATGTGGCGGAACTGTACGAACTGAAGAACATCAGGCACATCTTCTATTCCCACCAGGACCCCGACGTCTCGTCGGGAATCACCCTCTGGCTCTCCATGGCCGAGAAGGCGTCGGTGCATATCTCGGGGCTGTGGGTGCGTTTCCTGCCCCATTTCGGCATCTATGACGTAAAGCGCATCGCCCCCATTCCGGACAAGGGGGAGACCCTTACCCTCGCCAACGGAAAAAAACTGGTCATCCTTCCCTCCCACTTCCTTCACTCCACCGGATGCTTCTCCCTCTACGACCCCGCGTCGAAGATCCTCTTCTCGGGCGACATCGGCGCGGCCATCTTCCCCCGGGGCGGCCGGTACCCCGTGGCGGAGGACCTGGACTCCCACCTGAAGTACATGGAGGGATTCCACCGGAGGTACATGGCGTCCAACGCCGCATGCCGCAGGTGGGTGAAAATGGTGTCCGCCCTGGACGTGGAGCACATCGCCCCCCAGCACGGAGCCTTCATCAAGGGCCGGCAGAACGTGAAGAAGTTCCTTTCGTGGTTCGAGAATCTCGCCTGCGGCGTGGACGTTCTCGACGAAATCTACGGCCGCTGACGGCCCCGGCCGGGAGGACGACGGAATGGAACGCAGCTATTCGGATGTGATCCACCAGCTCGGCAGCGCCTACTTCGCCAACACGCTGATGAACTCCTTCATGGCCCAGCTCGACGAGGTGCTGGTCCACCGCGTCCGGTCCGTGGAGGGTGAAATAGCCGAGACGTCGGAACGGTTCGTTCAGCTCAGCCGCGTTCTCGGCGACCTCCAGGCCGAGTTCGACAGGAGCGGCCGGGAAACCCGGGAAACGGTGGAGGAGATCAACCGGATGAACGGCGACCTGTCGGCGGAGCTTCAGCGCTCCGGCACAGACCTCGAGGGCATGAGCGAGAACGTGTCCAGGACGGTGGACGCCACTACCGGCACCCTGGAATCCTTCCTGGAGATCGAGAAGATGTCGAAGGAGATCCAGCGGATAGCCAAACAGACCAACCTCCTGGCGCTGAACGCCTCCATCGAGGCGGCCAGGGCGGGGGAGCACGGAAGGGGATTCGCCATCGTGGCGAAGAACGTCCAGGAGCTTGCCGCCGAGACCAAGGCGGCTTCCGAGTCCATCGGCGCCAAGGTGGGGGAGATCTCGGGCTCCGTGGAGCGGGCCATGGAGGACATCCGGGGGATCAGCGGCATGTTTGACATGATCCGCCGCTCCCTGTCCACTTTCACGGGCTTCCTGGATTCCAACAAGTCCTTCATGGAAAGAATGGAGCGGACCATGGCGGACGCCGGAGAAAAGGTCCACAGGAGTTCCGGTGAAATGGAGAGCTCCGTCGAGGTCCTGGGGGATGCCTCCAGGAAATTCGGGTCCATGGCGGCCACCATCTCCGCCATCGTGCTGGCCCAGAAGAACCTGAAAAAAATACGGCTCTGACATGGGACGGTTGTCTGCGGCGCAGGGGGCACCATGGGATACTGCCGGTGATAATGTGAGATACGTTCCGCTGGATGACCTTTGCCATTACAGGGGCAGGGTGGCCGAGGACATCATCTCCGAAGACGGGGCGCTCCTCCTGCCCCGCGGAAGCGACATCCCGGCGATCCTCGAGTCCATGCCCGACATAACGAAGACGCTCCGCCGCTGGAACAGGGAATTTATTCCCGTCCAGGTCTCCGCGGACATTTCCGAGGAGGAGTACGAAACCGTCCTCCGGACCGTGGAGCCCAAGACCCGGATGCTCGACCCTGGCCTGGCCGGCAGGGCCATCGCCCAGGTGGAATATGTCTACGGGCGGATTTCGGAGGACGGAAATTCCAGGGAGGGAATTGCGACCCTTGCGAAGGAGGCCGACAGGCTGGCCCGGGACGTGGTCCGGTCGCCCCAGATTCTCCTCTGCCTGGGCAAGGTGAAGGAGTCGGACGAATACACCTTCATCCACTCCCTCAACGTGGGCCTCCTGTCGGGGTACCTTGCCTCCATTCTCCGTCCCGGAGATGAAGAGCTCGTGAAGATCATGACCTTCGGCGGCCTGCTCCACGACCTCGGAAAGGCGAAGGTCCCCCCGGAAATTCTGAACAAGCCCGGGCGGCTCACCTCCGAGGAGTTCGAGGTAATGAAGACCCACTCGATCCAGGGAATGGTTTCCGCCGTGGCGTCGGGAGTGGACGACCGGCGGATACTCTCGGTGGTGAGGAACCACCACGAGCGCTGGGGAGGTGACGGGTACCCCGACGGCCTGAGAGAGACCCGGATCTCCCTGTTCGCCAGGATCGCCGCCGTGGCAGACGTGTTCGACGCCCTGACGGCGAAACGGGTCTACAAGGATCCCATGAAAAGCAGGGAAGCGGTCTCCATGATTCTCGAATCCTCGGGGAGCAGTTTTGACGGGGCCATTGTCCGGGCCCTGCTCGTCTCGGTGGGGCTCTACCCTCCCGGCACGGTGGTGGAACTCTCGGACTACAGCGTCGGGGTGGTCACCGGCGTACGGAACAAAGACCTGCTCCGCCCGCAGGTTTTTCTTTCGGTGGATCCCAGGGGACGCAGGCCGGAATCGCCCACCATCATCGACCTTTCCCTCGGTTCGGACCTTTTCATCCGGCGTTCCCTGGACGACATGGGAAAGGGCGTCGTCTACGGGCGTGCCGAATCCTGAGGCTCACCTCATGGAATCTTCTATCTCCCCGATTTTTTCCTCGAAACCGTAGACGGTGGGGTCGATGTCGTCCACCACGGCGTTCAGTTCTTTCATGGACCGGAAGGCGTATCCTTTCGGCAGGCGGTTGGCGTACCGCTTCACCTTCAGCAGGGCCTGAAGGTAGTTCCGTTCGAAGGGGAGGACGACCTGGGCCGCCATGATGGCTCCGGGCATCTCCTCGGTGAAGAACAGGTAGGCCATCTCCAGGTTCTCCTCGATGTCCATTTCATCGTACCAAAGAGCCGCAAGCAGCTTCCGGAACTTCTTCTTCTCGTGCCCCCCCACCAGCTTTCTCACCGCCCGGTCGATCCGGTTCATCCCTGAGCGCAGAATATGCTCCATGAGACAGGGGTCTCCTTTCGGCCAGGAGAACTCCGCGATATACTCCGCTTCAGCCTCGGGAAGCACCTGCTTCCGAAGGAGCCTGCCGAAGGAGGGCCGAAGGATTACCGAAGCAGGTTCGGGGGAAGCGTCCACCAGTTCCCGGAATATATCGCCCGTGGAAAAACCTCTTCTCTCGAAGGGGGAATTGAGAAGCCAGGTCACGTAACCGGGATCGAAGAGTCCCTTCCGTCCCGCCCTTCCTGACATCTGGGAGAACTCGTTCCTGGAGATGGGCCGGTCGGAATGGTAGTGGACGAGCTGGGCGAAAACCACGGTCTCGGCTGGAAGGTTCACCCCCAGGGCAAGGGCGTTGGTGCCGCACACCACGTCCAGGATCCGCTCCCGGAAGGCCCGTTCCACCAGCAGCTTTTCCTTGGGAAGCATTCCTCCGTGGTAAATGCCGACCCCGTTGAAAAGGGGCGGCTGGATCTTCGGCACCTCGAGAATGGACGCGATCTCCTGGAGCCGGTCCCTCTGCCCTGCGGAAATTCTCTTCCGGTGCTTTGAAGTCAGGAAGGCAAGCTCCACTGCCCCTTTCTGGGAGAAGAGAAAGACCAGGGCATCCTTCAGCCTGTCGATCTTTGCCGGTTTTGCCGGGATGTAGATCAGCTCCGTCTCCCGGCGGGTGTTTTCGTACAGGGTAAACTTCCGTCCCGTCACCCCTCCGAGGTAGTCCGCCACAGAGGAGGCGCCTCCGAGGGTCGCCGACATGACGAGGATCGAGGTGGCGGGGTCCGTGTCCCGGATGCCGTCGATATAGGCCCTGGCACGGTCCGGATCGTCGAAGATGTAATGGAATTCGTCCACGATGAGCTTCTGGCCCGGGACGAAGGCATACTTCAGGGAATAGATTTCCTGGGTGCAGCAGATAATGGAGGCCCCTTCGTTTTTCTTGAAGTCCCCGGTCTCGATGCCGACATCGAATCCCATCTTCCTGAGATCGAGGTACCGTTCGTTGCTCAGGGCCTTGATGGGAGCGGTGAAGATGATCCTGCCTCCTTCGGGGTACGCCGGAAATCCCTCCTCGTCGAGAATTCCGGCCCAGAGGTAGGCCACAAGCGTCTTTCCCGACCCCGTGGGGGCAGAGAGAACGGCATTCTTTCCACGGATGGCCCGGTAGGCCCTGAGCTGCCACGGATAATATGAAAAAGTGTCCAGGGGCTGTCTCCTTCCGCCCGGGAAAACGGGCCTGTTTTTTTTTCCGGTTCTCATGGTACCACAAAACGGGGAGGGGAAAACGTGATAAGATACTGCCGAAAGAAGAAGGAGGTGTTCTCTTGGCCGAGTTTCGGGTTGCGGCAGGAGAAGGAGAGCCACGGGATGGAGAAGTGCTGGTGTTCAGGCTCGAAGCGCGGAAACCGTTTGTTTCCCGGCGCAGGGAGGACGTCTTCTGGCGAAAGACCGGCGACGAAGTCACCCAGGCCGCTGCGGACGCAGGACTGCCTTTCGAGGCGGTGACCCTGTTTCTGAAAAAGGCCGTTCAAGTCTCCGGCACGACGGTCGGCCTGTTCGGACCGCAGCGGGAGGAACAGCGGGACGAAGGATGGAGAGTTTTGACCAGGCCCGGCAGGGAAGGGAAAGGAGGATCCCTCATGGAGGAAGAAAAAATCCAGTTCGAGGAAGCGAAGCTCATTGCCGAAGAGATCGCGAAGCGGAACAGGGACTTTCTGCCTGATGAAGAAGAGGAGATCGTCACCCCCGACGAGCTGGAAAATCTGATGAAGGGTGAATGAGGAGACGGTTTCCTCTTTTCGTCGCTGGGGAAGCGGCTGCTCTGCGGCCCGCCCGGCGCGTAACCGTTACGAAACGATAAAGGGGCGGGGGATGTTGTTGTGACGTGGGGCAGTGCGTTTCAGATTCTCGGCGGCGTAGGACTTTTCCTTTTCGGAATCAAGCTGATGAGCGAGGCGCTCCAGTACCTCGCCGGAGACAAGATGCGGCAGCTCATCGGCTCCCTGACGAAAACCCCCATCCGCGGGGTTTTCATCGGCGCTCTTGTGGCCATGCTCATTCAGAGCAGCAGCGGCACCACGGTCATGACGGTGAGCTTCGTCCACGCGGGGCTCATGACCCTGAAACAGGCCGTCGGGGTCATCATGGGGGCCAACATCGGAACCACCGTGACCGCCCAGATCGTGGCCTTCAAGATCAAGGACTTCGCCCTCCCCGTGATCGGCATCGGGGTGCTTCTCGTCCTCTTCGGTAGGACCAAGCGGCAGAGGTACATCGGCAACGGGATGGTGGGCTTCGGCCTCCTGTTCCTGGGCATGCAGACCATGGAAGCCTCCATGTCCTTTCTCCGGGACAGGAAAGACCTCTTTCTGGCCTTCGGCTCCAACCCCTTGCTCGGGGTTCTCGTCGGAACGGCGGTCACCATGGTGGTCCAGGCCAGCTCCGCCACCATAGGGCTCACCATGGCCATGGCGGCCCAGGGACTCCTCTCCCTGGACGCGGCCATTCCGATCCTCCTCGGAGACAACATCGGGACCACCATCACGGCAGTCATCGCCTCCATCGGCTCCAACCGGTCGGCGAAGCAGGCGGCCACCGCCCACGTCCTTTTCAACGTCATCGGCGCCGTGATCTTTCTCTCCGTTTTCCCCCTCTTCAAGGAAGTCATCGCGTCCACTTCCGGGGACATCAGCAGACAGCTCGCCAATGCCCACACTGTTTTCAACGTGGCCAACACGATGCTCTTCCTTCCCTTCGTGTCCCTCTTCGTGTGGGCCATCCGCCATATCGTCCCCGACAAGGGGGGAGCGAAAGTGACAGGTCCCATGTACCTGGACATGAAGCTCATCTCCGCATCTCCGGCGGCGGCGGTGGACGCCGTGAAGAAGGAGATTCTTCACATGGGAACCCTGGCGTCGTCCATGCTCCGGGATGTGCGCCGCGCCTTCGAGGAGAACGATCCGAAGATGATCAACGAGGTGAACCAGACGGAGAAGGGCGTGAACGAAATCAACCGGGCCATCGCCGCCTATGCCTCGGAAATATGGCAGAGGGGCCTTTCCAGCGACCTGTCCACGGTTCTCGGCTCCTATGTGAACGGCGTCGGGGACATTGAGCGGATAGGAGACCATGCCACCAACCTCATCGAGCTCTACGAATACAAGGTGGACCATGGAGTCGAATTCTCTTCCCTCGCCAGGGAGGAGTTCAGGGATATGTTCGACAGCGTTGAGAAGGCGGTCCGCCTGAGCATGGAGTCTCTCGACGAGGAAAACGTGGAGAAGGCGAAGGAAGTGGACCGCCTCGAAGACGATGTGGACCGCAAGGAAAAGACGCTGAGAAAAAATCACATCGCCCGGCTCAACAGGGGCGAGTGCACTCCCCAGGGCGGCGTGATCTTCATCGACATCCTCAGCAACCTGGAGAGGGTCTGTGACCATGCCCACAACCTTTCCTTCATCGCCATCGATATTTCCAAGCTCCATCGCTGACGGAACGAAAGTTTGGAAACAGAAAACAGCCGCAAAGATGAGCCCGGTCCGATGAAAAAAGAAAACCCGCAATACCTCAGAATGACGCAGATGCCCGTGGGCAGGCTCGTCTTTTCCCTGGCTGTGCCGACGATCATCAGCATGCTGGTGACGGCGGTGTACAATATCGGCGATACCTTTTTCGTCTCGAAGCTCGGCACCAGCGCTTCTGGTGCCGTCGGCATCGTCTTTTCCCTGATGGCGATTATTCAGGCGGTGGGCTTCACCATCGGCATGGGCTCCGGGGCGCAGATCTCCCGGCTCCTGGGAGCACAGAAACCCGAAGAGGCCGAAAGGGTCGCGACAAGCGGCCTTCTTGCGGCGGCCTCCTTCGGAACCCTGCTCGCAGTCTTCGGCCTGCTGTTTCTTGACGGCCTGATGCGCCTCCTGGGCGCCACGGAGACCATACTTCCCTACGCCCGGGATTACGCGAGCTATATCCTGTACGCGGCGCCCGTCATGGCCTCGTCCTTCCTGTTGAACAACGTCCTCCGGGCCGAAGGGAAAGCCAGGTTCGCCATGGTGGGACTGACGACCGGAGGCCTTCTCAACTTGCTGCTCGACCCGCTTTTCATCTTCGGCTTCGGGATGGGCATCGCCGGGGCCGCCATCGCTACGGCGATCAGCCAGTGCGTCAGCTTCTGCATCCTCCTCTCCTGGTTTCTTCGGGGAAAGACCATCGTCCGCCTGGGCCCTTCGGGGATCTCCGGGAGTCCGGGAACCTACCTCCGGATTCTCAAGAACGGCCTCCCCTCTTTCATCAGGCAGGCCCTTGCCAGCATCGCCACCATAACACTCAACGTCAGCGCCGCCGTGTACGGCGACGCTGCCGTGGCCGCCATGTCCATCGTGGGCAGGCTCTTCATGTTTGTCTTTGCAGTGAACCTCGGCATCGGGCAGGGGTACATGCCTGTGGCAGGGTACAACTACGGTGCGGGCTGCTTCGACAGGGTCAGGAAAGCGTTCCTGTTCACCCTGAAAGTCGCGACCGTCCTGATGACGATTTCCGGGATCACGGGCTTCGCGGCAGCCCCGTTCCTGATCAGGCTCTTCATCAGGACCGACGCCGACGTGGTGCGGATCGGCGTCGGGGCCCTCCGGGCCATGTGCCTCGCCATGCCCCTGGTCCCCCTGGGCGTCGTCTGCAACATGACCTTTCAGTCCATCGGCAGGTCGTGGACGGCCACAGCACTCTCCCTGGCCCGGCAGGGGATCTTTTTCTTCCCCCTGATCCTTACCCTCCCCGGATTCATCGGGCTGAAAGGCGTCCAGATCACCCAGCCCCTGGCCGATGCCCTGACCTTCCTGAGCTGCCTCCCCCTCACCTATGCCTTTTTCAGGGGGCTTGAGCCCGAATCCGGCACCCGCTGACGGTTTTCCGCCGCTGTTTCAGGAGAGGGCGGGAAGTCCGGCCTTGACTTTTCTCCGTTCTCCGCTATGTTGAGAAAAACGTTTATCGGACGGAGGTTCGTCCGCTGTGGAAGAATGATGGAGGTGTGTGCAGTGACTGAGCGGGAAAAACGAGAAGTCCGCTGTATCGTGCTGAAACCTGAGGATTCCGCGGCGGTGCTCCCGGAGGGGGGAAAGGCTGGGGAATGCCTTTCAGGAACCGGAGTGGTGCTGGGCGAGGATATTCCGCCGGGGCACAAGGCCGCCCTTCGGATCATTCTCCGGGGGGAACCGGTGATCAAGTACGGCCATCCCATGGGCCGGGCCACCAGGGACATCGTTCCGGGGGAAAAGGTCCACGTGCATAACGTGGAATCGGCTCTCCGGGCGGAATGGGACATGGCCTGGACACCTTCCGGGGCGGTCTTCCGGGAACCTTCAGGGCCTGTCCCGGTTTTTTCGGGGTACGCGAGGGAGCAGGGAGCTCCGGGCATACGGAACGAGCTCTGGATCATCCCCCTCGTGGGATGCGTCAATGAATACCTGAAATTCCTCGCCGGCGGGTATTCCCCGCCTCCATGGATCGAGGGGGTCCGTGTCCTCTCCCACCCCTACGGATGTTCCCAGCTCGGCGACGACCTTGACAGGACCGCCTCGGTCCTGGAGGGCCTCGCGAGAAACCCGTGCGCGGCGGGCGTGGTCCTGGTTGGACTTGGGTGCGAAAATCTCCGGAGGGTGTTCATGGAGACACGACTCTCAGATCTGCGGAAGGTTCGGTTTTTCTCGCTCCAGGAGGCGGACGACGATCGGCGGCAGCTCTACGGCTTCCTCGACGGACTGGCGGAGGCGGCGCCTCGGGGCCGGACGGAATTCCCCCTTTCGGACGTGACCGTAGGGGTGAAGTGCGGCGGCAGCGACGGCTTTTCCGGGCTGTCGGCCAACCCTCTTGCGGGAGAGGTTTCCGACATGCTCTGCGCTTGGGGCGGCAAGGTCCTGGCCACGGAGATACCGGAGATGTTCGGCGCAGAGGACGTGCTCGCCTCCAGGATCTCCGACGAAAGAGTCTTCAGGGCCTTCTCAGGCACCATCAAGTGGTTCCGGGACTACTATGACGCCCACAGCCAGCCCGTGTACGAAAATCCGTCTCCTGGAAACAGGGACGGAGGCATCACCACCCTGGAGGAGAAGTCCCTGGGGGCTGTGAACAAGTGCGGCTCTTCGCCCGTGACCGACGTGCTCGCCATGGGCGCCCAGGCAGTCCGCCGGGGCGTCTCGGTGGTCTTCGGCCCGGGGAACGACCTCATCTCCGCCACCGTCATGGCAGCGAGCGGCGCCCAGGTGATCCTCTTCACCACGGGACGGGGTACCCCCTATTCCACGGTGGTTCCCACCATAAAGATCTCATCAAACACGGCTCTGTACAACCGGAAGCGGGGATGGATCGACTTTGACGCCGGCCCTCTGCTCTCCGGGGCCGACAGGAAGGAGACCGCAGCACGGCTGATCTCCCTGCTTGCGGAGACCGCCTCTGGCCGCCTCACGCGAAACGAGGAGAACCGTACAGGAGAGATCGCCATCTTCAAGGACGGCGTCATCCTCTAGGACCGGGAAGAAAGGAGAACGACCATGAACTATACCGTGCTTCAGTTCGGCGAGGGAAACTTCATCCGGGCGTTTTTCGACTGGATGCTGCAGAAAATAGAAGACGCCACTGGGGATAAACACAAAGTCTTCCTGGTGCAGCCCATCGACATGGGCCGGGTGGAGGAGATCGCAGCCGCCGGGGAGTACCATGTCCTTCTCAGGGGGTACCAGGAAGGGAAATACCGGGAAATTCTCGACCCCGTCAGAGTGGTGGCAGGAGGCTCCAACCCCTTCACTCCCGAGGGTCTGGAGGCCATGTTCGAGGCAGCCATGTCCCCCGGCCTCAGGGTGGTGACGTCCAATACCACCGAAGCGGGCATCTTTTTCGAGGAGAAAAAGGCGCCCCACAACTATCCCTCCCTCCTCGCGGCGGCCTTTGAGAAGCGGTCAGCGGCCGGATTGCCCCCCCTGTACATCGTTCCCCTGGAGCTGATAGAGAACAACGGCGCCGCCCTGAAGGACTGCCTGGAAAAATACGGGCGGCTCTGGAACTATGGCCCCGCCTATTTCAGGTACCTCGAGGCGTGCACCTTCTACGACACCCTGGTGGACCGGATCGTCACGGGGTTTCCTGCAAAGGAGTCGGCGGAGGTCTTCCGGAAGATCGGGCACGAAGACAGAAACGTCACTGCAGGGGAGCTCTTCCACCTCTTCGTCCTCCAGGGAGATAAATCAATACTGGATATTCTTCCCTTCCACAAGGCCGGGCTGAACGCCGTGATCACCGAAGACAGGCTCTCCTTCTACCGGGACAGGAAAGTCCGGGTGCTCAACGGGGTCCACACGGCTTCCGTCCCGGTGGCCCTTCTCGCCGGGGTGGAATACGTCAGGGACTTCGTGGAGGACAGTCGTTTCGCCCCCAGGCTGAGGAGCCTGGTGCATGACGAGATCGTCCCCGCCTTTTCTGACGATGCCGAGGCGCACCAGTACGGCGACGATGTCCTCGAGCGGTTCAGGAATCCGGCCCTGGAGCACGCGTTCCGGTCCATCGCCCTCAACTCGGTGGCCAAGTCGAACACAAGGCTCCGGCCCACCCTTGAGGGGTACTTCGAGAAATTCGGCGAGCTGCCCCCCGTCCTGACGGAGTGCATCGCGGCCATGACGGAGCTCTATGACTGTGACGGAGTGAAGGAACTTCCCGGTGGTCCCCTGGAGCTTTCTGACTTTCGCCAGCTTCGGGGCCGGAGCCTCGGGGAAATGACCGACAGCTTTTTCCCCGGCCTTGCCCCATCCCTCAGAACAGCCCTTCTCGACAGGCTCGGCGAACTGCGGAAAGGCAAATAGGACCCCCTTTTCCGAATCCGGACATAAAATCAGCCCGGCCTTCCTTCTGAAGGAAAGCCGGGCTGTTCTTTTTACCCGTTCCCTGCCTATTTTCCCATGACCAGGTCGGGAACGAAGAGGACCACCTGGGGGATGAAGGTGATGATCAGGAGCACCACGATCATCGCCCCGTAGAAGGGCAGCATGGCCCGGGTCGCCTTCTCGAGGGAAATTTTACCTACCGCGCAGCCGACGAACAGTGCCGAGCCTACCGGGGGCGTGCAGAGCCCGATGCCCAGGTTGAGCATCATCATGATGCCGAACTGGACGGGGTGCATGCCCAGGGTCCCCACCACTACGGGGAAGAGGATGGGGGTGGTGATGAGGATCAGGGGGGCCATGTCCATGATGCATCCCAGCCCCAGGAGGAGAAGATTGACGAGGAGCAGCAGGAGCACCGGATTGTCGGTGACCGAGAGCAGGGCGCTCGTGGCGAGGGCCGGGATCTTCAGGTAGGAGAGCAACCACCCGAAGGCCTTCGCCGCCGCGATGAGGCTCATCACCATGGCCAGGGTCTTGAGGGACGAGTAGAGAATTTTGTTCATCCTCGACAGGGGGATCTCCCTGTAGACGAAGAAGGTGACAAAGAAGGCGTAGACGCAGGCCACGGCCGCGGACTCCGTGGCCGTGAAGACGCCGGAGATGACGCCGCCGATGATGATGACGGCGGTGAATATGCCGAGAACAGCCTCCCTGGAAATCCGGAGAGCCTCCTTCCACGTGTAGGGTTTTTCCTTGGGGTAGTTCCTCTGGACGGCGATGATGTAGCTGATGATCATCAGCGCGATGCCGAGCATCACGCCCGGGATGATGCCTCCGAGGAAGAGGCGCCCCACGGAAACGCCCCCCGCGGCGAGGGAGTAGATGATCATGTTGTGGCTCGGCGGGATGATGATGCCCTGGCATGCGCTGGTGACCGTGACCGCCACGGAGTAGTCCGCGTCATAGCCTTCCTTTTTCATCATGGGGATGAGGATGGTACCTATGGAGGAAACGTCAGCCACGGCGGAGCCGGAAATGCCGCCGAAGAACATGCTTGCCAGCACGTTCACCTGGGCGAGGCCTCCCCGGACCCTCCCCACCAGGAGGTTGGAGAAGGCGATGAGCCGCCTGGAGATTCCCCCTTCGCCCATCATCTCACCGGCGATGATGAAGAACGGGATGGCCAGAAGGGAGAAGGAGTTCACTCCCTGGACCATCTGCTGCATGATGGCCATGAGCGGGATCTTCAGGTACATGGCGGTGATTATCGAGGAGACGGCCAGAGAGAAGGTGATGGGCACCTTGAGCACCAGGAAGACGGCAAAGGATCCGAGAAGGAGCCATGATGCGGCGGAAAGATCAGGCATCGGAGACGCACCTCCCCCCGGAGAGCCTTTCGTCCAGGCCGGCGTCCCCCTTGTCGAGGCCGAACAGGTTCATGAATCCCTCGTAGGCCACCAGAATTCCCGAGAGAACCAGGGGGAAGTACATTACCGACGCGGGAAACTCGGTGGCGGGAAGGATGGACCTGCTGGTGAACTGAACGAGAATCCAGCCGTACCGGATCATAATGTAGCCGAGAAAGAGGGTGACCAGGTCCGTGATCTTCGCCAGGAGAAAGTCAGTCCGGGGGGAGATCCGTTCCGGCAGGAGGCAGAGGCTGATATGAAGACGGTGTTTCACTCCCAGGGCAAGGGAGATGAAGGTGAACCAGACCACGATGACGATGGAAACTTCCTCGGACCATGGGATGCCCGAGTTCAGAATGTACCTCATAAAGACGTTGGAGAAAATGAGGACCACCATGGCCAGCAGGAGCAGTTTGGCGAAGGCCACGAGGGTGAGATGAATAAACCTGAAAGCTCCGGTGAGCAACTTCATTTCCATTCCCCCCTCGGAAAGGAAAAAAAAGGGGAAAGCCGGTACCGGCTTCCCCCTGCGGGAACGCTATTGGACTTCGCGGATTTTCCTGACCATTTCCTGGAGTTCGGGCTTGAGCTCCGAATACAGGGGGTCCATGGCCTTCTGGAACTCGGCGACCGCTTCCGGGGTGAGATGGGTGACAATGGAGCCGGCGGCGGTGACTTTTTCCTCGGAGACTTTTTCAAATTCTTTCCAGAGCTTGATCTGGAAGGGTATGGAGTCCTTCGCGGCCTTGCGGATGATCTCCTGGTCTTCCTTCGAGAGCTTGTCCATGGTCGTCTTGCTGGCGATCAGGATTTCGGGAACCCGGGTGTGGCCGTCGAGGGTGAAGTACTTCGCCACCTCGTAATGGCTCGTGGAGAAATAGCTCGGCCAGTTGTTCTCGGCTCCCTCGATGACGCCGGTCTGGAGGGCGCTGTAGACCTCGCCGAAGGGCATGGGGGTGGGAACGGCGCCGAGGGCCGAGACGAGGCCCATCATGAGCTTGCTCTCCTGGACCCGGATCTTCAGTCCCTTCAGGTCGGCCACGGACTTGATCTCCCTCTTGGAGTTGTAGAAATTCCGCGCGCCGGAATCATACCAGGCCAGGCCCACGAAGTTCGCGGGTTCGAGGCTGTTCAGGAATTCTTCACCGATGGGTCCGTTGAGGACCTTCCACATGTGTTCCTCGCCACGGTAAAGGTAGGGCATCTGCAGGGCGTCGAAAGCGGGGGCGAAGGCTGCCAGAGGAGAAATGCTCACCCGGGTGAAGTCGATGGCCCCGAACTGTACCTGTTCGATGACGGCCTTTTCCTCGCCGAGCTGCTTGCTGTGGTACACCTCGATCTTGATCCTGCCCCCGGTGCGCTCCTCCACGAGGCGGGCGAATTCCATGTCGCCCTTGGTGGTGGGGTAGTCCGCCACGTGGGTTTCGCCGAGACGGAGCACCATTTCCGGGGCCGCCGCCGCCGGAAGAGCCGCCAATGCAACTGCCAGAATCGCGAGAACCGTCAGGAACCGTTTCATTCAATCTCCTCCTTTAAATTTAGAAATGAAAACCTTTTCTATTGTAGTCGGCCTATTCCGAAAACGCAATCAGCATCCCCGGCTGTGTAAAAATGCGTTTTATCAGGCGGAATGCAGCTTGAAGAAAGCCTTCGCATTGTTGAAGCAGATGTCCCGCACCATGCCGCCCAGGAGGGCATAGTCCTCGGGAATCTCGCCCCTTTCCACGTCTCCGCCGATGACATTGCAGAGGATTCTGCGGAAGTACTCGTGCCTCGGATAGGAGAGGAGACTCCGGGAGTCGGTGAGCATCCCCACGAACCGCGAGAGCACGCCGACGGAGGAGAGGGCCTCGATCTGCCGGCTCATGCCGTCCTTCGTGTCGGTGAACCACCAGGCGGAGCCCATCTGCATCTTGCCCGGCTCCGAGCCGTCCTGGAAGCACCCCAGGATGGAGGGGATCATGTCGTTGTCCCTGGGGTTGAGGGAGTACACGATGGTCCTGGCGAGCTTTCCCGTCCGCTCAAGCCTGTCGAGCAGCCGGGCGAGAGGGCGTCCCTGTTCGAAATCGCCCATGGCGTCATACCCCGTGTCCGGGCCGAGCTTTGCATGCATCCTTGAGTTTGTGTTGCGCAGCGCTCCCAGGTGGAGCTGCTGGGTCCACCCCTGGGAGGCGTCCATGGACAGCAGTTCGTAGAGCACCGCGGAGCGGAACCTGAGGAGGGGCTCTCCGGAGAGGCTGCGGCCGCTCCTGAGAATGGCGAAGGACGACTCCACTTCCTCCGATGTCCAGTCGGAGGAGTAGCATGTTTCGATGCCGTAGTCGGACAGGCGGCACCCGTTGTCGTGAAAGAACCGGTGCCTCTTCCAGAGGCATTCGACGAACCGCCCGAAGGAGTCGGCCTTGACTTCGGACAATTCCTCCAGTCTGTCGAGCCAGGGGTTGAACCTCTCGGGAAGATGCCCCTCCAGAGCCCTGTCCGGCCGGAAGGCGGGAGCCACGATGGTCTCGAAACCGCTCTCCCGGATCTGCCGGTGCTCTTCGAGGGAGGAGGAAGGATCGTCGGTGGTGCAGAGGGCCTCCACCCTGAACTTCCTGATGAGGGATCTCGCGGAGTATTCCTTCTTCCGGAGGAGGGCTGTGCAGTGGCTGTAAATCTCCCCGGCGGTGTCGGGATTCAGGAGCTCGTTCACGCCGAAGACCCTCTGGAGTTCGAGATGGGTCCAGTGGTACAGCGGGTTGCGGGCGACCTGGGGAACAACCCCAGCCCAGGCGGCGAACTTCTCCTCGTCCGGTGCGTCTCCCGTGATGAACCGTTCGTCCACGCCGCAGGCCCTCATGGCCCTCCACTTGTAGTGGTCGCCGCCGAGCCAGATTTTCGTGAGGTTCGAAAACTGCCTGTCCGAGAGGATGTCCGAGGGAGGGATGTGGCAGTGGTAGTCGAAGATGGGCATGGGCGCCGCGTATTCATGGTAGAGTTTCTGTGCTGGCCTGGATTCGAGAAGGAAATCCTTGTCCAGGAATTTTTTCGCCATAGCGCTTTTTCCTCCTTGCGATGGGGTGTCTGTGGTTTCATTCTTTGAAAATTGATTTTACTCCATGGGAAGCAATTGCGCCACATCCTGCAATTTTCCCAAATCCGCGGGCAGCGGGGAGCGTCACCGGTGCTCGCTTGGGCCGCCGGTGCAGATTGTCGTCCTTGACAACTGCACCTGAAACCGACATCCTTGTCGGTTTCTCGGCCCGGGCGCTGTGCCCGGCGACACTCCCTCTGCCAGGAAAAACTGCGGATTTAGGTTTTCCCAAATCCGCGGGCAGCGGGGGAATGTCACCGGGCCCCGCCGGCGTCCTCCTTCTCAGGAAGGTGTTTCCAGTACTTCTTCGGCATGAACTGCCGCTGCAGTTCGGGATTTTTCCTGGTCTGCACCGCCGTGGAGGAGAAATAGCGCTTCCACAGGTCCCTGATCTCCCGTTCCTTTCCGGAGAGAGGCAGGGGACCGGCGGTCCGGAAAGCCGTTACCCGCCAGGTTCCATTCTCGAATACCGCCGCCGTGTTTCTTCCCGTGTCGTGGATGATCCACCGTTCGGCCCCCAGCCTCAGGGCGAAATGGCCGGCCACGAGGGGAAGGATGTCCCCTTCCGGTTCGAAGGGAGCGTACAGCACCCCGCCCAGCTCCGAAAACCGGAGAAGGCCGAGGAACCTGTGCCGCTCCCTCGACACGGCCCGGCCCGCCTCGTGCACGGCTCTCACCCTCCCGTCAGCCAGGAGCCCCGCCGCCCCGGGGCCCATGGTCCAGGCGAGGGCGAAATACCGGTAGACCGCCATCTCCCTCCCCGGAATGACGCTGAGGAAGGCGTAGTAGCCCGTGGTGAGGACTCTGCGTGAAAGCCTTGCGGCGAGGGCGGCGCGCACGGAGGCCGCCAGCCTTTCATCCGTTGCCGTTTGTACGGTATCGAAGAAGAGGGGCTGGTTTTCGCCCCCACCGCGGATTCCCTCCGGCCGTTCCTTTCTCCGCGCGGATTCGTGGATCAGGCAGAGAAAGCCGTTGAAGGTCCCGTCAAAGGTCCAGACGGCCATGGTCAGAATTCAAGGCGGAGCTGCCGGAGGTTGTCCTTCCCCGGGGGAGGGGAGGAGAGCAGCCTTCTGAGGTCGCCGCCCGCGGGAAAGGCCGGAAACGCCGGGCTTTTGCAGGCTATGAAGAACCGTGCCCTCTTCATCACCACTCCCAGTTTTCCCAGGTCGTCGCCGTCGAGGAGGTGCCCCCTCCTGGCGGTGAGAATTCTCTTTGCGGACCTGACGCCGATTCCGGGAACACGGAGTATTTCTTCGTAGGATGCCCTGTTCACGTCCACCGGGAAGAAGCCCTGGTGGGCAAGGGCCCAGCCCGTCTTGGGGTCCAGGCTTTCGTCGAGGTCGGGCTGCTGGGGGTTCAGGACTTCTTCGGCCCGGAATCCGTAGAACCGGAGGAGCCAGTCCGCCTGGTAGAGCCGGTGTTCCCTGAGCATGGGCGGCTTCGTGGCGGGGGCCGGAAGGAGCGGGTTTTCCGACACGGGGATGTAGGCGGAGTAGTAGACCCGCTTGAGCCCGAAGCTCCGGTAGAGTCCTTCGGACAGGCGCAGGATGGTGAAGTCATTCTCCGGGGATGCGCCCACCATGAGCTGGGTGCTCTGCCCGGCAGGAACGAAAACCGGCCCGGACCGGCCTGACCTCGTCTTTTTTTTCCGCTCCTCGATGGTCCCGCCGATGAAAGCCATGGGGCGGAGGATAGAGTCGCGGCTCTTCTGGGGGGCAAGGGCCCGAAGGCTTGTCTCGGAGGGCAGTTCGATGTTCACGCTCATCCTGTCGGCGAGGAGTCCGAGGGTGCCGAGAAGGGACGGGGAGGCGCCGGGGATGGCCTTGGCGTGGATGTAGCCTCCGAAACGGTGTTCCTCCCGGAGGATTTTCGCCGTGCGTATGAGCTGCACCATGGTGTCGTCAGGGGAGCGGACCACCGCTGAGCTGAGGAAAAGTCCCTCGATGTAGTTCCGCCGGTACATCTGGATGGTCAGGTCGGCGAGTTCCCGGGGGGTGAAGGTGGCCCTCGGGATGTCGGCGCTCCGCCGATTCACGCAGTAGGCGCAGTCGAAAACGCAGTCGTTGGAGAAAAGGACCTTGAGAAGGGAGATGCACCTCCCGTCGTCGGACCAGCTGTGGCAGATGCCCCCGAGGGACGTGCTGCCCAGGGCCCCCCGTCGTCCGGCGCTTCCGCTGGACGAGCAGGACACGTCGTATTTCGCCCCTTCGGCGAGGACCGCGAGCTTTCCCAGAGTCTCCATGACAACCTCCGCACCAACTGTGATAACAAAATGTTAGCATCAGGAGATCGAAAAGAAAAGAGGACAAAGGATGCAAAAAAGGGAAGAGGCTGTTTTCTTTGATATAATGTACCCATTGCATCTATCTGAAAGAATCAGGAGAACAGGGTCTTGAGACGAACACTCGGCCGATTTTCCCTTCCGGCGCGGAAGGGGCGTTTCGATCCTTTCAGGCGTGCTTTCTTTTTTCTCCTCCTTCTAGCTGCCGTTGCGGTAGCCGTTCTGCTGGTCCTCGATGACCGTGCGGTCACCCGGCAGGAAGAAGTCCTCAACGACCAGCAGTTTCTCTCCGCGACCCTCGCGCGGCTTGCCGCCGAGGACCGCTTCGCTTCTGTCGACGCTGCCTCGGCTTTCCTTCTGAACTACGTGTTTTCCCGTACCCTTGACGGAACCATGACCCCATCGGAAGCTCAGAATTATCTTCAGCCCATGGTATACAACATGCCGGAAGTGCTCGGCTTTTATTTCCTTCCCAATGTTCCGGGAAAGGATATTCAGCCGGTCTCGGCCTTCCGGTCCACCTCTGCCGGAAACGACGGGCGGGCCTTCGCCGCCGCCGCGGCAGACCGTCTCGGCCCAGGCCTCTTTTCCCAGGAGGATGCGGTGGCCCTCTCCGGATCCGTGATGGTGGCTCCCCAGCGGCAGATGGCTCTTTTTTCCGACGGTTTTTCGGGGGGAGACTCCCTTCGGGGAGTTCTTCTCACGGTGGTGGACCTCTACCCGGTGCTGTCCCGGTATGTCGTTCCCATGGCCCGGGGCAGGAACGGAAGTTCCATGGTGCTTCACGAAGATGGAACCCTGGTGTGGTTCAACGATCCCTCGCAGCACGGGGCGGAAGGGAGCTTCGGCGGGGAATCCCCTGAACTGGAGAATGTCCGCGCCCTCGTTTCCGGGGCCGTTTCTGGAAAAAACCGCCTGGAAGTCCCGGGCGGGAATGGGGGAAGAAGGCTGCTCGTGGCCTGGAACACCCTGCGGATGGGTGGAAAACGCCTCGCCGTGGTGCTCGCTTCTCCGGCGGAAGAAGTCGACGCGGCTCTCAGCGGCCTGAGAACCCAGAGAAACCTGCTTGTCGGCGCCCTCATCCTTCTCGTCGTCCTGGGGAGCTTCTTTTTCACGGGAAAACAGCGGCAGGAGGAGGTCAAAAGAAGGGAAGCCAGTTTCAGGGCGGTTTTCGACAACGCCTCCTCGGGAATCACCATCCTCAGCGGGGAGGGGAAATTCCTCTCATGCAACGCCACCTGGGAGACCATGACAGGCCTGTCGCCCGAGAGGCTGCGGCAGAAAACCATCTTCGACCTTGCCGGCCAGGGACGGGACGAGCTCCGGCAGGCCCTCAAGGAGAACGGCGGAAGCCGCAGGGCCGAGGCAAGGTTCTCCCGGGCCGACGGAGTCTCTTTCTGGGGAGATGTCACCTTCACTCCCATGGAGGCTGATCCGTCCCTGCCGCGCGGTTCGCTCCTTGCGCTCATCACCGAAATTTCCGCTATGAAGCGCGCAGAAGACCTGTTGAAGCAGAACACCGCAACACTGGAGGCCCAGAAGGCGGAACTCGAAAAACTCGCCTCCGACCAGGGGATGCTCCTCCACCTCTTCACCCTCTTCGCCGAGGCGGACAGCCCCGGAGAGATTCTCAGGGCGCTCTTCGCATCTCTTCCCGTCATCATCACCTTCAGGAACCTCTTCCTGTGCGTTCGGGAACCCGGAGAGGACGGCCGCTATATCACCCTGGACGCCATGAACGAGGTGGAAAGGTCGGAACAGGCGAACTTCGGCTCCGAGGGGAAGGGCATCGTGGGGCACGTCCTGAGGACGGGCAAACCCTACATCGTGGGCGATCTGGCCATGGATCCTTTCTACGTCCCCCACTCCGAGGAAGCCCGGTCCCTGGTCGCCGTTCCCATTTCCTACAAGGGAAAGGATTGGGGGGTGCTCTGCCTGGACAGCGCCGTCAGGTACGCTTTCGGGGTCCGGGAGAGAGACCTCCTCGGCCTCGTGGGATTCTATGTGGCCCTCCATCTCGAGGAGGTGGAGGCCAGGGCCGAGCTGGACAAAAAAGCGAAGCAGCTCGGTTTCCTTCACAGGGTGATACAGCACCTTGCCGCGGAACGGACAAACGAGAAGCTCTCGAAGAAAATTGTGGACATCCTTGGTTCGGAGCTCGGCTTTCCCCTGGTGGGGATACTGGTTCCCGGAGGGGAGGGCGGCGGCATGAGCCTGCTTGCCGGCCATTCCGGAGATACGGGAGGAGTGGACATGATGTCCCGTTTCGCCGGGCCGTCCAGGGAAGCTCTGCGGACGGGCAGCCCCTTTGCGATGGGGGAAGATGAACGGCCCGCGATCCTGGCGGTGCCCCTCTCGTTCAACGGGAACGTGTTCGCCGTCCTCGCCGCCTGCAACGAAAAAGGCTTTTCACCCTCCGAAAAGGAATTGCTGGAAATCACGGCGGAACACGGCTCCACCTTCTGGGTGCTGAACAACCTGCTGGCCGAGCGGCGGCACGAGGCCCTTATCGACCCGCTCACCCAGGTGTGGAACCGCAGGTACATCATGCGGCGCCTTGAGGAGGAAAATTCGAGGATCTCCAGGAACGGAAGCAGAGGAACGGTGGTCCTGGTGGACCTCGGGGACTTCAAGAGAATCAACGACCGTTTCGGCCACGCGACGGGCGACGAAGTGCTCAGGGAGACAGCGTCCCTCATGAGCAAAAACCTGAGAACCTGCGATATGATAGGACGGTACGGCGGAGACGAGTTCCTTCTCTATCTTCCGGATGTGACTGCCGACCAGGCCGCCGCCGCCATGCTCCGCATGGAAGACCGGGTAGCGGAAATGAAAGTTCCCGGAGTAAACACCGCGGTGGTGCTGGATTACGGCATGGCATCCTGTCCGGGTGACGGAAACGACCTCGTGGAGGCCATCGGCGTCGCCGACGCCAGGATGTACGAGAACAAGGCGAGACGAAAGGCGGAAACCGCATGATCCTGTCGCTGCATCATCCGAGTTTTACCGTGGAAAATCTCGAACGGTCCGTGGCGTTCTACAGGGATGTCCTCGGCCTCACTCTCGAAGGAATAATGGAGCGGGACCCGGCCTATTCCGAGGGAGTCACCGGCGTTCCCGGGGCCCATCTGAAGGTCGCCTACTTCACGCTGCCCAACGCCTCCTTCGAGCTCGTGGAGTACATGGAAGGAAAGGGAGTCAAGATCGACACGTCCACGAACAACACGGGCAGCGCCCATGTATGTTTCGTCACGGATGATTTCGATGCCCTGACGGAGCGCCTCCGCAAGGCGGGGGCTGTCTTCGCCGGCGAGGTCAACATCGTCCCCGGCGGATCCAACAGGGGAAAGAAGATCGTTTACGTGGAGGACCCCGACAACAACACCCTGGAACTTATTTCCTCCAAAGTTTCCGGCTAGGACAGGCCGGGGAGGAGGGGTATTCCTCCCGGTCCCCGGTTCGGAAAACGGACGAGGGGCTCCATGGGTCCCGCGCCGGTGCATTCCCGCTTCTCCTCCGTCCACTGGAAGAACTCCCATCGCCGGAACGGCCCCACAGGGCAACCGCAGGTACGGCACCACATAGCAGGGAGGGAAGAACATGCTCGGACAATATTACCTGGCAACAGGCATCGGGGCTGTTTCGCTCGTGACTGTCGCAGTGATCACCGGATTGTTCGGACGGCGGCTCAGGAAGGTGTTTCCCGCGCCGAAGGTGCTTTTTGTCCACAAGGTATCAGCCCTTGCCGGCGCCTTCCTGGCGCTGCTCCACGTTCTGGGGGTTCACGGATACTGAAAAGGCCGGGCCGCTGCGAAATACAACCTGGAAAGAAAGGGGGAATCCCTGTGCCGAGCCAGAAAATGCTCGTCTCGGAGGATTCCCTTTCCTCAGGAAAGAAAACCGGCGGATGAAATGCTGATTTTCCTTCCGTAAAAGAAAAGGCTTTCCCCCTGTGGGGCTGGAGAGTATAATGCCCCGTAACCCAACGACAGGAGGCTACACAATGAACCCGAAATTTGCCAGGCGGATGGTCCGATTCCAGGAGTCCGACCTCACGCCCATTCTTCGCCTCGCCGCCAACCCCGACGTGATTTCCTTCGCCGGCGGCCTGCCGGCCCCGGAACTGTTTCCCGTGGAACCCATGAAGAAAATCGCCGTCCGCGTGCTGGACGAGCACGGAAAACGGGCGCTCCAGTACTCCTCCACCGAGGGGCACTTCCCCCTCCGGGAGAAGATCGCCGCGAGGACCAACAAAAATCTGAAAACCTCCCTCGGCGCGGAGAACATCGTGATAACCACGGGCTCCCAGCAGTCCCTGGACATCCTCGCCAAGATGTACATCGACGACGGCGACTGCATCCTCTGTGAAAGCCCCACCTACCTCGGGGCGCTTTCGGCGTTCAACGCATGCCTTCCGGCTTACAGGGAAGTGGCGACGGACGGCGAGGGAATGGTGATCGCCGACTTGGAGAAAGCCCTGGCCGAAGAAAAGCGGGCCAAGCTCATCTACGTGATCCCCGATTTCCAGAACCCCTCGGGGAAAACCTGGTCCCTCGAACGGCGGAAGGCCTTCATGGAGACCGTTTCAAAGTATGACATCCTCGTGGTGGAGGACAATCCCTACGGCGAACTCAGGTTCGAGGGAACCACGCCCCCCTCCCTGAAATCCCTGGACAGGAAGGGACAGGTGGTGGTCCTCGGCACCTTCTCCAAGATCTTCTGCCCCGGCCTCAGGGTGGCCTGGGTCTGCGGCGAGCCCGCCTTCCTCGAGAGCTTCTGCAACCTGAAGCAGGCGGCGGACCTCCACACCTCCACCCTCAGCCAGTACGAGATCGACGCCTACCTGTCGGAGAACGACATCGAGGAGCATGTCCGAAAGCTCGTCTCGGTCTACCGGGAGCGGCGGGACATCATGATCCGGACCATGGACGAGGCTTTCCCCGCCGAGGTGAAGTTCACCAGGCCCGAGGGTGGCCTCTTCACCTGGGCCGAGATGCCCGAAAAGGTCAGCGGCAGGGATCTCTTCATGAAGGCCCTGGAGAAAAAGGTGGCCTTCGTCCCCGGCGGGGCGTTCTATCCCAACGGCGGCCACGAGAACACCATGCGCCTCAACTACTCCAACATGCCCCCCGAGAAGATCGTGGAGGGCATCCGGCGCCTCGGGGAAGCCCTCCGGGAAGCGCTGTAGAAATAGACCTGTCCAGGAAGCCCTCTTCGGAGGGCTTCTTTTTTTCTCCGGAAGCATCTTTTCGCTTTCACCCTTCAGGTTGTACAAAATTCAATGTTATAATGTGACCGGAAAGCCTATTACTCTCCGAAGCAGGAGGTCCAATATCATGGCAGGAAAACTTATCGAGTGCGTGCCGAATTTCAGCGAGGGACGGCGGCAGGACGTCATCGAGTCCATCGCCGCCAATTTCCGGGGAGTGAAGGGATGCTCCATTCTCGATTACCGGGCGGATGCGGACCACAACCGGCTCGTGGTCAGCCTTGCGGGCGAGCCGGAAGCGGTGGCGGACGCCCTGCTCCGCGCGGCGAAGACGGCCATGGCGGCCATCGACATGAACACCCACCAGGGCGCCCACCCGAGGATCGGGGCAGTGGACGTGATCCCCTTCACGCCCATCCGGGGCATTTCCATGGAGGAGTGCGTCGCCCTCTCCCACGCCTTCGGCGAGCGGTACTTCGCCGAGCTGGGCATTCCCGTCTATTTCTACGAGGAATCGGCGAAGCGGCCCGAGCGGAAGCGCCTGGAGGTGATCCGCAAGGGGCAGTACGAGGTGCTGAAAGTGGAATCCGTCACTCCGGAACGGCGGCCCGACGTGGGCGGCCCGTCACTCCACCCCACGGCGGGGGCCACGGTCATCGGGGCACGACAGTTTCTCGTGGCCTTCAACGTGAACCTCAACACCGCCGACGAGGAGATAGCGAAAAAGATCGGCACCTTCGTCCGGGCGTCGAGCGGGGGCTTCTGCCACGTGAAGGGCATGGGCGTGGCCCTGTCCGAGCGGGGCATGACCCAGGTGAGCATGAATATCGTGGATTACCAGAAGAACGCCCTCTACAGGGTGCTGGAACTGATCCGCATGGAGGCCCGGCGGTGGGGCGTGGAGGTGGTGGAGACGGAGATTTACGGCATGATCCCCGCCCAGGCCCTTCTGGACAGTGCGGCCTACTATCTCCAGGTGAAGGATTTCGACCCCGACCAGGTGCTGGAGCTGAAGCTTCTCGGAATGGGGGACGGGGCGGAATGATCATGAAGCTTGTGCGGAACGCCGGGATCTATACCCCGGAAGGGTCCTCCCCCTCGGCGGGGAAGGACCAGGGGACTGTCCGTTATATTCCCCGGGGCGCCATGGTGGTGGGGGACGGCCTGATCGAGGCCGTGGGGCCGGAGGAGGAGATCTTTTCGTCCCTGTCCGGCGCGGACTTCGACGAGGAGATCGACTGCGGCGGGCGGTGCGTCATTCCCGGTTTCGTCGACCCCCATACCCATATGTGCTTCGCCCGGAGGCGGGAGGAGGAGTTTTCCCTCCGTCTCGCGGGGACTCCATACCTTGAGATCCTCCGGAAGGGAGGGGGAATCCTCTCCTCCGTGCGGAGCGTCCGGGAGGCATCCGACGACGACCTGTTCGAGAACACCCTGGTCCTGGCCCTTTCGGCCCTCTCTCTCGGGACCACCACGGTGGAGATGAAGAGCGGCTACGGGCTGGACACGGAGACGGAACTGCGCATGCTCTCGGTGATCCGGAGGGTGGGGCGGGAGACTCCCCTGGACGTGGTCCCCACCTTCATGGGCGCCCATGCCGTCCCCGAGCTGTACCGGGGCAACGGCGACGGCTACGTGGACCTGCTCGTGGAGGAGATGCTCCCCGCGGTGGAGGAGCAGGGGATCGCCCGGTTCTGCGACGTGTTCTGCGAGGAGGGGGTCTTCTCCCTTTCCCAGACGGAGCGGATCCTCGCCGAAGCGTCCCGGAGGGGCCTCGGCCTGAAGGTCCACGCCGACGAGGTCCACGACACCGGCGGCGCTGCCCTGGCCGCCCGGATGGGGGCCGTCTCGGCGGAGCACCTTCTCGCGGCGAGCGACGAGGGGATTGACGCCCTGGCGAAAAGCGGGACCACGGCCATTCTCCTTCCGGCCACGGCCTACAGCCTGAGAAAACCCTTCGCCCGGGCCCGGGCCATGATCGAACACGGGGTTCCGGTGGCTCTGGCCACGGACTGCAACCCCGGGTCGTCCTTCACCGAGTCCATGCCCTTTGTTTTCGGGCTGGCGGTGATGGCCATGGGGCTCACGGTGGAGGAAGCCCTGACGGCAGCAACGAAGAACAGCGCCTGCGCGGTGGGCATGGGGACGGTCTGCGGAACCCTCGAGCCGGGCAAGCAGGCGGATTTCCTGCTCCTCGACGGGGAGACTCCGGCCATTCTCGCCTACCATGCGGGTGTTTCCGCCGTGGAGGGCGTTTACAAGAAAGGGGAGCAGATCCGGTGAAGACGGCGGACAAGAGCAGGAAGGTGCGCCTCGACGGCATGTCCCTCACCCTGGAGGACGTGGCGAACGTCGCCCGCAGGGGATGGGCCGTGGAACTGGACGAGGAGACCGTCCGGAGGGTGGAGGCCTCATCGGCGGCGGTCAGGGCCTGGGAGAACTCCGACGATGTGGTCTACGGCATCACCACCGGTTTCGGCGACCTCGCCTCGGTGAACATCTCCCGGAAGGACCGGCGGCTGCTTCAGGAGAACCTGCTGAAGAGCCACGCCTGCGGCGTGGGGGCCCCCTTCCCCGAGGACATCACCAGGGCCATGATGCTGCTGCGGATCAACAGCCTGGTCCGGGGGCACTCGGGCATCAGCCTCGCCGTCCTCAACCAGTTCGTCGACCTGCTGAACCTTGGAATCCACCCCGTGGTCCCCTGCCAGGGATCGGTGGGGGCCAGCGGCGACCTCTGTCCGCTGTCCCACCTGGCCCTCCCCCTCATCGGCCACGGGTCGGTGCGGTACAAGGGCCGGACCATGGCGGCGGCAAAGGCGCTCCAGATGGCGGGGCTCTCTCCCGTGCAGCTCGGCGCGAAGGAGGGGCTGGCCCTCAACAACGGCACGGCCTCCATGGGGGCCATGGCGGTGCTTGCCCTGCTGGACGCCGAGTGCCTGGCCAAGACCGCCGACATCGCGGCGGCCCTCTCCATCGAGGCTCTCCACGGTGTTCCCTTCGCCTTTGATCCGCGGACCCACGCCCTTCGGCCCCACAACGGCCAGGGGCGGGTGGCGGGGAACATCCGCAGGCTCATCGAGGGAAGCGAGATCCTGGAAAAGTTCAAATCCGGAAAGGTGCAGGACGCCTACTCCCTCCGGTGCGTTCCCCAGGTCCACGGCGCCACCCGGGACGCCCTCGGCTACGTCCGGGGAGTTCTCGAGGTGGAGATCAACTCCGTCACCGACAACCCCATCATCTTCCCCGACGACGGAGTTGCCATCAGCGGGGGGAATTTCCACGGACAGCCCCTCGCCCTGGCCATGGACTTTTTCGGCATCGCCGTGGCGGAGCTGGCGAGCATTTCCGAACGGCGGCAGGCGCGGCTTGTGGACACGAGCCTCTCGGGCCTTCCTCCCTTCCTTGTGGAGAACAGCGGCCTGAACAGCGGCTTCATGATCGCCCAGTACACGTCGGCGGCGCTGGTGTCGGAGAACAAGGTGCTGGCCCACCCCTCGTCGGTGGACTCCATCCCCACGTCGGCGAACCAGGAGGACCATGTCTCCATGGGCGCCTACTCCGCCCGCAAAGGCCTCTCCATCCTGGACAACGCCCGGAAGGTGGTCGCCATCGAGCTGCTGGCGGGATCCCAGGCCCTGGATTTCAGCCGCCTGCTGAAGCCCGGGGCGGGGACCACGGCGGCCCACGACTGCGTCCGGGGAGCAGTCCCCTACCTGAAGCACGATGAATTCCTCCAGCCCCTCATCGAGAGGGTGGAGGCCCTGGTGGTCCGGGGAGCGGTGGTGAAGGCGGTCGAGGAGGCCATTGGCCCCCTCGACTGAGGCAGGGAAAAGAAAAAAGGAAGCCCGGCGGGGCTTCCTTTTTTTATGGATGATTGTGTCCAGGCGGATCAGGCGTTCTTCGAGAGCCAGGTCCAGGCGAAGCCGGCGAGGGAGGCCACTCCTGCGGGGAGGGCGTCATCGTCCACGTTGAACTTGGGGTGGTGGTGGGCGTTGTCCGTTCCCTTCTCAGGGTTTCCTGTTCCGAGGAGGTAGTAGGTGCCGGGGACCTTCTGCTGGAAGTAGCTGAAGTCCTCGGAGCCCATGATGAGGGGCGTTTCCTTCACGTTGTCCGCCCCGAACACTTCGTCAAAGACGTCCTTCGCCACGGCCGTGACCGCCGGTTCGTTGATGGTGGCGGGGATGAACCGCTTGTAGTCCAGCTCGAAGGTGCACCGGCCGATCTGGCACGCCCCGGCGATGACCCTCCGGAGAGCGGATTCCACGTGGTCCTGGACGGCGGGGTTGAAGGAGCGGACCGTGCCGTTCATCTCCACCGAATCGGGGATGATGTTGAAGACGGAGAGGCCTGCCTTCACCGTCCCGGTGCTCACCACGACCGTCTCCTTGGCGCTTACTTCCCTGCCGACGATGGCCTGGAGGTTGAGCACGATGTTTGCAGCGGTGATGGTGGGATCGATGCAGAGCTCGGGGGTGGAGCCGTGGCCGCCCTTGCCCTTCAGGGTGAGGTACCAGCCGTCCGCCGCCGCCATGATGGGACCGGAGCGGTAGAGCACCGTTCCCGTGGGGGCCGAGGACCAGCAGTGGATGCCCGCGACGGCGTCCACTCCTTCGAGGGCCCCTTCCTCCACCATGGCTTTGGCGCCTGATTTCAGGCCGCTCTCCTCGGCGGGCTGGAAGAGGAAGCGCACAGTGCCCGGTATGTCATCCCTGATTTCGGACAACACCTTCGCCGCCCAGAGGAGCATGGCGGTGTGGGCGTCGTGGCCGCAGGCGTGCATGACGCCGTCTTTCCGCGACCTGTAGGGGAGGTCGTTGTCCTCGTTCATGGGAAGGGCGTCCATGTCGCCCCGAAGGGCCACGCGCTTTCCCGGCTTTCCGCCCCTGAGGTCGGCCACCACGCCGCACTCCGTGCCGCCGAAACCGATCTTCACGATGTCGCAGCCGATTTTTTTCAATTCCTCGGCTACCGCCCTGGTCGTTTCGACTTCCTGCCAGGCGATTTCGGGGTGTGTATGAAGATGATGCCTGAACGCCACAGTATCACTTTTGGACGATGCCGCAAGCTCCTTGATCTTTTCGAGCATTGAAAAGGTCACCTCGTTCACTCAAAGTTGGTCTGACGGTAATGCAAAATACACACTATCATCCATTTCAGGGGAAATCAAGAGAATTTTGACGTTCCCCGCTGAATGGATTTTTGCCGGGAAATCCGGTGTTCGAGGGCCATTGCCGTTTTTTTTGAATGGCGGAACAGCCTGTTAAGTCAAGTAAGTATTCCCGGGGGGTATTGACAAAACCATGTACTTTTATGAAAATTTAGGAGGCTTATTTGAAATAATGTTTTACTGAATGAAACATCGCCTCCGGAGCGGGATTTCCCGCCGATGTGCCGAAAAGGGCTTTTCCGCGGCCTCAGGCCGCGATATGTCACCTGAAGGAGGGGTTTGTGTTGAGGCAAAGATGTGCTGTTCTCGCGGTGTTCCTTCTGCTGGGGCTCCTGTTTCTCCCTGCGGCGTGGGGAGCGGTGGAGCTGAAGCTCGGCCATTTCGGCCCGGAAAATCATCCCGCCACCGTCGCAGCCGCCCAGTTCGCAGAAAATGTGGAGAAGAGGACGAACGGCGAGGTCAAGATCGTCGTCTACCCGAACAACGCCCTGGGAAGTCCCCCCGAGGTGCTGGAACAGGTCATCATGGGCGTCATCGACATGAGCCTTTCCGGCCAGGACCAGATCGCCAAGCACGTGAAGCTTTTCGACGCAGTGGCCATCCCCTTCTCCATGCAGGGGTACGACCACGCCGACAGGATCCTCGACGGTCCCTTCAAGGAATGGGCCGCCCCGGAAGTGGAAAAGATCGGCCTCGTGTACATCAACAGCTGGGAATGGGGATTCCGGCAGATCACCAACTCCAAGCGCCCCATCCTCACCCCTGACGACGTGAAGGGCCTGAAGATCCGCACCCCGCCGGCCATGGCCTACCAGGCGGCCATCGAGGCCCTGGGCGGCAACGTGCAGACCATCGCCTTCGGCGAGCTTGTCATGGCCATGCGCCAGGGCGTGGTGGACGGGCAGGAGAACCCCATCGGGGTCATCTACGACCTGAAACTCTACGAGTCCCAGAAGTACATCACCATAGTGAACTACCTCTACAGCTCCATGACCCACGTGGTGAACAAGAAGGTGTTCGATTCCCTCACAGAGGAGCAGCGGAAGATCATCATCGAGGAGTCCGACAAATCCCGGCTGCTCATGAGGGAACTCGTCCGGAAGCAGGAGCAGGATCAGATTGCCGACATGAAGGCGAAGGGGATCCGGGTCGACACGCCGGACCTGACGCCCTTCCAGGCGAAGATGGGCCCCGCCTATGAGAAGATCAGGAAGAACATCGGCGAGGAGAACTTCGACAAGTGGATGGAGATGGCCAAGGCCACGGCGAAATAACGGCGGCTTTGAGCGGCGGGCCGGGCGCCGCACCGGGCGCCCGGCCTTTCCCTGTTGTTCCGGACCGCCATGACTGGAGGATTCTTCATGCTGACTTTCTACATTTTTGCCGTCCTTATCGGCCTTTTGGTCATCAATGTGCCTGTGGTCGCGGCGATCGGGCTCACGTCGGTGATCTTCTTCGCCGTTCTCGGCCAGGGCAATTTCCTCGCCATGCTGCCCCACAGGATGTACTTCGGCACCACGGGCTTCACCCTCCTGGCCATTCCCTTCTTCATTCTCGCCGGGAATCTCATGAACACCGGCGGCATCACCAGGCGCATCTTCCGATTCGCGGGCGCCATGGTGGGGCACATCCCCGGGGGCCTGGGCCAGGTGAACATCGTCGCCAGCGTCATCTTCTCGGGAATGTCCGGTTCCGCCGTGGCTGACGCCGCCGGGCTCGGACAGATCGAGCACAAGGCCATGGTGGACGACGGGTACGATCCTGTGGTCTCCGCCTCCCTCGTCGCGGCTTCGTCGGTGATCGGTCCGGTGATCCCTCCGAGCATCCCCTTCGTCCTCTACGGGGCGATCACGGGGGTTTCCGTGGCCCGGCTCTTCATGGCGGGCTTTCTTCCGGGCATCATCATGAGCCTCGGCATGATGGCCGCCCTTGCCGTTCTCGCGAAGAGGAGGAACTATCCCTGCTCCGCCTGCAGGACTCCCGCACGGGATGCCTGGGCGAGTTTCCGGGGAGCCTTCTGGGCCCTCATGGCGCCGGTGATCATCATCGGCGGCATCATGACCGGCTTCTTCACCCCCACGGAGGCTTCGGTCGCGGTGTGCATCTATGCCGCCATCCTGGGCTTCGCCTACCGGGACCTGAAGCTCCGGGACCTTCCGGGCATCCTGTTTGCGTCCCTCCACCAGTCGGTGAGCCTGCTCTTCATCATCGCCGCCGCCAACTTCTTCGGCTGGCTCATCATCCACCAGAAGATCCCCGACAAGATCATCGCCGGCCTGGTGGCCCTCGGGGCGAGCCAGGCCCACGTCCTGCTCATCATGATGGGGGTGGTGCTGCTACTGGGCTGCTTTATCGAGGGCAACGCCATCTTCCTCATCACCCTGCCCATCTTCATGCCCGTGGCGAACATGTTCGCCATCGACCCCGTCAATTTCGGCGTGGTGATGACCCTGCTCATCATGATCGGCAACCTGACGCCCCCGGTGGGGATGTGTCTTTTCGCCGTGGACTGCTACGCCAAAGTCGGCATCCTCCCGCTCTCCCGGGAGGTGCTGCCCTACCTGGCGGTGATCTTCGCGGTCACCCTGCTCATCGCCTTCGTGCCGGACATCGCCCTTTTCCTGCCCCGGCTCGTGATGGGGGGGATGTGACATGGCGGACTTTTTCCGCAGGACGGACCTCCTGGTCCAGCGCGTGCTCCGCATCCTCGTGGTGGCCCTGTTCCTCGTGCTGGCCCTGCTGCTGGCCACCAACGTAGCCCTGAGGCTCACCAACGACCTCGCCACGGTGCTCACTGAAAGAGGGTTCAACGCCGCCGCCGAGGCCGTTCGGGGCATCATCCCCATCGGGTCCATGCACTGGTTCGACGAGGTCGTGGAGATGTGTTTCGCCGCCATGATTTTCTACGGATCGGCCTCCCTGTGGGCGGTGAAGGGGCACTTCTGCGTGGGGGACTGGATTTCTCCAAGGATCCGGAATTTCAGGACCGGGAGTGCTTACCGGCTGCTGACGGCCCTTCTCGGGACAGCCTTTATGGCCGTGTTCTTCCGGTACTCCCTGAGGCTGACCCTCCACTCCACGGAGCTGACCACGGTATTCCAGATCCCCAAGTCGCTGCTGTACTCCTGCATGCCCGTCTCATCCTTCATCATGCTCATCTATTCCCTTGCCGACTGTCTGCGGGAGGGAAAGGCCCTTTTGAGGGGGAAGAGCGCGGACAGTCCGTCATAAGCCTGCCCGGCCCTCTGGATCCGCCTCCGGCCGCTCCGGAGGGCCGGTTTTCCCCCCTGGTTTTCCCCAAAAATACTCCAATGCGGGCTTTTCTTCCCTGTGATATAGTTTCGCCATGGCCGGGGCATCGGGCGCCCCGGAATTTCCTCGTGGAGAAAAGAGGCGGGTGCCGTGGCGAAAAAAAAGATCGGTGTAAAGCCTCCAGAGGGCATGAGAACCGCCATTCTGGCCCAGACAGTCCTGGCTGTTCTCTTTCTGCCCGCAGGAGCTTTCTTTGCCTGGGTGGCCGAAGGGGAGGCGAGGCCCTTCGCCCTGTTTTTCGCCCTTGTCTGGACCGCAGGGTGTTGTTTCCTCTTTTTCCGCGGGAGAAGCGCCCTGAAGGCGATGAAGGAAGGGACCTTCGCCCTGGAAGTATCCCTCGAGGGGGAGGATTCCCCTGCATCACGGCTGAGGGAGCTCGAGTCGCTCCTGAAAGACCGTCTCATCACGGAAGAGGAGTACGAAAAAAAACGGGCGGAGATCCTGGAGGAAAAATGGTGAGCCGGTACTGTCCGATTGGAGCGGCCGGCACGGGAAAAGGAGGAAGAAGGATGAAACGAACGGTATGTGCGCTGGTCTTGGTCCTCGTCCTTGCGGGGGCCTGCTCAGGGCTTTCGTTCCTGGACGGGCAGCGGCAGCTCGGTGAGGCCGTCCTCGGAAGCCTGACGGTAAAGGACGGGGCCGTGGTGGTGAACGTGCCCTCGGGAGGCTGCACGGGCAAGGAGTCCTTCAAGGTGCGGGTTGAAAAGTCCGGGGAAGCGGAGGGAGACATTCCCCACTTTGTCCTCACCTTCGAACGTATCGCCGCCGACGACTGCAAGGCCTTCCTTCCGGAGGGCGTGGACCTGGTCTTCGACCTTGAGAAGGACCTGGGGCTCTCCGGACGGTACACCCTCTCGGTGGCCAACAGGGTCAGCCCCGGGAAAAAACCGCTGCAGTAACCGGCGGATTCCGGGGCGGCAGGGACACTCCCCGCTGCCTGCGGCAGGTGTCCTTCTCTACGGCGGATGCATTTCGACAGGAGGTTTTGTACGTGAAAATCGCGGTGCTGATCAAGCAGGTTCCCGATTCCGACGACGTGCGCATGGACCCCGAGACGGGGACCATGGTGCGGGAAGGGATGGGGGCCATCGTCAACCCTCTCGACCTGAACGCCCTCCAGGCTGCCCTCGACCTCCGGTCGGCGGCGGGCGGGGAGATCACGGTGATCACCATGGGGCCTCCCCGGGCCCATGAAGCCCTCAGGGAGTGCCTTTCCATGGGCGCCGACAGGGGGATGCTCCTCACCGACCGGGCCTTCGCAGGCAGCGATACCTGGGCCACCGCCAAGGTGCTGGCCGCGGCGGTGAAGAAGGCCGGGCCCTTCGACCTCGTCGTTGCGGGCGAAAAGGCCACCGACGGGGAGACGGGGCAGGTGGGCCCCGAGACTGCGGCGCTCCTCGGCATTCCGTTCAGCACCTACGTGAGCGCCCTCTCCCTTGCTGACGGGGGAGTGGAGGTCTCCCGGACGGTGGAGGAGGGCATCCAGAGGCAGTACCTGCCCTTCCCCTGCCTGCTGACGGTCCTCCACGCCCTGAACGAGCCCTCCATGCCCACCCTTGCGGGAAAGAAGCGGGCCAGGCGGACGGAGATCCCCTCGGAGGGGATAGCCTCCATCGGGCTTTCTCAGGAGGAGACGGGCCTCGGAGGATCGGCGACCCGGGTGGTGAAGATCTCCTACCCGACCATATCGAGAACGACGGAAATGTTCGACGAGAAGCGAATCGACGAGGGCATCGAGCGCCTCGTGGCCGTCCTCCGGGACATGGCGGTCATTTAGGGGGGACGGCGGATGAAGGGAAAACAGTTTTTTGTTCTCGGCGAGGTCCGGGACGGACATATCCATTCCGTTACCTTCGAGCTGACGGGAAAGGCCAGGGATCTGGCGGACACCTGCGGCGGCACGGTGACGGCGGTGCTTCTTTCGGGCGGCCTGGCAGACGATCCGGAGACCCTTCTCCGGAGCGGGGCGGACCGGCTCATGACGGTGGAGCACCCTGTCCTGTCCATGTACAACCAGGAAGCGGAAGTGAAGGTGCTAGCCCATATTCTGCGGCAGGAGAGGCCGGATGTTGTCCTTGCCCCCGCCACCACGTCGGGCCGGACCACGCTGCCCGCCCTGGCGGCGGAGCTGGAGACGGGGCTCACCGCCGACTGCACCGGCCTGGAGATGGACCCTGAAACGGGGCTGCTGCTCCAGACGCGTCCCGCCATCGGCGGCAACGTCATGGCCACCATCAAGACCCCCGTGCGCCGCCCCCAGATGGCCACCGTCCGGCCCCGGACCTTCCGGGCCCCGGACTGTTCGAATGCCCTTCCCCGGGGTGAGGTGACCCGGCCGGAGATCCCTCCGGAGCTGTTCGAGTCCAGGGTGGTCAACCTCGGCATCGAACGGGCGGAGGACGGCGGCTCAAACATCCAGGACCTTGACGTGGTGGTCTCCGGGGGAAAGGGGCTGAAGCGCCCCGAGAGCTTCCGGATGCTGGAGGAGCTTGCGGCGCTCCTCGGCGGAGGGGTTGGGGCCAGCAGGCCCGCCGTGGAGGCCAAGTGGATGGGTTACCCCCACCAGGTGGGCCTTTCCGGCAAGGTGGTGGCGCCGAAGGTCTACATCGCCGCCGGTATCTCCGGGGCGGTGCAGCACCTGGCGGGAATGCAGACCGCAGGCTACGTGGTGGCAGTGAACAGGGACCCTGACGCGTCCATCTTCCGGGTGGCCGACCTCGGACTCTGCGGCGACCTGTTCGACATCCTCCCCCGGCTCACGGAGCGGATCAGGAAAGAGGTGGGCGCGGAATGACCCCGGCGAAGTATTCTCCCGTGACGGAGCGGACCGTTCTGGACCTGACGGCCCTGGTGGGAAAATCCAACGTGGCGGTGGACATGGAGAAGCGCATCGCCTACTCCTACGACGAAGTGCCCCGGTTCTCCTGGGACCGGGAGTACATCGCCGAGGCGGTGGTCTTCCCCGAGACCACTGAGCACGTGTCGGCGGTGATGCAGTACGCCGACCGGAACCGTATCCCCGTGACGCCCAGGGGGGCGGGCACGGGCCTTTCCGGCGGGGCGGTGCCCTTCGCCGGCGGGATCGTCCTCTCCTTCGAAAAAATGCGGCGGATCCTCGAGCTGGACAGGAAAAACCTCACCATCACCGTGGAGCCGGGTGTGGTGACTGCGGAGATAACGAAAGCCGCCCGGCAGGAGGGGCTGCTCTACGCGGGCGACCCCTGCAGCGGTGACGCTTCCTTCATCGGCGGCAACGTGGCGGAGAACGCCGGGGGCAACAAGGTGGTGAAGTACGGCACCACGGGCAATTCCGTGCTGGCCCTGGAGGCCGTGCTTCCCGACGGGACGGTGACCTGGTTCGGCGGGAAGCGCCGGAAGGACGCCACGGGATACGACTTCGCCCATCTCATCGTGGGATCCGAGGGGACCCTGGCGGTGGTGACGAAGATCATCCTGAAGCTCCTTCCCCTGCCCGGAAAGGTGGTGGACCTCCTGGTCCCTTTCCCCGACGTGGCCTCGGCAATCGACTTCGCCCCCAGGATCCAGAGCGAGGGGAAGGTCATCCCGTCCTCCATCGAGTTCATGGACGGCAAGTCCATCCGGCTGGCGGAGCGGTTCCTCAACACGGTCCTCCCCTACGACGCCGCCGGTGCCCACCTCGTCATCCAGCTCGAGGGGAACGACCCGAACGTGCTGGCGGACGACATGGAGCGCATCGGCGACCTGTGCCTGGCCTCCGGGGCCCTGGAGGTCTTCGTGGCGGACAACAAGACCACCAGCGACAAGCTCTGGAAGGCCCGAAAATGCCTTGCCGAGGCCATCATGGCCTTTTATCCCAAGTACAGCCTGGAGGACCTTGTGGTGCCCACCAGCGAGATACCGAAGCTCATGGCGGAGACCACCCGGCTCTGCAAAAAATACGGCATCGAGGAGGCCAACTTCGGCCACGTGGGGGACGGGAACATGCACGTGAACCTCCTCTTCCCCGAGGAGCGGCCGGACTGGCACGACATCATCGACGCCCTTCTCGACGAGCTCTACGACTTCACAGCCTCCCTGGGAGGGACCCTGAGCGGGGAGCACGGCATCGGCCTCAAGCGGCAGAAGTACATGTGCCGGGTCATGGACGGCGCCCAGATGGAGCTCATCCGGAGGGTGAAGCTCGCCTTCGACCCCAACGAAATCCTGAACCCGGGCAAGATGATTTCCTGTCCCGGACGAGGGGAATAAGCAACGGAAGGCGCCCCGGAAGCGGGGCGCCTTTTTCTACTCTTCTCCCGTCCGGTCGTCCCGGATGAGGGCCGCCATCTCCTCCATGGAGATCCGGGCCGCCCCTTCGGCCCCCTCCAGGAGGCTTTCCGCGAGTTCTCTCTTGATCCCGTGAAGGTCCACGATCTTTTCCTCCACCGTGTCCTTCGCCACGATCCTGTACACGGTGACGGGGCGCTCCTGGCCGATGCGGTGGGCCCGGTCCGAGGCCTGGTCCTCCACGGCGGGGTTCCACCAGGGGTCCATGTGGATCACGTAATCGGCGGCGGTGAGGTTCAGTCCGGTCCCTCCCGCCCGGAGGCTGATGAGGAAGCATTCCTTTTCTCCCCCCTGGAAGGAGGCGATCTGCCGCTCCCGCTCCCGGGGCGGAGTGGAGCCGTCGAGGTAGGCGTAGGATACCCCGAGCCCGTCGAGGTATTCGCGGAGAATGGAGAGATGGTCCACGAACTGGCTGAAGACAAGGCACCGGTGTCCGCCCGCCCGGAGTTCCTCCAGGATCTCGCCGAAGGCCTCGAGCCTGGAGGAGGGGAGTCCCGCCTTTTCCGGAAGGACGAGAGAGGGGCTGCAGCAGGCCCTCCGGAGCCTCATGAGCTCTGCAAGGACCACGAAACGCTTGTCCCGCCCGTCTCCGCCGGACTCGATCTTGCCCGTAGCCTCCCTGCGGACGGCCTCGTAGACCGCCCGCTCCTCCCGGGTCATCTCCACCCTCAGGACGATCTCCGTCTTGGGGGGAAGCTCGCTGAGCACCTGGTCCTTGGTCCGCCGGAGGAGGAAGGGCCGGACGAGCTTTTTCAGCCGCGCCGCCGCTCCCTTGTTTCCGTACTTTTCGATGGGCACGGCGAAGCGCCTGGTGAAGCCGTCCAGGGAGCCGAGCAGGCCGGGGTTGAGAAAGCGGAAGAGGTTCCACAGCTCGCCGAGGTTGTTTTCCACCGGCGTTCCCGTGGTGATGACGCGGAAGTCTCCCCCGAGCTTCATGGCGGCGGCGGACCGTTTCGTGCCGCTGTTCTTGATGGCCTGGGCCTCGTCCAGGACCACGGTATGCCACCCCACCGACTCGAGGAGGGCACCGTCGTGCTGCAGGAGGCCGTAGCTGGCCGTCACCACGTCGAAGGGGCCCAGCTCTTCCAGGAGCTTCTTCCTGTCGCCGTTCCGGTACTCCTTCACCGACAGGGAGGGAGCGAACCGGGCCGCCTCGGCCGCCCAGTTCGGACAGACCGACACCGGAGCCACCACCAGGGCGGGACCCCCGGAGCCCCGGGCAAGGAGCACGACGAGGACCTGGACGGTCTTGCCGAGGCCCATGTCGTCGGCAAGACAGGCCCCGGCGCCCCAGGCGGCGAGCCGGAGCAGCCACCGGTAGCCGTCGGCCTGGTAGTCCCGGAGCTCTCCCCGGAAGGCGGCGGGAAGATCAGGGTTCAGCCGTTCCGCCTCCGCGGCGAGGGCGAGCCTCCTGTGCCATTCTCCGTCGCCGGAGAAATTGTCCGCCCCGGATGTGAGCCGTTCCACCAGGGGGGCGGAGAGGGGAGAGAACCGGAGGTCGGTTCCCTTCCAGTCACCGGCGGTGGCAAGATCCCAGAGCCCTCTGCGGAGTTCCTCGGTGAGGGCAAGAAATTCACCGTTCCCGAGGGGCAGGAAGCGGCTTCCTCCCTCCGAGATCATGCGGCAGGCCTCCCGGAGGGAGACCACCGTCTCCTCGTCCACCCGGATCTCCCCGGTCAGGGCGAACCAGTCCTTCACCGACCGGACCGAAGCCCTGACGGACGAGGCGCCGGCCTTTCCCCGGATCGACAGCCTGTCTCCCCGGGGCCATTCGATCACGGCCCGGTCACCGAGCTCTCCGGCCTGGAGGAGGAAGTCGAGGCAGAGCTCGGGGGAGTCGAGGATCCACCGGTAGTCGTCCGTCTGTTCTCCTTCCCCCAGGGCGGGGCAGAGCAGACGGACCTCGTCGGCCCTCCGGATCTCCTCGTCGAGGGAACGGAGCGCTTTCATCCTCTTTCCCCCGGAAAGGCCGAACACCGCTTTTCCTCCCGTTCCCGGCCTGCCGGCCGGAGTCCCCGGTCCGAGGGGCCGGACGGAAAAGGCGGCGGTGAAGCCCTCCCCGCCGGGGGCGAGCTGGATGTAGATCCGCTCGTCCGCAGGAACGCCGGGAAGGTTCCCCGGGCCGTCCAGGCCGGAACTCACGGGAACGAGAGGCGCCAGGGCCTCGAGGGCCCGGAGGGCCTCCCCTTTCCCTTCGGGGGGAACGGGGATTCCTTTCTCGCCGAGTATCCGGGCTATCTCCAGGTGCTTTTCCTCGAATACGACGGCACGGATGCGCTCCGGCCCTTCCTCGACCGCCACAAGACCCTGGAAGGGACCCTCGGACGGGTGGGGAGCCATGCGGAGAAGGACGCCTGAGGGAAGGAATTCGGTTTCCACCGAGGGAGGTTCGGCCACGATCTCCACGGGCCTCCCGTCGTCGGCCCGTACGACGGACGGATGCCCGGCGAGGGCTTTCAGGATCTTGGCCTGGTCGAACTCGAACCATCGCCTGTAATACCATCCCTCGTATCCGCTCGTCTCCCGGACCGCACCGGCGGCGGCCGTGTCCTGGCGGGTCATCCAGTCCTCCCGGACGAGGTCGTTCCGAAGGCGCTTCAGGGCCACGGGCCGTCCCTTGCTCCAGTTGCCCGAGGGCTGCAGGACCTGCTCCAGGGGAGTGAAGGAGACGGACCGGATGATTCCGTCCTCACCGCTCTCCCAGTCGGCTTCCCAGAGAATTCTCCTGGCCCGTTTTTTCTCCGTTTCCCCGGTCTCTCCGAGGGCCGACAGTGCGGAGAGGGCAAGCATCCAGTTTTCCCTGCGGGGAAGAATTCCGTGGAGGGGGAGATCCCTGGCGACAGGGTTTTCCACCGGGAGGCCGAGAATCTCCCCGAGCTCCGTGGCCAGGAGGTGCGTTTTGCCCATTTCGCGAAGGCGGTCCAGGGCCTTTTCGAAAAGAGGCCGGTACTCGTCCAGCCTTTCGGGGGCACTCCAGGTGACGCAGAGGGCCGCGAAAAAAAGAAAGGAGGGGGAATACCCCTGCTTTTCCAGCACCTTGGGGGAATAGACGGAGAAGAATGAGCCGCTCCCCTTTCCCCTGTAGTCGGCGAGAAAACGGAAGAGGGCGTACAGAGAGGAGTAGGGGCTCTTCTCCATTCCTGCTGAAAGATAGGCCGAGGCCTTTTTGAACTCCCCTCCGGCAAGGAGAAGCAGGGGGTGGAAGACTCCTGAAAAGGTCTCATAGCAGACTTTCCGGGAACGCTGCTCCTTCCGGAGACGCTTCAGCCCCGTCTCAAAGAGGTCCAGGGCTTCGGCCCGCCTCCCGTCCAGGAAGGCGAGAATTCCCCGGACGCTGAAAACCTCCGGGGAGAGGATATCCCCGGAGGCCATCTCCGCCGCCGCATCCAGCTTTCCGCCCAGGTACGCCTCCTCTGCGGCCCGGATGCGCAGGTCGTCTCCGGAAAGGACCCTGCCGTTCTGTTCGGTCACCGGCACGGTCTCCTTTTAAAACGGCCTGTAGAGGGGGGCGATGCGGAAGCAGGCGAGCATGGCTTCCTTCATGCTCACCGGGTTGGCTATGCCCTTCCAGGCGATGTCGAAGGCGGTGCCGTGGTCCACGGAGGTCCGGATGAAGGGGAGCCCGAAAGTGACGCTCACCGTCCGGTAGAAATCATAGGTCTTGGAGGCGATGTGCCCCTGGTCGTGATAGAGGGAGACCACCACGTCGTACTTTCCCTGGAGGCCGAAGTAGAACACGCTGTCCGCCGGGACGGGGCCCACCACGTTGATGCCCCTTTTCCGGGCTTCCTCCACGGCGGGGGCGAGGAAACGGGCCTCCTCGTCGCCGAAGAGCCCGCCGTCGGAGGCGTGGGGGTTCAGGGCGGCCAGGGCGATGGTGCCGGCGGGAAGGCCGATGGAGGCAAGGCATTTCGCCGCCGTTTCGATGGAATGGATCACGCCCTCCGTGGTCAAATGCCCGATGGCCTGCTTCAGCGAGAGATGGCGGCTGTGGAAGAGGATGCGGAGCTTGTCCACCAGGAACATGGTGTAGCTCTTCGTCGCGCCGGACATTTCGGCGAGCATCTCGGTATGGCCGATATAGGGTTCCTTCGCCGCCTTGAGGGCCTCCTTGTTGATCGGGGTAGTGGCCACCCCGGAGGCCGCACCGGACATGCAGAGTTCCACGGCTTTCCGGATATAGGCTACCGCGGCTTTCCCGCCCAGGGCGGATACCTGCCCGACCGGGAGGTCAGCAAGGCGGGGTATCATGCCGAGGTCCATCACGGGAAGTTCGTCCGGGGACCCGGAAATGGCGGAGGGTTCATTTACCCTGCGGAGCTTCGCCGGAAGGGAGAGCTTTTCGCTCACCGCCTCCAGGACGGTGAGGTCGCCGATGAGGAGCGGGACGCCTTCTTTCCAGACGTCCGGGTCCGCCATGGCCCGAAGGGCGATTTCAGGGCCAACCCCGGCGGGGTCGCCCATGGGTACCGCGATCACAGTAGGTTTCATTTCGATCAATTCCTTTCCTTTCTCAGCCACTGGACGGCCCGGTAGATGCCGTCCTCCTCGCCGATGAGACCGCCCTTGGTCACCGCGGCAAGCCCGGCGAACTCCCCGTCGAGAATCTGCCCTCCCATCATCAGGGGCTGGATCTCCTCTCCGGGGGCCAGGGAGGCCGTCCCGGAACCTTCGAAGAACATTGCGGCAGTATCGCCGCCGGAGAGAAGTATACCGCATATTTTCCTTCCCAGTATCCGGAGGGCCTCCCTTCCGAGTTCCGCCAGCACCGCTGCCGTGGCGGTCTCGGAACCCCTGACGATTTCCGGGGATGGGCGGACCAGAAGAAATTCCGCTTTTTCCGGTACGTTCCCGAGGAAGGCCCGGAGCCTCGGCAGGGCGTCCCCGGTCCGCTCGCCGGGCAGGAGGGTGAACCGGGCGCAGCGAAGTTTCCCCTCCGTCCAGGCGATCTGGCGGGCCGTTTTCTCCGAGGTGCTTCCGATGACCGCCAG
>Ga0209312_1000323_pt1 | contig 47673 bp, 47 predicted proteins | sample BioC13SIPDNA_4_FD_185744 | JGI IMG/M metagenome (GOLD analysis project Ga0209312, IMG submission 185744) | Anaerobic biogas reactor microbial communites from Washington, USA - Biogas_R1_B C13 SIP DNA (SPAdes) (version 2) | ecosystem: Engineered > Bioreactor > Anaerobic > Unclassified | place... | reverse complement strand
AGAAAGGGGGTTAACCTGCTCATTTTTAGATAAATCCAGTAACCTTGTTGATGTTAAAGGCAGTATTAACCAAAATTTAACTGGTTAGTATGCTCTGCTACTATATTGTAGTTTCAAAGAACCCGACTTTTGCTATTATGCAAAAGTCTCATATATATAAGTTAGTTTTAAACGGTTAATCGTTTTTCACTTCATAAAACTAAAGCGGGGTCTTTGATTATATCCGTAATTTTTTTAGCATTTTTTTACCGTTACCATTAGCAATGCTTCTTGCAATTTTAACAATAAGAGGATAATCATCTGACCCTAACGAATTATTATGGAAACAAACGTATAATAATTGGAGGCAAATATTCTTGATCGAAAAGAATTTTAATATATCCTTTGTGGCTAATTTAGCTTTGCGGGAGAAACAGATACAGCAAAATTACCGACCTGTAATAGCAGTTCATAAATGGTTTGCTCGGCGTCCGGGAAGTCTGTTCCGGGGTCTTTTATTATCTGAATTTGGAACGGGAGATATAGAGGATATTTATTACCAGAGTAACAGCCTGACCGGAATAACCGTAGCTGATCCCTTTATGGGCGGAGGAACTCCGGTACTTGAGGCAAACCGTCTAGGCTGCAATGTTATTGGCTGTGATATTAATCCTATGGCCCACTGGATTGTTGAACGAGAAATTGCCCATTTGAATATCAAGGACTATAGACTTGCCGCTGCAAACATGATGGATAATCTGCGTCGCCAGGTGGGCACTTACTATGTGACGAACTGTTCTGTCTGCGGTAATAAAAATGTTCCGGTAAAGTATTTTCTCTGGGTTAAAACTTTACAATGCGAGCAATGCGGTAATTACTTCGACTTGTTCCCGGGTTACACGCTGTCAACTAATAAGCGTCATCCTCGTTATGTGCTTATCTGCAGTAACTGTGGTGAGTTAAACGAGGTGGAAAACCACCGACATCCGGGCAAATGCCAATCATGCCATCTTCCGTTGAAGGTAGCAGGACCAGCGCGAAACAATCGTTGTATATGTCCACACTGTAGCATGGTCAACCGCTATCTACGTCCAACTCAGGGTCCACCTGCTCATCGTATGGTAGCTCTTGAATACTACTGTCCCAACTGTAAACAAAAGCATCTGGGACGTTTTTTTAAAAAACCGGATAAACAAGACTTGTTACGCTATGAGCAAGCCAGTAAGCAATTGGCAGAAATCAAACCTACCTTTATTCCTTCAGGGGATATTCCGCTTGGAGATGAGACGACCCGGCTACATCGCTGGGGATATCGAAAATATAGTGAGTTATTTAACCCACGCCAGTTATTAGGTTTAGAATTAAGCTGCAAGCTCATAGCTGATTTACCAGATAGCGAGGTCAAGGCAGCTCTGGCTACTAATCTTTCCGATCTCTTGCGCTACCAAAATATGCTTTGCCGCTATGATACTCGTGCACTGAAATCATTAGACATTTTTTCAGTGCATGGTTTTCCGGTAGGACTGGTACAATGCGAATCGAACTTGCTCGGTATTAGAAACGAAAGACGGGGAAGTAATATTGGTAGTGGTGGTTGGAGCAACATTATCGAAAAATATACCCGGGCCAAGGAATTCTGCCAGAATCCTTTCGAAATAAAACATACAAATAGTAAAAAGCTGCAGGTGCCTATTATTGGAGAATGGATTGGCAATAGTACACAGGATCAAGTCGGGGGTAATAATAAAACAGTTCAATTACATTGTTGTAGTTCTACGGACCTGAAACTCGCACCTGGCTCGTTGGATGCGGTTTTTACTGATCCGCCCTACTTTGGTAATGTACAATATGCCGAGTTAATGGATTTCTGTTATGTATGGCTGAGAAACCTGGTCGGTACTAGCGTTCCCGGTTTTTATCGTTCCTCTACGCGAGACAAGGAGGAACTAACGGGTAACAATACCATGGAACGGGGCCTGGTTCATTTCCAGGAAGGAATGACCCAGGTATTTTGCAATATGGCACAGGCCTTAAAGCCGGGGTCGCCTTTTGTTTTCACTTACCACCATAATGATATTAATGCCTATCTCCCGGTGGCTGTAGCTCTGCTGGATGCAGGTTTGGTTTGCTCCGCTTCCCTACCCTGCCCAGGGGAGATGGGGGCTTCTATTCATATAAATGGAACCGGTTCCTCAATTATTGATACAGTTTTCGTATGCCGTTCCACGGGTGTGGTTTCACGACGAAGTATCGCGTCAACAGCTGAAGGAATTGCCGCTCTGGTTCGCCAGGATTTGAGCCATTTGGAAGCCGGTGGAGTAAAGCACACTGAGGGAGATATGCGCTGTATAACTTACGGGCACCTGGTTCGTTTGGCAATCTGGCATCTAAATAAAAAGTGGATAGCAAATGAGGATTCTACCACTAAAATGTCGATTGTAGCTAACCAGATTCAACTTATGGGAGGCTGGTCAGGGGTTAGGGAATATCTTCTGGACAATGTTCAGGTACCCAAAAAGCAAAACTGGGTAGCCCTTGAAGCATGGGAAAATTATGGGGGGGAAGATTATGAAATTTCCTTTTGAAGTTGGTTTTGAAGAAATGATACAGGATATCGAACCGTACGTATCGGCAGTTTTTTCATCCTTGGAATCAGATTTTCTATCTATGCCGCGAGGTAAGGGGTTTATTGATTTTCCTGTGTTCGAGCAAGGTTACGAAGCGCTGAAATTGGCAACAGAAGGCTTTCAAGACATGAATCCGGATAAAGTTATGGAAACGGTAAAAGAAGTCCCACTGGCATTGATTGTATTACGTAGTATCCTAGGGTTTACTCCACCTGAATGGGCCTATATCGCCAGTCAAAGAAAGGGAATCGAAGTTAGCCAGAGCTTTACCCGAACCCTGGATAGAAATATTCGACTAGAACCATTTAAAGCCTTACCTAAAAGTGATCTGACCACTCAGCGAGTGAGAGCTCTGGTGGAGGTGGCCTGTCAGCTCATAACTTCACCCTCGATTCCTGAGGAAAACAAAATACACCGGCTGAACAAGGCCGATACCCAGCAGGGGTTGATGGGACTAAAAAACCTGGCCCTTATGGGGGTTCCATATTCGATGTTACTATACGAACGTTTTCTGGGGAGGCCCTTTGCCGGCCACAGGGACTCAGTCTCTGATTTGATAGGAGATAGCCTGGAAGCAGCTATCGAAGAACAGCTTGCTAACTCGGGTATAAGTTATCGTAAAACAAAGCGAGCGGAAAAAATTCCTGGTTTTGACCAAACACCTGATTTTATTATTCCCAGTGAGTTTAATCCCCAGGTGGTGATTGAAGCCAAAATAACTGAAGATGATGGAACCGCCCGAGACAAAGTGACTCGTATCCAACATCTGGCCGAGCTGAATGCATCTTTTGTCGCTGACGGTAAAAGCAGTTTTGAAGTAATTGCTTGTATTGGAGGACGCGGATTTGGGGTACGTCGGGAGGATATGAGAAAGCTACTGCTAGCTACCCGGGGTAAAGTCTTTACCTCCTCGACCCTGACTCAAATGGTTGAATGCAGTAGATTAAATGAATTCAAAACCATCAAATAGACTCTGTATTGGCTATGGTTACTATGCGCTTGCATCTTAACTATCTACATTCCCCCACCAGCTAACTCAGTCCGTTTTCTGCCAGGTGGCCTGGCGGGTCATTTCTCCCCAGCGGGGTGGGCCTCCGCGTATCCATTTTAACAGACCCTGCAATCGCCACAGGGCAATAAGCTGGCGGTAGCCCAGGTTTTCAGCTAAGGCGGCGAAAAATAAGGAGATCATATGCCTGGGACTGGAATATATGTGAAAGGATATCTGCTCCAATAAAAGAGCGGTGACCGATACCAGCATACCCAGACCTATAGCCAGCAGGAAAAATACGGCCAGTACCTGTATAGATACTATTCCAAAAGCAAAACCCAGTACTACGAAGATATATCCTGCCACCTCCACCACCGGCCCAAATAATTCGAAAATTAGCATGTAGGGAAAGGCTATCCAACCTACCAGACCTCCACGGTGATTAAAGAGCAAGGACAGGTTCTGGGATAAACTTTCGGCCAGCCCTACCTGCCAGCGGGTTCGCTGCCTTTTTAGTGATTTCAGGTCAGCCGGAGCTTCGGTCCAGCAAATGGGGTCAGGAACAAAGCTTATCCGGTATTTTTTCCCTTGTTCCCTTAAAGTACGGTGTAAACGTACCACCAGTTCCATATCTTCACCTACGGTATTAGTATTATAGCCACCTGCCTGCACTACCATCTCTTTGCGAAAAACCCCAAATGCCCCGGATATTATAAGCATAGCATTTAACGGGGACCAGCCCAGGCGGCCAAAAAGGAAAGCTCGCAAGTACTCAATTATCTGCATGCGCACCAGGAGATTTCCCGGTAAGCCTGCCTGAAGTAAAAAGCCGTCCCGTACTTCACTACCGTTTACTATCCGTATGGTCCCCCCGGCAGCTACGGTACGCGGGTCTTCCAAAAATGGCTGCATCACTCGTTTCAGGCTATCCCGCTGCAGGATGGAATCGGCATCCACGGAACAGAATAAGGGGTAACGGGTAGCATTGATGCCTGCATTTAAGGCATCAGCTTTACCCCCGTTTTCTTTATCGATAACTCTGAGGTTAGGATACAAGTTTGATTTATAAAAGCCTCGCACCGGTTTAACCGGCAACCGGATTTGGTAAGCCACAGGAATGGGAACCAGTTGGAAGCGGTCTATAAGCAATTGCAAGGTCTCATCCCTGGAACCGTCGTTGATTATGATAACTTCAAATTCGGAATAGGCCAGTTGCAATAAAGAAAGTACACTGCTTTCAATGGTAGCAGCTTCATTGTAGGCCGGTACCAGTATGCTTACCGGCGGTTCAAAATCGGAAAAGGAATCCAGGAAAACATCCAGCCGACGGGTTGCCATATGACCTATAATACTAAAAATAGAAATAATATTGAGCAGCATATATGATAGGCTTATACCCAGCATGTAAATAAGAAAAAACCACTGTAAATAAATAATCCACCTGCTCACCGGGAATCACCTATCCCTTCCTCCCCGATTACCTGGGCCATGATATCCCGAGCATAACGGTCGCTCTGGCCTTCTTTAATATTCTCCAGCTTTTTTGGGTCCATGAAAGGCAGGCCTACCAGAGCCTGGGCACTCCGGTAGCGAACCCACCAGTTGCTATCAGATAACATCCTGCTCAGGTGGTCCACGTCACCGGTCCCAGCCAGTCGCCCCAGGGCATTAACCGCCTGAACCCTTACCGCCCAGCCTGGATGATCGAGCAGGTTAATAACCACATCCTTACTTTTATGGTCTTCCAGGTATCTTACCGCTATAAGACAGGCAGCGATAACCTCGCTATTATCACGGTTGGCTAAGAGCTCCCTGACCAGGAGCACCGCCGCATGAGGCTCGATGAAAGGAATATAACGCAATAAACGGGGAATGTCGGCTTCCTCAGCCTTACGGATAGCATCAACCAGAGGTTCGCTTACTATGCTGGAGCCCATCTCGCCCAGTATAGCAGCTACCCTGGTCTGGGGCCACTCATGGCGTTCTACAAAAAGGGGAATCAAAATTGGCGCTGCCCTTAAGGGATCAATTTTTGCCAGTGCACCGGCTGCTATCTGTGCACATAGGCCAGATTCTCTTTCCGCCATAGTTTGCAATAAATGCCAGCGGGTATAATCTTTCAGGTTACCCAGGGTAAGGGCTGCCAGGGCCTTCCCGGTTTCATCCCGCCTTTTCATCATCCGTGCTGCTACCTGGTTCATACCCAGATCAGTAGCCATTTGTAACAGTCCCCATCTGGACTCAACTCGCAGGTTTTGCTGAAAACGGTTCCAAACAAGCAAAAAACTTATATAATCCCGGCGCCGTAGAGACGGCAGTGGGGGCATTTGTTCACTCCCCAGACTGGCCTCGGCCAGCAAAGGTTCCCATTCAGCATAGAAGCGTTCCTGTCTTTTTTTCCTGTTGTTCTGTATCCAACTCATAAACAACAGGGAAATAAGTATTAATACTGTAGTAATAGCCAGTCCGGCAGCTATTCCAACCACAACCTGCAATGCTTCAATTTTCAGCATCTCAAGTTTCCTTTCCAAAGGAAATCTTATTTCCCGGGCTAGTACCATAAAATCTTTCTATATTTACATTTACCCGCGCCACCAGTTCCCGGGGATTGAAGGGCTTGGTCACATAATCGTTGGCTCCTGCTTTTAACAGGTTAACTACTTCATTTTCAGAAGCATTGGCTGAAAGCATAATTACAGGAACTCTCTCCCACTCAGGATGGCTGCGAATCTTCTTTATTACCTGCAAACCATCGATATAGGGCATCATTAAATCAAGAATAATTATATCAGGTGCTGGGGCTTGCTCCATCATTTGGAGTACTTCACGTCCATTGGTAGCCTCTATTACCTCATAGCCTTCTCGCTGGAGCATTAGCTTTACTACCGCCCGGATAGTATCATCATCATCGGTTACTAAAACCCGTGGTACAGCGTGAGATTTTTCTACGGTTGGAGTGGATTCAATTATATCCCCAGGGCTGGGAATGACCTGCACGTCCAGTGTTTTTGTCTTCTCCTCAGTGTCCTCATCATCGTCTGCAGCAGCACAAATAAGTTCACCGCTCCCCTTCTCTGCTAAATCCGTTGATAGTGGTTCATCGTCAGATATGTAATACTCCAATACTGAATCCAGGGAAGAAGCTATTTGCTCCATTTTCTGATTGCGTAAGCGGGCTCCATTGCACAGGGATCGTAATTCTGTCACTATTTCTTCCAACTGGTCCCCCTGCTCCCGGGCACAAATACTTTCTAAATCCCATACAATTTTTTCTATTCCCTGTACAAGTTCATGATTATGGCGCAGGCAGCCGGCCATTTCCTGTTTTAAATCCAGCAACTGCCGCGTCTTTTCTTTTTCCATACTTGTTAATAAATCATCAACCTGGCCCCGATGATAACCCCTAAACTGTTTTTTAAAAATTTTAACTCCCCCTCCCTCCACTGCCCCATTAAAAGAAATCCCAATTTACTGCAATTTCAGACTGGTCAGTGACTATCCAATGCACCGGAATATCTCCTGAGTGAGGATAAACATTTTCTACTACTTGAAATTCATAGCAAATCCCACATTTGAAGCATTGTTGGTTTAAACGAGGCAGGAAACGGTCATAATAGCCTTTGCCATAACCTAAGCGGTAACCATTAGCATCAAACACCAGGCCGGGGACTATTACAACATCGATTTTATCAACTGCAAAGGGTTCTCCCAGCGGTTCCTGGATACCGAAAGAACCACGTCCCATATCTTCCCCAGGCCTGAATTCAACTGTCTGCAAATTATCACCCTCTACTCTTGGAAGCAGGATAGTACGCCCCTGTCTCTGTAGCTTCTGGAGTAAAGGACCCAGGATAACCTCATTTCTAATACTGCTAAAACCCATTATTACCTTTGCCTGCTGCAGCGGTTGCAGTTCTTCCAGACGGCGGCATACCTGCCCGCTTAATGTATCTACTTCCGGACGGGACAGTTTATTCCGTCTCGCCATCATTTGCCGGCGCAGATTATCCCGCAGGACTATAGGGGAATCTATTTTAATCCCACTCTGATTCTCATCGTTCTTCATCGGCTATGACCTCCCGGTGATGCGACTTCCGCCAGTAATATGCCAGCAACCCTAAGAGCAGTAAACCCAGGGTATAAACCTGGCCTAATGACAAAGGCCCTACGAATATTTCGCTATAACGGAAAAACTCCACAATAAAACGATAAATGGCATAGCCAATTATATAGAGTAGAAATACCTGACCGGAAAATTTACGTTTCGGGTAAAATCTTATCAGAATTATAAATAGGATTATATTTAAACCTGCACTATACAACTGGGTAGGATGGCGGGGAAAAGCATCTACGAAGGGAAAAACAACTCCACAGGCTGAATCGGTAATATTTCCGTAGCAGCAGCCATTTAAAAAACACCCTATCCGCACCAGGGCATAGCCCAGGGCCAGATAGGGGGCAAACATATCAGCTACTTCCCAGAAGGATAATTTTTTAAGACGCAGGTAGATAACAAAAGGAATTAATCCCCCTATCAGACCACCATACCAGGCCAGACCTTTAATGCCTCCATCCTGTAGGCTGAATATGATTAAAGGATGAGCCACAAAGGCTGCCCACTCATAGGTAAAAACATAGGCCAGGCGAGCTCCTACTATACCGCATATTACACAAAGTATGACTAAATCCAGGACCATATCCCGCTGATAACCTTCCTGGTCAAATAGCTTGCTGATTCCTATAATGGCTATAATTACTGCTATAGCCAACATAAATCCCCATGAAAATATACTAATTTTACCAATTTGAATTATAACCGGTTGCATCTACGCCACTCCTGACTTCTCATGTTATCCACAGGAAACATTGTTCAATATTAAGGCAACGACATTTTACCCTAGGACCTAATAAGTATTATAAATGTTTCAAAGATACGGATAGATTAATTATCAACAGACTTATACACATTATCCACAGCTACTTTTCACAAGGACAATAGACCAGGATAAGCATTAACATTAAGGGGGGCAAAATCCCCTCTAATATAGCTAATATAGGCATTACCAGCAATCATTGCGGCATTGTCGGTACATAATGATAAAGAGGGATAGTATACTGCTAGTCCTAGTTCTTGACCTCGATTTTTCATCAGATTTCGCAGTTCCTGATTTGCAGCTACACCTCCAGCCATCAAAACGGAACGGACTTTATGTTTCGCCGCTGCCTGAATAGTCTTTTCCACCAGAACCTCTACCAGTGCAGCCTGAAATTCTGCTGCCAAATCATTAACATCAGCCATTCCTTTACGCTTTAGTTTATTCCACTCGTTCATACTGGCTGTTTTTAAACCACTGAAACTAAATTCAAAATCATTACGGTCCAAGTATACCCGGGGAAGAACCACCTTACCAGACTTTCCTTTTTCCGCTGCCTTTTGTATAGCCGGTCCTCCCGGGTAACCAAGTCCCAGAAAACGGGCAACTTTATCAAAGGCCTCGCCGGCAGCATCATCGCGGGTCTGGCCAATAAGTTCGTATTCACCGATAGATGACATATACAGGAGGCTGGTATGACCTCCCGAAACTACCAGGCAGATAGCAGGAAGCTCAATGTCCGAATGGTCCAGGCAATTGGCATATATATGCCCTTCCAGGTGGTTTACCGCCAATAACGGGCGCTGCAAGGCATAGGCAAAAGACTTGGCAAAAGACAATCCTACCAGTAAGGCGCCAATCAGTCCGGGCCGATTGGTAACAGCTACTGCATCTATATCACTGTAGGTCAGTCCCGCTTCTCGAAAGGCCGCGTCAACTACCACTGCAATGTTTTCTATATGTTTGCGCGAGGCTACTTCCGGCACTACCCCGCCAAATTGGGAATGAATATTTATCTGCGAATTAATTATATTAGATAGTATTTCCCTCCCGTTTTTAACTACAGCCGCAGCAGTTTCGTCACAGGAGGTCTCTATTCCTAAAATTAAAATATCCTTCAAGTTATCTCACCTACTTAATAGTAGTCCCTATTCTAGTCATTTCCATGACGGAACGGCACAGGGGCCGTTCCCTACACATGACTGTTCTACGGTTTCGCCTTATGGGTATCACAAATGCCTTTACATGCTCTTCCTATACGGGTGCACGTAATCTGTAGGGGCAAACCCATGTGTTCGCCCGGAATAGGCAACTCAATATGCAACGGAAATTACCCTGCGGGGGTCAGTGATCGACCGGGCAGACACATGGGTCTGCCCCCACACCCTTACCCCTAACTCCTTACGCCTTACTCCTACTAAAACAGCAGTTTCGTCATTATGATAGCATCTTCGCCGTTATCGGAATAATAGGCGTGGCGCAGGCCGGTGGGGAAATAGCCCAGCTTACGGTACATGGCCAGAGCTGCTTCATTGCTGGGGCGAACCTCCAGCAATATCCGTTGGGCTTTTTTGTCCCGAGCCACCTGTTCCAGTTGTTCCATCAGAGCAGTCCCCATACCAGATAGGCGAAAATCCGGGTCTATCGCCACATTAGTAATATGAGCATCTTCAAAAACTACCCATATACCCCCGTACCCTGCTATTTCTCCTTCATAGTCACATACCAGATAGGTAGCAAAATTATTTTTCAACTCACCCAGGTATGACTCCCGCGACCAGGGCAGGGTAAAACATTTTGGCTCAATCTGCATAATTTCATCTATATCCTGCACAGTCATCTTCCTCAGGATAAAGCCAGGGTTAAGCACTATAATTCTCCTCTTCCCAAACGGTATTCTGCTTCTGACAGTCTAATATAAACTGGTCGAAGTTTAAAAATATCCTCAAACTCTCCTTTGCGGGCTTTTTCAAGCCCCAGACTACCCAGTGCTGCCGCCCGGGGCAGCATCAGATGAGGGGCTGGGATTTGCAGGCTGTTACCCAGTTCTGCCTGAAAAAATTCGACATAGGGATAATAGCCATCTCCCAGCAGTATAATACGGTCTTTATTATGCTTCGCAGCTATATCTCGGGCTTGGGTTGTGAATTCTGCCGGGGAACAGGCCAGGTTTTCACTCAATGCCCTGGGAAATGTACCAGTAACATCATAAAAACCACAGTAGACTTCCTGCTTGCGGGCATCCAGCAGCGGACAAATCAGGGCATTGCTGCCACAGAGGTTGTGGGCCAGGGTATCCAAAGTAGACACAGCAACAACCGGCTTGCCGGTAGCCATGCTTAGTCCCTTTACTGCAGCCAGTCCAATCCTCAGGCCGGTAAAAGACCCCGGGCCGGTAGTTACAGCAAAAGCATCCATCTGCCCGACCGTACACTCACACTCTTTTAAGACCCGGTCCACCATCAGCATCAAGGTTTCGGAATGGGTCTTTTTGTAGTTGGAAAACTCCTCTTTGATGAGTTTCTCTTCATTTAGCAAAGCCACGCCGGCAACGGGTGTGGCACTATCTATCGCCAGTATTAGCATATACCTCTTAGTTCCTCCACTTTGGCCTGGTAACGCTGACCCCTTGCACTTACCGTAACCAGACGTTCTCTCTCGTAGTCTTCCTCTACTAATTCGATGTTAACCAGCAGTGCTTCCGGGGGAAGCAGGTTATCTGCTACCTGGGGCCATTCAATCAGGCTTAACCCGTCTTTCTCCAGGTATTCCTCCAGCCCCAGATCAGCCAGGTCATTTCCCTGCAAACGGTAAAAGTCAAAATGAAATATCTTAATATCTGCCGCATAAATATTCATTAAGGTAAATGTAGGGCTGGTAACCCGCCCGGTATAACCAAGGCCCCGGGCAATACCTCGAACCAGTGTAGTTTTTCCCGCTCCTAATTCACCAATCAAGTATACTACATCATTTTTCTCCAGTACACGGGCCAACAACCCCCCCAGAGATATCATTTCTTCTTCGCTATATACTGTTATTAGCAAATATCTTTCCACCTCTAAATTTTAATAACTACATACCTTGGTTAGTGCTAGGCCGGGCAGACACATGGGTCTGCCCCTACGCCCCCCTTGGCACTGAGCCCCATCTTCTGGTCCAGGTTAATCGTAATTAGTTTCTGCTGAGTGCCGAGGCACACCCAATCCCGTATGAAAACAACGGCTGGGTTGTGTTAGGTGTTAATAAAGAGAAATGCGTAGCATTTCTACGTTAATTCAAAATTAAAAATTAAAAATTCATAATTAACCCCGCATTTTGGGTCACCACTCTACTTTTCAATATCTACGGCTTCTGCTATCTCCACCTTACTTGCCTTCTCGATAGTATTCATCGCGAATCTGTTTAAAATCCTCCCAGGTCGGTCGTTTATAGGACGGATTACGCAGCAGGGCAGCCGGATGAAACACTGCCATCATCTTAATCCCCTGACGGTTAAACCATTTACCCCGGGTTATAGTAATTCGTGCTCGGGGGTCTATAATTACCTGGGTTGCCAGTGAGCCCATACATACTAATATCTGAGGTTTGATTATTCTAATCTGCGCCTCCAGATAGTTTTTACAAACTCTAACTTCATCGGGATGGGGCAATCGATTACCCGGAGGTCGACATTTTACCACATTGCCAATAAAAACTTCCTGCCGGGGCAGCCCTGCAGCCTGTAAGATTTTATCCAGTAATTGCCCCGCCTTTCCTACAAATGGCCTTCCCTGCAGGTCTTCATCCATACCCGGGCCTTCACCTACCAGCATTAAACGGGCATCGTTCTTGCCTTCACCAAAAACCACCTGCTGGCAGCCTTCCCGCAGACGGCATTGCCGGCAGCTTTTAGCCCTCTGTTCTAATTCGCCCAGGGACTTTAGCTCAAGATAAGCCTCCTCCGGCTTTATACCGGGAATAAAGGGTATGTATTGTTCCTCCCTGCTCTTTTCCAGGGACTCTTTTTTTTTGGTTTCCGGCTGACCGAATAATCCCGGCTGCTCAATAGACATTTTCTCCCCTCCCGCTTAATTCTAATCTTTCTGCCAATAAACTTCTATTTATTTGCCGCAAATTCCCAATCGAGGATTTTGCATAATTAGTGTTTCTCGCCAATTGCCTGGTAATTTACGGTTGTCATCCTGAGGCAAAGCCGAAGGTTCTAAGACTCTTCGCTATCGCTCAGAGCGACATATAAGGAATATTATTAACAACAGATTAACATAGATTTACCCAATTTTAATTTATAAAAAAAACGGGTTGGTTCATCCAACCCGCTTTTGTTTAGTTTGTTTACTGATTCAGATTTCTTTCCAGTATCCGGTAGAGATCGTCGAAACCGTTACCAATGCGCCAGAAGGAGACTCCAGCCAAACGGTTATTTTCAGCTACTTTCCATTTTTCATTGAGGCTTTGTTCGTTTTCCAGCCAGATTTCGTGGCGCACTCCTTGTTCATCATAGTAAATGTAGTAAGGACTCATGCTGGCCGTATCAAAGAACTTCTGCACGGTATAGCGGCTCTCAATTTCTGTCAGTTTTTTAGCCGTTACCGTAACAGCTTTATTTCCAGATGACCAGTTATAGCCGTAAGTCGGCATACCCAGCAGTATTTTCTCCCGGGGTATGTTCTTAACCATGTAATCAGTTACTTCTTTAACCCACCACAGGGGAGCTACCGGCCCCGGTTTGGAAGTGGTATAACTATAGTCATAGGCCATAACTACTACCCGGTCGGCTATCTGCCCAATTTCCTTGTACTGATAAGGGGTAGGCCAGGTCTCTTTGCCGGTACGAGCAAAAACTGCTACCGATAAGGTTTTATTAGGCCCCAGGTTAGTTTTTAAATCCCGCAGGAAAGAGGTAAACAGGCTAGCATCCTCATAACCCATGAGCTCGAAATCAATATTTACCCCATCATATCCGTTTTTCTTAACCTCATCCAGAAGATTTCCTATTAGGAGTTTCCTGCTCTGTTGATTGGAAAGCAACTGATGCAAGGGGTCTTTACCCATCAGCACCACGCTGGCATGAGTTTTGATACCCTGTTTCCGGGCTATTCGCAGGATTTTATCGTAATCATCCTGGTATTCGTAGAATAGCTCTCCTTTAGCATTGGTGGCAAACCAGCGAAAGGCAATGTCTGTAAACAGGTGCAGGTTGTCCTCTAGTTCGGTACCGCGGGTATAATAGTAATAAGCGAAAACTTCACGGGGGTTATTAAAGTTTATAATAGCTTCTCGTTCCTGCGCCTTCCACTCCACCAGCGCTCCCAGGTTTTCCGCCAGGAAACGCAGCGGTATGTAAGTACGGTTCCGGTATATGTATGGAGCGGTATCAAAATATTTTACCTGACCATCTACCCGGGCTTTATTATCCCCGATAAAGAACTCTATGTACTGACCCCGACAATCCATGGCCACTTTGCGAAGGTTACCGTCCCAGTAAACCTGACCCTTAAGGGCTTCGTCCTCAACAACAAACCGAATGGGAATCATGGTACGACCTGCTACAATCTGGGGCGGTGGCTCCACCTGGCGTAAAATACCATTAATCCTTATCCCCGGCTCATTATCCGCCAGGGCGGTGGTACTGGCCAACCCCAAAGTTAAGAGCAGAGCCATCAGCAGTATTAAGATGTGTCTTAGTCGCAAATAGCATCACCTCGATTAAATTATTCTTTAAGTATTTCTGGTGATACCCGGCTATTCCCTTGAAGTAAATTATGGAAAATTAATTTATGAATCGCCTGCGGGGAAAAAGTGCCTCCAGGTCTTCCAGAGGGACGTGAACCATGTTTTCCTGGTCAACCACTGCAATTATCGCCATCTCTTCCCCGCTATATTCTTCATTATAAAATCCCAGAACACATACCGTCATCATAGTGCCATTAAGATATACCGTAAAAATATCACCCTTGTTCAAGGTTATCCCCCCAGACCTTTCCATCTACCATAACCAGATTAAGCCGGGACCTGAAATCAAAGGGATGGCCATTGTAAATGGCTAAATCTGCCCTTTTACCGGCAGCTATGCTGCCCAGTTCATGGTCAACCCCCAGAATTTCAGCAGGCCACTGGGTAATCGCCCGTAAGGCCAGTTCTTCATCCAGTCCTTCCCGAACTGCCAGGGCCGCACACACCCGCAGGTGTTCAATTGGTACTACCGGATGGTCGGTAATAAGAGCAAATTTTACCCCCTGTTGGGCCAGGCGGCTTGCATTCTTAAAGGATACCTCTTTCATCTCCACCTTGGCCCGGTTTACCAGTAAAGGTCCCAGGAATACAGGCACATCACGCTTTAGTAATTCATCAGCTACTATAAATGCCTCGGTGCCATGCTGGATAATTAAATTCAGGTTAAACTCATCCCTTATGCGTAAAGCGGTAAGTATGTCATCGGCGCGATGAACATGGAGGAAAAGGGGTAATTCCCTTTTTAAAACTTTTATCAGTATTTCCTGTTTGGGATAATCTTTAATTTCACCCTCAGGCTTATCAATTGATTGAAGAGCATTATACAAAGCTTCCCGCATCAAGCTGGCGTTGGCCATACGGGTACGCGGAGATTTTTTCTGGGCTGCATATACCCGCTTGGGGTTTTCCCCCAGGGCTGCTTTTAAGCCCCAGGGTTGCTGGTAGACCATTTCACCAAGGGAAGAGGCCAGATGTTTTAGAAATACCGCCTGACCCCCTATAATATTGGCGCTGCCGGGCATACACATAGAACGGGTAACCCCGCCCCGCAGAGCATCAGTAAAGGCCAAATCAACAAAATTTATCCCATCCAGTGCCCGTAATTGTGGAGTGATGGGGTCACTAATTTCATTGACATCATCACCCTCCAAACGGTAGATTTCCTCTTCCAGGCCAATATGGGTGTGGCCATCAATAAAGCCAGGACAGATATACTGGTCGCTGGCATCAATACACCGGTATCCTTCAGGAATATCCACCTCTTTGCCTACCGCTTTGATAAATTCGCCTTCTACCAATATAGTCCCATTTTCTATGTTTCCGGCTTCCCCCATAGTAAGTACTTTACCGCCCTTGATTGCGATCATGCTATGCCGCTCCTTTACATTATTTTATGATTGGCACCAGTCTGGAGTTCTGTTTAAAACCCGGTATTATCTACCTGTTCAATTTGCATTCTCTTTAGCTACTCTTACTAGAGCTGAAAACAGCCTTTCTGAAGATATATCCGTCATGCATTCGGGATGCCACTGTATCCCCAGGATAAATGGGGCTTCCCTGCTTTCTATTGCTTCTATTATACCATCCGGGGCCTGGGCACTAATGCACATACCTGATCCCGGTTGATCGACCGCCTGATGGTGAAAACTGTTAACCCTGATTATACTCTCATTCAATATATTGGAAAGCAGGGTATCTGGTTTTATTACTATATCATGAAAAGGATAATTACGGGGGGCTTTTTGCTGGTGGGCCATAGGGGTATTAATATCCTGTAACAGGGTCCCTCCGGCAGCTACATTTAATACCTGGCATCCCCGGCAAATCCCCAATGCCGGCAGCTTCCTGGCTATTACTTGCTCCGCCAGTTTTAATTCAAAATAGTCACGTCGGGGGTTAATCTCCCCCAGTTCCCAAGAGGGTAGTTCCCCCCAGTAATAAGGGTCAATATCTCCTCCTCCGGAAAATACCACCCCATGGCAGGATTTAAGGTATTGCTCCATTATTAATGCATCTTTAACCGGTGGTAAGAGTATCACGGCTGCTCCTGCTCGTAACAGGGATTCTACGTAATAGTCACGCAGGCAATATTCCTTATTTTCCATATTATAGTTACTGCAAATTCCTATCAATGGTCTCATTCTATCTCCTCCCTTTTTAAAAGCAGTTTATGCATAAGTAACCTAATAAAGTGTACAAAAAAATTAAGGATTGGGTATGTCCCAATCCTTTACTCCTTGCAACAACTTATACAAACATGCTATTTATGTAACTATAGCTCCTCCAACCCCATACTGACCAGAAGCGCCTTGTCGACCTTTAACATGGTTTCATCTTTTAAAACAGCTATGCGCTGTTTTAAGCGGGTCTTGTCTATGGTTCTGATTTGCTCTGCCAGTATTACGGAATCTCTTTCCAGTCCATAAGTTACGGCATCAATTTCTACATGGGTAGGTAGCTTGGCTTTGTTAATCTGCGAGGTTATGGCCAGAATAATCGTAGTTGGACTGTACTGATTACCTACATCATTCTGAACCACCAGAACCGGGCGAATACCTCCCTGTTCCGAGCCTACCACCGGATTTAGCTGGGCAAAATAAATTTCACCTCTTTTGATCATGCAAACTATCACTCCAACAGTTTTTCTATACAGTTAATCAGGGCTTCTTCCTCTACTTTTAAATTCTCACAGGCTATGTTTAAATTTATTTCGGCCATTTCCAAATAGCCTTTTTTCATCTGCTCTATGAGTAATTTTCTTCTTCGCTCCCCAAGGTAAAACCTGATTGCTTCTCTAAATATCTCGCTGCGGTTTTTACTCTCTATACATTTTATATCATCAACTTCACAAAGGAGATTTTCCGGAATGGTAATTATAATTCTTTTCGAGGACGGCAAGATTCGAGCACCTCCGATGATAAAAAATCCCACTGATACATCTATTATATTTGTCAGCAAGGGGGCTCGCAAATCCAATAATTACAATAACTTATTTTAGATCCTGCCATTCTTGTAAATTCTGGGTACCCGGGAACCTAATGCTGATACTACTTCATAATTTATGGTTCCCATCGCCTGGGCCAAATTATCGGCGGTTACACCGTCTTCAGGCCGGCCAAAAAGAATTACTTCGTCTCCTTCTTTAACTTCCCCTACCCCACTGACATCAAACATACACATATCCATACAAACATTTCCTACCAATGGTACCAGTTTCCCGTTTACCAATGCCTGAGCCCGGTTGGAAAGCAGTCGGCTGTAGCCATCTGCATAACCAATAGGTATTGTTGCCACCCGGGTATCCCGCCGGCAGCAATAGCTGCGATTGTAGCTGATACTATGCCCAACAGGTAACGTTTTAACATAGCTGACCCGGCTTTTCAGGGTCATGACAGGAATAACATCTATTTTCCCCGGTTTGGTTTGCGGTGATGGAAATAGTCCATACAGTAGAATTCCTGCCCTGACCATATCAAAATGAGCCTCGGGAAAATTTATTAGAGCAGCACTGTTGGAACAATGCTTAAGGGGGATATTTACCCCACGCTCTTCCAATTGGTTGACAAAACCGGTAAAAGTTTTTATCTGTTCCTGGGTAAAACTGCTGTCTTCCGAATCAGCCTCGGCTAGATGGGTAAATATTCCTTCGATTTTTATCCCCGGCAGACCAGCTATTTCCCGTAAGAGTTCCAGACTCTTATTATCCGGCAGAAAACCTATTCTTCCCATACCAGTATCCAGCTTAATATGCAGGTAAGCCAGCCGGTTCAGACGTACTGCTGCCTGGGACATAACCCGGGCTGATTCTATGGTAAATATACAGGGTCGGATGTCTTCAGCTACTACGGTTAAGGCATCTGACGATGGTATATAACCTAATACCAGTATAGGGATGTCTCTAATTTCCTGCTTTAGAGTCAAGGCTTCATCTAAACTGGCAACTCCAAAGAAATCAACTTTTTCCTGGCAGCAAATCCGGCTTACTTCCAACATGCCATGGCCGTAGGCATTTGCTTTTACCATGGCCATAATCCCAGCATTGCCTGCTGCTTTTTTGATAGCAGCCAGGTTATGTTTAATTGCTGCTAAATCTATTTCTGCCCATGTTGGCCTATGATTATCCATTAGTTTTTACCAGAGATTTTAAAATATCATTACGAGTAATTATACCCACCAATTTATCATTTCTTACTACCGGTACACGATTAATGGCTCGCTTCTGCATTATTTCCACAATCTCGCTAACCGGGGTATCTTCTTCAACTACAAATACCTTACGCGTCATGGCATCTTTTACCTGGGTAGCGATATATTTTTTTACATCGTTATTAAAACGTATGGGGTTTTCCAGAAAAATAATACTATCAAATAAAGTAACATAAAATGGCACTTTTAATTCACTGGCCCTGATTATTAAATCTTTTTCCGTAATTATACCTACTACATGATTATTGGCATCAACTACCGGTAGTCCGCTAATTTTGTTTTCCACTAAAATCCGGGCGGCTTTATCAACCTTCTCTTCCGGACTTACCGTAATAACATCCCGGCTCATAATCTCTCGAGCTAGCATATGCTTACCTCCAATCTATTATGCAAACCTTTTCAGGACTTCAGGGAGACATGAAATCAAGTCACCTGCGATAAGACCCCATTCCCCTTTTATTTGGGCGGCTAGATCACCGGCCAGCCCGTGCAGGTAAACCCCGGCAAAGGCCGCATCCTGGGGTTTTAGACCCTGGGCAATAAGTCCGGTTATGATTCCGGTAAGAACATCGCCACTGCCGGCGGTAGCCATACCCGGGTTGCCACTGATATTTATATAAACCTCCCCGGAGGGATTGGCAATAATAGTCTTATTCCCCTTTAGCACCAGAGTTACTCCCCATTCTTGAGCAAATGCCTGGGCTATTTCCAGACGCCCAGATTGAATTTCTTCTATAGTTTTTCCGGTTAAACGAGCCATTTCCCCAGGATGAGGGGTAAGAACAATAGGAACCTGGCGATCCTTTAAAATAGCTGCATCCTTTTCCAAAGCATTTAAACCATCAGCATCAATTACCAGAGGTATTCCTGACCTTTCTAATACATAGCGGATAATAGTTCCTGCTTCCGGGTAACGTGACATACCTGGCCCAATAGCACAAACCGATACTGTCCCCAGCAGGTTCTCAATAGCCGGAAGTGCCTCCGGGGCAATAGTTGACTGCCCGGTCTGAGCCAGGGGAGCAGTCATTACCTCTAACAGACTGGAATCTACAACAGCCGTCAGTGATTCGGGGACGGCAGCTGTAACTAAACCGGCTCCAGTGCGCAATGCTGCCTGAGAAGCCATCATTATAGCCCCTGCCATACCAGGTGACCCGCCCACCAGCAGAGCATGTCCATATGTACCCTTATGGGAATTAGCTGTACGGGGCTTTAGCAGGGCACTGAGCATGGCTTCATTGATTAAGTTGGTTTTAATACTGTTATCTTCAAGTAAAACTGCAGGTATGGAAATATCAGCAACACTAAGGGTACCTGCATATTCTTTGCCCGGTTCCAGAACCAGGCCAATCTTGGGTAAAGCAAAGGTTACAGTATGGCTGGCCTTTATAGCATCACCGTTAACCCTGCCGGTATCAGCTTCTACCCCAGAAGGAATATCCACCGCTACTACCGGAGCCCGGCACCAGTTGACCATTTTAACCAGCCGGGAATCAAACTGATTAAGACTACCTTTAAACCCTATGCCATAAAGCGCATCAACTATTAAATCAGCATTCATTAGGGAAAGCATCAATCGATCCAGGTCTTTTTCATTACTTAAAGGTAAGATGCGGGCTCCCATTTTCAGCAGTATTTCATAATTTGTGCGCGAATCGTGGGTCAGTTCTTCTTCCTGTCCGGTTAGATAAGTTTCTACCACCGCGCCCGAATTTATTAAATGCCGGGCTATAACTAGCCCGTCCCCTCCATTATTACCCTTTCCGGCCAAAATAATTATCATCCGGTTTTTAGTCTCGCCCAGTATTTCTTCTATTACCTCCAGGGTACGCAACCCAGCGTTTTCCATAAGTATTAAACTAGGTATGCCGAATTCACTGCTGGCCCGGCGATCGATTGCTTTCATTTCATCCGCTTTTAGCAACTTCATGCTTTCACCCCTTTTTTGCAATTGCGGTGGCTATAGCCTGCACCCGGGAATGGGAAAGGCTAATAGATATTTCCCCGATACCCTCTATCCGGCAGCGATGCTCGGCCTCTCCGTGCAGGTATACCTGAGGTCTGCCATCCTCACCCGGTAGTACTTCCAAATCATGAAAACGTACTCCGGTTATAAAAGCCGGATGCAGCTTACGCAGTGCCTCTTTGGCCGCAAAACGGGCTGCCAGCGAAGGATAGGGATTAGCCTTTTTCATACAATAGCCCAGTTCACGACTGGTAAATACCCGGTCCAGGAAACGAGGAGTCCTTTCCACCGCTTTTTTAACCCGTTCTATTTCAATTATATCAACTCCAATAAGCACTGGGGTCCTCCTTTTTCCTTTATTAAATAATATTATACCCTTCAGTTTCCTAACGTAAAATAAAGCCCTGAAACCGGTATGATTTCAGGGCCAGGTTACAATGCTTACTCCTCTGCGTTGGTTACACCTACCAGGTCGGCTTTTTCCTGGTCGCTTAAAATTTTATTCATGTCCAGTAAAATTAAGAGACGACCTTCTATCTTCCCGACACCGGTCAGGTATTCTGCGGTGATACCGCCAATTATAGCCGGGGCCGGCTCAATATCACTATTTGCCAACCGCAAAACTTCGCTAACCTCATCAACAATTATCCCTACCGTCTGTCCTTCCACCTCTACTACTACACTACGGGTATCATTGGTAATATCTGAGGTACCCATCTGAAATCTTTTTTTCAAATCAATAATAGGAATAATTCTTCCCCGTAAATTAATAATGCCTTCCACGAAATCGGGAGCCTGTGGTAATTGAGTAGGTCGAGTCATAGTTATTATTTCCTGAACCTGGGTAATAGGTACACCATATTCGCAAACCATATCACCCTGCTTCAGCATAAATACCACCAGTTGAATTTCTTCAGCCATTGCTTTCCCTCCTATCCCCTTAAGCTCTTGCGTTGATCAGCAGAAAAGTAGTTTTGTAGATATATATTCATTATACGGTTATATTTTCCTTTATGGTACTAAATAATTTGGTTCTCGTATATGGTATAAATGTTTGTATATAATAAAAACATGGCAAAGGAGTGATAAAAGTTGTTTAAAAAGTTAATGGTAGAAGGTATGAGTTGTCAGCACTGCAAACATAACATTGAAACGGTCCTAAAACAAATGGAGGGTATAAAGGAAGCAACTGCCTATTATAACCAAGGTTATGTTGATATTGACTTCGATGACAATAAAGTAAAAATAGAAGAGATTATGGCCGAAATCGAGGATTTAGGATTTGATGTTATAAAATAAGTTAAAGACTTATTACCCAATTAGCTTGTAAGAGTCTGCTGCTAATAGTAACCATACTGGCTTTACGACCGACCCGCAATCTTCCTTGCAGGCCATAATAACTTAAAGAAGTATCAGAACATAGAATTTCTATTCCCTGTTCCTCCATAATCTTAAAAAAAGGCGCCTGGTTTGAACCCTCGGTAGCCAGGAACACGGCACTATTAATCAAAATTAGAGAATTAACAATCTCCGCCAGGTGGATGAGGGTATGGGAAAACTCCTCCATTAATAGATTTCCCGCCTTATCATCTCCCTGCCCGAAAAGATTACTGCTCAATAATATTACGACACTACCTTCTATGGCATGAATCACATCAAGATCCTGCCGGATTCTTTCCAACAAGTCTTCACTATGATTTTCTACGGGAAATTGAGACCTGGTTTTAGGCTGCAATTTACTCCGCCCCCATACATTGTTTAACTGTGGCTTTGCTACGCTATCATTTTATTTTAGCATATTTATAGTCGCGCACAAGGGAACGGTTCTTGTGTGTTTTTATGTTTAATGCCGTGCGAACACGGGGACAGTCCCTCTGTTTCCTTGATTCCGGGCGAAACAGCAGGGACAGTCCCCATGTTCGCCTTTCACTCCTCATCCCTTACTCCTCACGCCTCACTCTTTAATCATGCCCATAGCGCGGTAGGTATCTTCGTCCATTTCCCCGCTGGGCTCAAGGTTATGCCATACCTGATAATATTTTACTGCTAGCTCAGTCATATTGCCATAACGACCGTCAGCCCGGTCTAATTCAATCCCTAATTCTTTCAAGCGGCTTTGTACATAGACTACTCTTTGTCCCGAAGAACCTTTTTTAAGGGCAACAGGCTTTAAGTTTTCGGGAAACATCTTACCGTTTTCAACAATCCTAACCGGGGTTCCATGTGGGATTAAGGGGTAAAGTTTTTCTACATCGCGGTTAAACATACGGATGCAGCCATGGGAGGCATAAGTTCCTATGGAATATGGTTTATCTGTACCGTGAATACCAAATATACCCCAGGGAACATTAAGCCCCATCCAGCGGGTACCAAAACCATTACCCCATCCTACCCCTTTGTGTACTACGTTCCATTCACCCAGTGGAGTCGGGGTTTCGGATTTACCCACCGCCACCGGATATCGCCTGATTTCTTTATCATTCTGATAAAGTACCAGGGTACGAGTCTTGACATCAATTACTATCAGCAATCTATCCTGAGGTTTATTATCGCTCATACAAGGACGGGCAGGTTCCATTTCCATAAGTGTTTTCCAGACTTCCGGGGTAACTACACCATCATCCTTCATACCATGAGCCAATTGAAAAAGTCTTACATAATTACTGGTTAAAGCATTATATATGCCATCGGGCTGTATATCATAACCAATTTCTCGCAAGCGGGCTTGAACCAGCCAGACGGCTTCACCTTCCAGGCAGGGCTGCTGTAAATAGAGAACGGGATAATTAAGCCGGTCTATACGCGGTGGGGTTATTTTTTCTTCCTTATTATCAGGAGCCGTGACAGCACCATAAACAGGTACGTTAGCAGGTACACTGGTGATTAAGCTTAGAATTAGGACTATGAATAAAATTACTACCCTACGCAAAATAATTACCTCCCGGATACACATTTTCGCTTAGTTTACCCTGGAGTGGTAATTTGCATAACATTTAATTAAAAATTGATACAAGAAAAAACTTCTATCATCCCTCACTCTGTTGGGATAGCATGTGCTCGGCATAGCGCAGAGCGGTGGGGGTTATGGCACAGCCTCCGGCTGCCGTTTCCCGCAAATCAGCTGCCATACTTTTTCCTACTCGATACATGGCTTCCACTACTTCATCAAATGGTATAAAACTCTTGATTCCGGCCAGGGCCATATCCGCACTGGTTATGGCAACAGCCGTCGTAGTTGCATTTCTTTTAGAACAGGGTACTTCCACCAAACCGGCAACCGGGTCACATACCAGTCCCAAAAGCCCTTTTAAGGCTATAGCCCCGGCATCCAGACTCATTTCCGGACTACCCCCGGACAGGAAAACTGCTGCCGCCGCAGCCATAGAAGAAGCGGAGCCGCATTCAGCCTGGCAACCCCCTTCAGCCCCGGAAAGAGTCGCATTAGCAGCAATTATCTTTCCTACCGCAGCCGCTACAAAAAGTGCTTTAACCAATTCTTCCTGGGAATAATCCTTTTCCTCCGCTAAAGCTACCAGGATTCCAGGCAGAATGCCACTGGCACCGGCAGTTGGAGCAGCTACTATTTTACCCATGGCAGCATTACATTCGCTCACTGCCAGGGCATAAGTGATAGCTTTTAGTATGGTTTTTCCGCAAAGGTTATCCTTTTCCATATAAAATTGAACCTTGCTGGCGTTACCACCTACTAGTCCCCCGACTGATTTTAAATCGGGGTCCAGTCCCCTGCTTATAGAGTCCTGCATTACCTGCAAATTATCCTGCATCAAATCCCAGATTTGCTCACGGCTTTGCCCACTTTCCTCCATTTCACAGCGCAGTATAATTTCATCAATATTTAGCTCATAACGCTGGCAGAGATTAAGGAGCTCAGTTCCTTTTCTAAACTGATACATGCACGTCCTCCTCTATTTGGCTGGTGTTAGACCCGCATTTATAAACATAACTTCCTTTATTACCTGCAGAGCTTTAATTTCCTCCAACAGTTCAGGTTCCACTTCCTGGTCACACTCAATAACCATCGAAGCATCACTGCCCCGGGATGAACGAAAAACCTTTAGAAAAGCAATGTTAATATTATGGCGGGATATTATTTCACTAACCTGGGCTACAGCACCGGGCTGATCTCGATGAAAGGTAATAACAGTTGGATAGTCGCCGCTAAACTCTATATCCATACCGTTTATAGAGGAGACTGTTACTTTCCCCCCGCCAATGGAAGAACCCAGCATCTCCCATATACGGCCATCTGCCGTCTGCATCACGATTTTGACACTATTAGGATGTACCTCCCCCAGATCAGCGGTATGAAAATTGTATTGCATACCAGTTTCAGCAGCCAGGTAAAATGAATCGGCGATGCGTTCATCGGCAGGGTCCATGCCCATTATGCCACCCAGCAGTGCTTTTCCGGTACCATGCCCTTTCCATGTCCTGGCAAACGATCCATGCAGGTAAAAATCAACCCGAACCGGCTCTTCATCGCATATGCGCCGGGCAATATTTCCCAGCCTGGCGGCGCCTGCGGTATGGGAACTGGAAGGGCCAACCATTACCGGCCCAATTATTTGAAAAACACTGGTCAAAGCTCAATCACCTCGAGACTACCGTAGTCTAATATACGGAGAGTATATCCCATGACGGAACGGCACAGGGGCCGTTCCCTACACATCATTGTTCTGTTTCGCCTTATGGGTTCCACAATTCAGGTTGTCGCTTCTAATTCCTGTCCAATTTTCTGATTAACCTTTTATGTATCTACTTTTTCATAAGCAGGGCTAGAATATACCCGGCTGCTGCCACCAGGATTATAGTGGCTCCGGAGGGAAGGTCAAAGAGATAGGATAAGTAAAGACCGGCCGTGGTAAATATAATCCCCAGTACCACTGAAAACCCCATCATACCCTTTAGCCCCCGGCTGAATTCCCCCGCTATAGCAGGAGGAATAGTCAAAAGTGCAATGACCAGTATGATACCAACAGCCCGGATCATAACTACTACCGTCAGGGCTACCAGGATAAGTAATAAAATATTAAAGAACTCTACTTTCAAGCCGCTTACTCGGGCAAATTCCTCGTCAAAGGCTATGGCTTTAAATTCTTCAAAATACCTGAAGACAGCAGCTATAATTAACAAATCGAGCAGCAGTATAAATAGAATATCACGCTGAGGTACAGTAAGTATACTGCCAAAAAGATAGCTCATTAAATCGGCAGTGTAGCCTGGAGATAGCTTGACAAACATTATTCCCAATGCCATTCCTACTGCCCACATGACTCCAATAACCGTATCCTGCCGCTGGCTGCTGCGCTGCTGCACCAGCCCCATTCCCAGTGCCGAAATAATGGTAAAAAGAGTTGCTCCCAGCATAGGGTTAAAACCCAGGTAATAGCCCAGGCCAATCCCACCATAGGCAGTATGCGATATACCACCGCTAATAAAAACTATCCTCTTTACTACCACATAGGTTCCAATCATACCACAGGCAACACTTACTAGCAGGCCTACCAGTAGGGCATTGCGCATAAACTCAAATTGCAATATTTCCATTATGAGCCCACCACCCCGTTATGTGGTGGTAATACCCGATGGGGAATCCCATGGGCAATGAGATCTACCGGGCAGTGATAGGTATTTTCAATCATTTCCTGGCTCAGCTCCCGGGAGTTTTCGTAAAACAGGGTACGGTTTAAACAGGCCAGGGTTTTAACATAAGTTGAAACTGCGCTAATATCATGGGAAACTAGAATCAGGGTCATTTCCTGGTTAAGTTCCTGTAAAAGCTCATAGAAACCGGCAGCAAAACGGCTGTCCACACTGGCCGTAGGTTCGTCCAAAAGTAATATCCGGGGCTGGGCGGCCAGAGCCCGAGCTACCAGAACCCGCTGCCTCTCCCCGCCTGACAATTCCCCCATTTGGCGTGAGCGTAAAGGCAGCATTTCCACCCGTTCCAGAGCTGCATCAGCAATTTTGTAATCCTCACGGGAAAATCTTCTTCCCTGTTTTCGCGCCAATCGTGCACTAATCACAACTTCCCCGACGCTTATAGGAAAACTGCGGTCAAAAACAGCGTATTGGGGTACATATCCTAGCAGGTGCCGGTTTTTTTCCACTGACTCCCCCATAATCCTGACCTTGCCCCTTACCGGTTTAACCAGACCTAGAAGCACCCGCAAGAGGGTAGTCTTACCTCCGCCGTTGGGGCCAATGATACCTAGAAAATCGTACTCATTAACCGTCAGATTTACATGCTCCAAAACGGTTACCCCATCCAGGTCAACAAATAGATTTTTTATTTCAATTACTGGTTTGCCCATTATATCTTTATTACTCCCTGCCCAGTTCCTCGGCCATAGTTTTAGCCACCTTACGCATGTTATCCATATAGTTTTCCGGTAACGGATCAAGCAATACTACCCTGGCACCCAACTCCGTTGCTATAGCATCAGCACTATGAGTACTATGCTGGGAGGAATCAAAAATGGTCTTGATTTGATTCTTTTTAGCATAATCAATAATACGGGACATTTCCCGGGCGCCCGGTTCCTTACCGTGCTCTTCGATAGCAACTTCCTGCAAACCATAATCCCGGGCAAAGTACCCCCAGGCGGGATGATAAACCAGGAAGCTCTTACCCTTTACTCCGCTTAAGGTGGTGGTTATTTCCTGGTCCAATTTATCCAATTCCTTAAGGAAAATCTGTTTCTGCTGCAGGTAATAATCCTGGTTTTCCGGGTCTAACTGCACCAGAGCAGCACTAATGGTATTCGCCTGTATCTTTACCAATCGCGGTGACAACCAAATGTGCGGATTATGCTCTATCATTTCTATTGATTGGGAAGAATCAACTACCAGCATGTCCCGGTTGGTTGAGATAAACCTTTCCATCCAAGCCTCTTCAAAAGGCAGGTGCCCTACCTTAACATAGAGGTCAGCCTGGCTGAGGGCTTTTAACTGGCCGGTATCCGGTTCATAATTATGTTCATTGGCACCGGGCGGCATCATTACACTTACCTCTACCCGGTCCCCCCCTAATTGCCGCACAAAATCAGCCTGGGGCAGAATGCTGACAAATACTATACGCTTATTGTTCTTTTTATTATCCGTGACCGGTTGGGCAGTTTCCTTGCCGGCATTACATCCAACCAGCAGAAGTGCCATTATTAATAGGAGGGCCGTAATAACAGCCGTTTTTTTAAAACTGAACATTAACTTTCACCCTGCTTTCATTTTATTTAATAGACGCAAACGTGTTGAGGGGATACCCTAAAGGGCACACGCGGTCCTTTTGACACGATTATTTCTCCTCCTATCATGATTTCTGGTGCCGTTCCTGGCATTCCCGGCAGTACCCAGTTATCTCAAAATGGTGGCTGTCCACTTCAAAACCAGTGTCCTCTATTATTTTTTTTATTTCCCCCTGCATAGGGCAAACACCCAGCTTAATAGCATTACCACAGCCCAGGCAGACCAGGTGATGGTTGTGCCCTTGATTCAATTCATAGCGGGCTGGTCCTTCATGTAAATCCAGCCGGCTTACCATACCAATGTCTACGAGCAGGTTAAGGTTACGATAGACCGTAGCTACTGATATACCCGGTTCAATTTGTTTAACCTCATCAGCAATTTCTTCAGCACTTAAATGCCTGTGACTGTCACTGAGCACCTGCAGGATAATACGCCGCTGGGGAGTTACTTTATAGCCACGATCGGAAAGCTTATTTATAAGCCCGGTCATTAACAATGCCTCCTAAATAATATCTATTATCATTTGCTATTATATTGCATTTATTATACTCCAGCAATAAATAATTTATACATAAAAAAAGCCCAGCATTAACTGAGCCTATATTTTCAGGGGATACGTAACTTTTAGGGGCGAACCTATGCCTGATGTACTGGGACACAGGGGGACGTTTTTGTTGTGTCACATGCCGGATGGCTATATCCTGTATCGGGAGCACGTAACCTGTAGGGGCGAACCCATGTGTTCGCCCGCGGGCAGGCAGTTTATTTGCCGGTAAGGGTAAGCAATCCAGCAGGCATAGGGGCCTGGCTCTACAATCCTTACCCCTCACCCCTGACCCCTCACTCGTGGGTGTCATCCTGAGCGTAGCGAAGGATCTGATATGATATTCCGGTGAAAGATCCTTCACTTCGTTCAGGATGACAAGGATAGTTATTTTTGTATTATATCCTTCAGAGCCTCTATATCAGTAATTGGCTGCTGGCAGCTGAAATTTTCACAAATATATGCAGTTGCCTTATTGTCTATTATTGCCATATCCTTTATAAAAGGCACTATTTCGTCCAGGGTTTTCTCAGCTGGGTCTTTAAAAATGATAAGCGTATCCGGTAAAAACCGCTCATTAACAGCTTCAATCATAGCCCTGGTATCCTTCTCGTTCCTTTTCCCTACAATAACAATATCTCTCCCCGGCTGTTTATAAAAAAGAGCAGCAGTCAAGAAAAACGTATAAGCCGTAGGATGCTGGTTAATTCCTTCGGCAAAGGCTCTAATAGTTTGCTCTGCTTTTTCCTCCAATAAATGATCACCAGTTAACCGTCCCAGGCGTAAAAAATTAAAGGCCGCCACCGAGTTATCTCCAGGAAGGGCTCCATCATATGCTTCCTTAGGTCGAGTAAGCAATTGTTCAGCATCGCTGCCATAGAGAAATAGGCCACCTGAGCTTTCATCCCAGAAATATCTAAGCAAATCTTTATTAAGCTTTAAGGCTGAATTTAGGTATTTACTATCAAGACCAGCCTGATACAATTCCAACAGTCCCCATATCATCGCAGCATAATCCAGGGCATAAGCCTTATACATAGCTTCACCATCACGATAACGAGCCAGCAGACGGCCATCGGACCCGCATAGTTTTTCCAATATAAAATCAGCTGCCCGGGAAGCTGCCAGCAGATACTGGGGTTCATGCAGTACCCTGCTCCCATAAGCTAGAGCAGCTATCATCATACCGTTCCAGCCACTTAGAATCTTATCATCCCGATGTGGGTGTACCCGTTTTTCCCGTTCCTGAAAAAGTTTCGCCCGTAATTCGTCCAGTTTTGCCCACTGCGACTGTGGTGGTAAACCCTTGATAAGATTAGGAATATTTTTACCCTCGAAATTTCCCTTTTCACTTATATCATAGACCTGGTACAGGTATTGAGCATCTTGCTCTCCAACTATATTTTTAATTTCTTCCCGGCTCCAAACATAGAATTTACCCTCTACTCCTTCGGAATCAGCATCCTGGGCAGAATAGAAACCACCTTCCAAAGAAGTCATGCCCCGCAAAATATAAGTGAAAACATCCCGGGCTACCCGGGCATAAAGTTCTTTACCGGTAATCTGGTAGGCTTCCAGGTAGGCCAGGGCCAACAGAGCGTTATCATAGAGCATTTTCTCAAAGTGCGGTACCAACCAAAAACGGTCAGTAGAGTAACGGGCAAAGCCACCCCCTACATGATCGTAAACCCCTCCCCGGTACATAGCCTCCAGATTCTTTTCTGCCATATCCAGGGCAGTTTTATCCTGGAAGAAATAATAGCAGCGCAATAAAAAATAGACATTATGGGGTGTTGGAAATTTAGGTGCCGGGCTGAATCCTCCCCACTCCCGGTCAAAGCCGCGGCTCAAATGCTCCCGGGCAGTTTTAAAAATATCTTCTTCTAAATCCTGGCTTATATTTTCTTCAGTTTGCCCCAGCATTTCCCTTAATCTATTGCCTGAATCCTCAATACGCTGACGCTCACTTCCCCATAATTCAATAATACGGGGTAACAGTTCGGTTAAACCCGGCATTTGGCCCCGGCTATTTTTGGGAATATAAGTAGCAGCAAAAAACGGTTTTTGCTCCGGGGTCATTATAATGGTCAAAGGCCATCCCCCATGTCCGGTTAAGGCCTGGCAAGCCCGCATATAAATGCTATCAATATCCGGGCGTTCCTCCCGATCTACCTTGATGGCTATAAAATCCCGGTTAAGTAGATCCGCTACCTCAGTATCCTCGAAGGACTCCCTTTCCATGACATGGCACCAGTGGCAGGTGGAATAGCCTATACTTAAGAAGATAGGTTTATCCTCTTCTGTGGCCCTGGCAAAAGCCGCATCCCCCCAGGGGTACCAGTTAACAGGGTTGTGGGCATGCTGGAGTAGGTAGGGGGATTTTTCATGAATTAAGTGATTACTAAAATTATGTTCCGGCATAACATCAACTCCACTCTTAATGATTATAGCTTTAGTTTGTGGAGTTAGAGGAAGATTATTAGGTACTGGATAAATCTTCTTTACGGTTAACAATTCATTATGGTAAAATATGAGATGTTAAAAGGGAGTAGCTTATTTGGTTAAAGTCAACAATACGACCTTCGGGCCTGGCTTTATATCCCCTAATATATTATCGGGAGAAGCAAGACTTTTAACATATTCCTCATTATGTGGACATATGTTAAAAGTCTTTTCTTTTGGGCATTATTTATTTTAGATGTGGAGGTAGATCCGGTGATGGAAAAGGAATACCGGGATATTGATTCGGCAGTTTGTTTTCATACCATGCCAACGGAAAAAGTATTGGAAAGCCTGAATACCAGTAAAGCTGGTTTAACCGAAAGCGAAGCCCTGGCCAGATTGGAGAAGTACGGAAAAAATGAGTTACAGGAACAGGGTCGCAAAACTTTGCTGATGATGTTTTTATTGCAGTTTAAAGATGTGATGATAATCATTTTATTAGTAGCAGCCGCCATTGCCGGATTTTTAGGTGAGCTGGCTGATACTGCCATAATATCTTTTGTCGTATTATTAAATGCCTTTTTAGGGGTTGCGCAGGAAAGCAAGGCGGAAAAAGCTCTGGCCGAATTAAAAAAAATGTCTTCACCTTATGCCCGGGTGCAAAGGGACGGGCAAGAGCAGAAATTAAAGTCAGAAGAAATAGTGCCCGGCGATATAGTGCTGGTAGAAGCAGGGGATTATATTCCGGCTGACCTCAGACTTATTGATGTGGCCAGTTTAAAGGTTGAAGAAGCTGCTCTTACCGGTGAGTCGGTACCTGTAGAAAAGAATACTGATATAATCGAGACAGCGGACATTGTTATCGGTGACAGAGTAAACATGGCCTATCTGGGCACCAGCGTTACTTATGGACGGGCGACCGGTGTGGCAGTAGCTACGGGAATGAATACCGAGGTAGGTAAAATTGCCGCCCATATCAACACCACCACGGTAGAAGAAACTCCTCTGCAGAAGAAGCTAGCTGAATTAGGAAAATACCTGTCTATAGGCGTGATTATAATTGCAGCCGCTATCTTTATTGCCGGCATCATGCAGCAAAGGGAAATCCTGGAAATGTTTATGATTGCGGTTAGTCTGGCAGTTGCTGCTATACCGGAAGGATTGCCCGCCATTGTTACGATTGTTCTGGCCCTGGGCGTTCAGAAAATGGCACGCCGAAATGCTATAATTCGTAAGCTGTCGGCAGTTGAAACCCTGGGCAGTACAGAAATAATCTGCTCGGATAAAACCGGAACTCTCACCTTAAATAAAATGACGGTGCGGGAGATTTATGTTGGTAACCGCCGCTTTAACGCTGATGATGAGCTGAAAATTGATGCTGACCTGGATATATTCATGCAGGCGATGACGCTATGCAATGATGGAGTTTTAAACCGGGGCGAAGATGGCCACTTAAATGCACTGGGTGATCCCACCGAAACTGCTTTACTTTATTTTGCTGCCGATGAGGGGATAACAAAAGAACAACTGGAGTCAACTATCCCCAGAACCGCAGAAATACCCTTTGACTCTGACCGCAAATTAATGACTACGGTAAATAAAATTAATAATACTTATCGTATATTAACCAAGGGTGCACCGGATATACTGCTCAGCAAATGTAACCGGATTCTGATTGACGGTCAGATTAAAACAATGAATGAAGCTATCTTTCAGGATATTAAACAGGCTAACACCGGTATGGGCTCTAAAGCCTTAAGAGTTCTGGCCATGGCTTATAAAGACAGTGAAACTGCTGTTGACAATCCCAACCCGGCTGATACAGAAAATGATCTCATCTTCCTGGGCCTGGTTGGCATGATTGACCCGCCGCGGCAAGAAGTGCGGGATGCTATAAAAGTATGTAAAGATGCGGGTATCAGACCGGTTATGATTACCGGTGATCACCGAGATACGGCAGCAGCTATTGCCATTGATTTAGGTATTATAAAAGATTACAGCGAGGTCATTTCCGGCAGTGAACTTGATAAGATATCTGATCAGGATTTTCTGCAGCAGGTTCATCAGTATTCGGTATATGCCCGTGTATCTCCGGAACATAAAGTGCGGATAGTAAATGCCTGGCGACAAAACGGCAAAATCGTGGCTATGACCGGAGACGGTGTAAATGATGCACCAGCCCTGAAAACTGCCGATATAGGTGTAGGTATGGGTATAACCGGCACCGATGTAGCCAAAGGTGTGTCTGATATGGTGCTTTCCGATGATAATTTTGCTACTATCGTTTTAGCCGTGGAAGAAGGCCGAAAAATATACAGTAATATACGTAAAGCCATACAATTTCTGTTATCTGCCAACATCGGGGAGATACTTACCTTATTTATTGCTACCATGCTTAATTGGCCGATACTGTTTCCGATTCATATTTTATGGATTAACCTGGTTACCGATACATTTCCCGCTCTGGCTTTGGGTATTGATGAAGGAGAAAAGGATATTATGAAACATAAGCCCAGACCTGCAAATGCCAGTATATTTGCCGGAGGTATGGGAATCAGTATTATTTATCAGGGGATATTCCAGGGAGCTCTTACCCTGACCGCTTATTTTATAGGGATTAGTAATTATTCGCAGCCAGTAGCAGTGACGATGGCTTTTGCTACCCTGGGTCTAATCCAGGTGGTACATGCTTTTAATGAAAGATCTCGTTACCAGTCTATTTTTAAGTTGGGATTTTTCAGCAACAAATACCTGGCAGGGGCAGCACTATTTTCCGCTATCCTTATGATAGGCGTCATTATTACTCCGGCACTTAATTCATTATTCCGGGTTGTACCTCTCAATTCTGAACAATGGGGTATCGTGGTACTGATGTCGGTGTTAATAATTCCCCTGGTTGATTTTATGAAAATATTTGCCAGATTAAGACAGAAGGAATACTAAATAGAAAGGTCTGACGAATATTATACGTAAAAAAAATACCCCTGCGTTTAGCAGGGGTATTCTGTCATTATTAGATTGCCGGGCTGACCGGAATTAACCGGGGAGATAGTATATTGAGATAACCCCATCCCCTTGAGATTCCCTCAACATACTCAAAAACCAAACAAAAAGAACGTTGCCCTGTTTGCTTAAATTGATGGTAATAGGTGGGTATGTTATAATAAATTTGAAAATAAAGTATCGAGGTTGTGATATTAAGGTATGGAACCATCGGAAAAATATATTTATTGGGAAGAAGCTGCTAAATACGATTTAGAAACAGCTAAAGCCATGTTAGCAGCCGGGCGATATTTATATGTGGTTTTCATGTGCCAGCAAGCGATTGAGAAGCAGGTTAAAGGTCTTCATGTATTATATACAGGTGATGAAGCAAAGCGAACACATAATATCTGGATTATATTTGATGCTATTTTCGGTAAGGAGGAATATAGCAGCCTGGTAATGAACGAATCATTTGACCAAAAAGTTGCGGAACATAAACCATTTTTTGCTGACTTATTGTATTATTATATTTCTGAACGATATCCGGCTTATAAGCAAAAGGTATCGGAAAGGGTTGGCGAGGTAAAAGCCCAAGAGGTGTTAACCAGGACCGAGGGGGTGTTTTTGTGGCTGCAATCCCTGAGTCAATTCAGCAAACAATAGAAGATTATATAAACAAGATAAGGAATCAGATTCCAGTTGAAAAAGCGTTTCTTTTTGGTTCATATGCCCGGGGAACATATACTTCTGACAGTGATATTGACCTGGCCATTTTTTCAAGCCATTTTGAAAAAATGGAAAGGATTGAAGGATTTCGTTTTTTATTTTTACAGGCCATGGATTATGGCATTGATTTACAGCCACAACCCTTTACCCTGCAAGATTTCCAAGAACCGCTGGGAATTGTAGAGGAAATAATAAAATATGGAATTGAGATTGATTAGTAAGCATTAAAATACCCCCATACTATTTTTGAATAGTATCTACAGGTATTCAATTTCCAATTCGATTTCCCGGTTCTGAACATACTTTAGTGTAAACGGAATAATCATCCCAAACTTTGTTAATGTATTAATTGTAGCATAACCAGGGCAACGCTGAGGAGCGACCCCACGCTTGTTATGGTTTATACGGAGGTATGGGAATCAGTATTATTTATCAGGGGATATTCCAGGGAGCTCTTACCCTGACCGCTTATTATATAGGGATTAGCAATTATTCGCAGCCAGTAGCAGTGACAATGGCTTTTGCTACCCTGGGTCTAATCCAGGTGGTACATGCTTTTAATGAAAGATCTCGTTACCAGTCTATTTTTAAGCTGGGATTTTTCAGCAACAAATACCTGATAGGGGCAGCACTCTTTTCCGCTCTCCTTATGGTCGGTGTCATTATTACTCCGGCACTTAATTCATTATTTAGAGTTGTAGCTCTTAATTTCGAACAATGGAGTACGGTAATACTGCTGTCGGTGTTAATAATCCCGCTGGTCGATTTCATGAAAATATTTGCCAGACTGAGACAGAAAGAATACTAAATAAAAAAGTCTACCGAATTATACGTTTCTTGCAACAAGCAGGGACCTTTCTCATGTGAAACAGCTAAGCTATGTGCGTACATTACTCACACCTTATTTTCCATTAGTAAAGCTCAGTTTAAGGGCTTTGAAGGGGCTTATGCATTAGGTAGCTGGGGAAATAGCGTAGGGGCATAAGAAGGAACAGAGCCGGTGCTGACCTAATCATCAACACCGGCCCTTATTTCTTAATTCTTATGCGTTAGCTGTTTTGTATTATGGGTAAACTTCTGGGTCAACTCTTACCTGTGCTACCTGTCGGACTGTACCTCCAGGCTCGGGGGCGTTTTCAAATGCGTCGGCAGCTACACATATTTCACCGTAGTAACCGGTCTGGCTGAGATTGCCGCTTACTTGTACGGTTATATGAGTGTTATCCACCCAAATTACGTCCCCCTTAGTAAGACCAGTAAACAATCCATCCAGGGTTACATAACTGCTCAGGTTCGTATTTCTAAATGTACCTGCTGAGGTAGCTGTCAGGGTAAAGGTCTGGTTAAAGCTAGGGTTTGCATTAACCGGATATGGGCTTACTCCCAGCCCCGACCATACTGTTTTACAGGTATCGCTTACATGATAGGCCACTACTTGATTATTTGCATCATATGCTGCGATAGCGTAGCCATAATTGCCCGGGTCTTTGGCTACTGCCACTCCAGTGTCTCCTACCGGTACTACTACCCCACCGGTTGCCTCTGCATCAGTCAGGTGTGCAAATGTGGTTTCAATATCTGTAGTTGAATAGGCTTTTATAGTAGCTATAGTCTTACCGGTAGCACTTTCCATTGCTGCTTTTTGGGCTGCTGTTACTTTATAAGCTATCTTTCCGTACCCGCAGTCAACTGTATCAACACTGTAATCAGTACCTTCATTCATAACCGGTATGGGTAGATTTATATACATAGACTCACTTTCCTGGTTACCTTCAAGAGTGGTAGTAACGTATATACCCTCAACACCAGGAGCAAAACCGCCACTGATATATATGTGTGGTGGGTAATAGCCGTCTCCTACTAAAAATTGAGCTGCTTCCGATCCCAGGGAAACATTACCATCATAGACTGTTACTACAGCATCAACTGGAATAACCATCTGCTGATATGGTGTGGTTACCTCATCATCGCCGGTAGCATTGTTCTTGATGATAATCCAATCTGCTTTGGGTGGAGGACTTTCATCAAATAAATAGCGCCCAATAGTATAAGGGCTGGTACCCTGATCCTCATAGGCTACAATAACTTTACTGTTCATGCTGGTCATAGCAGGACGTAACTGTTCTCCTGTACCGGATGCGATATTCCTGACACTCCCTGCAGGGGTACCGTCAAGATAGAGCATTCTGGATTTAATGTCATTATCCAGGCTGCTATCCTGCCAGGCAATAAGATAATAATTGCATGCAGAAGCCAAACCGGGACAGGTCTCCTGATTGGAACTATTAGCAAAAGTCAATTCATCACCCAGAACCAGGGTAGGTTCATCATTTACAAAGGTAGGACTTGCAAACCTGGCCATGATATCATAGTTTCCTTGTCGTTGATCCTGCCAGGCCACCAGGAACCTGTACTCGCTGTTATAATCGTAAATCGGAATAACTGCTCCTGACCCCTGTATTCCGTTACCCGAGGCAATAGAAAGGGGATCACTTATATAACCCTCACCGATCAGGATTCCTCTCAGATCATCTCCATCATTAAAAACTACCAGGCATTCTGCGTAATTGTTGTTATAGGCCACAGCGGGATCATAGTAACTCCCTGCTACCTGGTTTAAATTAAAAGGGGTCTGCACATTGGGGGTATTGTTATCAACGCTAATGTAACAACCCATTATGTTACGGTCAGATAAGCCATCTCCATCCTGCCACACAGCTATGAGACTAGAATAAGCACATTCTATATTAGGTTTAAGCTGGGGCCTGCTTCCATTAGCATAGACAGTAAAACTATTACCCTGCAAATCCCCGGAGGAGTTTACCAGCTGCCCCCTTATAGCCGGGGTATTACCCTGATCACTCCAGAGTACCAGGTAATTCATAGTGTTGGGATCTAATACTACTGCCGGTTCCCGATTAACCCCTGAGCCGGAAATGCTGAACTCATTGCCCTGTGTGGTACCATCAGTAGGCCAAATTTTTCCATAGATGGTCGAATTATTCCCGTCATGCTTCTCATACACTATCAAATAGTTTTGATATTCTTCATTATAGGCGAGGCTCGGAGCAGACTGGCTACCGGCGGTGGTTATAGTGATAGTATAGGAGAAACTAACTACCTGGCTATCAGTCATGCCGGTTTTAACCGCATAGGACATAATGGCGGCGGTACTACTGATGTTAATCGGGGTACTGTATACCATCCGAGTACTACTGCTGCGCGGGTCACTGCCATCGGTAGTATAATAAACAGTTGCTCCATCAGTAGCACAGGTCAGGGTAACATTCACGGCTCCATTGTATGTTCCTGCAGGTGGATTGGCAGTTGGTACGGTGACCTGTGTAGTGACGGTGCCTCCCGAGCTTCCCCCACTACTGCCACCGCCGCTGCTTCCGGAAGAGCCGCTGGCGGCAGTCTGGGCGGCCTGGTCAAGGGCATTGTTCAGATTATCCATCAGGTTATCAGGAGGTTCGCCACCGGGGTCGTCGCCTTCACCCTCTCCTTCTCCTTCACCCTGGCCTTCGCTACCGGGGTCACCTGCTCCCTGATTGCTCTGCATTTCACCGGCGCGTTCTCCTACCCATCCTCTCTGCTGAGCCCATTCCCTGGCTTCAGACGGGCTCATGGGACCAGGAAGTGATGGTGGTCCTCCGCTGCTGCCGCTTCCGGAACTTTGTCCGGGGGACAGGTTCTGAGTCTGGCCGCCGCTGCTTAAACTTCCATCTCCCTGCAGCAGGCTCATGCCGCTGCCGCTGTTGCTGGTATAGTTGCTCCAGAAGCTGCCTCTTATTGCGGCTACGCCCCAAGGCATATCTACTTTTACTTTTACTTTTTTCTTCTCAGCAGTTTTGTACCAGGGCTGGGCACTTGATTTGGCTGCCATCAGGTCGAAGTTTTTATCCCGGCTGGCTATTTTGTTGTATTTATTGTTGGATGCGGTTTCTTCTGCTTCTTCTGCGGTTTCCTCTTTGCCGGTGTATTTACTGGCTAAAGCGCCGAATAGTTTTCCATTGGTCAGTTCTACCTGTAGGTCTTCTACTGCGGTTCCAGGTCTTCCGTCTTTTAATATATAGGCTCTGCCTACAGAGGTTTTGATTATAAGTTCACTGTCAGGTTTCAGGAGTATGCCGCTGCCGTCAGGATAGTTTATTTCGGTTTCTCCATCTCTTCCGGTAATTACGGTATCTCCTTTTCTAACTATGCTGGCGGTATTTATGGTTTGAGTTTTTTCACTGCCGGCTCTTTTAATCTCAACGGTTCCTTTTTTTACTTTTAGTTTACCTATGAGTTCCTGCTGGTTTAAGCCTGGGTCTTTGGTAAGTAAAATGCTTAATGCGCGGGCTAAATCTCCGCGGGCAAAGGGCTGTTCGGGTTTTATGTTGTTGCCTTGGGCTTCTATCATACCCGCAGCCAGGGCAATGGCCAGGGAGTTGGCGGCCCAGTGGTTTTTATCCAGGTCTTGCAGTACGGGTATTTCTTCGCTGCTGTCTTTTTCAGTGGCTAATTGTAAAAACAGGTTTATACCCTGGGCTCTGGTCAGTATAGCCTGAGGCCGGTAGGTACTATCGGGAAAGCCGGTTATGTATCCGGCCTTAACGGCTGCAGCTATGTAACCTGCTGCCCAGTGGCTACCTGCTACATCACTTAATGTACTATCTTTCTCGGTCGGGTTTAGTCCTCTTATCTTGCTGAATAATACTGCGGCCTGGGCTCGGGTAAGCCCTTCCCCGGGATGGTAAGTACCATCAGGAAAGCCAGTAATTAGTCCTCTCTTAGCCATGTAGCCTATGTACAAGGCGTTTTTGTCGGTACTGCTTACGTCAGTAAAGGGGGTTGCCCCCGTTTGCTGAGCCTGGTCTGCCGGTGCAGCACCAGCTATCCCTACCGAGGATAAAAGAAAGAGCAGGGTCAGCACCCAGACAATCAAGGGTCCTTTTTTCCTTAACATTACTTACCTTCCTTTCTTTACTTGGTTAATTCCTGTTAAGCTCTGAGGGTACACCTTAGTACCTCTATCTGCGGGAGACATCATAATTTAATCAACGACAAGTTTCCCCCCTGCGATGCCGCCGCTTTTTTCAATTTCATATCCTGCTGCTTCCATCATCTGACGAGCTTCATCTTTTGATAAATCACTCTTATCAATAAAGGAAAGCTTTTCGAAAGCGGGACCCTGGGTGGCTTTTCCGATGACAAAATCAAATTTGTCTTTGCCGGCTTTTATATAGGTACAAGTATTGGATAGATCTGTTTCTCCCCTAAAGTTCAAGCTGGAACTGTAGGTCCTGAGGCATATCATCTCGCCATTTTTAAACCGTTTGAACTCGCTGTAGCTACGTTCAATTTTTTGTCCATTACGTTCGGTAAAAGTCTCAGTTACATAAGTTCCTTTATCTAAATCACAATTGCCATTCTCTACTATTCGGTCACCGACCTTCATGGTAGGGCCAAAACCATCTTCATCTCTAATGTAATCGTACCCAAAACTCATTTTAGATCCTTTTCTCTCCAAAACCCCGGGGAAACCCGCCATCATCAACTCACCTTCGAAGCGGCCGTCCTTGTTTTCCATATTTAGCAGGTCATACTGCACACCACTTACAAATTCCAGACCAGGACTAACCAATTCCATAATCGGCTCATCATACTTGTTAATAGCAGCTTCATTTTGATTGTATACCTCGTTCCAGGCATCAGCATAATCGCTGATTTTCTTAAAACTGGAAGAGGATTGCCCATCAGCTTTTTTGCTGCTGGTTGTCTGATTCTGGTCGGCAGTTCCGGTACTGCTGGTATCGGAACTGCCTCCACAGCCACTGATTACCAGGGCCATACACAGGATAATATATAATGCCAGTGTCTTAAGTTTCATGCAAAACACCTTCCTTTACTTTTGCCCATCTGGGTTTGACTGCTGTTATTACTACTCTTACTCTGATTGGTTGTTATAGGTTCTCAGTGTCATTAGTACCGCTGCTTCGCGTGAGGCCATACCGTAGCCTGCTGCCTCCTGAGCGGTGGTAACAGCCTTGGGCATGAAATTACCTTTTGAATCACCCGTAATTATTCCTACTTTAAACATATATTTGGTAGCTTCTACCGCCCAATTGGAGATGTATTTCTGGTCAGGAAAATTCTTAACCCCAGCAATGTTGTAATCACCATTAGGGGCTATGGCTTTTATAGCGCGAAATAGCATAGTAGCACACTGCTCACGATTAATTAGTACCCGGGGTGAGAAAGTAGTTGCCGAAGTACCGGAAGTAAGGCCGATGGCATAAGCTTTTAGAATTTGCGGATTTTTCGTATCAGTAAAGGGATTGGGCAATACAGGTGACGCAACTTTTCCAGTGGTCTTTTCATAAAGTAGTACAGCTAGCTCGGCAAATTCTTCTCTGGTAATAGGTTTGGTCATATCGGCACCCTGTAAGATAGCCGGAATTAAACCATGCTGGGCTGCCAGCTCAAGCTCAGGCTTGGCCCATTCGGATGCTTTCTGCTGAAATTTATGCATACCAATGGAAGCCACTTCCGAGAAGGGGCTAAAAATGTAGTCTCCTTCATCATCGGGAGAATCGTAGGCGTATCGTACCCGAAATTGATAAGTATTACTACTAATATCAATATTATTAAGGTCGCCTTTATTAATTGGGTCGCATTGTGCCTGATTGATGGCAAAAATTCCAGTCTCATCATATCCGGCATGTAAACTGTTCCCCCAAATCGACTCACCCCGGTCATAGAACCATGCTTCGTTTCCTACCTTCATATCGATTTGGTATTCCAGAGGTGCTTCACCATTTTCGTCCCAATACCGGACTAGTTCTAATATGCTTTGGGGATTAGTCCATTTTACCAGGAAATACGGTACTCCATTTTCGTGTTTTTTCAACTCTACAGTAACGTTTGTGGGTTTCTCCAGGTTTACAGCAGGTCGTGTTCCCTCAGCCAGGGCTGATACCGGTAAAAGGGCAAGGGTTAGTAACAGCACAAAAATGCTGGTTAGAATTTTTTGTTTCATATTAATTAAGTCCCTCCTGATTAATATGTTGGTATTCAAGAACTTTTTCTTTCTCGTCACAGAAAAACTCTGCTATAAACAGGTTTTTCCTATTCCCTGATTTCAAGGTTTATAGTAAGCACTTGTTGTTGAGTGTCATACAATACAAAGACCATAGTTTTTTCATTTAGATGTGCTCCATAACTATGGCTGGATTCGCTGGTAAATTCTGATACATCATTGGTAAATCCCCGGTCTTTCAATTTTTCAACATACTGCTTATAGTCTTTCTCCTCAACCTTTTCTATGGCAATGGTACAAGCTTTATCCGAGTTCATTGCGGTAACTATCTTACCTTTCTTAAACTCCGGTATTTGCTTGGCCGCATCACCTTCCGGCCATTTATTACCGCCAAAAGTTATTTTTTCGCCATCCTCGCCCTTTAATGTCAGCTCGCCCTTATCAATATCTATATTGGCTTCACCACCGGTAGCCTTGTTCATAACACCCTCAGTGACCTTTTCCGCTATCTTTTCATCAAGATTTTGTCTTACACCACAGGATGCTAAGGATAGCATCATTAATGTGGCCAGTAAAACTACAATAGTTTTTTTAAACAAGCGTCATCCCTCTTTCTTTTAGATAATAATCCCGTACGGAAGATTATAAGATAGTCTGAGGAATACCCCCTCTGCTTGCCGGATAATTTATTGCAGTATCCGAAATTTCCCAATAAGAGGAAGCTCTTTTCCTTTCCCTCCAAATCCATTAACCAGGCCTATAATAGCTAAAACAAAAACACCAAGTGCAAATACCGGTAAAAGTACCCAGCCAATTATGGGTATGAAAGATAAAATCAGGCTTCCTCCAAAACCTAGAATAAACAACAAGAGTGCCTGGTTGGCATGAAATCTTCCAAATTGGGAGTCGGGGCAGGCTAATAAAGGTAGAAAGAAGATGATATAGGCTAGTCCGGCCATAGTCTTGTTTTTTTCAATATCTCCCGGGTCAAAGTTTGGAATCCTGCTCTCCACTGTCTGGTTGTTAACATTTGGTTCAGTAGTCATAAAAAAACCTCCTAATAAAATTTTTGATTATGCCACATTTTATATTTTCTGATTTAATAAAGAATCACCCCTGGTGTGATTTTGGCCTAAAAAGTGCATAATCACCCTCAGGGTGATTGGCCAAATGATATGTAAAGACACCATAAATGTGTTTTATATGTTTATCAAAATGCTATAATTAATAAAATCGATAATAACCCTTATATAATAAGGAGAGATACATATTGAAAAAATACATTTCTTTTTTTGTAATCATGGTACTTATTCTTCTTCCAATATCAGCTGGTTGCGATAATTCGGCTAAAGTAAACTCAAAGAATCCTATAACCCTTACGCTTTGGCATAACTACGGCGGTCAATTAAAAGATACTATGGATAGTATGGTCGATGAATTCAACGATACTGTGGGGAAGAAAAAAGGTATTATAATTAATGTTACATCTATATCCGGCAGTGCTACCCTCCATGAAAAACTGACCATGGCTGCCAATGGTGACCCGGGTGCACCATCTCTTCCGGATATTACTACTGCCTATCCTAAAACAGCGCTTATATTAGCACAAAAAGGATTGCTTGCTGACCTTAATAAGCAATTTTCTCCCCAAGAGCTTTCCGCCTACATTCCTGAATTTATAGAGGAAGGCCGGTTGGAGGGCGAACATCTCTATGTCTTCCCTACTGCCAAATCAACAGAAGTTTTGTTTCTAAACAAAACTTTATTTGACAGATTTGCCCGGGAGACCGGGGCTAAAAGTGAGGATTTAGATACCTTTGAAGGTATTATCAGAACAGCAGTCCTTTATTATGATTGGACTGATAAGCAAACACCTAATATCCCTAATGACGGTAAAATGTTTTTCATGCCCGATTCACTGTTTAATTTTACGTTAATAGGATATAAGCAATTGGGCGCAGAGTTTATAAAAAATGGTATTATTAACCTCACCTCTCCGCAATATCCCAGGGTGTGGGAGTGTTACTATAAACCTGCGGTTTTAGGCCAAGTAGCCATACATAACGGATATGCCACTGATCTTGCCAAAACGGGTGACATCATATGTTCAACTGGGTCCACTGCGGGAGTATCGTTTTTTTCTCCTACGGTTACATATGCAGACAACACCTCTGAACCGGTAGAGCTGGATATTCTGCCTTATCCTGTTTTTGAAAGTGGGAAAAAAGTAGCTATACAGCGAGGAGCCGGTATGAGCGTAATCAAGTCTACCAAAGAAAAAGAACATGCAGCCGGTATTTTTCTAAAATGGTTCACCGGGCCGGAAAACAATCTTCGCTTTGTGTCATTGACCGGCTATCTTCCTGTAACCGAAGAAGCCTTTGGCGAGATTATGTCCCAGCAGATTAAGAATATTTCGGATGAAAGAATTAAGAAACTTCTACAGACCTCCAGGATAATGCAGAAAGAATATGCATTTTATATACCACCGTTATTTGAAGGCATCGATGAACTGCAACAACAATATGAAAGCCAGTTAAAGGAAACTGCAACTCAATCTAGAAAATCCTACATAGAACTTTTAAAAAGTAGTAATCCGGCAATAGCTTATGAAGCAGTATCAAATGGTAAATATAATGATTTTATTAATAAATTTTAAAATCGTTCGTGGTGGGCGGGATATCGTTTTGGCGGAACTTTAACCAAATAGAGGCTATTATAAATTGAAAAATTTACTATTTACAAAAATAGAGTTCTTAAAACAAGAACTTAAGAAACCAGGTATAAATGGTACACCGATGATACTCAGGCTCTTTCTGTTTTTGTTAGTGTTGGTGTTAACCATTTTTCTAGGAGTAATAGCTATCCTTTTTATTACCGGAATATTTACTGCAGGTATGTCTGAAAGTCAGAGAATGTTTGAAAATGAGCTGCTGCACGCTTCACAGGACATTTCCAAACAATATGGGGAGCTTTCGATTCAGGCCATTGAGTTCTCCAAGGAATTATCCAGAAGTATCGAAAATAAAACGACCAAACTGGGTGTACCGATATCTGATTTGCAAGAACATCCGGAGATATTGGAAGAGGTTATATCCGGCGAATTAACTCGCACATTATTTTGTCTGCAAAGATCTAAGAGCAGCGGTGTTTTCTTTATTTTAAATGCCACTATTAATCCGGCCCTTGATAATGCCAATAACTCCAGGGCGGGGTTATATATTAAGAATATGGAGCCCAATATCATTAGCTCCTCTTCTCCAACCATTATTATTCTGCGTGGTATGCCCAGTATAAGCCGTAATAACGCGTTGTCACTTCATGCCCAGTGGAAGATGGAATTTGATGTCAGCGATGCTTCGTATTACCATCATTCTATGAATGCCGCCCAGGCAAACAGGAATCTGCCATTGTCGCGTCTGTACTATTGGAGTCCAAAATTAATATTTCCAGATACCAGCGAGGAAGTAATGCTGTGCTCGGTTCCCTTAATTGATTCCCAGGGTAATGTCTTTGGTGTTTGTGGAATTGAAGTAAGTGCAATGCTTTTTAAACTAACTCACATGCTCAACAACAATATTTATCCCCGACTATTTTGTATACTCTCACCCATAACTGAAGGAACAATACCTTTCCAGCAATGCATGTTTGCAGGTGGTTTTTCAGCTAGAAATATATCTGAAGGTAATAATGTCCTTAAGATTTCTAATAATCGTCGTTCCTTTTACTCTTATAAGCAGGATCAGGATAATTCATTCCTGGGAATTCATACACCTGTTAACTTATATCCTAAAGGTTCAGCTTTCTATGATGAACAGTGGGTAGCAGCCATAATGGTTCCTGAGGGTGATCTCGTGAGTTCAATTACTAAACTGAATCTATTATTAATTGGCTTGCTAATGATACTTGTTATCCTGGGAATCATAGCATCCTACATTTTAAGCCAAAGATTCTTAAAACCGATTACTGAAGGCCTGGATATGATTAAATCTGCGGACTTGAGTGCCGCCCCCAGAACAAAAATAGCCGAGATAGACGATTTAATTAGTTTCCTGGCAGCACATAATGAAGAGTTATATGAAAAAGCCCGGCAGGAGAACCTATCACTCTCTATCCTTGATGAATTTCTGGAAAACATAAAAACTCTCTCTCCCGCCGAACGCTCAGTCTTTGACCTTTATGCCAAAGACCACAATGCCAAAGAGATTGCTGAAATACTATGCCTTAGTATTAACACCATAAAAACCCATACCAAACGTATTTATACCAAGTTAAACGTTACTTCCCGAGAGGAACTCCTCCTATATGTTAATATGCTAAATGAAATAGGTACTGAAATTGAGTGACACAGTTTGACGTTTTTGCTGTGTCATGATGACCTAAAAACAAGGGGCAGACCCCGGCAGTCAGCCCAATCTTGATTTTAAAAACATTGCTTATTTCTTAGCCGCTAAGTGCCAAGTTGCCCCTAAAAATTGACCAGTTACTCATCTTCATAACTGTTTTCAAACAACAGACTCATCCAATCCTGTCTACTATGTAATACCCGGGCAATGAGAATTTCATCTTTACCGATACGATAAAAAATGATATATGGTTTAACTATAATGCGGCGATATCCCGGTTCAACCAGGGATAAATCGTTGGTAGGCAGGACGCTTCCCAGGCGAGGATTGTCCGCCAGTTTAAGAATGGAATGCTCTATTCGTTCCAGCAACTTGGCGGCTGCCTTGCGATTATCGTCCGCAATATAATCGAATATACTGTCCAGATCATCTACCGCATCCCGGGTGTAGCGAATTTTAAGCGTGGTCATGGATACGCTCCTTTAAGTGAGCAAAAACCTCTTCATGATCGACCAGATCACCTGCGGAAATCTGCTTATCGGCTGAAGCCAGCTTTACTTGCAAACGAATCCAAGCCTCCCGGCGGCAAAAAGCTTCGTGGCTCATTACTACCAGATCGTTTTCTCCATTATTTGTAACTATAATAGGGTCATCAGTTTCGTGACAGAGCCTGGAGAAACTTTTATAATCCGAGCGGATTACTGATGATGGCTTAACCATCATAACGCTTGGTCGGCGAATTTTATGCAACATTATGCATGCCTCCTATCAATTATCTATCAAAAGTCTACCATGCAGATAAGGGTAAGGTCAAACGGGGTTGACAGATTCTAGAAGGATAATGTAAATGACTGGCGAAAACAACAAATAGTGTAAAAGCTGAACAAGGATGGTGCAATGATGGGATTACTCCCTGAACAACCTGAGAAGTTAACCAGGTGGTTTGCTGAGGGTGTTCAAAAAGAGATTGATGCCCTCAATAAAGATGGTGGTTATCAAAAGTATGAGCTTATTTCGGGTAGGCTCATAAGAGTTATAACACCATTTCAGGCTATCTACCAATTTATTATTACAGATGGTAACAGGATTCCGGAGGATTCAGTTGGTCGGATAAAGATAGATTCAGCTGAATATGAGGCTAAGATTTGCAATCAGCAATTAGATAGTATTCAACTACAGGTTAATTTTGACACCACTTTTATGCCGAATATTCCCCGAGCAATCCTGTTGATTGATGATACACAATTATTGCAGAGCCTTCTTAATGAACTGGAAAAACGATTCGGTGATTCTTACAACGATAGCAAAGCGTTAACCGTTTTTTATCCACATTCGGCATCCATTTCATCTATACCACTACCGGAAAATGAAGATTTTGATGAAATAACTGATGAGCAACGAAAAACAATTGAACAAGCACTTGGCTCAGACATTACATATATTTGGGGACCACCCGGTACCGGTAAAACATTTGTAATTGCCCATTTAATCATGGCGTATGTTATGACGGGGCAACGAGTATTAGTAACAAGTCATACTAATGCGGCTGTAGACCAAATACTCCTGGCAATGTTTAAGTACAGTGGAAACCTTAAAAAACCAGCATTCAATAAACAGTTTTCCCAGGAGGAAAGTATTATTAGAATAGGATTAGTTCCTGAAACCAATGATATACCGGATAATGTGAAACTAGATAAAGTAGTTGAAAAAAGATCGGTATCTCTGCAGTATAAAATTGACAATCTTAAACTTGCTAGCCAGGAACTTTCGCAAAAACGAGAGTCTCTGAAGATAGAAATATCTGAATGGGAAGAATTGAGCAGTCGTACTAAAGTGTAGCGCAACAACTTCTATTTCCCCATAAACACCCAAACACATCAAAATAATATTCCATATCACAATTCTATACCGAAAATAATGTGTCGTTAAGTACGGCACATTATTTTTCTATAATGTTGATA
>Ga0209312_1000317_pt1 | contig 48299 bp, 42 predicted proteins | sample BioC13SIPDNA_4_FD_185744 | JGI IMG/M metagenome (GOLD analysis project Ga0209312, IMG submission 185744) | Anaerobic biogas reactor microbial communites from Washington, USA - Biogas_R1_B C13 SIP DNA (SPAdes) (version 2) | ecosystem: Engineered > Bioreactor > Anaerobic > Unclassified | place... | reverse complement strand
TTTTCATTTAAGTTTACAAAACGATTTTTACCTAAAGGAGGAGCAGGCATGTTTTTTACTTTCCTTAACAAAGAAGAACCCCGTTTCCTGGACCAATCAGTTATGTTGGCCTACAAACCTGCTGAGGTTTTGTATTATTTTTATAATCGTCCCTTGTATATAACACTAAATGATTTTTATGCTATTGAACTGGAGTTGGCTTCCGGGAGTGAGCAGGCAGATAATGCACATTCATGGTTTAATCTGATTGAAGAACAATTGGAGGCAGTTGAAAGTCTAATCCCTTTTTCACAAAACGATTTTCTTGTAACCCTGGGGCCGTATTATTATCCGGTTACCAATTCCCGTTTTTATTTTATAAAAAATCGACCGGTTGACTCAGTATCCTTAACGGCCTCTGATTTATCAGTATTAGAAGAATTGGCCGTTTCACCACCAATTAATAACAAATTACAGCAATATGCCAAAACTCGTAAAGCACGCAAAGCTCTTAAAACTAATGATGAAATAATAACTGATATAGTAATGTGCATGCAGAGCCTTAAGGAAATAGAACAATTGAATCGTCATAGTAACTATTTACGCAACGTTCTTTTACAAAGACAATACTTGATTGATCAAACTGAACTTTGCCCGGCAGAGCCTGATAATTCACCCTTAAAACCGATTCGAAATGAAACTGTTAACAGCCTGGCAGATAATATCATCTCCTTTAGCCGCGTTAATCGCTGGAAAAAGCGGTCTGCCATTGATGAAGGCAGTCGTTTTAATCATGAAATGAAAGTATACATAATTCGTTATCGGGAATATGAAAAGGCGTGTGAGAGATATAAGATGGCTCTTGAGGATTGGAGTCTGACTTCTCAGGCCCTGCTGGATAATTGTCTTAATGAAATAAAAAAGGTTGAAGATATGTTGAAAGCTGCTAAAGGCAAAGAAGATATTTACCTTTCAATTTTAAACCGCTCACCTATTCATAACGATTATCAAAATCTGGATACATTGGCCATGTTCAAATATTTTCTGGAAACCGGCCGGGCATCTAATTTACAGGAATGCATGAATTTATTTGAAGAAGAAAAACATTGGAATGAGATTAAAGCCGGTCAGGACCGTATCGAAAACACCATATATTTTCTGCAAAATTGCTCTGAACCGGGGCGTTTGGCCAGTGAAGAACTGGATGCTATTGTTAAACAACAGCAGGGGGTTAATCAATCCAATCTCTCTGCTATTTATGAATCAAATCAGCAATCGGAACTGTCAAGCGTTGCTCGCTGAGATCTAAAGCGTAATATCAGAAGGATTATTGATAGCGATATTATCATTAAATACAGCAATGGGTAAAACCATTCTGCTACGCTCAGGGTGCTGGCCGGTACTCTGAATAAACTATTTATCCAGCGGAACAGGGCAAATAACAGGGTAAATACTAGAAAGGGAACTCCGGATGGTACTTTTTTACGGGATAGGTATATGACAATTATCGTTATAATCAGGGCTGCCAGAAGTTCATAAATTTGTGTGGGATGGATTCCCGGTGAATTGATTAAGGCCAATGGGAACAGGCTTTTCTTTTCTATTATACCGGGCAAATAATGCTTATAGGGTATGCTGCCCACCGGGAAATGAACTGCCCAGGGCAAACCAGTAATCCTGCCAAAACAGCAACCGTTTAAGTAACACCCTATACGCATCAATATTATCCCGATTCCCAGTCCGGGAGCTACACTATCTGCCAGAGGCCACGGGTCAAAGTGCAGCCACCGTGACAGAATAATCCCGGTTAGAGCAGCCAGTATTAACCCTCCCATCAGAGAAAACCCGGTTAAATGCAATGACCATAACTTAGCCGGGTTTTGCTGATAAATAAGCGGATTGGTGGCAAAGTGCAATAATCTGGCCCCTAGCGGTACTGCCAAAGCCATAGACATCAACACCAGAAGCGATTTTTTTAGTGGCAATTGTCTTTTTTTTATACCGGCATAACTTTATTGCCAGAACTGCCGTACAAGCCAGCCAAAAAAACAACCGATAGCTGGATATGCCTATTGATAAATTAGACCAGAAAGTCAATTCCAGGTAAGGATACAAACAAATCCCTCATTAAAAATAAACTTAATGTTTCCACTGTAAAAACCCTATTTTGATGCATAAATATGAAGGAGCCGTTGACGAGCATGGTAAAAACACCCTGCGAAGACGAAGCAGCGTAAGGGGGCGAGAGTGACGCCCCGCATGGATGCGGAATCGGAACGTCCCCCTGGAGATGCAAGACAAGCAGTGGTGTTTACCATGCAAAGTTTGCGATGAAATATTTATGCTTCCAAACAAGTAGATTAAACTTTTTTTGCAGTAGGATCACTATAAAATTTTTATCAGGCTTTGGAGACACCGGGCGTACCCGGTACCTCCCACAGATTCATTACTTTTTAGCTGTCCAGGTTCCTTTTATCCAGGCTTTGCTGCTTTCAGACGGCAAATCAATATTAAAACTGCCGCTGGCGGAAATTGCTCCGCCATATTCACTTACCATGCCCTGAAACTTTATTCCGGCTCCCTGATCACGGATCGAAGCCGTCAGAGTTCCGTCCTTATATGTAGCCTTAAGATTGGTTTTATCCCCGTCTTCACTGATAAGCGACATTGTACCCGCACCATTGGCATCCAGCTGCAGGCTCATAGTAAATGGATTCGGTTTACCCTTCTGTTCTTCCAAATTAGCCTTAATCGCATTATAAATATCCAGGTCGTCCAGATCACAACCTAACTCGGACTCGGACTCTGACTTTTCACTGGGTTCCGGTGCCGGTCCCAGGTCAAACTCGGTTATGGTCAAGGAAGCGGATGACCACTGTCCATTTAATAATTCGGCTTTGGGACTAAGTACGATTCCAAATTCCTTTTTCAGATACTCAACATACTTCTTCTGTCTTTCCGCCGGATCATCAGTACCAAACCAATTCATGGCGATTAATTTCAGTTCATTAACGGAAATGGCCTCTTTGGTATGTCCATTGCCATCTTTAATAAAACTGCGTCCGGTATCCCGTAATAATTTATCTTTAAAATGCGTTAATATGTCCAGTCGTTGTTCCAGTTCATAACCTTTTTCCCATCCCCAGCGGCCTTTCTCTATAAATCCCGATTCTTTGTACATACCCATAATCAAATCATATTCAGCTTTTTTCTTTTCGATTTCAGCATCGGTCTTAACCCGCTGTTCAAATTGTTTTTTCAGGTCTTTGTATACCATAGTGCGGATTTTTTCCTTTTCGCGTTCATCCAATGGCGGCATACCTGCATCTTCCCGAACCTGTTCCTGGGCGCCAATCGCTTCTATTTCCAACTGCCGGGCAGCACCCCCCATTTGGCTCCACACATCATCAAAATTACCCTTTTCCACCTGGTAACCCCACCAGGGAACTTTACTACCGGCTCCATCTTTATATGCCTTATAAGCAGCTTCAACTTCTTCGTTCTTCCAGGAAGCTATCTTATTTTCGATAGCTGCAACAGCAATTTTTCCTGCCGTGGTTATCATAAACTGGTCAGCAATATGTTCACCCAGTATTCTGGCAGCATCTTTAGCCCGTCCTTCCGCCAGATAACCGGCTGCTTCACTGGCCTTGGCTACCGTTTCAGTACCAAAATCTGAAGTTAAGCCACCCAAGGCTTTGGATAAGGTTGATTTGGGCACATTTTCCACAATCTTCTTACCGGCCAGAACCTGCAAATCCTGATTAAATCCTTCAACATCACCATTAGCCAAATTTTTTAGCATCCCGCCCCATTCATCGTCCTTCAAAAGGCTGCCTAATACTTTGCCTTTCGTGGTTTCATCAGAAATACCCAGTTTATCCTGTAATATATGGTCAATGACTTTTTCAGCTGCTGCATTGGTCATCTCATCACTCTGGTCCTGTGCCCAGTCGGCCAGAGCTTTATTTTTTGTATACTGCTCAATCCTCTGGTCAACGGTGAGCTTGGACTGACCAAATAGCGAAAAGTGGCTGGTAGTGAAAGTCATGATATTGTTTTCCCGGTCTACTACCGGTTTTATGTACTGCCATTGCTTGCCGTTGAAATAACTCAGGTACAGAGAACCCGATTCCAGGTCGCCACCTCCCAGAGCGGCAGGATTGAATTTCATCTTAATTGTAACCGGCTGTTGCAAACGAACCGGTTTTTCTCCGGCTGAAATCTCAATCGGTGCACCAAAGCCGGTCATCTCTTTACTCTCATATTTGGGGGCTTTATCCGGATTAATAAGGCTAACCTCAGTTGGCTGGTTAAAAGTACCTGCCGGAATGGTCACTTCCACCCCTTCCTTATCCAGGTTACCGAGTTTCACTTCACTATTTGAGCAGGTTGCTTTCAGAGGGTTTGAGATAGTTTTTTCATACTCCCAATTGGTGTCACCACTGCTGCCTCCACAGCCGCTCAGCAAAAACACTGCTATTATCAGACACGACAGAAGTCTAAACCCTTTGCCTCTCCTCAAATTGACTCCACCTTTCCAGTGCTAATTTTAATTAAATCATAACTTTAATCGTGCATAAATCACATCACCCAAACGGGTGAATAAATAAATTTAATATAAGAAGTGTTAACGGGTGAGACTGGCTACCCTACTCCAGTTCGGAATATTCCTGGGAAGGGGTCATGAAGATAAATACCAGCAGCATACCGGCGGCGAAGCCGCCTACATGTGCCCAGAAGGCTATTTGTTCTCCTGAATTGCCCGCAAATGTATCTACTGCACCGGACCACAACTGGGAACCGGCCCAAAAGCCCAGATAGATCCAGGCCGGCAAGTTAAGCAGGAAAAATGGTGGTATAAAGGTCAGCACCTTAGCATGGCGAAATACCAGGAAGTAGGCTCCCATTACACCTGCAACTGCACCGGAAGCACCTACAACCGGAATGTCAGAATAGGCATTGATATAAAAATGGCTCAAGCCTGCCAGGATACCACATATCAGATAGAATATCAGGAATTTTACATGTCCCATACGGTCCTCAACATTATCGCCAAACAGCCATAATATCCACATATTGCCTATCAGGTGCATCCATCCGCCATGTAAAAACATGGAAGTGACAAAGGGTATATAACCGATTGGAGCCAGTGCCGCACCACTATAATTAGCCGGAACGATACCAAACATATAGAATAAATATTCCATTCCGTCCGGACCTAAAGACACTTCATATATGAAAATAAATACATTTACCACTATTAGCATTACGGTCATTATTGGAAAACTGTTGCTGGGCGTGCTATCTCTGAGTGGAAACAATAGCTATTCTCCTTTACTTTTTTAGACCAGGAGAACCGTCCCCCTGGTTACTAACTTTTCAGTCCAATTTTGGTTATACCATCAACATTGGTCTTTATAAGAATCGAAATAGCCTGGTAACAAATATAACGCATATCGGTTAATTTATCCGGGTTATCCAATTCAATCGGTATATTTTTTAGAGGATTTATATGCCGATTACGTAATTGATGAGCCATCAGTAATAAGGCTATCAGAAACGGTAAATCTTTATTTTGTTCATCAGGATTATCAATTAGCAACAAAAATACTGCCCAGGCTGCTTGTTCAAGACTTTCCGGTTTAAGCCTCAAATAAGGATTACTGCAATAAGATAGAAAATAGCGTGGGAATAATCCCTTTAAATATTGGCTTAATCGTTGATCCGGTACGCTTTCCTGTACCTGGGTAAAGTATATTTGCAGATTACCTGACTTAAGTTCAGATTTGAGATTTTTACGACGATTATTACCCTGCTCAGTTAAACGTACAGTTTTACTTACCAGTATTTCCAACGGTCTTATAAATTGCAGTAAACTATATACTCCGTCAGTTAGTGTTTCCGGTAGTTTGTTACCCATAAATACCTGATAAATCACTTCAGCATCAATAACTGCTTTATAAAACAGGGCATTTTCCGGAGTCCGCTCCAGCGAAATAAAGCCTGGTATTTCATCTTTTAATATCTCTTCGATATAAGTTGGTATTTTTTCGTCTATGCTATCCATTACCTGGTCCTTGACCACCAGCAATTTTTGCTGTACTTCATGCCATTGACGCTCTATCATTATATCCTGCCAGGCTAAAGTAATCAGAATTTCTCCGGTTTTTTCATGTAATTGGGATACTATATCCCGATATTCACTAATGCGCAATAAAGGAAGGGTCTCATCTATTTTATACCTATCCATCAATTGTTCCAGTCCGTCTTGCATCTCATGAAAATGATTCATTAGCTGCATAGTATATTTCTGCATACTACCCACAACCTCAGCGGAAAGGTTTTCCATGTCCAGGACCAGCAACTCCTGAAAAGCGGTTAGCCGATTATCAATTGATTTTGTTATAGTTACTGCAAATTGTTCACCTAATTTATTAATATTAAAATATTCCAATATATCAGTATCTTCATTATTAAAGTTAATTTGTTCACTTAATAATTTATAAACGTATTCGTAAAAGTATTCTTTTTCATTTTCAATACTATATTTAAAACTATCAATTCGTTTTTCAATACTATTATTAAGGTAATGTTCATATTTTTCCCGGCTATTATTAATTTTAATTAAAATAATATCTATTTCATCCTGATGACGCTGTACTTTTTGCACCAAACGAATTCTGCTATTATTTATCGAGTTAAGGAATTGATATATGGTACGCCCTTTGGTCATTTCTGTTTCAACCTGAAGGTAAAAATCGTCCACTTGCTCCCATAGCCAGGACAATCCCCGGGCAAATTCATCATAACTATTTGTTTGCAAAGTATGTATCGTATTGTTCAATTGGCGCTCATAAATATCATCACATAATGGCCGAATTTCCTGCATTAAATTGTTCAGCCTGGCCTGATATTGTTTATGTTTCTGTTCGTTTTCCGGGTTTATTTTACCCAGGAAACTGATTAACAATATTCCCATAGCACATATAATTGCAAAAACAATTACTGCCGTAACAGTAAAGCCTTTTATAAGCCCGTAAATAACCATTATATTAAGCAGCAGTAAAGCCCACATTAACATAATGGTCCCCGGATTTTGTTTTAAACTGGTTATAAACTCTGTAGATTGGTTCAAAGTATACACCTCTCAGGCTATCTATTATTAAACTATCGTTAAAAAGATAACTGGACTTTACATGACTATAACCCTGAAACGCCGGTATATAAATAATTTATTGCCAGATAGCATAATAAAATAGTAAATATTATTCGAAATAAACGCTGGTTTATTAAATGCAGAGTTCGAGCTCCTATTTGGGTTCCGATAATTGTTCCTACTCCCATTAATAAAGCAACCGGTAAATCAACATAGCCTTGAGATAATTTAGTAAATGCCCCAACGGCAGCAGTCGGGAACATAGCCAGCAAAGTAGTTCCAACTGCCTGAAAGGGAGTCGCACCGGTTAACCAAATCATCGCCGGAACCATCAGAAATCCACCCCCCAGGCCTGCTACCCCGGTTAAAATGCCTATTATTACTCCTAACAGCATTAATACCAGGGCAGAATACTTGCTCTGCTGCCCGGTAATTTCAGGCTGTTCATTGTTAAAAGCTTCTTTACCCATCCGATAAGCCATGGTTAGAAAAAGAAAGCCCAGCAACAAACTTAACCATACTGTATTTTTGCTCAGATAGAGATTAAAAATATGAGAACCGAAAAATACACCCAGTAACCCGCCGGCAGCCAGTAGCAGTGCATTGTTTATCTGAACATTTCCCTGGCGATAATGGGCTAATGCTCCGGTCATAGCCGTAAACATTACGGCAAACAGGGTTGTGCCAACTGCCATGGGAGTATTTAATCCCAGCAAATGTTCGGAAACCGGCAGCATGACTACTCCCCCGCCAACCCCCAGGATTGACCCCAAACCACCAGCCACTATCCCTACCAGAAGGGTAATAATGTAGTCCAGCATTATTTTCTCCTTTTAGCATTTAAAAATTAAACCCCGGTAAGCACTTGACTACCGGGGTCAGTAAACTCTTTAACTTAATCAGCCGGGTCAAACATGTCCTTTGATGCTCCGCAAACCGGACATTCATCTGGTGGCTCCGGTCCTTCATGGATATATCCACATAGCCGGCATTTCCATTTATTGTATACTTTATTACCACTATCATCAGTACCCAGTTTATTCATGGATTCAGTAGTGTCAACCTGACGGGCAATAATTTGTTCGCCTACCTGAACTCCATTGCGTAAAAAGGTCTTCTTAAAATAGAAGGCGACCGGGTCATTTATCTCAATTATCCTTAGTTCCTCCGGAGGAAGATTTACATCCCCTATGGAGAAGAACTCTATATCAAAGATGGACAGCAAAGTGGAAAGGGTGGGCGGCTTATACTCTACCCAATCTCCGGTTGCACAGGCACCGGCAATTCTCCCCATCTCCATGGAAACCGGCCACAGACCAATTACCCGTTCACCAAACTGGGCCACATCACCGGCTGCATAGATATCTGATACCGTAGTACGCATACCGGCATCAACTATAATCCCCTGAGCAATTTCCACCCCGGCTTCAGCACCCAATTCAATATTAGGTTTAACCCCGGTAGATAGAAGAACAAAATCGGCCTCCAGTACTTCACCCGTACTTATCTTTACTCCGGTAGCTTTGCCATCACCGGTTATTTCTTCAGTAGATGCTCCTAAATACAGCTTTACTCCTTTTGACTTTAACAACTCTTCCAAGCGAGCTGATCCGTCCGGGTCAAGCTGACGGGACATGAGCCGGGAACCATGCTCTAATACTGATACTGTAAGGCCGGCATCAACCATTTCCGCAACCGCTTCCAGACCCAGCACTCCCCCACCGATAACTACAGCCCGGGCAGCACCTTTCATAGCCTGTTTCAACTGCAGAGCATCTTCCAGACTGCGCATCGTATAGACATTTTCCTGTTCTGCCCCTTTAATGGGTGGCACATTGCTGCGGGCACCGGTAGCAATGATTAACTTATTATAAGTGTAAGACTCGCTATCAGCTAAAACCTTATGACCGGCAGCATCAATGCCGGTTACCCGTGTATTGGTCTTAACTGTTATCTGCTGTTCTTCATACCATTGTTGGTTATATAAATACAGCCTTTCATCACTTAATTCTTCACCCAACAAATCAGACAGCATGGGGCGGTAATATGGAAGTGCTTTTTCTTCCGTCAGCATAGTAATCGCAGCAGTTTTGTTTCTTTCCCGTATAGCTTTGGCAGTCGATACCGCCGCAATTCCGCCACCGATAATAAGGAACTTTTCGTCGCTGTCACGATTAAATTCATCTTCCAGCGGCATCAATTCAAAATTCTCTTTGCCAACTCCACAGGCTGGACATACCTCGGGGGGCTCAGCACCTTCCGCAATATGCCCGCATACCATGCAGCGCCATTTCATTTTGGATTTATCCTGGTTTTTTTGTATAACCTCTTTGGCAAAATCTACTCCTTTTTGGAAAGCGTCCTCCAGATCACGCGGTGAAGGTTTGAATTTTACCCGCATTCCCGCCAGAACTTTCATACGCAAAGCATGCAGGCGCGCCTCAATACTGGGAACGGCTTCCCCGCTCCAGCCATAGGCTCCAAAGGCCATGGCTATTTTATCACCATGTACAATCGGAGAAAGGTTAATTAATAATTGCCAGATAGGAGGCAATGCATCTCCATTTATCGTAGGAGAACCAATTAAAATTCCGCTGGCCTGTTCAATGGAAGCTAACACTTCCTGTAAATCGCTGTAGACCAGATCATATTTTAAAAACTCAAATTCCCCCTGCGCAGTAATACCCTCAGCAATGGCTTCGGCCAGCATTTCAGTATATCCATAAGCACTGACATAGGCCATCACTATGGTGGGGCGGTTTACATCGGGAAGTTTTTCAGGAGTGGACCATTCCCGGTAAAGTTCCATATATTTGGGTATATCCTGCCTTAGAACCGGTCCGTGTCCGGTACAGACAAAATCAATTTTCAGGTCTTTAATTTTATCCAAACCTTCCAGTACATAAGGTTTAAATGGACTTAGTATCATATCATAATAGTATTTATAAGCATTCATTAAATCCTTGCTGACCAGGTCATTAAAAATCTCATTGCCGGCATAGTGGCTGCCTAAAAAGTCACAGCTAAACAGTATGGATTCTTCCGGCAAATAAGTAAACATTGAATCCGGCCAATGTAAGAATGGGGCATTGATAAACTCCAGGGTCTTACCGCCTAAATCCAACTTGTCACCATGCTTTAGTTCCTCATATTTAAAATTTTGATTGGTAATATCCTTTAAAAACGTTATCGCGGTGGGGCTGGCTAAAATAGTAATATCAGGGTTTTTTTCCAGAAGTAATTCGATAGAACCGGCATGATCAGGTTCAGTATGATTCATAATCAAATAATCGATATCTTTTAGATTTACAACTTCCTGCAGTCTTTGCAGATACTCATCAAAAAACTTAACTTTAACCGTTTCAATTATGGCGGTTTTATCTTTGCCCTTGACTACATATGCGTTATAGCTGGTACCGTATTCGGTAACCATTACAATATCAAATATGCGTAGATCAAAATCCTGCACCCCAACCCAGAACACATCATCAACTATTTTTACTGCCGACATTAAAAAACCCCCTTCTTTTTTATAATTCTAATCCTAATATTATGGCAATAACCGGGGAAGAGCAAGCCATTATTATGTGGTCGTCAAACTGCCAGTTGGTAATTTATTAATAATTATCCTGTCCCTGCATAAAGATTTTATTTGCAATTGTAAACTCTTCGGAAAATATAACTTTAAATTATTAATCAAGTAATATTTGGAAGCAAAATACTATAATATCGCTTTTATGAGCCTGCAAAACCATACCCTATAATTATATTTTATGTTTTTTATAACTATTCGTATAATTGTGTCGATATTATATATTACCATTTATAATATGTTATTTTTGGTATTTTTAAAAGTTACTTCTTCCAGTACAGCATATTCTACATTTTTGTATATTTTATTCGCTTGTATATTTATGCATTGTTTGTATGTATTTTACCTGTTGGCGTGTTTTTATATGCGTATTAGGATATTATTAATCACTATTTCCGGTTAATTCCCAAACAATTTTTAATGATAATTTTTCTTTGGATAATTAAACAATAAATTTGAACTTGTTAATAGTCTATAAATTTAAGTTATGTATTTCTAACCAATTTTGAAATATATACAGCATATGTCCGAAATTTTTGAATAAGGCGATTGTTCCGTTTAATCTGCAGCTTTATTAATGGGAAAGACATGTATTATCTTTAGCATAGCCAAGAGTGTTCATGTCATATATATAGCATGGACAATCAGGATTAAAGAACGGAGGGAGGAGAAATAGAATGGATTACAAAGAGATTATTGCCAGTTATGCTGATAAACCCGGAGGTATTATCGAAGCATTTCATGCAGTACAATCTCAACTCAGTTACCTGCCGCGGGAGGTAATTGCCGAAGCAGCCCAGGTATTTAATATCCCGGTATCAGAAGCTTATGGGGTGGCAAGTTTTTATTCAATGTTTTCTACTGAACCACGGGGTAAAAACATCATCCGGATTTGTGAAAGTGCTCCTTGTCATGTTGCGGGTGCCGCTGAAGTTGTCCAGGCTCTGGAACGGGAATTAGGCATTTTTATGGGTGAGAGTACTGCTGATGGTCTTTTTGCACTTGAATTTACTGAATGTGTCGGTCAATGTCAGGCGACACCGGTTATCACTATAAATGGCGAGCCCTATTTGGATGTAAATGCAGCCACGATCCCTGGAATATTGGCAAAATATCGCTAAGTTTTTTTGTCCTGACAAATGTGAAAGTTATTGCTTTTACAATTGATTACGAAAGGAGGGCATTTATAAATGGCTGAGGAAATGCGCATCGTCCTGCGCAATTACGGTAAGATTGATCCTTTAAAAATTGAGGATTATATAGCCCAGGGCGGTTATAAGGCTCTGGAAAAAGCCCGCAGTATGAGTCAATCGGATTTGATTGCTGAAGTAAAAAAATCCAATCTTCGCGGTCGCGGAGGTGCCGGTTTTAACTGTGGTCAGAAATGGTCTTTTGCTTACGGAGCGGAGTCAGATATCAAGTATGTAGTCTGTAATGCTGATGAAGGGGAACCGGGGACCTACAAGGACCGGCTTATAATGGAGAATGACCCCCAGGCTCTGCTGGAAGGAATGGCTATCTGCGCTTATGCCATTGGGGCTAAACAGGGCTATATTTACTGCCGGGGTGAATATCCCCAGGTAATAAAAATATTAAATCAGGCTATAGAACAAGCTGTAACCAAAGGCGTATTAGCTGATTTTGCCATCGAAGTACGCAGCGGTGCCGGAGCTTATGTATGTGGTGAAGAAACTGCTTTAATTGAGTCCATCGAGGGCAGCCGGGGTGAACCCCGCTTCAAACCACCTTATCCACCTTCCCAGGGTCTTTGGGGAAAACCAACCATTGTAAATAATGTAGAAACATTTGCCAACCTTCCTGCTATTGTTGAGAATGGAGCTGATTGGTACGCTTCCATAGGCGTTCCTTCTTATCCAGGCACAAAAATATTTACGCTAACTGGTGATGTAAATAACTGCACCTTTTTTGAAGTACCCACCAACACCACTATCAGAGAACTTATTTACAAATTCGGTGGTGGAATTCCGGCCGGTAAAAAATTTAAGGCGGTTCAGATTGGCGGAACCTCAGGAGCCTTTATACCTGAATCACAACTTGATACTCCGGTAGCCTTTGATAATATGAGTACCATTGGTGCCACACTGGGTTCAGGCGCAGTGTTTGTTGTGGATGAAACCCGGGATATAGTAGATGTGGCCGCCAGAATAGCAGGCTTTTTTGAACATGAATCCTGTGGCAAATGTGCTCCCTGCCGTGAAGGCACGGCGCGTATTGCCGAAATTATGGAGAATATAAATGATGGTTTCGGAGAAATGTCTGACCTGGCTTTATTAAAGAAACTGGGACGGGTTATGTCCGTTTCCTGCCTATGTGGTCTGGGACAGGCAGCACCCGCGCCGGTAATAACCACGATTGAACATTTTATGGCCGACTATCAGGCTAAAATATTGTAGGAAAGAGCAGAGGAGGGAAATAAATGATTAACCTGACTATAGACGGAATTAATGTTTCAGTTTCCAAGGGCTCAACTATCCTGCAGGCAGCCAGAGAAGTTGGTATATATCTGCCTACCCTTTGCTGGCATCCCGACCAGGCAGTTAAAGCCAACTGCCGGGTTTGCGTTTGCGAAGTAGAGGGTAACCGACTCCTGCAGGCCGGTTGTTCAACACCGGTTACTGAAGGCATGGTAGTTAAAACCAAAACCCCGCAGGTAATAGAAGCCAGGAGAACTATTCTGGAACTTATTTTATCCAACCATCCGCAGGATTGTCTCAACTGTATTCGTAATCAGAACTGCGAACTGCAGGACCTGGCCAATGAATATATGATCCGCGACAATCCTTTTGAGCTGAAAGTTCGCGGTTACAAACTGGACCGCTCCACACCTTCGATAGTACGTGACCAGGATAAATGTATTTTGTGCCGCCGGTGTATTGATGCCTGCAGCGTTACACAGTCAGTGTTTGCTTTGGGAGTAGAAGGACGCGGGGTTAATTCCATGGTGGTACCAACGATGGGATTACCTCTAATGGAAAGCCCCTGTGTTTTGTGCGGTCAGTGTATCCATGCCTGCCCGGTTGGGGCCATCTATGAAAATGAACAAATTGATGAGTTCCTGGCAGCCGTTGCTGACCCGGACAAAATTGTAGTAACCCAGATAGCTCCGGCTATTCGTCTGGCTATTGGTGAAGAAGTGGGCATGAATACCGGAGAACTGCCCATGGAAGTATTTGTTACCGGTTTGCGCCAGATGGGTTTTGACCATGTACTGCATACCAACTTTACCGCCGACCTGACTATTCTGGAAGAAGGCAATGAATTATTAAACCGTCTGAAAGAAGGCGGTACTCTGCCCATGTTTACTTCCTGCAGTCCGGGCTGGATTAATTTCTGTGAGACTTTTTATCCGGATCTGCTGGATAATTTATCGACCTGCAAATCTCCACAGCAGATGTTTGGATCATTAGTGAAAACTTATTGGGCTGAAAAAATGGGTATTGACCCCGCAAAGATTTACTCGGTTTCCATCATGCCCTGTACAGCCAAGAAATACGAAGCCAGTCGTCCGGAAATGAACTCCAGTGGTTATCGGGACGTTGATCTGGTGCTTACTACGCGTGAAATAGGCCGCCTGTTCCGTATGTCCGGCATGGATTTCAATCAGCTTCCCCCTTCAGATTTTGATTCCTGGATGGGTAAATATACCGGAGCAGCAGTTATCTTTGGCGCTACCGGCGGAGTTATGGAAGCGGCTCTGCGTACCGTATATGAAGTAGTTACTGAGCAGGAACTGAAAGATGTTAACTTTACCGGAGTACGCGGTATGGAAGGAATCAAGGAAGCCGCTGTTGATCTGAATGGTACCGAGGTTAAAGTAGCTATAGCTCATGGTCTCAGTAATGCCCGCAAACTGATGGATCAGGTACGGTCAGGAGAATCCCCTTATCACTTTATTGAAATTATGGCCTGTCCGGGTGGATGTATAGGCGGCGGTGGCCAGCCACTTACCAAAGCCAACAAGAAACGGGCGGAACGCATTGAGGCCATCTATGTTGAAGATGAAGGTATGCCCATCCGTAAATCCCATGAAAATCCGGAAGTCAAGATTATTTATGATGAGTTCCTGCATGAACCTCTGGGACATAAATCTCATGAGTTACTGCATACTCATTATCATGCTAAAAACAAAAGATATTTATAATTGTATTTATGTACCATATGATATTGGGTATAGATAATATCCCTGATAATAAGACAGGTAGCTGAATTAGCGGGGACAGACAATTATTTTATATGCCGCTTCTCTGATCGGAGAGCGGCTATATTTTCGTTTCGGAGATGGCAACATGAGTGATAAACGGTTAGGGGTTATCAGTATTGTTGTTAAAGATTGGGAAGCCCCATGACAGGATTTATAAATATTTTCGTATGTCCGGTATAGGGTTTATATTGTAAGATTAAATTATACTGATTAGCAGCTATAGCCACTCCATGATGCCGCCACCTATTTTTGAGGGGAGATGATTGACAAAATGCCCAATATTAAACCTTTCCCGGGAAGACCAATGTCAGTATTCAATAACTTGTTGCTGTTACTGGTATTATGTTTGCTGCTGGGAATGTTTTCCGGTTGCGGAAGCAATACCAAAGATGCCAACCTTTCAGAAAATGCTGCCCCAAGCGGACAGTTTAAGCTCCCCGCTGATAACGAAATCAGGACTCCGGCGAGCATGGAGCGTAAGATTATTCAAAACGCTGACCTTACTCTACAGGTAAAAGATGTTCCCGCCACGGTTGACCAAATTACTGATCTGACTGCCAGGATGGGTGGTTATCTGGTTAATAGCCGGCAATACCGCTACGAAGATAAAATATCAGCCAGTTTATCAGTAAAAGTTCCGGCAGATAAATTAACCTCCATGGTGGAAACCATATCCGGGTATGGAGAACTAACCGATAAGACCATTTCCACTGAAGATGTCACTGAGGAGTATTACGATGCCGAAGCCCGATTGAAAGTACTGGAAGCCAAAGAAGCGAGGCTGTTGGCTCTATTGGAGAAAGCCAACACTATTACAGATATTGTCAGTGTGGAAAAGGAATTGGGAGCTGTTCGCAGCGACATAGAGGTAATCAAAGGGCGTCTGAAATACTTGAACAACGCTACCAGTTACAGCACAGTAAACATAACTCTGGAACAAGCACTGCCCGGCAGTCTGAAAGCTCCGCAGGGTACCATCGGTAAAGCCTGGCAGGGACTGATCAACAGTCTTAATACGCTGATTGATTTTGGCAGCGGTTTAGTGGTATTCCTGGTGGTAATCCTGCCCTGGGTAGTTGTATTTGGATTAATTTTCTACCTGATCAGATACCTGTATCGCCGCCGTAAAAAGAGTCGTTCGGGTGAATAAAGAAAAGTCAACCTGCAGGCTATATTTCTAATTATAACAAAATCGGGGGACAACAACTGTCCCCCGTTCTTATGCTAATTATAACTGGTCGGGATGACAGGATTTGAACCTGCGGCCTCTTGGTCCCGAACCAAGCGCTCTACCAAGCTGAGCCACATCCCGACGCAAACAATATCTTATCAGGAAAATACTTTCTAGTCAATATTGAGGTCGGGATGGTCAGGCTTAATTATTGGCGGCTATTGATCTGTAAACGGCCCGAGTTGTGGTTCACGGCTTTTATATTGCTGGCGTACCTGTTCAACTCTTTCCGCCCAGTATTGAATCTTGCGCATGGCGTCGTCTTCCGCGGCAGAGTCGACCTTTACCACTTCTTTGTCATTTATTTGAATGCCAATATTATAGTAGCCATTTTCATCACAACGAATTAATAATCCATCAACGCGATCTTTTTCCAGCAATCCAATGCTGAATTCATCAATGCTTAAAATAGGAGTTTCATAACTGAATACATCGCCCATATTCTTACTCCATTTCTGAACTGGTATGGTAAATATGGCTGCCAGTCTGATATTGTTTTTGAATTTCGGGGACTTTAGCTGATAGTTCCTGTACGCGTTGATTTACCTGTTCAGGGGTAGCCTGGTCAATTATTACTATATTTTCATCATCAATTTCTACTCCCAGATTATACTTTCCGGTACTGTTATCTGCACAAACGATTAACCCTTCATACTCTTCCTTGGCATAATCACCTTTTTTCAAAAAGTCAGCTTTGTTCATAATTGTGCCTTTTTTCATAAAACTGTTCCTGCCTCCTTTTACGCTTTTCTTAGCTTTTCCCGCAGGAACCTGTTTTTATGTAAAGGTTTGGAGGGAATCTCAAAGCCAACTGAGACTCTTTATTTCGTGAAGATTGACAATATGGCAGGGTCCTGGAATTATGCCAAATCCTCAAGTATATGAAGAGATTAATTTTTCTTTTTGAGGGCGTTTTAATTTTTTTATTTCGATTTCTCGTTTTAGGGCCAGACTTTTAGTGGATAATTCTTCACTGTAAACCAGTTCTACCGGCCTTCTGCCCCGGGTATAGCGGCTGGCGATGCCCTGATTATGCTGGTCAACCCGGCGGGTTAAGTCAGTTGTATAACCGGTATAATAGGTTTGATCGATGCAGCGTAAAATATAAACATATGGCATATTGTATTATTCCTTTTGTATTTTTCTTATCTTTAAATAAATCACATGAATAGTAGAAAGGCAAATTAAACGCAGGGCTATAGTGTGAAAGTTTATCAATCCGGCTCTAATCCCGATATTAATCAAGATTTTTTTGGCTTTACGATTGGAAGCTGAATTTCAATTGTACTACCATGGTGCAGACGACTGGTGATACTAATATTTCCCCCATGGTCTTTAATTATTTTGTAACTCACCGATAAACCCAGACCGGTATTATACTCCTTGGTTGTAAAAAATGGTTCCATTATATGTTTAATAACGGATTCAGTCATTCCCACTCCCTGGTCTGAAATAGTCAGAAATACTGTTCCCTTTTCCATTCTGGTTTTAATTGTTATCGTATTACCAGATTGACTGGCTTCAACCGCATTAATCAGGATGTTAAGAAATGCCTGTCTAAGTTTTTCTTCATCACCAAATACCCAAATATCCGGATTAAGCTCACAGACTGTATTTACTGCATGATGAAGTATTTCTGCATATAGTAAATCAACAGCCCGGTCTAATATTTCCTTTAAATTAACCTGAGCAGGTTTACTATAATAATTTTTTGATAAGCTTAGAAATTCAGTTAGAATTTCATTAGCCCGGTTAGTTTCCTCTATCATTAATTGATAGTACTCGGCTTTCTCGGGGTGTTCCATTTCCAGCAACTGTGCCATGCCTTTGACTGTAGTCATAGGATTACGCACTTCATGAGCAATACTGGCTGACATTTCACCAATAAGCGAAAACTTGCTCAGTAAAACATTTACTTCCTGTTCGGCAGCTTCACGACTGATTTGGGCAATTTTCTCCCGGTATAAAAAGGTCTGCAGGGCCAGAACAATTTCAGCTACAATTTCTTCTATCAGGTTGGTTTCCAAAGTAGCATCAGTTATTAAACAGCGAAAAATCCCAAAGGGTTGAGCCAATCCTTTTATAGGGATTTGAATTATACTCCGGTAGCCAAGTTCCCAGTAGATACGTTCCTCATCAAAAAAGCTGGGCTCAATTACATGTGAAATAGTTCGGTGTTGATTTATTGCCGTCCATAATCTATGGTTGGATTCAGCCAGGAGCATATAGTTTCTGTTAATCCCATTAACACATGAATACATGCTGATATGCTTATCAGTATCCCATAACCCAATCTCAAAGCCAAAACCGGAAAATTCCTCCCTAAAACATTGCAGTATTGTACCTATGGCATTTTCAACTCCTTGAGTTTCTGCCAGAATACGCATGATACGATTAACCACATTTGCCTTTCGCCGGTTACGGCGTTTAATTAATTCCTGTTCCCTTAACTGGCTAATATCGCGCCCAATTAACATGGCTACCGTAGAATCTATATAGTAAAGGGAGAAAATATTAAATTCATAAGGTATACGCTGTCCATCAGCAGTAATAATCATAGCCTGATATTTTCGGTTGTTAACTTCCTTATTGATAACTTGTTCAATTATAGCGTTAATATAACGACGGGAAGCGGGAGCAATCCATTCCAGATTTACCATTGCCAATAACTCTTCTTTTTTATAACCAGTAGCTTTACATAAACTTTCAGTTACATATATTAACTGGTTGCCATCATAAAGCCCCGCTTCAGCAAGGCTTAAATCTATTGCGGTATGAAAAGCTTCCAGCCTTTTTCTATGTTCAAGTTCTAATTTTCGTAGTTGATTCAGGTATAAACTTGACAGAAACTTTTTTCCTCCCGGATAATTGTCTGCCGGCATCAGTAAATTTATATTAAAGTTTTTATTCTTTAGTATTTCTACCCAAAAATAATGTACCTGTCCCTGTATATCGGGCAGATACAAAACACCATATTCAAAAGGGTGATTTGATAAATGATAGTTTTCCGGTGATGAAATTATAAGGGGTTCAAAAACTATCGATATAAATTGCTTATAATTATAACCAAGCAAATTTAGGCCGGCTTGATTGATATCTAATATATTACCCGAAAGATCACTTATAACCAGCGGTAAATTGACCCTTTCCAGAACTGAATTTCCCCCTGGTATATAATCGTTATTGCAATCGGACAAAACTTCCAGCGATATTTTTTCCAATTCGGTTTTTGGTAATTCTTTCAACATTCACCTATCCTCTATTCTAATTATTTTATAGTTTCGACTATATTGTCCTGGTTCCTTCGGGAAAATATCGTCAAATAGTCTATTAGAATAGATTATTTCGACATATATTACCCAAAAATAAAAGGCAGTCCCAAAAGGACCGCCTTAATCAATGTAGTTTTATTAAACTGTTGCTTACTTAGAATCTGTGATGAGTAACCCTCAGGGGCAGGTTAAACTTATGGGTAATGGTGTTTCCAACTTCACCTACATCATCCAGCGTAACATCTATTACCAGACATTTTAGCCGGGCATAAATACGATAAGCATTATCCAGTTCCTCAGCAACCATTTCATCAAGTGATTCATGGTCTTCGGAGATTTCAAAACTTCTTAATCTTTCTTTACGTAACGCCATTAAGGTCTCCATATCGATAGTCAGCCCAACCATAGGGACTTTTCCCTTCAAATCCAATATTTGCTCAGGAATTTCGGTATCCACCAGAATGGGATAATTGGCTACCTTAAGACCCAAATTGGCCAGATGCATGGATAAGGGGGTCTTCGAGGTTCTGGGCATACCCAGTATTATTAAATCAGCATCCTTGAAAGTATCCAGGTTCTGTCCATTGTCATGTTCAATTGTAAATTCAATGGCCTGCATGCGGTTAAAATACTGATCATCGAGGGTGTGGGTAAGGCCTGATATATAGGCCGGTTTCAGCCCGGTTTTCTGCTCTATGATTTCAAATAACGGCGCCATAAGATTTACTGACATCACTCCCTTTTCCCGGGATTGTCGGTCAATATACTCAGATAACTCAGGTTTTACAACTGTGTAGATAATAATAGCAGACTCGTTTACTGCCTGTTCAATGATCCGGTCTACTTGTTCTTCCTTGGTAACCCGTGAGAAGCGGGTAATACTACGCTCAACTTTAAATTGTAAAACCGATGCCACAGCAATCTTTTCAGCAGTTTCACCTACTGAATCAGATACAGCAAATATGTGTAGTTTATCTGACATATAATCATCCCCCTCTTCTCTTCCTAAAAAACTTGTAGGTACTATAATGTTTATTCTATAGTGCAGCTGGTTTTTCCTCTTTTTTAAACTATCCAGTCAGCTCTTGGTCATCATCAATGCTTATTTAAAAATTTGGGTTTGATATTTTGTTAAGATACTAACCGCTGATTCATTCTTTTTATCACTTTTTTCAATGACTTGCCACCATCATTATTAAATGTGAACATTCCATAACCATATAAATTATCAAAACCCAGCTCTCCTAAATCAATAGAGTGATCATACAGATATTGACGAACTTCCTCAGGGGTTGGATTATTTCCATATTGAATACGATGGGCAGCAATAATTAAGGCTACCGCTCCGGATATATGGGGGGCAGCCATAGATGTTCCTGACAACTCCACATATTTGCCCTCCAGATAAGTAGAGTAGGTATTTACTCCGGGAGCTACAATGTCTATACGATTATTGGAATTACTAAAATCAGCTATACCGGTTTTAAGATCAACAGCTCCTACCCCTATAGTTTCGGGATAATAAGCGGGAAATGATATTTCTGAGGTATCCGGATTACCATCTCCGGAATTTCCGGCTGCACAAACTACAATAATTCCCTGATTAACTGCTTTAATAATCTCATCGTGCATAGACTTATTGGGAAGGGGGCCTCCCAGACTCATATTAATAACATTGACCGATTCTCCGTTTTTCCCCTGCCACTGTCTAGCCCAGGCTATGCCGGCATTTATACTGGCATTGGAGCCATACCCAAAGCGATTTAGAACTTTTACCGCCAACAACTTTGCCTCCGGTGCCATTCCCAATATTTTACCGTTGGCTGCTATAATACCGGCTACATGTGTACCATGTCCATTCATATCACGATAATCTGACTCTCCTGAGACCAGGCTTTTTCCCCCAATGACATTCTTCTGCAAGTCAGGATGGGTATAATCAATACCGGTGTCGATAACGGCAACTACAATGCCGCTGCCCCTGGTTTGGGTCCATATATATGGAGCCTTCATAAGTTCTATTCCTGGCGGAGCCCAGGGCGTTTCACTCAGGGTATGATTAAAAACCCCCGATATTGGAATCGGTTTTATTCGCATATAATCACTCTCCTCGCTATATAGTAAGCAAAAAGAGCTAATATGTTGCCACTATCCGCTCATATTAACCGAATTTTCTATTTTACCGTCCAACTAAACGGATAAAATGTTTACCCAAAGCTGACTTTTAATGTTATCATTAAAAGCGGTAAGGTAATGAGGTGATCAGGATGGATGTTTCAGAAACTACCGCAATAGTAATAGTAGTTCTATGCTTGGGAGTTGGTTTGGTTATGTCCCTGGTAGGACTATTTTTATTTACTAATACAGACTGGTGGGACAAACTTTAGTATATTCCTGTTTGACCCCCGATCTATAGTCCCCTCATGTTCTCATGGCGCAATAAATTACTGTCCCGCGTGGTTAGCACATGGTCTATTATATTTATCATTTTCATCTGATCTTCCGGTAAAGTTCCTGATAGGGGTAAATAATTGGACGCGTGAGCCCCAACAAATTTTAAACCCTTAACCTCCAAATTCTCCAACATAATCTTCATTTCTTCCAGGGTTTCAAATGGATTTAATACTGTAAATTTACCGTCCCGAACCTGACGATAAAGCACCGTGTTGGGAACTGGAGTCACTGTAAGTGCCGCCAGATAATGCGGCTTCATTTCATTACAAATTTTTGCTGTAGCCAGAGCATGCCGGTGTGAAGGTTCACCGGGTCCGGCTAAACCTAATAGCACCATAGCCGATAAGTTGATCCCTGCCTGTATCAATCTTTGTCCAGCCAGTAACATTTCATCTGCAGTAACGCCTTTTTTAACCGTTCGTAATAACTCGTCATCTCCGGTTTCCACGCCCAGATAAGCCTTACCGAGTCCAGCTGCCCGTAAAGCTGTCAATTCAGTCATTTCCTTATCCAGAATACTACGCGGACCGGCATAAGTACCTACATGTCTGAGGGAAGGAAATGCCTGCCGTAATTCATACAATATTTCCAGCAGAATTTCGGTATCGATAGCCAGGGCATCACCATCACATAAAAATACTTTTTCTACATCAACATAATGTTGTTTTGCCATACTGATATCAGTTTTTATATCCTCCAGGGAACGAATCCGATATTTTTTATCCTTATACATACCGCAAAAGGTACACTGGTTATGGGAACACCCTATCGTACATTGCAATAAATAACTGTTGGCTTCACTAAATGGTCTGAATATATTTCCTTCATAACGCATGCCCAATTCTCCTTGTTTACTAAAATATCCATAGCGGGTAATCTGTCGTATTAATTATACCTGTTTCTATAAACAAAAGGTGAGTATTGTTCTTAGCGGCTAAAATTACTTATATTTTTGTAAACAAGCTTAAAATCTGGTGGTAATTTTAACCATACCGGCTTATTTCCCTTTGGTCCTATACCATTATCTAAGCATTAACAAGTGAATTAGCCATATATTGTGTCCCTGCTATTTAATATTAATATATTAAAATAAACAATTTTTAATATTCAGACTATTGCAAACAATAAACTTATTGTGTATTATTAGATTAACCTTCACCCCCCCAAATAGACATATATACTATCACATTCCCTCTCCATATGAGCCCTGCCAGGGGCTCATATATTTTTCGAGTTTTTTCCTGCAACAATTCGGGTTATTCTTAGAAATTCCAATATTAGCATTTATTCACCACGATTTATACTATACAATAGAATAGACAACTCTATTTATGTCAAAGTATGGACTAAAAACGAGAAGTATTTGCTAATAAAGGGAGGGCCTTCGGGAATGGAAAATGGAAAACCGGAATCTAAAGTAATAGTTGTCACCTCAGGAAAAGGGGGCGTAGGCAAAACCACAACTGTAGCCAATGTAAGTACTTCGTTGGCCCGCATGGGACACCGGGTAGTTGTAATGGATTTGGATATAGGTTTAAAAAAGCTCGATCTGATTCTTGGTTTGGAAAACCGGGTAATCTACGATATTATTCAGGTAATTGAAGGTGAATGCACACTGAAGCAAGCCTTGGTAAAGGACAAGCGTTTTCCGGATTTATATATGCTGCCTGCAGCTCAAACCCGTAATAAAGATGAAATCACTCCGGAACAGGTTAAGGCTCTGTGCGATGAACTACGTCCTGATTTTGATTTTATTTTTATCGATTGCCCGGCTGGAATTGAACAGGGATTTCGTAACGCCATAGCTGCTGCCGATGATGCTATTGTGGTTACCAATCCTGAAGTATCAGCCGTTCGTGATGCTGACCGAATTATTGGCATGCTTGAATCAGCCGGGTTTAAGGATATTAAACTAGTGGTCAACCGTCTTAGACCTGACATGGTTAAGCAAGGCGATATGCTCAGCATAGATGATTTATTGGAGCATTTATGTATTGATCTGTTAGGAATTGTTCCCGAAGATAAAAATGTAGTCATTTCGACTAATCGCGGTGAACCAATTATTATGAATAACAGAGCTGTTGCCGGTACAGCTTTTACCAATATATCCCGCCGTTTGTTAGGTGAAGATGTTGAGTTCCCTAATTTTGAAGATTCTTCTTTTTGGGATCGTTTTAAGCTACTGGGGCGTAATCTGTTTTCGAGCAAATAAGGAGGGTCGTTATGTTAGAATTTCTTAAAAAAATTTACTCACGGGAAGATAATAGTCGTACTAAAGCCAATAGTCGCTTACGCCTGGTGCTTACGCACGATCGTCTCGATATGAATGAGAAGATTATGGAGACATTAAAAGGGGAAATTATTGAGTTGATTGCCAGCCATATGGAAATTGATGGTGTCCCTGATGTAAGGTTGATTACTGAAGGAAGACATGCGGCTCTTGACATCAGTATTCCTTTAAAAGGCAGGTCTTAGCTAATTTATGATTAAAATTAAAGGTGTTAATGGTAAGCTGGTTTTTTATTTTGAATCGGATAATTTTATTGAACAATACCAGTTTCTGCAGGATAAGTTTGAAAACAACCATCAGCTCTTAAGTGGTGCCCGCGTTATTTTCACCGGCCGCGGTTTGGATAATTTTACTCATGAACAATTAATATCTTTACAGCGCTTATGTTTGGACTATGGTGCTATATTAAACAATACTGAACTGCCCTTGAAAAAAACTGCTGCCGCTGCTCAGCCTCCGATGCAGGTTAACGCTGATACCAATACTGATTTGTTTATACATCGTAATCTACGCAGCGGGCAAAAGATACGGTCGGAAGGCTCAGTTGTAGTATGGGGAGACGTCCATGAAAGTGCTGAGATTATTGCTGCCGGCGATATCATTGTTTTAGGTAAACTGGCCGGAATTGCCCATGCAGGTTGTTACGGAGACACCAACACCATTGTTTTTGCTCTAAACCTTATTCCCAGTCAGATTCGTATTGGTAATCGCATTTCCCGTGCATCCGGTAATGACAGCAGCCGCAATGTCGCTGAAATTGCCTTCTGTGATGATGAAGGCATTATTATCAAAGAGTATAATTCCCGCGAAAATCTGGGCCGCTCATAGAAGATGTGTTCCAAATCGTTTTAGGGTATTTTAATAATTCACGCAGATTACGCAGACCCATCGGACGCTGATTTACTCAGATTCTTAATATATATAGTGTGAATTATTTTTGAATATACAACAATTCCAGCTATGTAAACTCTCAATTAATTCTCAGGTTGATTTAATCAGAATCAGTAAATTTAAGATAAAATTTTTTAAAATATTTATTCATAATATAATTCACATCATTGATAACCTCCTCATATTCAGTTTTAATAAAATAACAGCGGAAATCCTTGTATTCCGCGATACCCGCGTCTAAAAATAAATTAGTAATAAAAAGCGCCGGGGTGAAACCCCGGCGCTGCTGTTTTTAATAAGACTATTTACCTTTAAATTCGGCTTTGCGGTTTTCCAGGAAAGCATTCATACCTTCCTTTTGATCCTCGGAAGAGAATAACATAGACCAGGCAATCTGCTCAGCCCGGCAACCAGACTTGATATCCAGATTCATTGAGTTATTTACGCATGCTTTGGCTTCCCTTAAGGCCAGAGGTCCTTTTCTGGATAATTTTCTAGCCATTTTCTTGGCTTGTTCCATAACCTGATCAGCAGGTACTACCATATTAGCCAGACCGATACGATAAGCGGTAGCAGCATCAAAGAAATCGCCGGTGAAGATATATTGTTTAGCATTGCAGATGGAAGTATGACGCGGCATTCTTTGGGTTCCCCCGCCACCCGGGAAAATACCCAGATTAATTTCCGGCAGTCCCAGGGTAGCTGTCTCGGAAATGATATGAATGTCACAGGCCATCATTAATTCCAGTCCTCCGCCCAGTGCCAGGCCGCGAACTGCCGCAATAGTTGGTTTGTGGTTATCTTCAACTGCGAACAGGGTGCGATGAACTTTATCCAGGAAGTTACGAGCTTCAAAAGGATTATGGTTGGCAACTGCTTTTAAGTCCGCACCGGCGGCAAAAGCATTTTCATCACCACAAATAATAATAACTTTGATATCCGGATCTTCTGAATAGAGATTCATTACCTCGTAAGCTTCATCCATCAGGGCTTCATTTAAAGCATTAAAAGCTTTGGGGCGGTTCAGCTGTGCATAACCAATGCCGTCTTCCGCCCAGACTAAACAATTTTTGTACTCTTTTCCCTTATACCATTCCATTAAACCTTCCCCCTTAAGATATTATTGTCGATAATTTAGCAATTCTATCTTATATTTTGTTTTCCTGCTCATTAAGGTAAAAGTAATAAGAAATACTACGAACGCAAGGACCTGAGCAGAAAAACAGTCAGTCCACAAACAGCTACTACAAATCCTCCCACCCCGATTAAATTTACATAATTTGCAGAGTTATCTGCGGACCGTATTACTAAAGCTGAACTGATTAAAGCGGCTGCAATCACCAGACTGACCCCCAGCCGACTGACCAATTGTTCCATTTTGCGCTCAGCCGGTCGGCTGAAACTAATATGAAGATTAACTTTACCGTCACGGTAGTTACGCACCAGTTGGTGAAAATCAGCCGGAAAATCTTTAAAGGGTTTAATATCCTGATAATAACGACGCCGGATGTATTTAGTTACATTGTTAGGTTTCAACCGTTCCTTATATACTTTATCTGCCAATGGCCGCGCTATTTCCATAAAATCAAAAGTAGGATCCAGTTTCTTACCTACCCCCTCAACAGTTATTAGAGCTTTCATAAGAGCAGTCAGATAAGACGGTATTTTCAGCTGGTGCCGGTAAGCTATATCCATCAGTTCCACCCGCAAACGGTTCATGTCAATTTTACCGATACTGGTTGAGGATATATGTTCAATTAAATCAACAAAATCTTCTTCGATTTCTTCATTTTTAATGTCCCGGTCAATAATATCCATATCACGCATAGTAGCAATTACCCGATCAGTTTCTCCATTGCTGATTCCCAGCAATAGTTCACCCAGGTATACCAGGCGGGTTTCTGTAATGGTACCCATTTGACCAAAATCTATAAAGGCGATGTGTTCTTCATCAATAATTAAGATATTACCCGGATGAGGATCGGCCTGGAAAAAGCCGTGCAGAATTACCTGGGAAAGAAACGCTTCCGTTCCCAGACGCGATAGTTTGCTCCGGTCCCATCCCCGGGCATTAATTTCTTTTATATCAGTTAGTTTTACACCTTCTATGTATTCTTCAGTTAAAACCACTCTGGTGCTGTATTCCCTGTAAACCCGAGGTATGATAACGCGAGGGTCATCTTTGAAGCTATAATAAATTCTCTCAGTATTGCGGGCTTCCCTTTCATAATCCAATTCTCTTAAAAGCATACGGGCATAATCATCAATCAATGCAACCAGACCAATTCGTTTAGCCTCTGCTGAACGACGCTCAGATAGTCTTGTCAGCCCTCGCATGATTTCCAGATCTTTTTTTACCGTCTCTTCCAAATCAGGACGTTGCACTTTTATAATAACCTGTTCACCGGTATTTAATTTCGCCCTATGTACCTGCCCTATTGAAGCTGAGGCCAATGGCTGACGGTCAAACTGAGCGAAAATTATATCCGGATCACCAATAGCAGCAGTTATTTGTTTTATAACCTGTTCTTCAGTCATCGGGGTTACTTTATCCTGAAGTTTTTCCAATTCTTTTATATACGCCGGAGGTAATAAATCAGGACGCGTACTTAGGATTTGCCCCAGCTTGACAAAAGTCGGACCCAATTCAGTTAGAGCCTCCCGCCATCTAACTGCCTTTTGATAATCCGGTTCATATATACAGCTGTTTAATTCAGCACGCTGAACTGCCGGAGTTAATTTTTCCCAGCCCATGCGTTTAACCAAATAGCCTAATCCATGAGTGAGCAAGACCTTAATAATTTGATGATAACGCTTCAATCTGATTATTCTTTTTCCGGAGCCCATCGATATGTCCCTCCATTTTGCCATATGCTTTTTCTCTTAACTATAGCAGATTTTGTTATTTTAATGTCATGGGTTGGCAGTCAGTTATTTATTTTATTCTCTGGTAAATAAAGCTATTATTTGTTATAGTTAAATAGACGTAATCCCCGTTATTACTATGATTAATATGTTTTTCTCCAGTTAATCAGAAAGGAGCATGATAATAATGTCAAAGTGGATTCGTATCCTGCTGGTAGTTGTTCTGTTAGGGGTGCTGGTATGGCGATTATGGCCGGTACCGGAAAAAGATACCGTACCCACAGATATGGTTAAGCCGGTTACACTAATGAACCCTTCCGGTCCAACGGTTATACCTTTATCAGGTATTGCCGGCGGTAAAATAACCGGTAATGTTCCTATTGAGATAAAGTATTGGAAAACCACTGATGAAGCCATAGCTGCCTTGTCTGCTGAAAAAGCTGATTTTGCTGTTCTGCCAATTACAACTGCCGCCAACATTTATACTAATGGCATAAAAATATCTTTGTTAGGTGTTCACGAATGGAAAGTATTTTATCTCGTGGCTGCTAATCAAGCCGGGTTTGATAACTGGCAGTCTCTGAAGGGTAAAGAAGTATATGTGGCCGTTGGCAAAGGCACAACCGTCGATTTATTATTGCGTTCAGCCCTTAGTGATGCCGGACTGGTACCGGATCAGGATGTAAAGTTTGTTTATGCTCCCCCTCAGGAAATAGTGGCTCTTTTCAAAGCGGATAAAGCATTTTTTGCGGCTCTGCCGGAACCTTTTGTAACTCTGGCCATGGCTGATAATAAGGCTCGTATTGCTGTTGATTTTCAGGAATACTGGGGAGATTTAAATCAATCTGCCCCCCGCATCCCTATTGCCGGGTTATTTGTCAAAACTGCTTATTTAGCAGCCAATCCACAAGCAACTAATGATATAGTAAGTCAGTTTAAGGATTCCATCGAATGGTCAAATAATAATATTGATGAAGCACTGCTCATAAACCAGGATATTCTGCCGATTCCGGCGCCAGCTATGAAAGCCTCCCTGCAAAGAACCGACTTCTATTTTATTCCGATCGATAAATGTCAATCTGAAGTCGAAACTTACTTGCAAAAAATGCAGCAGCTTTATCCGGAAGGTATTAAAACTCTGCCTGACAAAGGATTTTATATTCAATGAACAAACCGTTGCGATGGTTAATCGGTATACTCGTTTTTATTGCCATCTGGCAGGTGGCATCATTGCTAATTAATAAGTCAATTATTCTCCCGGCACCTGCCCGGGTATTTACCGAATTAGCCTGGCAGTTAACCAATCGGTTGGTATGGATTGCTGCTTTGGAAACTGCGTGGAAGGTTTTATTGGCACTGATATTAGTACTGCTGGCAGGAGTTTCAACCGGACTGCTCCTGGGTGTTAATGAGACTCTGCGTGATTGTTCCCGTCCCATAATTATGGTTATTCAAGCAGTTCCGGTTATTTCCTGGCTTACTCTGGTTCTTTTCACCTGGGGCCCCGGTTGGGAAGGTCCGGTCTTTATTGCCTTTCTTTCACTCATTCCTATTGCTATTCTTACTACAGTTTCAGGTGTTCAGAATCTTGACCTGGAGCTGTTGGAAATGGCCCGACTTTATAAGGTAGATCGATTGTCTATTATTAAGGATATTTATCTCGGCAGCCTGCTGCCTTTTATTATTGCCATCATTGATGTAACCATTGGACAAGCGTGGAAAGTAATTCTGGTAGCCGAGTATCTGGCTGGTGACAGTGGTTTGGGAGTAATGATTTTATCGGCCCGCTATGAAGTTAACGCGGTAAAGTTATATGCAATTACTTTGCTGGCTGTAATCCTGGGAATCACCACCGAACGAATGCTAAAATCTTCATTGGGGAGGGTATCAAAGCGATGGCTAAGTGCGTTATAGCCCGTGACTTAACCAAATCATTTGAAAACCTGTCTGTATTATCTGGTCTGAGTCTTGAAGTTGATGCCGGTGAGCGTCTGGTTTTACTGGGTGCCTCCGGTTCAGGTAAAACTACTTTGTTGCGCATAATTGCAGGATTGGACTATCCTGGGTCAGGCTTTTTGGAAGTAGCTGCACAGCGTATCGGCTTTGTTTTTCAGGAACCACGGTTAATACCATGGCGTACCGTCCGGGAAAATCTGCTGTTTGTCAATCGGCAGGGCGAAGTTGAGCGGTTATTGGAACAGCTGCGATTAAAAGGATTTGAAAACTACTATCCGGCACAGTTAAGCGGAGGTATGAAACAAAGGGTTAATCTGGCACGGGCATTAATAATTAAACCGGCTTTATTGCTTTTGGACGAAGCCTTTGCCTCCCTTGACCCGCCGGTAAAAATGAGTATCCTGGATGATTTAATGAAACAATGGCAGAATAATCGCTTTACGATAATATCTGTAACTCATGATTTAAAAGAAGGTTTATATATGGCTGACCGGGCAGTTATTCTTGACTCCTCAACCGGTCAAATAAGTCATGATATTGAAATAGACCTGGAAGCACAGCGCAGTATTTTTTCACCCCGCTTATTGCAATTGGAAGCTCGGATGTTACAGTTGATGACCCAGGCTGCGGTTACATAAAAGGAAGGGATTATCCCGGCAGGAATAATCCCTTCTCATAGGTGATCACTGCAAACAAATATTTAGGGCATCTGGGGGATCTGTGACATATCAAAATCCATAACCTGTACTCCTGCCGGCAATTCAAACATACTATCAGGAATATCTTTGATGGCTATATTCTTGAACTCAATAACTGCCTTTCCATCAGCAGCAGTTGTTTCAACTTTTACCGGAACCCCATACTCTTCCCATATCCAGGCCTTATAACTTTCTTCTGCCGTCTTGCTTTCATAAATCAGGCACTTCTTACCGTCGATGGTTTCCTTGCCGATCAGTTTTGCATCTTCCTCAGCCAAATCCTTCATGGCATCTTTAGGAGTATTATCGGCTTCATTAAACTGAGATATATCCAGGCGTGTTGCTATTCCCTGTGATTCCATCACCATAAAGGCTTCTTTGCTGTTCATAATATTAACCATGGTGCCGGCACCATCGGGCGACGTAAATTCGGTTCTGACTTTTTCACCCTTAATCCAGAACTTTCCGGTCATTTGTTCATCCATTTCCGGACTGGTCATTACCAATTCATAGTATATTCCGGGAACCTTTTCTGCCTTGGCAAATAATTTAGCCAGGTCGTTTTCGTCACTGGCAGTCGGGGTGCTGGTCTGAACCTTGTCACCTGGTGCAGCCGTCTGCTCATCTCCTCCGCACCCAATTAACATACCCAATACCAGAATCATAACTGTTAATAATGCTATTAACCCTTTTCTCCCTGCCAATATAGACCCTCCCTTTCTTTTTTCCCCATTACATTATTGCCCACCATTAAGGTTAACAAATTGTTGCCGGTATACTTCTATATTTACATTGCCTTTTCCTTGTTTTACCGTAAAAGGATTTTAAATAATGAATAAAAAAATTAACCAGCTTTTACTTTTATAAAAGCTGGTTATATAAACGGATATATTTTTACTGCCTATTTTACTTCAACCGTCCAGCCAAACTTGTCTTCCAGTTCCCCGCTCTGGATACCGGTAATAGTATCATAAATTCTTTGGGAAAGCTCTCCGGTCTGACCGTTGTTAATACTAATAATCTGATTATCCCAATTTAGTTCACCGATAGGTGATATAACTGCTGCGGTACCGGTCCCAAAAGCTTCCTCCAGCTTGCCCCGGGCATGAGCCTCATAAACTTCTTCAATGCCAAGTCTTCTTTCAGTTATCGGTATTCCCCAATCTTTTAGTAAGTCGATAGTTGAATCGCGGGTAATTCCAGCCAGAATACTGCCTTCCAGGGCCGGCGTAATAACTTCACCATCAATTTTGAAAAATACATTCATGGTGCCAACTTCTTCAATATACTTACGTTCTACACCATCCAACCATAAAACCTGGGTATATCCTTTTGCCTGTGCTTCCATCTGAGCTTTAAGGCTGGCAGCATAATTTCCCGGTGTCTTGGCAAAACCAATCCCGCCTTTTACTGCCCGTACATATTTATTTTCAACATAAATCTTAACCGGATCAATTCCCTCAGGATAATAAGCTCCAACCGGACATAGAATTATCATAAATTTATAAGTATTGGAAGGACGGACCCCCAAATATGGGTCAGTGGCAATAATGAATGGTCTTATATAAAGTGAGGTTCCTTCCGCTTCCGGTATCCAGTCACGATCCATTTTAACTACAGCTTTGATGGCTTCTACCATATCATCCACATCAATTGGGGGAATGCATAGTCTTTCATTGGAGACATTTACGCGTGCCATGTTCTGATGAGGTCTAAATAATAGAACCCTCCCATCACTGGCTTTATACGCCTTTAATCCTTCGAATATTGCCTGTCCATAATGTAATATCATGGATGAAGGCTCCATTACCAAAGGTTGATAAGGGATTATCCTGGGATCATGCCAACCGCGACCCTCAGTGTAATCCATTATAAACATGTGGTCGGTAAAGTTCTTGCCAAATACCAGATTATTCTGATCTGGCTTGGTTTTCGGCGCTGATGTTTTTTCCGTACTGATTTCAAGCATTGTTTTTACACTCCTTCTTGGGGGTCAACCCTCCCTACTATCTTTTCAGTATAATAAAGCTTACTTTATTTATCAATTAAATCTCGTAGAACCGACCGAGATTACTAATAAAGTTCCATATATGTCATCCTGAGTAGACGAGCACTTTTTCAATGTTTTCGAACCCTCCTCTTTATCCCCGTATCCTGCGTACTATGCTATAATCAGATTAATCTCATTAGCCTATAAACATTTTGAAAGGCAGGTGAACACCTGGTTTATTATGGTTTATGCAAGATAAACTTTTGTACCAGGTCAATAAAATGAGCAAAAAAATACTTATTGTAGGTGGAGTGGCAGCAGGTGCGAGTACTGCAGCCCGTCTGCGCAGACTGGATGAAGAGGCGGAAATTGTTATTCTGGAAAAGGGAGAATATATATCCTTTGCCAATTGTGGTCTGCCCTATTACGTTGGCGGAGTAATTGAAAGACGTGACGAATTGCTGGTTCAGACTCCCCAATCCATGTACGCTCGATTCCGTATTGATGTACGCATTAAAAATGAAGCAACTAAAATCCTGCGTGAGGAAAAACAAGTTGAAATTTATAATCACCTGACTGATGAGACCTACCGTGAAAATTATGATTACCTGGTTCTATGCCCGGGTTCAGATCCTATTGTACCACCCATTGAAGGTGTAAATGCTCCTAATGTATTTACCGTACGCAACATACCTGACAGCGATATGATTAAACAGTATATATATTCCCAAAACCCAGCCCATGCTACTGTTATCGGTGCCGGATTTATCGGACTGGAAATGTTGGAAATGCTGTATGGTATGGGGTTAAAAGTTTCGCTGGTTGAGGCATCACCGCAAGTAATTAAACCACTCGATCCGGATATGGCCTCTATAGTTCATTACTATCTCCGCCAGGCTGGTATTGACTTGAAATTAAATACTGCCGCCCAGCGTTTCATAGGAAGTGGTCGGGTAGAAAAAATAATTTTAAATAATGGAGAACTGGCAACTGATATGGTTATTATGGGAGTAGGGGTCAGACCGGCTACTGCGCTGGCTGCTGCTGCCGATCTTGAAATAGGCAAAACCGGCGGTATTTTGGTAGATGAATACCTAAGAACCTCTGACTCTTATATATATGCGGCCGGTGATGCTGTACAAGTAAAGAATTACATTACCGGGCAGGATACTCTGGTACCTCTGGCAGGCCCTGCCAACCGGCAAGGCTGGCTGATAGCCAATAACATTTGTGGCCGTTCTTTGCCCTATAAAGGAGTACAGGGTAGTTCTATACTGAAAATCGGGGATTTAACCGTTGCGGTTACGGGTAATAATGAATATGCTCTGAACATGGCTAATCAACCTTATCTGGCGGTCCACACTTCTCCCTTTTCTCATGCCACCTATTATCCCGGAGCCACCCAAATGCATATAAAGCTTTTATTCGATCCCGACCAGGGGCGTATCCTGGGAGCACAAATAGTTGGCCGCGACGGAGTAGATAAGCGAATTGATGTGATAGCTACAGCTATCAGAGCTGGGTTAACTGTATATGATTTACAGGATCTTGAACTGGCCTATGCTCCTCCCTTTTCCTCAGCTAAAGACCCGGTTAATCTAACTGCTTATGCTGCTGCCAATATTTTAAATGGTGATGTTGAAGTGGTTCACTGGAATAAAGTTGATGAACTGCTATCTAATGGAGCTTTTCTGTTGGATACTCGTACCCAGATGGAAGTTAAAGCCGGCAAGGTTCCTTATTCTTATCACATACCGGTAGATAATCTGCGGGAAAGAATCTCAGAATTACCGAGAGACAAAGATATTCTGGTTTATTGCCGAACCGGTTTAAGAAGCTATATAGCTGCCCGTATCCTGAAACAATCCGGTTATAAAGCCAAAAATATCAGTGGCGGATATATTATGTACCAATATATAAATAGCGATAGATAAAGAAAGCTGACCAGAGGGCTGACATCTTACTTTTGTCATCCCCTGGTCCTGTAATTCAATAATAAAAAACCGTCAGGTCAAGTCAGAAATTGTCCCTTACAGGACTACACCCTGCGGGTACTACCGATATACCCTTCCGGGTATTTATAAGGTAGCTGATGTTCACTATCGTTCACAACTAATGTTGCAGCTTCTAAAAGAGATCCTTCGTCACCTGCAGCTCCTCGGGATGACATTTATGATACTTTTTCAATGGTTTCAGATAGTTCTTTTACCCCCGTGTCCCTCTTATGTCAGCTTTACGGTTTAATTGGAGTTATGGAAATGAGATCAGGCTGGCGTTCTCCGCTGATACCGGGGATATATTCAAACTCCACTTTGTCACCATCCTGAATAAAACCTTCCTGATCAAACTTGGCTTTTAATTCTTCACTTAATTTAAATGCACCATATACAACTGGTTTGCCATCTTCGGTAATCTGTATTTCAACCGAGTTATTATCGATACGGCCAGTGTATATTCCAGTTGCCTTAACCAATTCCGGGTCCTTTACCTGCGTCTGAGGATTAGGTTTAGTATTATCCGGAGACTTGTTTATATCAGTAACCTTATCACCACATCCGGCTACTAAAGCAATAATGGCAATCATAATTAATAAAATCCGCCCGCGTTGTTTTATTGTCATGAACATTTCCTCCTTTTGGCTTATTGATATTTAATACGCTACCTTCATGATAAACTTTCAAAATCAGCTTTGTCCAATATATGATTCCACTGCAAAAAGGTATAATGCGCTGATTTGGATGAATAAACATTGGGAGCCGTAGACGAGCATGGCAGAAACAGCATCCGGATAATTAATACTCTCCAAATAAAAAAGCCGGAGTTGCTTTTACGCATCTCCGGCTTAATATTTTTAAAATTATTAACTGATAGCAGCCAGTACCATTTTCAGGGTGCCAACTACCTGCTCGTTGGTAAAGGTATCCACCAATAATCCAAAATCATAAGTATTGATACCGTTTTGAATTTCACGAGCATAAGGATCCCGATACATTTTCTTAAGCATGATAAAGGGACGGCCCGGTGTATCTATAAGGGATACCACTTTAGCCTTGGCCTTTTCCATAAGTACCGTTTCATTTTCAGCCAGTTCGTCAAATATACCCATTTCCAGGGCCTGCGCCGGTGCAAATAATTCACCTTTATATATAACATCGCGGAAGTTTTTAGCTGTATCCAGACCAAAACGCATAATTTCCATTTCCGCCGGAGTCAGGGCCAGACCAATTTTGATTTCGGTCATACCCAGTTTAATTTTAGGATGATCTATAGCGATGCAGGAGTCTGCAGCCATGGATAAAATCATTCCTGCAGCAGTAGCATGGCCGTTAATGGCAGCTACAACCGGCTTGGAGCAGGTAAAGACTTTCAATAACACTTCTTCTTCCACTTCAAACCATTTAATAACAGCTTCTCCACTTTCAAAAGTGGTAAAGGTCTTCAGATCAAAACCACCGGAAAAATAGCGTCCTTCTCCGGTCAGGATAATTCCCTTCAGTTCCTGTTCATTATTTACCCGATCAACCACTTCACTGAGACCTAATAAAGTTTCCATTGGAATTGAGTTTACTTTGCCATGTTTAAACTTAAATATCACTATATTGTCTTCAATGACATATTCGTACGACATACACACATCTCCCTTAATTAATAATGTTTGAATGCTTTCCGACACCGGTACACCTTAATACCATTACCAAATGCTTAAAATGATTCACCCCCTGAAAAATAATTGACCCGATGTCCGGTTAAAAGCATAACGTCAGTTTTTACAGTTGGGAAAAAAGATTAACAGTATTTTCGTAATCTCTTCCTGCTATTGCTATTAATATTTTATAGCTTGAAATCCAATTGGTCAAAACTAGTAAAGAGAATCTATCAGCTCAGCATAATCTTTAAGAATTACACGCTTATTAGACTTTTGCGTGGGGGTTAACTGAGCAGTGGCTGATTATAAATATCTCCTTAAGTTTACAGCAGACTTAATATAATTAAATATTCTAAGGCAATTATAATCCTAATATTGTATAATGACCATGATGATTATTTCCAAATCAAAAATTTCTATTGAAAATATTATAACTTCGACAGATTAATAAAATAGACATAAAACTTCTCTTATTGACATAATTCAATAAATTATTTATTATGAACATAGAGTCAGATTATTTTGAAAATTATATGCCCCTCCTATTAAAATCAGGCGTCTCCCTCCCCCGGGTGACGCCTGATTTTTTATGTATAAAATTATTTTTGTATCATCCTTCATAAAACGCAAGATTTTCCTGCAGAATACTATCAACAGTTTGATCAGGTTTGCAGATTTTAGCATAATGAGCACGCAAAATTCTGGAATGTCTTTCCCGCTCTGCTTCAAAAGCAGTGATTAAAGAACTATAAAGTGGATGCTTTAGCAGGTTGGCCCTTATGGGAGCAGCAAAGGGACAGTATTTAAACATAATGTTTCTTGCTACTTTATTTAACCGCAATAAACCCTGGGATTCATAATTAATCCAGGCATGATAATCCTCTTCAAAAATACGGGCTACATTATTGCGTTTGCGATCAATCTGTATTTTAACTTTGGCTTTAGCATCATCAGATAAATCACGATTTTTCTTATAAAATTGTATGTAGTCAGTATAATCGTTAACCAGGGAACTTTCTCTTACATTATCTCTGACCAGCCCGGCCATGCTCTTGGATAAATCCCATCTGAATCTGGCCATAACACTTACTACCAGATTATCTATGTTCTCACCTGTAAAAAGCGGAAATGCAAATCTGGCCGACGAATTTCTCACTCTTCCCGTCAATTCCTGCCACATCACTGCATTCTCTCCAAAAGTTGGCACCAGAATTAATTCCGGTTTTACAGGAGTCATTACCAGTTCTTTGCTTATCCTGGTTTCAGGGTTATTGTAGACCAATTCACGGTGAAAAGCTGAAAAATCAACTTGCAGTACCTTATCCACCGCAGCTTCAAGTTTAGCTGGCGATATTAGTGAACCGGGTAAATCCCGTTCAATCATATCACTATGTAAAATTGGTATATACCCGCTTACCCGACCATAACATATTTTTTGCCCCAATCTGAATAAATTAAAGGTTTCATGTTTAAGACGTGCATCATTATCCTTATCGTAATTGGATTTATCCCTGTTTGTCAGTTCCCCGTCCTTTATCAGCTGGCGAAATACATCATAATAATCCTGCCCAAATTCGTTTATTGAAGGTTCCTTCTCTATTTTATAAATCTGCTCCAGCCAGTTATTTAACAAATAAACGCTTGGTTGTAATGAAGATAAGTCATCTGACAATTGGTATAAATAATTTATTTGCTCTTCTTTTAGCAGGCGTTCGTCCATATACCCAAACAGCAGGAACATTTTTATCAACTTACTCGAAGACTTTTGTAACTGAATCTTCTTTATAATGTTTTGATATATTTGATAAAAAAGCGGTGTGATTACCGTCACTGCCCTTCTGCCTTCCTTATCCAGGGAGTGTTTATCCGGTTGATTAATGAAGATTTCCAGGTTAGCCAGGAATAACTCCGCTTCACTCCGCTCCAATTCCCCATAATATAGAATCTTCCGGCAGCTGGCTTGAAGCTCTTCGGGAATATTATTATGGTTATCCCGTTCAGTATCTTTGGATTGCATTTTATAATTCCTCCTCTCCAATGATTAATGAACCAGGATATATTACTATTATATCTAATTACCGGTAAAATTAAAAAACCAGGAAGATAAACTTCCCGGTTTCAAAAAATTTCCGAGATTGCTGATAAATTGCCCTCATCGTGTCATGCTGAGATCTCGTTGGATGAAGAACTCATATTTACAGACTTCCAAAGGATACCCTTCGTCGCCTGCGGTTCCCCAGGATGACATTAATGCTACTTTTTCAGTAGTCACGAATCCCCTGCGATTTTTAACAAATATTTAGTACAAAATTTTTTGGTTTGCGGGGAGTGATACCCTTATAGAATTCTTTGACCTGCTCCATATCCTTTTCAAAGTCTCCCGTGGGATGAAAAGAAAATCCAACTTTGGCAATCTTATGCTTATAGTCCAGGTAGGTTAGTACAATTGGTACTTTTGCTTCCAGAGCAGCATGGTAAAACCCGGTTTTCCACTTGTTATTAAGTTCACGGGTTCCTTCCGGCGATAACATAATTACCATATCATCGAAACAATTAAATAGATCAACCATATGCTTAACCATATCTTTTCGGTTATTTCTGTCTACGCCAATCGCCCCGGTGTATCTGAAAATAAATCCCCCAAAAGAGTCCAGCAGTTCCTGTTTGGCTAAATACCTTATCTGGCGTTTCATAATATAAAAAGCGGCCCTTGAATAGCCAAAATCATAATTACTGGTATGCGGTGCAGCAACTATGATACATTTTCTAATATCATCAGGTAATCGTCCCTTTAGTTTCCAGCCAGTTATCCAATAATAAATCAGGGAAATCAATCTCATCATATAAGGCATTTCTCCTTTTAATATAATAAAAACCAATTAAATGAATTATCTAAATATCCTGGAGCTTTCGGCTTGTTTCAATGTATTAAAAAGCCTCCCTTGAATTTTGCGAATCAGTTTAGTCCCTTCTCCATTCGACATATAAAATCCTTTTTTATCATACATGAAAAAGTAGCACTACGATATGATAATTTATTACCAATATCGCAGGAGATTGACAGGGGATGATAAGGAATATTTTAATTATTTTTTGATTCTAGTAAAAAAATCGATAAACATGAATAAATATGAGGAGCCGTCGATAGAGCAGCAGGAACACCCTGTGATGGTGAAGCAGCGAAAGGGGGAGAAAAAAAACTCCCTGAATATCAGGGAGTTTAATTTTCTTAGTTTAGTTTACCAGTTATTGCGTGGTTGCGGCTTGAAACAATCTCTGCAATAAACGGGCTTTTCACCACTGGGCTGGAAAGGAACCATGGTGTCCTTACCACACTCAGCACATACTGCCGGATACATTTGACGCTCGGAGCGGTATCCACCACCGCGATTGCCTCTGGCTTCTGCTTTACGGGCAGCGCGACATTCCGGGCAACGGCCAGGCTCATTGGTGAAGCCTTTCTCTGCGTAGAATTCCTGCTCAGAAGCAGTGAAATCAAACTCGCGGCCACATTCCTTACAAGTTAGAACTTTGTCTTGATACATTAAAAAACCTCCTCGATATTGTTGCCCAAACCAAGGGAAGCACCTGTCATCTCTTACTTCCCCAAGCCTATGGCAATCGAGAAGGGTCTACACGTTCATTCCACATGAATTATTGGGCTATAAGCTATTGTAAGCTATTAAATATTAAAATGCAACTAAACTACCGATATTATGCAAATTTAATTAGTTTTATTGTTTCCATGTCATTTAATAATAGGTTTAACCCGTGTACCCTCCTTTAAATCCTGACTGGCATCCCTGACCAAAATCTGGCCTTCCTTTAATCCAGCCTTTATTTCGACCAGTTGTCCATTCTTTTCTCCGGTTTCAATATCCTGTATCTTAATTTGACCATCAACTATACTCATAACCTGGTAATAACCTGCCGAGTTTAGCCGTACTGATTCCCGGGGAACAACTAAAACATTCTCTTTACGTAAAACCTCTATGCTGACCCGGACTTCATAACCGGGATGCAAATCGGCGGTTTTATCAATAGTAATTATAACTGGTACGCGACTTTGTACTACTCCCAGAGCGGAAACTTTTTCATAAGCGCGGGGATTAATTTTGGTTACTGTACCATTAATAATTTTGTCCCCCAGCACCGGGGCAGTTATATGGGCAGGTTGCCCAATTTTTACTTTACCGGTTTCATCGCTTAATAATTCCGTTTTTACTTCCAGCCCAGTTTCTGAACCAATCATTGCTAATTGAGTTCCAGGGGCAACTACCTGACCTTTCTTAACCGGCAGATCAAGTACTGTTCCGCTTATTGGGCTTAGCACCTGCAGTTCAGCAGTTTTCTCCTGCAAAGTGCCGCTAATCTCCCGTAACTCAGCAACTTGCTGTTCGGCTGATTTTATAACAACTTCCTGTTGAGTCAGGCTGTTTTCAATTTTACTGACCTGTAACTGCATTTGTTCATTTTCTACCGGGGTGGCTGCTCCATTATCCAATAATGTTTTGGTTCTGCTCAGGTCATTTTGAGCTTGTTTCAAATCTTCCTGCAAGGACTTTTGCATAAGTCTGGCCTGCTCCAATTGTGATATCGCCTGTTCCAGCTGTATAGCAGCGGTTGAATTTTGTGTGGTCAGTTCCGGATTGGATAGCCGCATTAAAATTTGACCCGCCTTAACCCGATCTCCCGTTTCTATCATTATTTCATTGATGCGGGCAGGTTGATCAGACTGTACATCATATTCATTAACTGCTTGAACATAACCGGGTTCTTCCACAGTTAAAGTTACTGTCCCCGTTTCGACTTTAACCGCTTCCACCGGCTGACTGCTCCTTAAAAATAGCACAGCCATTATAATTAGCAAAGATACCCCTATTGCCAACCATATTTTCCAACTCTTCATCGATATACTCCCCTCTCTAATCCCGGTTTTTCAGGGCTTCTACCATATCAATGTTTTTAACCCGGCGAACTGCCAATTGCTGACCAATCCAAACAAATATAATAGCTGCCAGCGCCGCTATAAAATAAGTCCGCGGATAAATTATAGCCGGGAAACTGAATAAATCGGTACTAACGCTGTTCATATAGACTGCCCCCATTAGTTTCCCGGCTGGCAACCCCAATGCTATACCGATAACTGCCTGTATCCAGGTTTCCTGACTTAATAAACGTGCTACTTCTGAGTTTGAATAACCCATTACTCTAAGAGAAGCCAATTCCCTCCTCCGTTCCTGAAAAGTCATGGTAGCAGTATTATATACAATTGCCAAGCCTAACAGTCCGGCAAACATTATCATTACCAGTATAAAATATAGCATGGTGTCCAACAACTGCAGGAAACTTTCCTGTTCACGGGCCGGGCTCATTACTGAACTTACTTTGGGTATGTCCTGCAGTCTGGCTTCCACTGCCGGCACTTCCGATGCATCCATTTTTAACATCACTGCAGTTATTACCTGACTTTCGCCTAATAAACGATTGGCCGTATCATAAGATATATAACTGGCTCCCATCATGGGATCATAAATGGCGACAACCTTTAATTCTTCAGTCCGGGAAGCACCTAAACCCATAGCCGTTTCTACTTTTACAACGTCACCAGTTTTTAATCCCAGTTTATTAGCCACCGGCGAACTCAATAGAATACCTTCCTCCGGTATCTGCAGCTGCTTACTGTTAATGTCATATACCTGCTTTAAACTCCCGGCAGGATTTATTCCGGTCAACAACTCATCCTCAGTACGTCCATGAGCATGGATTTTTACCGGAATTTCAAGGATTGGTTCTTGCTTTTGCACCGAATCCCAGCGGCTCCAATCCATTATTTCTGCATATTTAATCGGTGTGGTAAAACGAACTATATAATCATAATGATTAACCTGCTTAAAGCTTTGTGATAATAGATAATCAATAGCATCATTGGTAAATGAAGCAAAAACCAGCAATACCACTGAGCTCATTACTCCTAAAACCGTAACTGCAAATCTGGCCCGGTTACGTAATATCGAGCGCAGGCTCATTCTCCAACTGCTGCCCAGTCGCTTCCATATAAACGGCAGGTTTTCCAGAACTATGCGGCGTCCGGATACCGGTGGTTCAGGACGCATTGCTTCTGCAGGAGTGATGCGCAATACGGAACGAGAAGCAAATAATCCTGAAGCAGCCCCTACCATACTGCTAATTAAAAAACCCTGGATTACTACCTGTACATTTAAACCGCCAATCGTCTGGGGCAGGTTAAAAAACAGGGCATATACATCTGACATTACCTTAGCCATTCCAATACCGGCAATTGTGCCAAAAACAGTACCAACCAGGCTGACTAATATCGCATAGGAAGTATAATGCCAGACTATTTGTACGTTACTGTATCCTATTGCCTTTAATACCCCTATGGACATCCGTTGTGACCGAATCATGCGAGTAAGAATTACGAACTGGATTCCTGCCGCAATCAGGAAAAACAACAGGGGCAGAAATCGCGAATTAATCCGTAGTCCTTCCAACTCAACATCTAAATAGGCATGGCTGATCTGATCCTTGCGGGCATAGCTGGCCAGGTTACCGTATGGTTTCAGGATTTCTTCAATTTGTGTTTTAATAGCGGTTTCATCTGCTCCCGGAGCCAAATCAATAACCACTTGATTAATCTGTCCCGGCATACCCAATATCTGCTGAATATTTCTCTGGGAAAGCATGATAATAGCAAAACGCTGCGGCTCAGGGAACATACTGGAGGCGTCCCGCATTGGATATACAAACTCGGGACTGGTAGCAGTTCCATTAACGGTGAGATCAGCTTTTTTACCATCAGCTATGATTTGTATAGCCTGACCGTTAAGCAATTGGTTGGCAGCAGCATACTGAGGGTCAACCAGAACCTCTACTGAATGGGTAGACTCCTGATCAAACATTCTGCCCGACAACAAATGTAATTGATTTACTTCTTTCTCCATGGGTAAAGGATAACCGGTCAGCCTGGCGGTAGCTCTCTCGTTGTTTTCTTTAAGCAGCGCAACATCCTGTTGAATACGTCCGGTAGCTTTAACTACTCCCGGTATTGATTCAATTCTGGCAATAACTGATTCCGGAGCTTTTACCACCTGAAAAAAATAATCGGCAAAACGATAATCGGAATAGAATTTCTGCTGTGAACGTTCCAGATTATAGTAAGCCGTATTCATACCAATATAAATTAATACTCCCAGGGTAACAATTACAACCAGGGCCAAAAATTGTCCACGCGTAGAATTGATAGTGCGCAGCAATTTTCGTGACAAGGTGCTCATTACCACTCAATCCTTTCTGCCGGCAATGGATGCTCATTTTTGATTATTTCCACTACCTGCCCGCTGCTCATACGGGCTACCCGATCTGCCATAGCACCAATAGCAGTATTATGAGTAACAATGATTACGGTACTGCCACGTTTTTCACAGATATCGGCTAATAATCTTAAAACTAATTTGCCGGTTTCATTATCAAGTGCTCCAGTTGGTTCATCGCAAAGTAATAAGCGAGGGTTTTTTACCACCGCCCGGGCTATAGCTACCCGCTGTTGCTCCCCACCGCTTAACTGGGAGGGAAAATGATCCCGTCTTTCCCACAGGCCAACATCCTGCAATACTTCATCAACCTGTAAAGGCTCAGCCACCAGTTCAGCAGCCAGAGCCACATTTTCAGCAGCAGTTAAATCCGGAATCAGATTATAAAACTGAAAAACAAACCCTACCTCTTCACGGCGATAGTTGGTTAAAACTTTATCACCACCATCTGACAATGATTTCTCCAGAAAATACATCTGACCATTGCTGGGTAAATCAATTCCCCCGATCAGATTAAGCAAAGTACTTTTTCCGGACCCGCTGGGTCCTAAAATGACCAGTAATTCACCGGCCAATATATCAATGGTAGTTGCTTTAAGGGCTTCCACGGTTACTTCCCCCATAATATAGGTTTTACTAACCTCCTCCAGACGCATAACTACCTGATCGTTCAATTAATTCAATCCCCTTTACTGTTAGTAAACTGGTGATCCTGTTTAGCTAAAGATTTCGGCAAATTAATTATATCTCCTGCCCATTCAATCAGACCAAGGTTGTTATTACCAGGTTTGCCAGGTGAATAGGAGGTGACGGGAGGACGGTCCGAGACCACTGAAAAATTACTCTTATACGTGTCATGCTGAGCGACTAGCGAAGCATCTCGTTAGCGTAAGGACCAATATTGTGGACTTCCAAAAGAGATCATTCGTCACCTTCAGCTCCTCAGGATGACATTATATGACTTTTCAGCAATCTCGGGCGGTCCTTGTCACCTTCAATATTGCTGTGCGCTTTGTGAGTGATTATGTTATTATGGTGTAGGATAAACACTGTCAGTATTATTTATTTGTTTGCAGTTGTATCTGACATATTTATATTGGACTCTTTACTTAAAGGAGGGAAGAAAATGTTTGGTTTGATTGGTAACTTTGGTCCCTGGGAACTTGGATTTATTTTAATAATTGTTCTGATTATTTTTGGACCGGGAAAACTTCCCCAATTAGGTGAATCCGTAGGAAAAGCGGTTAAAGGATTCAGAAAAGCCCAGGATGAAGATATTGAAAAACTTGAAAAATAAACGAAAACCCTCCAAAGGCTATCTGTAAAAAAGATAGCCTTTTTTATTATTCACCGGATTCATTGGCTTTTTCATCCTCCCGGTTGGCCGTATCGGCTTTCATTTTTTTCATTTCAAAATAAATAAAGGTTCCGGTAATCAAGACCGAAAGACAGTCAGCAATTGGAGCGGCACGCCATACTCCTTCAATTCCCCAGAACTGGGGCAATATCAGCAGTAAAGGTATAAAAAGCAATACCTGCCTTGACAGGCTTAAAATAGTAGATTTTAAAGCTTTGCCGGTAGCCTGGAAAAATCCCGAGCATATAACCTGAAAACCGATTATAGGGAATACGGCAAAATAAATTAACATGGCATGAGAAGTTAAAACCGTGAGGGCTGTATCGCCTTCACTGAATAAGGCAGCCAGAGGAACTGACCACAACCGGATTGCTATATAACCCAACACAGCAATACCTGTAGCTGCTGCAACTGCCAGTTTCAGTGTTTCAATTACCCGATGATATTGCCTGGCTCCATAGTTGTATCCCAGTATGGGTTGTGCTCCCTGACTCAGCCCTAAAATGGGCATAAACAACAACATACCTATACTAATAACTATCCCTATTGCAGATAGAGCCAGGTCTCCACCGTAAGCCATCAGAGTTTTATTGAGAATCAGGTTTTGTACACTGCTGGCCATTTGCATAGCAAAAGGTGCAAATCCAATCGCCATTATACTTAACAATATCGGCATCTGTGGTTTCAAATTCTTTAAGCGAATCTTAACCAAACTTCTTCCCGTATAGAAATAACTTAATACCCAAACCATGGAAATAAACTGAGCAATTATCGTAGCATAGGCTGCACCCTTAATTCCCCAGCCCACTATGAAGATAAACACATAAGTCAAAACTACATTAATCGCAGCACCCAGCAGCTGAGTATACATCGACATGCGTGGGTTTCCTTCTGCCCGGATAAAGTTGTTCATACCCATGCTCAGGCTGCCAAAAACAGCTCCCAGCATAATAATATGCATATAATCACGGGCGTAAGGAAATACTTCCTGACTGGCTCCAAAAGCCATTAAAATTGGCTCGGTAAAAATGAAAAAGAAAAATGCAAATATGGCTGGCAGCAATATCAGCATCAGCATAGCGTTGCCGGCCACCTTTTCGGCTTCCTCTTTCCTATTTTCGCCCAGGCGGATAGAGATAAGAGCAGTTGCTCCCACACCAATCAGAACTGAAACCGCCATTAGAATAATCATAATCGGAAAAGCCACCGTAGTAGCAGCAATAGCTGCCGCCCCGATTCCCCTGCCTACGAAAATTCTGGCCACAATATTGTAAAGCGAATTCACCAGCATGCCGATAATAGCCGGCATCGAAAACGTCCACAACAGACTCCCTATATTTTTGTAGCGCATTGCTTCGCTGCGATCCATAATTAAACCCTTCACTAAAAATTCAACTTAATATAATTGAAATAACTTCTTCTGTCAAGAATGCACCGATTGCGGACAGACTTGATTTTTAATTTATTATTCCTCCAGACATACTTTTTCTAATATTTGGATTAGTTTTACTATTCAGAATTATGATAATATGTTTGCAGATGCGTAAAAGGCACACTTCATCTTATGAAACGGAGGTAAAATAATGGGAAAATATTGGTTAAAAGATTTTGAAGAAGATCTGGCAAAATGGCGTCCCCGTTGGGAATCACTGTACGATGAAGGTGTACCCAAAAATTTTTATTATCCGGACTACCCCCTTAAATACTGGTTTAATAAATGGGCGGACAAGCATCCGGACAAACCCTATTTGTTAATGGGCGATTTCCAAATGAGCTATAAGGATGCCAACTGGACAGCCCGTAAATTAGCCAATGCCCTGCTTGATCTGGGTGTAAAAAAAGGTGACCGCGTAGCCATTATGGCCCCTAATGTACCCCAGTATGTTCTTTCCCTGCAGGCTCTGTTTAAAATTGGCGCCATTGAGGTTCCCACCAACCCCCTTTATACAATTCCGGAACTGGACTTGCAATTCACAGATAGCGGCACCGAAACCGTTATTGTCATGGCTGGTTTTGCTGATAAAGCTATCCAGATTATGAAAAACCCGGCCTCTCCGGTTAAGCGGGTTATCGTTTTTCAAGTCCCCAGCGCGCCGGTGGAAGTGGAAAAAGGTGAAAACATATATGATTTCAACCAACTGGTAATGGGCGCCAGTGACGCCGAACCTGATATCGAAGTCCTGCCGACTGACATTGCCCGCTTGCAATACACCGGTGGTACTACCGGAGTCCCCAAAGGTTGTGTTCTAACCAACGAGATGATATTTTCCCAGGCCATCCGCACCTCTACCTGGACATCAGGTGGTTTTAAATTAATCCCCTTTGATGAAATGCGGACTCTTTGTGCCATTCCTTTAAATCATATTTATGGTTTTAATGCCAATGTCAATATATGCTTATATACCGGTGGTTCAATAGTGCTGGTAGCCCTGCCTACTCCGGATAATCTGCTGGAAGCCATCAAAAGACATAGTCCTAATTTATTCGCTGCTGTGCCGGCTATGATTATTGGTCTGAACAATCATCCTGATATAGCCAATTCTGATATTACCTCGCTTAAAGGCATTTTCTGTGGTTCAGCACCTTTGCCGGTGGAAACCATGAAAGAATTTGAACGTCTTACCGGCGGACGCATCCTGGAAGGTTACGGACTATCTGAAACTATTAACATTCTCACGGTAAACCCGGTATTTACGCTGCGTAAATACGGCAGTTGCGGTATTGTCTGGCCGGATACCGATCTGGTGGTAGTTGATGTCGAAACCGGTACCAAAGTAATTCCCCGCGGTGAATTAGGAGAACTGATAGCACGCGGACCTCAGGTGATCACTGAATATTGGCAAAAACCTGAGGAAACTGCCAATGCAGTCCGGGATGGCTGGTTTTATACCGGTGATATAGTATATATCGATGAAGACGGTTTCGTATTCATCGTAGATCGTAAAAAAGATATGATTCTATGCAGTGGTTTCAATGTGTATCCGCGTGATGTTGACGAAGTACTGTTTGCGCATCCAAAGATTTTGGAAGCCTGCACAGTAGGAGTACCTGACCCCAAACGGGGTGAAACCGTAAAAGCTTTTGTGGTAGTAAAACCTGGCCAGACCCTAACTGCTGACGAAATTATTGAACATTGCCGGAAGAGTCTAGCCCCTTACAAAGTACCCACTTTAGTGGAATTTATTGATGCTGTTCCCCGTACTTCAGTAGGCAAACCCGACCGCAAAGTACTTCAAGCCAGAAAATAATCAAATCCGGGGGGCCATTACAGCCCCCCTTTTTATTTGCCGCCCTTATTTCATTACAACCTGTTTTCCTCTATAATTAGAATTAACTACCATGAGATTTTGGCATTCATATTTA
>Ga0209312_1000307_pt1 | contig 49758 bp, 45 predicted proteins | sample BioC13SIPDNA_4_FD_185744 | JGI IMG/M metagenome (GOLD analysis project Ga0209312, IMG submission 185744) | Anaerobic biogas reactor microbial communites from Washington, USA - Biogas_R1_B C13 SIP DNA (SPAdes) (version 2) | ecosystem: Engineered > Bioreactor > Anaerobic > Unclassified | place... | reverse complement strand
AGTATGCGGTATTAGAGATACCGTAAAACTATCCGGAAATACATCAACTACGGTAAGGCTTATACCATCAATTGCTATTGATCCTTTAGGTACAATATACTGTAGTAAATCAACCGGAGCTTGAATTCGATAAATTATTGCGATATCCAGTTTCTGCTTTTGCAAAATTGTACCCACCGCATCTACATGTCCCTGAACCAGATGTCCTCCCAGGCGGTCACCAATTCTAAGTGCTCTCTCCAAATTCACCTGACTGCCAGGATAAAGATGTTTTAAATTGGTATGATCTACTGTTTCCGGCATAACATCAGCCGTAAAAGACGTGGCGTTAAAACTGGTTACCGTCAGGCAGACCCCATTGATAGCAATACTATCACCCAGCTTAACGTCTTCCAGAACCTTGGAAGCTTCAATCTCTATTTGAAAAGATCGGGACGCGCGATTAATTCGTTTTAGAATGCCGATTTCTTCAATTATTCCGGTAAATATTTTTTTCACCACCTTGTATAAGCTGTTATCATAATATCCTGACCAAATTTACTTAGTATCATTGAATCCAATTTAATAGCATCATCCATTATGGATACTCCTTGTCCACCGATTGGTCCCGGCGCCTTGATTCCACCAACTATTTTGGGAGCGATAAACCAATATAACTTATCAATCAGATGTTCTTCCAGCATAGCAGTATTTAATCCGGCTCCGCCTTCCAGTAAAATGCTATTATACCCCTTGTGTCCAATTATTGAAACTATCTCTTGCAGATCTAGTTTATCACCCTCACCATTAACACGGATTATTTCCAGACCAAGGTTGGTAAGCTTTATTTCTTTTTGTTCGTCAGCCTGTTTACTGCAAAAAATCATCGTTGGTTGCTCTTTGGCACTCTTTACTATCTGACTGGCGAGCGGTATTTGTAAGTTTGAGTCTACTATTGCCCTTATGGGATCACGACTGTCAACACCTTCAAGTCTGGTATTTAATAAAGGGTCATCCAATAATACTGTACCAATTCCCACCATGATTACATCATAAATATTCCTTAGTTCATGAACATAATTACGGGATTCTTCTCCGGTTATCCAGCGCGAATTACCACTGCAGGTTGCAATTTTACCATCCAGGGTCATGGCAACTTTCAAACTAACCAGCGGCCTGCCCTTAATTATTCTTGTAAAAAAGGCTTCGTTAATTTTTTGTGCCTCTGCTTCCATAATTCCAATAATGGTTTCTATTCCTGCTTCGTTTAAGGCTTTTATACCCTGACCACATACCCGCGGGTTTGGATCCAGGGTGGCAACAACAACTTTTTTTATACCTGCCTCAATAATAGCCTTTGTGCAGGGCGGGGTTTTGCCATAATGATTACATGGCTCCAGAGTAACATAGATAGTCGCTCCATTGGCCTTTAATCCTGCCTGTTGCAAAGCATGTACTTCAGCATGAGGAGTTCCGGCCTTTTTGTGATATCCTTCCCCGACTATTTCCCCAGCATTTACTACGACTGCACCAACTACAGGATTGGGACGGGTCCTGCCCCTGGCCATGATAGCCAGTTCAAGAGCCCGCTGCATATATTTTAAATCATCACTGTATTGCAAATTTTCTGCTCCTTAAATAAAATGAACCCGATATTAAATCGGGTTACAGGCACAAAAAGTTATAGTATGTTTACACACACCAGCAAACCTCTCCTCCCATCCAGACTATAACTGTCGGCTCCGGAATTTCACCGAATCCTGCCTAACGGCTCGCGGGCTTTACCGCCGATAGGGAATTTCACCCATCCCCGAAGAAAGTTTATAATATTCATTTGCCATTATAGTAGCATTCATGTTGATAGTGGTCAATAGTTACCCAAGTTGATGAAGGCTATTAATTGCCTGGCTAATATCAGATGATTTAAATATGTAAGAGCCTGCCACCAGCACATTACAACCAGCCTTTACTACTTCCAGCCCGGTTTGAGCATTAATACCTCCATCTACCTGCAGATAAGCAGATATGCCTTGTTCAGCCAGCTTGTTTTTTAGAGCCGCCACTTTGGAGACCGCACCAGGTATAAATTTCTGCCCACCAAAACCTGGATTTACACTCATTACTAATACCAGATCCAGGTCAGATAGTATATTTTCAATCATCACTATTGGTGTAGACGGATTAATAGCTACTCCCGCCATAACACCTTTTTCTTTAATCTGATAAATAGTGCGATGCAAATGTGGGCAAGTTTCACTGTGAACGGTAATTAAATCAGCTCCGGCTTCGCAAAAGGCTGGAATTAACCTCTCCGGTTTCTCTATCATTAAATGAACATCCAGTATCAGATTTGTGATGGGGCGAATATCCGCTACTACTTGGGGGCCTATAGTAAGATTAGGTACAAAATGCCCATCCATAACATCTATATGTAGCCAATCAGCTCCTGACTCTTCTGCTTTGTTAATATCTTTTCCCAGTTGAGAAAAGTTAGCCGATAATATTGAAGGAGCAACCAGAATCACTTATAGCACCTCTCTTTCTGAATAACTTCCTGAAGCATCTGTAGATAGTTCTGGTAACGACTCGATAATATAATCCCATCAGCTACTGCTTGTTTAACCCCGCATTCAGTTTCCTGATTATGCAAACAATTACTAAAGCGACACCTGGAAAAATAGGGTTCAAAATCCGGAAAATATTTGGATAATTCAAAGCTCTTTATAACAGGCATGTCCAATACACTAAAGCCAGGAGTATCTGCCAGCCATCCCCCATTTTCCAATGGATATAATTCTACATGTCTGGTAGTATGGCGTCCACGACCAATTTTGGAGCTTACCGTTTGGGTCTTAATCTCCACTTTTCCGGAAAGAGCATTTAAAAGGCTGGATTTGCCTACTCCACTAGGGCCAGCCATAACTGCAATCTTATCTTTAATTACCTCATCTATAAAATTAAGATTTATTTGTTTATAGGCTGATACGGTAATAACTTTGAATCCAGCCCGGGGATAATAATCTAGAATTAAGTTAGTATTTTCATGAGCTTTAAGATCTGATTTGTTTAATATGATTATTGGTTTGAGGTGATTATAATTTGCCAGCATTATTAATCTGTCCAATAAGCTTAAACTGGGGGCCGGTTGATCATAGGCCATAACTATAAGAAGCAGATCAACATTAGCTATTTTAGGGCGGTAAAGTAGATTGTCCCTTTTTTCAAGATTTTCGAGTACCCCTTTACCTTGTAATAAAGGAGTTATAATAACTCTGTCTCCAGTAACAATCTGATCTTTAATTTTTCCACGTAATTTGCATTCATAAATTGTGTTATCAGCCGTTTGTACATAATAAAAACCACTGTAGTTTTTAAGTATTACTCCTGAAACACGCTCTGCTTCGCCCATAAAACCTCCCTAAAGCTTATAACTGTCATAAGGCTTGCCGTTCAGTTGAATATTTACTGTAGCATTACCAACATAGCTAACAGCAACATTTACCTGTTCACCGGCACTGTGGAGTTTATTATATATCTCCCGTTCTCCACGTACATCTGTAAGCCTGATTGCTACCTTATAAAAATCTTGTTCAACTGGTAGCTGAAATTGAATTGCCCTGGTCTGAGCAACGGGACCTGGTCCGGAACTGACCGTTAAATTCACCTGGGTTTTAGCATCGATTAACACTCCAGGTTCAGTATCCTGATCAATAACCTGATCAGCAACATATTCGTTGCTTTGCTGGCGTTTGATTTGTCCCCGCGTCAAATCATTATCCTTAAGGGTCTGTAATGCTTCGTCCAATTTCATACCGATTAAATTAGGCATAGTTATTCTTTCAGATTCTCCCTTACTGATCATCAAATCAACTTTACTGCCTTTTTCTGCTGTGGCACCTGGTTTCGGACTTTGTGATATTACCAAATCGGCAGCATATTTTTCATCAAACACTTTGTCAGTTAATCCTAGTTTAAAACCTTCATTATTTAGTAATATTTCTGCTTCAACTATATCTGCACCAATAACTCTTGGTACTTCAGCCATTTCAGGTCCTTTGCTAATAATTACTTTTATTGAACGACCAGTTTTAACTTTTTGCCCGGCTGAAGGATCCTGAGATATTACCGTATCTTTCTCATACTCCACATTAAATTGTTCTGAAGATATTTCCATATTTAAATCATATTTTTCCAATTCCATTTCTGCGGCTTTAACTTTTAAATTTGATACATCCGGTACGGTCACTTCCTTACCAAACCAGTTAATTTGAGTTAATACCCCCAGTAATAAGCCAATCAGGGCTACAATTATGATTGTGCCTAATGGACGTAATTTCCTTTTGGCCATAATACCCCCCTGTTCTTCATCTACCGGAGACACTGTAATTGCTTTATTGTTATGTTGACCAACATTACTATAAATATTAAGTAACGCATTGCGCATTTGTTCTGTAGTCGAAAACCTTTTATCCGGTAATTTATCCATGGCCTTAACCACTATTTGGTCTAATTTTTCTGGTATTAACGGATTAATTGACCTCGGAGAAGGTATGTCATCGTGTATGTGTTTCAATGCAATGGTAATTGGGCTTTCTGCTTCAAAAGGCAACTGCCCGGTGAGCATTTCATAAAGTACACATCCTACTGAATATATGTCCGTAGCCCGTGTAAGGGGTTCACCTTTAGCCTGCTCGGGAGATATATATTGTACTGAGCCAACTACATTCCCCCCAAAGGTAATTGTATTTTTAGTAATTGCCTGCGCTATGCCAAAGTCAGCTACTTTAACCATACCGGTTGAGGTTATTAAAATATTATGCGGTTTTATATCACGATGAATGATTCCTCTTTCATGAGCATGATGCAAACCATCACAAATCATTACTGCAATATCAACTGCCTTCTCAATCGGTAGAGGTTTATTTAATGAAATATATTCGCTTAAGGTCTGTCCTTCAATATATTCCATTACAATATAATAAATATCTTCCTGCTGACCAACATCAAAAATATTAACTATATTGGGATGAGAAAGACTGGCTGCTGCGAAGGCTTCAGTTTTAAACTTTGATACAAAATTACTATCGCATGAATATTCTTCTTTTAAGATTTTTACTGCAACTATACGATCCAAGCTATGGCATTTGGCTTTATAAACCATAGCCATTCCGCCTTCTCCAATTAATTCTAATAATTCATAACGATTACCTAATATCATTCCCAGCAAAATAAATTACCCCCTACTTGAACCATATAAGCACTATAGTAATATTATCGTTTCCACCATTATGTAAAGCCCGGGTTAATAATTGTCTGGCGATCTGTTCAATATTATGCTTATTTCCATTAAATACATCCCCAACCTCAGTAACAGTTAACATATCTGTCAACCCGTCACTACATAATAATATTAAATCATCTGTAAGCAATTCCTGTTCAAATATATCAATATCAATATCAGTTTCAATGCCCACCGCCCTGGTTAAAACATGGTTATAAGAATTTGAACGAACATCATTACGATGCAGTACCCCATCAGCAACCATTTGTTCTGCTACGGTATGATCGTGAGTAAGCTTGGTTATTTCAGCATTACGGATCAGGAATAAACTACTGTCACCAACATTGGCAACCGTCAACAAGTTGTCAGTTATTAAGGCAGCAGTTACAGTTGTACCCATTTCATAGAACTCCGGGTTATTCTGACCCATCTCATATATTTGTGTATTGGCTTGACGAATTACATCTATTAAATGCTGTCCAGGATCGGACTTTTTTTTATATTTATTTTGTTTAAAAGTATCAATGGTTAGTCCCGAGGCTACCTCACCGGCACGGTGTCCTCCCATACCATCACATACTACAAAAAGCCCGGCTTTTTCATCAATAAGAAAACTATCCTCATTCTTTTGACGAACTAAACCTATATCAGTAATTCCAACAACCTTCATACCCAACACCCCAAATAAATATATGCCATTTAAGCTTCTATATTTCTAGCGTTCTTTAATACATAGCTGACCACAGGCAGCTTCGATATCACTGCCATGTTCTTCTCTTATAGTAACATTTAATCCGCCATCAACCAGCCACTGATAAAACTGGCGGACATTATATCCGGATGGTCTTTTAAACGGTAACGTTTCCACTTCATTATATGGTATAAGATTTACATTAGCCAGAAGTGGCTTTACCAATTTAATCAATTGCTGCGCGTCCTGTTTAGCAATATTAATATCATCCAACATAATGTATTCAAAAGTTACCCGTCTATTAGTTATTTCAATATAGTCACTGATTGCCTGCATTAATCTTTTAATTGGATATTTTCGATTTAATGGAACTAACCTATCCCGTAATTCATCATTGCAGGCATGTAAAGATATAGCCAGAGTTACCTGCAAGTCCTCCCGGGCTAAACGCTCGATTCCTACTGCTTCACCAGAAGTAGATATGGTTATGTGACGCTGCCCTAAATTAACCCCCTGGGGATCAATCAAAATACGAATTGAACTTATCACCTGTTCATAGTTAAAAAATGGTTCTCCCATACCCATATAAACAAGATTGGAAATAATATTTTCATCATTTTGCTTTAACCGTTTCATTAATTCCCGTTTAGAACCTAAATACTGACCAATCATCTCATGTGATTCCAGACTTCTCTGAAATCCTGAAGAACCGGTAGCACAAAACTGGCATCCTACCGGACATCCAACCTGAGTAGAAATGCATAACGAATAACGAGTATTTTTTTCACCAGATTGTGGAATCACAACAGTTTCGATTTTTTTCTTATCATCAAGTTCCATTAGGAATTTACGGGTACCATCGTTGGATACTTTTTGTTTTAATACTCTCGGTATTGATACTACTGCTATTTCATCAAGTTGTTGGCGAAATTCTCTGGGTAAGTCACTCATTTCATAAAAAGAAGCCGTTTGTTTTTCATATATCCATTTATATATCTGACGGGCTCTAAAGGCAGGTTGACCAAGCTCACTAATATAATCCTGCAGTTCAGGTAAACCTAAGCCTAATAATTGCCTTTTTGCATTCAAAATTCAAGCAATCCTCCTTAATAATGCATAAAACATACCGTCTGTACCGTATTTTCCCGGTATAAGAGCAAGCATACCCTGTCGGGCTTGTTCTGTATCCATTTCATCCAACGGGAAAAATCTTATTTGGGATTCAAAATCAACCAGAACATAATTTGTATTTTGTTTCAGGAAAGATTCTATAACATGGGCATTCTCTTCTTCTATAATAGTACAAGTTGAATACAGTAAATATCCGCCTTCGGTAACCAAGGTTGCTGCTTTACTCAACATCGCGGATTGTATTTGGCTCAACTCATCAATATCTTCAAGTTTTTTATTCCAGCGGGAGTCGGAGCGCCTATTTAATACTCCCAATCCTGAACAAGGTACATCCAATACCACCTTATCTGCTTTCAGATCAAATTCCAGTTCCATTATATCAGCAGCTATTGTCTTTACAATCGTTATACCCAGTCGCTGGCAATTATCTTTTAACAATGATAGTTTGCGGCTGTAAAGATCTACGGCATATATTTGTCCCTGGTTTTTCATCCATTCGCCCAGATGCGTAGTTTTTCCTCCGATACCGGAACATAAATCATAAACCAGTTCTTTTTCTTGTGCATTTATTATTGCGGCTGCCAGCATTGAGGCTTCGTTTTGAATATAAAAGTCACCTTGCTGGAAACTTTTTAGCTCGTCTATAGGCATAGGTAATGACTCAATTATTATTCCCCAAGGGGTATTTTCTGTAGCGTAACATATTACCCCTTCCCGGTTAAGTTTGTCCAATAATTCCTGCCGGGAGACCTTTAAAAAATTAGTTCTAATGACGAGTTCAGGTCGTTTATTATTATACATAAATAAATCTTCAGTTGTCTTTTTGCCAAATTGGGAAATAAATAATTCTCCCATCCATTCGGGATGAGAATAATAATTACACATATCTGCAATGGAATCCTGCGGAAACGAAATTCGGTCCTGATTGCGAATTATATTACGTAATACTCCATTAGTAACGCTGGTAAGGCCCGGACCTGCTTTCTTTCTGGTTAACTCTACAGCATCATCTACACAGGCATACTTTGCAATCTTATCCATGAATAAGAGTTGATAGGTTGATAAACGCAAAATATTACGCAACCAGGGGTTCTGTTTATTCAAATCCCTCTTTATAAAAAGAGCAAGCACCCAATCAAGGTGCTTTCTCATACGAATAGTCCCGTTAACCATTTCGGTAATCAGATTTCGATCTTCCAATGATAAATTAGAGCTTCTTAATTGTTTTTCCAGGGTAATATTGGCGAACGCTCCCTGTTCACATACCTTAAATAATATGTTTAAGGCTGTTTCCCTGGCCGGGCTGATTACGGTTTTCTTCTTGTTCATTTAACCTCTCCATATTATTTAATCATCACCGGAGGCAAATATCATCAGATAATATAAAAGGTTGGCAATCGCTGCAATAGCCGCTGCTACATAAGTTAAAGCTGCAGCTCCCAATACTTTTTGTACCATCGGTACTTCATCATTAGTTATTACTCCCGCATCGCTTAATTGAGCTACTGCTCGGCGCGAAGCATTTAATTCAACTGGTAAAGTAACCAGGTGAAATAGTACCACTGCGGAAAATAATATAATACCCAACAAAATTAGATTAGTATTATAAAAAATAAGACCAATCAATAATATTGGCATGGAAGCAGATGAAGCAATATTGGTTACCGGTACTATTTTATGCCGAAGTTCCAATGGTCCATATTGTTGCTGATGCTGTATAGCATGGCCCACTTCATGGGCAGCAACCCCAATTGCAGAAATTGAGTTGTTTCCATACACAGTTTCTGATAAACGTACCACCCTGGTACTGGGATCATAGTGATCGGTAAGGCTTCCTCTTACTGGTTCAATAGCTACGCTTCCTGACATTCCATTATTTCGTAATAGGGTAGCAGCTACTTCTGCACCTTTGTACCCCCTTGCTGATCTGACCTTTGAATAACGATTAAAAGTAGATTTTACCTTAAACTGGGCATATAACGAAAGAAGAAACGCCGGTAGAACAAATATTAAATATGCCATTATTTTTTAACCTCCTTTGCTCATAACCTGCAAAGCATTATTAACCTTTTCTATTTCCACATCAGTATTAAAGCAGGGACCGTTAGGTCTGCAGTTTAATACTCCCATAACCGGTATTAAATTAGTTTCATGTATACCCATGGACAAATCTCTTTCACAAGCAATTGCTATTACTGCTTTAGGACGAGTATCTTTTATATACTTGCGAGCCAATGTTCCGCCAGTTGCCACTCTTAAAACCGCCCCCTGTTCATGGGCAATTTTTTTTAAATCGCCAATTTTACATTTACCGCACTCTTTACAATTTTCAACATCGACCGTAATTTTATGCTGACACTCTGAATTTTGCAGACAATGCGGTGCCAAAATCATTACTTTCCCTTTTGAAGCTATTCCCGATTTTGAACTTACTAAATAATTATTTACCGATATAAAAGAACGAAGGATTTTTTCTTTTTGAATACCCAAAGCTTTTCCTAACAATAGCGTAATAGGAAAAAGCCATTCATTAACAACACGGCTTATGGTCTCTAATGAAGGAATTGTCCGGGAACGAACAATCATAATAATCATGGCAATTATCCCAATTCCCATAAATGAAATCATTATTATTGCCAATATGGCCAGGGTGATTAATAATATCTGATTAAGTACCAAATCCCGGTTGGATACCACAAACCAAATAAGCGAAAACAAAGCAAGCATTACTAAAAGGCTGGCTCCTAATAACCCTACATAAATCCTTTTCCTGGTTTCCAAAACAATGCCCCCTAGCAGCCCAACAACACACCTGGTTTAATATTCCCACCGTTCATAAAATCGCGCGCTGACATTCTCTTCTTGCCGGCTTTCTGAACCTCCAGTATTTCAATTGTACCTAAACCAGTTTCAATAATAAAACCGTCTTTGGTTGCATTGGTAATTAAGCCCGGGGTTCCTACCCCATCTTTTGATATCACCCTGCTTTTATATATTTTAAGTTTTTCACCTGCATATATTGTATAACAACCCGGTTGGGGGCTTAAAGCTCTGATACGATTATGTAAGGACCCGGAGTCCTGATTCCAGTCCAGTATTTCATCCTCAGGTTTTATCATGGACGCATAAGAAACCTGCGCATCATCCTGGCTGATTCGCTCTATATCACCTCTATCAATTGCCTGCAAAGTTTTAATTAATAATTCAGCGCCTTGTTCTGCCAATATCGGTTCCAATTCACCATGGGTCATATTAATTCCAATATCTATGGCTGTTTGCATTATTATATCACCGGTGTCAAGACCTTCATTCATATACATAGTAGTAATTCCGGTGTTGGTTTTACCATCCATTATAGCTCTTTGGATGGGCGCTGCTCCCCTGTATTCCGGTAATAAAGAAGCATGTACATTGATACAACCATATTCAGGTAAATTAATGATTTCTGCCGGAATAATCTGCCCATAAGATACTACCACCACAACTTCAGGCTGAAGTGCCTGGAACCATTCAATAGCTTCCTGACTTTTAATTTTATTAAATTGCATAATTGGCAATCCCAACGGTTGAGCATAATCTTTTATCGGAGTTGGCTGTAATTTATGCCCCCTGCCGCGGGGTCGGTCCGGTTGAGTGACAACCCCCAATAGTACATGTCCATTGTTTATTATTGCTTTTAGTGAAGGTACTGCAAATTCGGAAGTACCCATAAAAATAATTCTCAACTTGAACCTCCTGAATTAAGGCTTTTCACGTCGGATAGAAGTAGCCCGATCAGTAATAAGTATGCCATCAAGATGGTCAATTTCATGTTGTAAAGCCCGAGCCAATAAATCATCAGCTTCTATCTCAATTTCCTCTCCATTCCGGTTTAATGCTTTCACAGTTACATTGGCAGGTCGGTTTACCATGGCAACAATTCCTGGCAGGCTTAAGCAACCTTCCCGTCCGGAGCATTCCCCGCTTGAACTGATAATCTGTGGATTAATTAATTCCAACAAATTATCTCCTATATCAACTACGATTATGCGCCTGGATATTCCAATTTGAGGTGCAGCTAAACCTACACCATCAAAGGCATATAAAGTATCTTTCATATTATCGAGCACTCTTAATACTCCAGCATTGATATTGGTTACCGGTTCTGATTTGGCTTTAAGCACTTCATGAGTATCATCTAAAATTTTATAAATGGCCAATGATTTTCCTCCTTACATCATACTGACTGGATTAATATCAATTTCAATTTTTACATTATTAGGTCGGCTGTTATCAGCAATATATGCGCCTACGCTTCGTAATAATGATTCATTATTACTCTTTAACAGCAGCTGATAACGAAAACGATTACCTATTTTATAAATGGGACAAAGAGCGGGCCCCAATATTTGCAATTCCCCCTCATAATAATCAAGTACTTCCTCTATACGCTCTCTAATATCCTCTATGCCTGTACGGGCTAATTCTTCTTCTCGATCGCTTACAACAATCCTTAACAGGGTTGTAAACGGCGGATAAGCTAATTCCCGCCGCCATTTAATTTCATAAGCATAGAAACTCTTGTAATCCTGACTGGCAGCCAATTGAATAATTGAATTTTCAGGTTGATAAGTTTGTATTATTACTTCACCAGGTATTACACCCCGTCCAGCACGTCCTGCTGCCTGTACCATCAACTGAAAGGCTCTTTCTCCCGCTCTGAAATCAGGTAAAGAGAGCATGGCGTCGGCATCAACTATTCCTACCAGGGATACCCCCGGGAAATCAAAGCCTTTTGCCACCATCTGCGTACCAATTAGAATATCAATCTCCCCATTTTTCATCTGGTCAAGAATCTTTTTCTGACTGCCACGCCTGCGACTGCTATCCAGATCCAAACGCTTGATTCTAGCCTGTGGAAACAACTCCTTAATTTCAGTTTCTACCCGCTGAGTTCCATAACCTATACTATCCAAATAATTGCTTCCGCAGGAACACGATTTAAGTTCTGCAGTTCTGTAATTACAATAATGACAGACATAGTTATTCAAATCTTTATGATAATTCAGACCAACCGAACAATCCGGACACGTCGCTATCTTACCACATTGACGGCATATCGTCATGGGTAAATATCCGCGTCTATTTAGAAATAATATGCATTGTTCTCCATTATCTATCGTATATTTGATCCTTTTTAATAAAAGAGCCGTAAATATTCCGCGTCTTGAATTTTCAGGTTGTTTGCGATCTTCAATTATGATTTTGGGCAAAGGTATACCTTCAACCCGGGAACTCAATTCCAATATGCATGCCTTACCAGACATTGCCCTCCAATAGGTTTCAATTGAAGGAGTAGCACTACCGTTTACGAGAACGGCTGAATGTATCAAGCTCCTTTTACGGGCTACTTCCCGGGCGTCATATCTGGGGGTTTCTGCCTGTTTATAAGTATGTTCCTGTTCTTCATCAATTATAATTAATGCTACTTTATTTAAAGGGGCAAATATTGCTGATCTGGTACCCAGTACCAAATCAACTTCACCACTACGAATTCTCTGCCAGGCATCATATCTTTCCAGCGCAGGCATATCACTATGAATTACCTCAATTCTGGGAATACGTTCGGCAAATACATTTATTAAATGTCTGGTCAGTGCAATCTCAGGAACCAGGACGATAACCTGTTTTTTGTTTTTTATAGCATGTTCAGCAGCACTTATATAAACTTCAGTTTTACCGCTTCCGGTTACTCCGTACAGCAGGTATTCTGCCGGTTGGTTATCATTTACTGATCTATTAATAGTATTAATAACAGATCTTTGTTCGTTATTCAGGTCATATTTTGCAACTGTTGTTTGCGCAGGTTGTCTAATTATTTCGATATAACCTTTTTTTAATAAAGCAGAAATACTGGAACGGGGATAATTCTTCTCCAGTTCTTCTTGAGAAATACAGTCTATATTTTTAAGCAGGTTTAATATTTCTGCTTGTCGTGGTGCTTTTCTCTGCAAATCTTCAGGATATACTAATCCAGATGTACTATTCAGCTTATAAGCATAACCAACTTTACTCTTCCGGTAACCTTTGTATTCTTTACCAATATATATTAAACCACTGGATTGCATAGCATCAAGTTCTGCACGTTCAACCAGATTTAAAGCTTCTTTCAAGGGTAATTCTTTTCCATCAATTAAAAGTTCCAATAAAACCGATAAGGATTTATCCGTTCCATTATCATATTGTTCAAGCAGTTCCTGATTAACTATTGGAATAACAAATAGTTCCCTGGGTCTGTTCAACATGGATGGAAGCATACTTTCCAAAACTTGACTAAGAGAGCAAATATATTGTTCGCTCATCCATTTAGCCAGTTCGAAGAGGTTATTATCTATTACTGTATCCTGATCAAGCACTTTATGAACTGGTTTAACTTTATTTAAATATGTATGGGTATGTATCCTTAATATATAGCCTTCCCGCCAGCTATTCCCTAATTGAACCAGAACTCTTTTACCTACAGCTGCTTGCTTAAGTAAATGTTCCGGAAGCAAATAGGTAAATGTACGGTCAAATGCTCTGGAGGGTTCATCTATTAACACATCTACATAATACATGTTATCACCTAAACTAATACCAATTTATCGGAGAATTTGTATTAAAGTATCAAAGCTAATTCTTATGACAAAAAAAGGCGGGATAGCCCGCCTTTTTAGCTGCAATTTTTTATAAGCCGGTCTGTTTTCTTATAGCATCAGCTTTATCAGTTTTTTCCCAGGTAAACTCGGGTTCATTACGTCCAAAATGACCATAGGCAGCAGTCTTTTTAAATATAGGTCGACGTAATTGTAAATCACGAATTATAGCTGCCGGTCTTAGGTCGAAATGCTGGTTGATTAATTCAACTATGGCATCATCATCAATCTTGCCGGTTCCAAAAGTTTCTACACGAACAGATACTGGATGAGCAACACCAATGGCATAGGCCAACTGGATTTCCAGACGATCGGCAACACCAGCTGCAACTAAATTTTTGGCAACATAACGAGCTGCATAAGCTGCAGAGCGGTCAACTTTAGTTGGATCCTTACCGGAAAATGCTCCCCCGCCGTGACGGGCCATTCCACCATAGGTGTCTACAATTATCTTTCTGCCAGTAAGTCCACAGTCTCCCTGAGGGCCCCCAATAACAAATCTACCGGTAGGATTAATAAAGTAGCGGGTTTGACTGTCAAGCATTTCGGCAGGTATTATTGGTTTTATCACGTGCTCAATTATATCTTTTTCAATATCTTTCAGTTCAATTTCCGGATGGTGTTGAGAAGACACAACTACGGTATCAATTCTCACCGGTTTATTACCTTCATATTCGACTGTAACCTGAGTCTTGCCGTCTGGTCTTAAATAAGGAATAATACCCTCTTTGCGAACATATGTAAGCCTTTCAGACATTTTATTGGCTAATAAACTGGGCAAAGGCATAAACTCTGCTGTTTCATTACTGGCGTAGCCAAACATCATTCCCTGATCTCCAGCACCAATAGCTTGAATTTCTGCTTCTGTCATTTCACCCTTTTTAGCCTCATATGCTTTATCAACTCCCAGGGCTATATCAGGAGACTGTTCATCCAGAGAGGTAATAACTGCACAAGTTTCTGAATCAAAACCATATTTAGCCCTTGTATATCCTATATCTTCAATAGTCTTTCTGACCAGTTTGGGAATGTCTACGTAACAATCAGTAGTTATCTCACCAGCAACCAGTACCAATCCAGTCGTTACCATAGTCTCAGCTGCTACCCTGGCATTAGGGTCCTGAGCAATTATTGCGTCCAGTATTGCATCTGAAATTTGATCAGCTACTTTATCAGGATGTCCTTCAGTAACTGATTCTGAAGTAAATAGATTTCTTGCCATATCTTCATCTCCTCATTTTTGGTTAAAATACTCCACTAATTTATCAAGAATAGCTCCTGCTACCTCCTGCTTGGTCATTTTAGGAAGGGAAACCATTTGTCCATCACGAGTTATAATTGTAACTATATTGGTATCTGAAGCAAATCCTGCACCTTCCATGGTTACATCATTAGCTACAATAAAATCGAGATTCTTGCTGGACAATTTTTTCTGTGCATTCTCAATTATGTTTTCAGTCTCGGCAGCAAAGCCTATCATTATCTGGTCGGGCTTTTTAATTTTACCCAGCTCTTTTAAGATATCCGGAGTCCCAACCAGTTCCAACTTCAATTTTGTATTTCGGTTATCAGTTTTTTTAAGTTTTTGTCCGGCTATTTTAGCAACCCCGAAATCTCCTACCGCAGCTGCGCCAATAATTACATCACATTGCGGCTGATATTTTGTCATTACATCGCACATTTCCTCAGCACCCCATACTGATACAAATTCAACCCCGTAGGGAGGAGTCAATGTAGATTTGCCACTTATCAGAATTACATTGGCACCACGTTTAACTGCAGCCTCAGCAATACAATAACCCATTTTACCGGTGCCCCGGTTGGCAATAAACCTGACCGGATCAATGTCTTCACAAGTTGTTCCGGCATTAACCATTATTCTCTTACCGGCTAAATCCTGACAGGGATTAAGAATTGTATTAATTTGTTTATAAATATCTTCTATATCCGGTAATCTTCCCGGCCCTTCAACCCCACAGGCCAGCATTCCGGTACCTGGTTCCATAACATGATAACCATAGGCAATAAGTTTATGTATGTTGTCTTGTACTATTTTGTTTAAGTACATGTTGGTATTCATAGCCGGCACAACCATAACTGGTGCAGTATTGGCCAACGCTACCGTAGAAAGCAGATCATCAGCAATACCATGAGCCATCTTAGCAACCATATTAGCTGTTGCCGGAGCAATCACCAGCAGATCAAGCTGCTCTGCAATTCCGATATGTTGAACTTTATATTCCTGAGACTCCTGCCATAAATCAGTTAATACTTCCCTACCGCTAATAGTTTTAAAGGTCAACGGCGTAACAAACCTGGTAGCACCCTCCGTCATAATTACAATAACTTCATTGTCATCTTTTTTTAGTTTACTAACCAGATCTACAATTTTGTAAGCAGCTATTCCACCAGTTACGCCTATACCAATTGTTTTAGCCATTTGCTGCCTCCTTGTTCAACATCTTCAGTATTAGTCAACTATAATTTTACCATTCAACATCTCTTCCAATGCATCGGTAACCATGGAAGATAAACGATAATCCTCTTCTTCTTTTTTTAATTCGGAAAGAGCCCGCGCACGTTTAGCAACCGCAACAACTACCGCATATTTACTATTTCCAATCTCAATAATATCTTTTGTGGAAGGTGTATTCATACTTATCACTCCAAATTAATATTCCTGGTTTTGCAACGTTCGGCTATTATTATAGCTTCAACTTTTTTAACCGCTTCATCCAAATCATCATTTATAACTACATAATCGTAATCTGACATATAAGACATTTCCTGACGACATGAGGCCATTCGTTCTTCTATGCTTTCAACTGAATCCTTGCCCCGTTTGCATAATCTTGATAATAAATCATCAACTGTGGGTGGCGATATAAAAATAAAAACTCCCTCAGGCATCTTTTCCTTTACCTGCATGGCACCCTGAATATCAATCTCCAAAAGCACATCCCTACCTTTAAGCAGGTTCGACTCTACAAAATCGCGGGGGGTTCCATACATATTGGAATATACTGTTGCAGATTCCAGAAATTCTCCCCTTGATTGTTTGAGTAAGAAGGATGCTTTATCCATAAAAAAATAATCTACCCCATCCAGTTCATCAATACGTGGTGTCCTGGTGGTAGCCGATATTGAAACCTGTATATCATTTCGGTCAGCTAATAAATTTTCTCTAATAGTTCCTTTGCCCACACCTGAAGGTCCGGATAACACGAAAAGAATACCCCTTCTGGACATGATACTACTCCTTACCAGTGGTTTACGCTTCGTCTGTATCTTTTGAGGACAGGCGATTGGCAACTGTTTCCGGTTGTACTGCTGACAAAATTACATGAGCACTATCTGCTATAATTACAGCCCTGGTTCTTCTGCCATAAGTAGCGTCAATAAGAACTCCTTTCTCTCTGGCTTCCTGAATAATTCTTTTAATAGGGGCTGATTCAGGACTTACAATTGCTACAATTCGGTTGGCGGCCACAATATTCCCAAATCCAATGTTTACAAGTTTAATGTCCATAATTTACCGGTTTAAATCCGGTCCACCTCCTGTTTCTATTCAATATTTTGTAACTGTTCTCGTATTTTCTCCAATTCTGCTTTGGCATTAACCACAATTTTACTCATTTCAACGTCATTAGCCTTGGAAGCAATAGTATTAATTTCTCTAAACATTTCCTGGACAAGAAAATCACATTTACGGCCATTGGAATCGGGCTCGTCCATCAAAACTACCAAATGATTTACATGACTTTTTAATCTGATAATTTCCTCGGTTACACTGGCACGATCAGCAAATATAGCCGCTTCCTGTAAAATACGTTGTTCATCATTAAATTCCTGCGAAATAAGCTCTGAGATTCTATGGCGAATCTTTTCAGTATGCTCCTTAACTACTATGGGCGATCTTGCTTCCAGTTCTTCAACCATGTCAGCTATTAAATTATTACGCATCAGGATATCTTTAGCCAAATTTTGGCCTTCGCGTTCACGCATAATAATTAAATCCTGCATGGCAGCATCTATACAGAGGCTCAATACCGACCATAGCTTTTCAAGGTCTTCTTCCCGGTCTTCCAGATTAAATACTTCTGGCAATCTAAATAAGTCAATTACTTTTATTTGCTCGGGAATGTTAAGTATTTCTGCTATTTCCTTTAGATTACTATAATAAGTTAAGGCTAATTCTTTGTCAACCTTGATATTTCTGCTGGCAGTTTCGGTCTTTTCGATATTTATAGATATTTCAATTCGACCACGCGTCACATATTTTTTAACCAATTCAACAATCGGATCCTCGAGGCTGGCATAGCGTCTGGATAAGCGAATATTGGTATCCAAATACCGGTGGTTAACACTCCTTATTTCACATGATACTGTATAGCCATTGTCTGTTAATTGTTTTCTGCCAAAGCCAGTCATACTTTTCACCAAGATATATTCCCCCTGTAAAAGCTATCGCTGTTAATAGTTGTATAATTATACTATCTGGCACTAATTTTAACATAATGTAAGCCGGAAACAAAAATTCTTCTGCTTAAATATTTAATATAGGCAAATAATAATCTTGCTGATGATAGAGATATAATGATTGCCCATTGCCATGAGTTCAAAGCTACTGTATGGAATATTTGCTGGGCAAAAGGTGTATATAAAGCAATTAGCTGCATAATTAACGAACAAAATACTGCTGCCAGCAAATATTTATTGCCGGTAATTCCTAATTCAAATGGTGACTGGGTTTCTGAGCGACATTCAAAAACATAACATAACTGTGATAGTACCAGAGTAGTAAGGGCCATTGTACGTGGTAAACTCAAATCATTAATAGCATTCATTTTACAATAAAGCATACCTATGATAAAACTGGTGAGTGTTATTATGGCTATAAATATCCCCCGATTAAAAACTTTCCATCCCAATCCCCGGGCGAATATATTTTCATTTACTGGACGGGGAGGACGTTTCATAATATCTTTCTCTGGTGGTTCCATTCCCAGCGCCATGGCTGGTAAGCCGTCGGTAATCAGATTAACCCAGAGTATTTGTATCGGTAACAAGGGTAACGGCAGGCTTAAAAGCGATGCTAGAAACATTACTAATATTTCTCCAATATTACATCCTAATAAATATCTCAGGAATTTACGAATATTATCATAGATAGCTCTACCTTCATAAACTGCTGCAATAATAGTGGAAAAATTATCATCCGTTAAAACCATACATGAGGCTTCTCGGGTAACTTCGGTACCGGTTTTACCCATAGCAACTCCAATATCGGCAGCTTTAACTGCCGGAGCATCATTAACACCATCTCCAGTCATGGCTACTATTTGACGTCGCTTTTGTAATACAGTTACTATTCTAAACTTGTGTTGAGGAGTAACGCGGGCAAATACCCGATTTTTTATAGCCCGGTCATATAGGTCCCTATCGGACATTTTATCAATCTGGGTTCCATTTATAACCTCATTTTGGTTAGTAATACCCGTCATCTTCCCTATTGCCAGAGCAGTATCGGGGTGATCTCCAGTTATCATAATTGGTATTATTCCAGCTTGTTGACAAACAAGAACTGAATCTGCTACTCCAGGCCGCGGAGGGTCAATCATTCCTACTATCCCTAATAAAATTAAATTGTTTTCTAATTTTTCTTCAGTACTTTCTGTATTTCTTAATTCCCGGTAAGCGAAGCCTAATACTCTTAACGCTTCTCCAGCCCATTTACTTTGTAACTCCATAAACTGCTGTACATCACGATGGGTTAATTTTTGTATTTTTCCTTGTTTATTAATAGATGCACATAAAGGTATTAAGCTATCTAAAGCGCCTTTGCAATATAATAATATCTGGTTATTGTCTTCAACGATTACACTCATTCGTTTTCGTTCTGAATCAAAAGGTATTTCTAACAATCGATTAACGGAATTATTAATTCCTTGTATATCAACTAATTTTTTTAAAGCTATTTCAGTTGGGTCTCCGCTAAATTTTTCTTTCTGATGGGATTCATATACAGCGTTATTACAATGAAACGCCACTTGTAATAACGCATCTAGAACAGGTTTCTTTTTGTTTAACGATCCATTGGAGAGGTTAATAAATTTAGGAATATTATTATCAAATTGAATTTCATATATATCATCAATACTGGCTATTCTTGTTACCGTCATCTGGTTTTGGGTTAGAGTACCAGTTTTATCAGAACATATAACTGTTGTGCAACCAAGAGTTTCAACTGCTGGCAGTTTACGAATAATAGCATTCTGTTTAGCCATTCTTTGAACCCCTACGGCTAGAACTATAGTAACAATAGCCGGTAATCCTTCCGGAATAGCTGCAACCGCCAGACTTATACCGGTTAACAACATCGCCATTACAGGTTCTCCCCGTGAAATACCCAATATAGCAACGGTTGCACATACTATAATACAAATAGTTATCAAATTCTTGCCCAGTTGATCTAATTTTTTTTGCAAAGGAGTCATATTCTTAACAGTTTGCTGTATCATTCGGGCAATTTCACCTACTATGGTATTCATGCCGGTGGCAACTACGACTGCAGTCCCCCGTCCGCGAATAATTGATGTACCCATATAAACCATGTTGGTTCTTTCCGCCAGCGAAGTTGCCTCTGCCAGTATATTATCTGCATCTTTTTCAACTGCTATAGACTCTCCGGTTAAAGCAGACTCATCGGCTCCCATGCTATAGGCTGTTAACAAACGGGCATCTGCCGGTATTTTGTCTCCGGTTTCCAATATAACAATATCTCCTGGCACCAATGATGATGCTTCCACCTTACAGCGTTTATTGCCTCGCAATACAATTGCTGTAGGAGATGTTAATTGTTTAATTTCCTCCAAAGATCTTTCCGCCCGGTACTCCTGAATAAATCCTAAAATAGCATTTAGGATAATAATAGCCAAAATAGTAAGTGTATCGACCATCGCACCAATAGCACCAGAAATAACTGCTGCTCCCAATAAAACTAAAACCATAGTATCTGTAAATTGATTGGCAAGCATTTTTAAGGGACTTACTCCACTACTGCTATCCAGGTTATTGGAATAAATCTGCTGCCTTCTATTAACCTCATTTTCTGATAAACCTTCATGAGATGTTTTAAGAGATATCAAAACCTCTTCTTTATTCATCTGATGCCATATATTTGCTGACATTGCGGTTGTCCTCCCATATATCCTTATTGAGCAATTTTTATTCAAAATTGCTCACCAAAAGAACTGGATTGACCAACCATAAGCAGTTAAGTATTTCCATAAAAAAAGGGCTGTTTCATTCAGCGATAATCGCTTATAAAACAGCCCTGATATTAATTAGTTTTTATCAATAGATTAATCTTCGGATGGTATTCTCATACCAAAGAAGGAACGCCATACAAAGAATAAAGCAATTGCTAAGAAAACAATCCCTGCAATAGGGGCAACTTCTCTAAAGGTTTCCGAAATAGCTATTTCCATAGCCAGCAAACCAAATAAAGTAGTAAATTTAATAATTGGATTCAAAGCAACTGAAGAAGTATCTTTAAACGGGTCGCCTACAGTATCACCAACTACAGTAGCGTCATGCAACGGTGTACCTTTTTCCTGTAAATCAACTTCAACTACTTTTTTAGCATTATCCCATGCACCACCGGCATTGGCCATAAATACTGCCTGGAATAGACCAAATATAGCAATTGAAATCAGATAGCTTACAAACAAAGCTACAGAAGCTTCAGTAGATTTGGGAGAAGCCAGGAATGCAAATGCTAATGCAAAGGAGAATATAGCAATAAAGATATTGAACATACCGGCCTGTGCATACTGAGTACAAATTCTAACTACTTCAACTGAGTTCTCAGTATTGGCTTTCTGACTGGCATTAGGATCAAGATTGATATGCTTCTTGATATATTGAACTGCTCTATAGGCACCAGTGGTAACTGCCTGGGTAGAAGCTCCGGTAAACCAGTATATTACTGCTCCACCTGCCAGGAATCCTAAAATAGTATACGGATTGAGGATAGTTAGAATACTTGCAGGATCAACACCCAGTACCTGCTCAATTACGAGAATCAGCGAGAATATCATTGTGGTAGCGCCCACAACGGCAGTACCAATCAAAACCGGTTTGGCAGTAGCTTTAAATGTATTACCGGCACCATCATTAGCTTCCAGATAGTACTTGCCTTTTTCAAAATCAGGTTGGAAACCAAAATCCTTTTTAATATTTTTCTCAATATTAGGCAGGGTTTCAATTAAGGAAAGCTCATAGATGGATTGAGCATTATCAGTAACCGGACCATAACTATCAACTGCGATAGTAACCGGGCCCATGCCCAGCATACCAAAGGCAACCAGGCCAAAAGCAAATATGGACGGATACACCATAATCTCAACCAGGCCAAATCCACTAACGTAATAAGCACCAAACATCAGACCCATAAATACCATGCCAATCCAGAACGCACTGAAATTACCTGCTACCAAACCAGACAGAATGTTTAAGGAAGGTCCACCTTCTTTGGAAGCCTTTACAACTTCTGCAACATGACTGGAATTAGGACTGGTAAATATCTTGGTAAATTCCGGGATTAAAGCGGCACCAAGAGTACCTATGCTGATTATAGCTGCAAGTGGCAGCCAAATACTTTGCAATTCAGGACTTACAGTAGATGCAGGTCCAATAAGGTAGTAACTGGATATAAAGGTAACCACAATTGAAGTTATGGAAGTAATCCAAACCAGGCTGGTCAATGGTTTTTCAAAATCAAAGTCTTCACTGCTAGCAAATCTGGCTTGAGAAACGGCTTTGTTGATATAGAAAGAACCAATTGAGGTTATAACCATCATTACACGCATAACAAATATCCAGGTTAACAGTGCAGTTTGCAGGGCAGGAGCTACAGCCAGAATAATAAATGTTACTAAAGCAACCCCAGTAACACCGTAAGTTTCAAAACCATCGGCAGTAGGGCCTACACTATCACCAGCGTTATCACCCGTGCAGTCAGCAATAACACCAGGATTTCTCGGGTCATCTTCTTTAATTCCAAATTCAATTTTCATTAAATCAGAACCGATATCAGCAATCTTGGTAAATATTCCACCAGCAATACGCAGAGCACTGGCGCCCAATGATTCACCAATAGCAAAACCGATGAAACTTGCACCAGCCAATTCGCGGGGAACAAATAGTAAAATTATCAGCATCATTATCAATTCTACGCAAACCAGTAAAACACCTATACTCATACCGGCATCCAAAGCTATGTTCAAAACCTTTAAAGGCTTTCTTTCCAGTGAAGCAAATGCAGTACGACTATTTGCCAAAGTGTTCATACGAATTCCGTACCAGGCAACACTATAAGAACCCAGAATGCCTATTATGGTCCAGGCTAAAATTAGCAATACACTGCTAACCGGCATTTCCTGAAGAAATCCAAAATAAAAAGCAATACATATTGCTATAAAGGCAAATAATATTATTAATAATCTGCCTTGTTGTATCAGATAAGTTTTACAGGTTTCATAAATAGTTGCTGCAACTTCCAGCATTGATTTATGAGCCTGAAACTTTTCTACTCTCTTATATTGATATAAGCCAAAAAGCATACCCAATATACAAACTACAATACCAATTATTAAAAGATTACTTTGGCTTGAATCTAATACTGGCAGAACCAGGTTGGCTTCGCCAGCCAGTGCAACTGCAGGATATGCCAAAAGCATCATTAGGCTGGCAAACATGCCCATTAACGCTTTAGTTGCTTTGTTTGATAACATAAAATCCATTTGGCAGCAGTACCCCTTTCTTTACTAAAATCTACGATAATACATAACCATAGAATATCTCCTTGGTTAATTAATTATGCGTTACCCCCTTTCATTCACGACACACAGAAATAACTCATAAGCCCAATATGGACACCTTGGTGTCAACAAACATCCGGTGCTATAAAAATCCATACCATATGCGCTAGAGTCATATATTGATATTAACGTTTCTACAGGTACAAGGAAAGGTTGTTAATATCTCAAGTTTCCTAATCAGGAATATATGAAAGAAAAATATCTTCCTGACCTTCTCCATTCTTAAATATTTGCGTTTTTTCAACTTGAGTCTTGACTTGTTTGTTGATTAATGTAGAATTAAAGTCGACACGGAATCGAATTCTCACATCTTTACTAAAATTGCCAGTCCTGATATCTTCTTTATAACCGCTTAGCTACTACTCAATCTGGGTTAATTTATATTTATTTTCAATAACTGGCAATGATGGTCTGAAAATTTATTATGATCTGCGGTAACCAAAATCTTCATGTTCTCATATTCATAACAAGATTCTGTTATTCCATCATAATATCCTAATGATTTTAAAACAAACATACTTACACGCTCACCCATTAGCAGAACATATTTCGGATTTAAAATCTGAATTTCCTCAATCAGATAAGGCATACAGGCTATTATTTCATCATAATTGGCTGGTACTGGCAACCCCGAACAGGCCTGTCCAGTTAAAAGACAATTATCTTCATTATCAATTAGCTTAGGAAATGAATAATGGCTAACATTGTTACGACTTGTACATACTTTGGGTTGACATCTTACCAGATAGGTATGATAAATTTTATCAATATTTAAACCATCTCTTATTCTGTTCCTTATTGTTATTACTTCTTCTCTACCCAGACTCTCACTTTCAAACACTACTAATAATTCAGGTTCAAGCTCCCCTTTGCCTAATGACGGTTTTCTAACACAGGGAGTTGTATTTATACACCTGTTACAGCTGCCAATACGGTCTTCCAAATTTATAATCTTGCGAATATTATTCTCACGATTGCTTAGTGACATAATAAATTCCCCTTGTTTTATGAACTTATTTTATCATCATAATATTTAACCATATATATATTAAAGTTACATATGTAAAATACTAATCTTTTTAAATATGAACAATAAAAAAAAGCCACACGAACAGCAGCTTTGTAATAATCTTACAACTTATGCAAGTATTCCCGTGTTCGAGAATTTATACCCCAAGTAGCATCAGTTAGTTTTGAGGAAATATATAACCTCATATTTTCATCAATATCAGGGTCACTGTGATCCAACAGGAGAAAAAATACTCTTAGAACATCCAATATGTTTAAAAATAATCGTTCAATGGGGACTTTTTTTAATAAAGCATCTTTTCTGCCATAATAATATATCATTCTGCGAATAACCCATGCTATTTCAATGTTACTCCACAAACGTTTGTTAATAATCTCATCCAACAAGGCCTCTGGTCCTATCAGATTCTCTCTGTTCTCCAATTCCTTCCATTCAGTAGATCCCATTATAGTTAAGGGTATGCCAAAATATTGCTGAAACTGCTGCTCCAAATTTTGTTCTTCCATTAATGGCCTCCTACTTTAGCGTAATATTCTTTTGGCTCCAGCATAAGTGTTTAGATAATAACCTTCTGCAATAGACGAATATATCACTCCGCCGCTTCTAGGAGAACTGGAATGAATAAACTGATTATTACCGGTATAAATTCCTACATGATCAATGCCGCCACTGCCGCAACGGAAAAAGAGTAGATCCCCTAGTTGCAGATTATCCTTGCTTATTTCTGACCCGATTCCGTACTGGGCTGAAGCAGTTCTGGGTAAATCAATGCCAATTTGGCTAAATATATATCGTGCAAAACCTGAACAATCAAACCCACCCGGTGTTTGTCCTCCATATCGATAGGGCGTTCCTAAATGACGGGCAGCAATTTCCAATAAGCGGGCAGCCTGAATATTATCTCCTGATCGAGAAACTGTATTCCCGGTTGATGAAGAAATAATTAATACATAACCTGGATTTAGACATTCGCTGGTTAAATTATTAATATTCATTAAGGCTTCGACTGATATATTATATTTGGCTGCAATTGTCGATAAGGAGTCACCTTTGCAGACAGTATAAGTTACAACTACACTGTCCCTGGATGGCTCTAAGTTTGTATCAGCTTTAGATTCGGAGGTCATTTCTACTGGCAGAGCCAATACTTGGCCGGGAATGAGGCTGTCTGAAGTTAAATTATTGAGGTCTTTTATATGGTTAACAGTAGTTCCATTAGCGTTAGCTATTTCCCAAAGTGTATCCCCGGATTTCACTATATATTCATTTTGAATGGCAAATAGCGTTGTTGTACTGGTCAAAATAAATATCGCCATTATAAATGCTATTGGTATCAATTTTCTCATCATTTTCCTCACTTTCCCATGATTACACATACGAATAAGTGCTTTCTACACAGTGAGGAAAAAATCCTGCTAAACTGTCATATTTTCTCGTTAAATTTTAACTTCGAGTTAAATAATAATGTATTAGTTCATCCATAAGTGATTTTTTTATCCCCCTGCACCCAAGCTTTTTAATACTATCTTCGCTACCTGTTCCATGGAAATCGGAACCGCCCGTTATGAGTATATTATTTCTCTTGCTTATAGTAATATATTCATTTTCCTGGTAAATGTTGTGTTCGGGGTAATATACTTCCAAGCCATCTATGCCCATTTTTATTACTTCCAATATAAGACTTTGGTCTTTGATAAGCCCTGGGTGAGCCAGTGAAGATATTCCTCCCGCATTCTTTATTAGTTCAATAGCTTCTCCGGGTAAAAACTTATAACGAGGCACATAAGCTGGTTTGCCTTTGCCAATAAATTTTTCAAAAGCTTCTTTAATAGAGAATACATAACCCTTATCCTGTAAGGCCTGTGCTATATGAGGTCTGGCAATTAAATCTCCCTGGGCAATTTTTTGTACCTGCTCAAAGCTAATAATCATCCCCATAGTATGCAGACGATGAATCATTTTTAAGGCTCTTTCAGTTCTGGCTTGTTTTATTTCTTTCAATCGATTTAATAAATCTGAATCCTCTGTATTAAAATAATATCCGAGGATATGAATTTCATTTTCATAAAGTTCGGTATTCATTTCAATACCTGGTATTACTAGCAGATTTTTTTTATATTTATCAGCATAATCGTGGGCTTCCTTTAAACCGGATACAGTATCATGATCAGTTATAGCCAGTCCACTCAATCCAAGTTCTTCAGCCTGGTCTATAACCTCCGAAGGAGAATATATCCCATCTGATGCTGTAGTATGAACATGTAAATCATACAACATTAAGACTACCGTCCCTTTTTTAAGTTAAAATTTGATTAATAACGCGTAAAGCATTTTGACCTAAAATCATATCAATTTCATTTGATGTAAAGTTCCGTGCAAGTAAAGCATTTTCCCATTGATCATAAGTTTCTATGCCTGGTAATACTAAATTATCCGCGCCATCAAAGTCTGATCCCAGAGCAACATACTCCAAGCCAATCTTTTCTGCAATATATACTATATGATTTAATACATCATCAAATGTAGGCTGTCCATTTGCTTTAACAAAATCAGCTACCTGGTTGATTCCTATTACACCGGAACAATCCCTAATCATCTTTAATTGGCTATCATTTAAATTTCGAGGATGATTACACAGTGCTCTGGCATTAGCATGAGTTACCAATACCGGACCTTGATAATATTCAATCGCTTCCTGGAATCCTGGCTCTGCCAAATGAGAAAGATCCAATAATATACCTAACTCTGCCATCCTTATTACTACTTCTTTACCAACCCGGCTTAAACCCGCAGCATGTTTGCCTTCCCCAACACCGTCTGCTAATAAATTTCGATGATTCCACGTAAGTCCTATGCTACGGATGCCTAATTGATATAAACAATCCAATATAGCCATATCAGTGCCTATACAGTCAGCACCTTCCAAATGCAAAATTGAAGCCAGCTGAATTCGGGCACCAATATTTTGACAATCTTGCTTCTTCAATATTGGAAAGATCAAATCAGGCCATAACGATATTTGCGTATTATAATAATAAATTTGTTTTAAAATCTCTCTTAAAGAACTATTATAATCTGACGGATAACTGAATAAAGCAAAAAACTGTAGACGTAGACCTGCATTTATTGCACGACTAATATCAAAATGAGTATTATTGCTTATTAATTCCCCACCTTGCTGGGTTAGTTTTGAAATTGTATCACAATGTAAATCACAAATAATCATAATTATTCCTTAACCAAGAAGCCTGCTTTGTAATACAAAACAGGCTCTCTATACAAATCATAATTACATATATACTAATAACTATACTAATAAAAAGATCTTACCTGGGTTCAATTATAAGTTTAATTGCCGTTCTTTCTTCACCATCAATAATAATATCAGTAAAGGCAGGAATACAAATTAAATCCATGCCACTTGGAGCAACAAATCCCCTGGCAATTGCAATTGCTTTAATGGCTTGATTGATGGCACCGGCACCGATAGCTTGAATTTCTGCTGCACCTTTTTCTCTTAAAACTCCGGCTAATGCCCCGGCTACAGAATTCGGGCTGGATTTTGCTGAAACCTTTAAAACCTCCATTAATGAAACCCCCTTCAAAAAAGTGTTTTATGTATGTTGATTTAGTTGCTCTTTCACATGTATATTCTGAATCAACAAAGTAATTCCTTCTTTTTCTATAGGGATTTGGATATTTTTTCATATTAATCCGCTAAATGATAAGATATTCGCTTAATTCCAGTTGCTTTTTTGGTATTTTCATCCAGAGAAAGGATTATTCCCTGCAACTGAATTGGTCCCTTTGCCACTTCCAAACGAACTGGAAGCTGGGTAGTTAATTTTTTTATTACTAAATCGCGATCCATTCCCAATACAGACTCACTGGGAGCAGTCATACCCAAATCAGTTATATAAGCAGTACCTCCTGGTAATATTTTTTCATCAGCGGTTTGAATATGAGTATGTGTACCTACTACCGCGGTAACGCGACCATCAAAATAGTAAGCTAACGCTTGTTTTTCCGAAGTAGCTTCCGCGTGAAAATCTATAATTATGTAGTCTGCATCATTAATAAGTGGTAGTATATCTTCTACTGATCTAAAAGGGCAATCAAGCGGGGTCATAAATACACGTCCAGAGATGTTAATTACTGCAATTCGCTGATTAAATCCACCTTGATATAAATGCCAACCTTGTCCAGGAGTTCCCGGAGGATAATTAGCAGGTCTGACTATACGTGGCTCATTATCAATAAAGGTTAGAATCTCCTTATTATCCCATACATGATTGCCCATGGTCAGTACATCAATACCTAAACCTAATAATTCTTGCGTGACTTCCCGGTTTAGTCCCCTTCCGCCTGCAGCATTCTCAGCATTGGCAATAATGAATTCTATCTGATGTTCGTGAACAATTTGGGATAAATAGTGTTTAACAATTTTGCGACCCGGTCTCCCCACAATATCTCCAATCATAAGGATGTTCAATCCGTTACCTCCTAATTTACTGATGAAATACCACTACTCTGCCTTGTTGACGGTAGGCTACAAAACTAAGCGGTCGTGATTCCTGGGATACTTTTTTTAATAAATTATTTTTCACCTGTCGTGTAAAATCAGATTCTACATCCAACTTCTCGTTATCCAACATCATTTTATCGTTAAAATACTCCTGTGTTAATTGTATTATTAGATCAATTTCCTGTGCTGAAGTCAAGTGCAGGTCCATCATAATTCGTATAAGAGTAATATCTTGAACTTCCCTGAATACAAATTTATGATTATCTGATTTAATATTACCAAGTTTGTGAAATAAATAAAGCGAGCCTTCTATATACTCAATAAACTGGTTTTGATCATCAAGAGATAGGCTTCCATTGCAGGCAAATTCCAGCATAAGACTGTCCTCTTCCATTTCATAACGCACTGCATTTAAATTAACATATTTTAAACAAACAGAAATAAAAATATCAAGTCCGGTATTATTCAGCATTATTATCTTCTCCTTCAGAATTATAATATAAACCTTTTCTTCAATGCTGAATAAAGTCCTTTAGTCTTTTAACGGTATTATTTGGCATTGTAACATAAAACAGGGCAATTCTGCCCTGTTTAGCTACAATAATGTACAATATAATTCTAACTCTATTTTGCGTATTCTACTGATCGAGTTTCTCGAATTACAACTACTTTAATCTGTCCGGGATAATCCAGTTCCTGCTCAATTTTATCCGCAATTTGCCTTGACATTGTAATGGCATGCAAATCATCAATGTCATCAGGTTTAACAATAATTCTAATCTCACGCCCCGCCTGAATAGCAAAAGAACGTTCAACACCTTCAAATGTATCCGCCAGGTTTTCTAACTTCTCCAGACGCTTAATATAAGTCTCCAAAGTTTCTCTTCTGGCACCAGGACGAGAAGCTGAAACTGCATCAGCAGCTTGAACTAATACTGCTTCAATATAATCGGGATCAACATCGCCGTGATGAGCAGCAATACAATTAATGACTTCTTTGCTTTCACGATATTTTCTGGCTAAATCCACACCAATTTCTATATGTGGACCACTAATCTCATGGTCAACTGCTTTACCAATATCATGTAATAATCCGCCACGTTTAGCCAGCATGATATCAACATCAAGCTCAGCTGCCATTACTCCAGCAAGGTGTGAAACTTCTACGGAATGTTTTAAGACATTTTGCCCATAACTGGTACGATATTTTAATCTTCCCAGCAACTTAAGCAGTTCTGGATGCAATCCATGAACACCTGCTTCAAAAGCAGCCTGTTCCCCAACTTCACGAATTTCCTGCTCAATTTCCTTTTGTGCTTTATCTACCATTTCTTCAATCCGGGCCGGATGAATACGACCATCTGAAATCAGATTTTGTAAAGCTACCCGGGCTATTTCTCTGCGAATGGGGTCAAATGATGACAGTATTACTGCCTCAGGGGTATCATCGATTATCAAATCAACACCAGTCAGGGTTTCAAAGGTTCTTATGTTACGGCCTTCCCTGCCTATTATTCGACCCTTCATCTCATCATTAGGCAAAGAGACAACTGATACAGTAGTTTCCGAAACTACATCAGCAGCACATTTTTGAATGGCTAATGAAATAATATTTTTGGCCTTTTTATCCGCATCTTCTTTGGCTTCTGCTTCAATCGATTTAATTAAGACAGCAGTTTCCTGTCTAATTTGTTGCTCTACATTATTTAATAATAATTCTTTGGCTTCAGCTGAACTAAGGCCGGATAATCTCTCCAGTTCCTTTAATTGTTGAGTAAGAATAATCTGTAAATCCTGTTGAGATTTATCAATTTCCTTTTCCCTTTCCTGAATGGCCTGTTCTTTTCTCTCCATGACATCTGCCTTTTTATCCAGGGATTCTTCCTTTTGCAAAATACGACGCTCTACCCGATCCAATTCCCGTCGTCTTTCACGAATATCTTTTTCTGCTTCCTGTCGATTACGATGAATTTCCTCTTTACCTTCCAAAAGGATTTCTTTCTTTTTACTTTCAGCCTCCTTGGCGGCTTCTTCAATTATGCGTGAAGCTTCCTCTTCAGCTCCCCTGATTCTACTTTCAGCTACTAATTTACGTCCATAATATCCAGCTGTGATTCCTACTGCTAATGAAAGAATAATTACAATAAATGTTGTAAGTGTATTTATTATGTTCACCTCCTGTAATTTTAGTTAATTAAATAACTCTATTTATTTGGTTCGGTTTTTCCATAAAAAAACCGAGCTTTTCGCCCGGTATAATTGAAATCTCATTTATAAGCACATAGTCTGAAGTATGCAGCCATACTTCAATTATTTATTAGCTTTAATCACTAACAACTATATTATTCTTGAATTTATAATGAATCCGGTTTCAACGAACAACCGGCGGTATTTTAGTTCAACTCCACCTGTATACCGTTACTAAAACTACGATTCTATATATTCAAGCCTTATGAGACTTCAAATCTTAACTGAGCTTATCTAAATTTTAGTAACTTTGAGGTATAGTGTCAAGCAAACTCCTTAGCTATAAATTATTCATCATATCTTCATCATTCCTGTTTATCATTACTCTTTCTCTGATTGTTCTATCCAGCAAAGCAAAAAACTCAGGGTTGTTGCGAATGTATTCTTTGGCATTTTCACGTCCCTGTCCCAAGCGTTCACCTTCATATGAAAACCAGGAACCACTTTTTTGAATTATGTCCAAATCAGAAGCTATATCGAGTAAATCACCCTCGCGGGAAATGCCTGTACCAAACATAATATCAAATTCAGCAGTTTTAAATGGTGGGGCCACTTTGTTCTTTACAATTTTTGCTTTGGTACGACTGCCAATTATGTCTGTTCCTTGCTTGATAGACTCACCTTTACGTACTTCTATGCGTACGGAAGAGTAGAATTTTAAAGCTCTACCACCGGAAGTAGTTTCATTACTGCCGTAAATAACTCCAACTTTTTCACGAATCTGGTTAATAAATATAGCGCAGCACCTGGATTTACTAATGTGAGCTGTAAGTTTGCGTAATGCCTGAGACATAAGACGAGCTTGAAGTCCTACATGAGCATCACCCATTTCTCCTTCCAATTCCGCCTTGGGAACCAGAGCAGCAACTGAGTCAATTACTACCACATCAATTGCACCACTTCGTACCAGGGCTTCAGCAATTTCCAGGGCCTGTTCACCCGAATCAGGCTGTGAAACCAGAAGATTATTGATATCTACTCCCAGTCTTTTAGCATAAAGCGGATCCAGTGCGTGTTCCGCATCAATAAACGCTGCCATGCCTCCTTCTTTTTGAGCCTGGGCGATAGAATGCAGTGCTACGGTAGTTTTTCCTGAAGACTCCGGGCCAAATATTTCAATAACTCTGCCCCGGGGCAAGCCTCCCACTCCCAATGCCAAATCCAAGGAAATGCAACCCGAGGATATTACTTCCACATTCATGGTAGCATTCTCGCCTAATTTCATAATTGAACCTTTACCAAACTGTTTCTCAATATTTTTTATAGTGTTGATTAAAGCTTCAGCTTTACCCGCATTTATCTCCCCAAATTCCATCCGTCATCCCCCTCAAACATATGTTCGTTTGTCCTGATTATAGTAAGAATAGATTATCCTGTCAACAATGAAAACCAAATTAATAATATTAAACTTCATTTTTTAACAGTAATCTTCGTAACCAATCCAATGCAGATTTTGTCGATAGGGTTCGTATCGCCTCCCGGTTACCTACAAAATGCAATTGTTTAACCTGAGTGCCCCGCTGACTGTCAATTCCAATATAAACAGTACCGACTGGTTTTGTTTTACTTCCTCCTTCCGGACCGGCAATTCCGGTTATAGAAACTCCAATTGCAGAGCTTGCTATTTTTCTTATTTGAACCGCCATGTCCCGAGCAACTGGTTCACTTACTGCTCCATACTGGAATATATTCTTATCATTAATTCCCAAAATTTTAGTTTTGGCTTCATTGCTGTAGGATACTACTCCCCCCCAAAAATATTTGGAGCTACCAGGCATATCTGTAAGCATTTTGGCCAATAATCCTCCAGTACAAGACTCAGCTGCAGCCAGGGTAAGTTTTTGTTGTAATAATAAATTAGCTACTACTACAGGCAAAGTATCTTCATTATAGCCATAAATTTTATCACCCAATACAGATTTAATCCGATCTACAAGTTCATTAAGAATGGACTGGCTATGCGCAGTGCTTTCTCCTTCTGCAGTAAGTCGTAATTGAATTTCTCCTTCTTTTGCAATTAAAGCCAGGCTGCAACCCCGCGGGTCTTCAACTATATCAGCCAGCATCTCTTCCACCTGTGACTCTCCCAGACCAAATATATTTATAGTGATAACTGCAGATTGTCGATGATTCTGACCATAATCCTTCTGTAGTAATGGTTCTACTTCCTGAATATACATTGGCATAATTTCATGGGGCGGACCAGGTAAACAAATCAGGGTTTTACCAAATTTATTCAGATACATACCCGGGGCAGTACCATTATTATTGGTAATTATTTTAGCATCAACCGGGAACATGGCCTGTTTTAAGTTTATTTCGGGCATATTACGATTTCGCTTATGAAAATATTCTCTTAGCTTATTAACTTCAGCTTCAAATTCAACCATCGGACAATCTAATACTTCACAGGCAACTTCTTTGGTTAAATCATCGCGGGTTGGTCCTAATCCACCGGTGGTAATTATAATATCTGCTGAATTAATTCCCAAAGAAATAGCATTATGAATATGTTCGTGATTGTCCCCCACAATGCTTTTGCCTACTACCTTTATGCCCATATTACTTAGTCTTTCAGCTAAAAACACCGAATTGGTATCAATGGTTTTACCTAACAGTAATTCAGTTCCCGTGGATACCAGATAAGCTTTATACAATCAAAGTCATCCCCTCTGGATAGTTTATAAATTTATTATATCTATTATTTGCTTCTTTCTTACCTGTATATTAAAAAAAGAGGTTTTCCTTTAAGGCAAACCCCTTCTTCGAAGCAAATAGAATCCAAGCAAATATTATTCGATTTTTGTCAACCGGCCAACAACTGTTGGAAACGTTGTTGATCGATAGTTTCCTCTTCAAAAATGGTATCAGCTATTCTTTCTAAAAGAATATAATTATATTTAAGTAATTGCATGGTTTGTTCTTCTAATCGCTTAATAATATTTTTACATTCATCATATAAGACTTGGGTCGGTATATCATCAATAAAGACTATACCTAAACTTGACAGGCCGGACTCAATTATTTCCCGAGCAATTCTCCAGGCTTGCATAAAATCATTGCTAGCACCTGTGCTACGGTTACTAAATTTTATTTGTTCGGCTATAGCACCTCCCAAAGTGACCTTAATCTGATTTTCCAATTCAGGTAGTGTAAATAAATACTGATCATCACGAGCAGATTTTCTCATAAATCCTAAGGCACCACCACGTGGTATTATCGTAAAAGAAGAAACTGAACCTGGCTCCAGCAACTCACTTACCAGAGCATGACCAGCTTCATGAATACAAACTCTGGCGGTTTCTATTGCAGAAGGTTTACGCTCATTTTTCTCTCCCAACAACACTTTATCTATCGCTTCCGTAAAATGACGGGTTTCAATAATATCACAACTTTCACGCATGGCCAGAATAGCTGCTTCATTAGCCAGGCTTTCCAGATGAGCACCTGATAAACCAAAAGTAGCCCGCGCCACCTCATCTAAAACTGCATTATCTTTTAAAGGCTTATTTTCAGTATGAATAGCCAGTATTCTGCGTCGGCCTGCTCTATCCGGTAAACTAACCTGTACCATACGGTCAAAACGTCCCGGACGTACAAGAGCAGAATCCAAAATATCAGCACGATTAGTAGCTCCAATTATTAGTATTTGAGTATCATCATCCATCATTATTCCATCCATTTCTACCAATAGCTGGTTTAAGGTCTGGTCATACTCCATGTGTCCGCTGTTATTCCCTCTTTTAGCACCCAATATTTCTAATTCATCAATAAATATAATGGCACTTTTACCAGGTAAAGCAGACGCCTTTTTCCTGGCATCATTAAATAGTCTTCGAATTCTTTTAGCACCTACTCCAGCATACATCTCAATAAACTCGCTACCTGAGGCACTTAGAAAAGCAGCATTAGTATAACCAGCTGCAGCTCTTGCCATAAGAGTTTTCCCGGTTCCGGGAGGTCCTACCAGTAAAACGCCCTTTAAAGGTCTGATACCCAGACTATCCATTTTATCTGGTTTGATAAGGAATTGCAGTGCTTCTTTTAATTCATTTATAGCCGAGTCCTGACCCCCTATATCTTCAAACTTTAATCTTTCACCGGCTTTATTACGATTACCAAAACTACTGTAACTTAACTTGCCCTGAGTTAATAAAAAGTAATAACCTCCACCTAAAAATAGAGTCAGTAAAATAAAGGGGGTTACATTGACTCCTAATATGGCCATAAATATACATATTCCCAAGGCTAAACCTATTAATATCTCTTTATGCATTTTCTCCCCTCCGGTCTTGCATTTTTCCAATTCCCTGTCAGCATGAAGTAAGGCATAATGTGCTTTATTAATAAATCATTTATCAGAGCTTGTTAATTACTTTTGGTTAAAAGAATAAACCTGCTTATCCTGCTGATTCTGTCGTTGGATAATTTCATACAGATAATAATCTCCATCTCGAATGGAAATATATATATTGTTTTGATCAACTTGAATAAAATAATCCATCTGCATTTTTTTAACCTGTTTTCCTACTTCATTATTCATGCGGACAAACTCATCTTTGGCTAAAGTCTCATAAATAAGTGGTTGTAAATCAATAAATATATTATTCAGTCGTTGATTACGTTTATCTATAACCTGAATACTATAATTCGTATTTTTAAAATACTGCTTTCCAATCTGATCGATTTCATGGTAAATCCCTTGAAGATGTTGGTTCCAGTTCAATTTAATTTGAACTGTATATTGCCCGTTTATTTTGGTTACATTAGCTTCAGTTATCGGTTCAATTTGAGTAATTGATTTCTGTACAGCCATCTCAATATTATAGTAATTATATAATCGTAATCCCCCTAGTAATAATCCTACTGTTATTAATAGGGCAATGATTATTATTGGAAAGCGTATTTCGCGAAAATTAGGCATATAGAGCCCCCCTTTGCTCCCAATTATATCATGGGCCCGGCCTGCAACCCCGAAGTAATATATGGTAATTACGCCGGGACGTTCTTTCTGTAACACCGGTGGTGGAATAGTTTGTGTGGTTAGATAGGCGCGCAATGGCGTGAGAATGGCTTTTTAATGTAGTTTTTCGAATGTCAAGAACGTGTCCCCGAATTAACAGACGGAGTAACAGATTAATCAACCATTCTGAAGCGATAAAAATATTCTATACCCGATACCACAGTTATAATAACTGCTATATACATTGCCCATTCACCAAGGGGTAGAGAGATAATATGTTGATAACTGCTTTGCAAAATCAACAATAATACTGCTATAACCTGCACTACCGTTTTTGTTTTACCCATTTTACTGGCAGGTATAATTATACCCTCTTCAGCTTTTACTGCTCTTAAACCTGATACTGCAAATTCTCTGCCCAAAATCACAATTGCAATCCAACCAGGCATGGCCCCTAATTCAACCAGACTTATTAAAGCTGCTGTAATAAGTAATTTATCAGCTAAAGGATCCAATATTATGCCTAGCTTGGTTACCTGGTGCAACTTTCTGGCCAGATATCCATCCAGACTATCTGTAAGCGCTGCCGCTATAAATACTAAAGCCGCTAGATAGTCACCATAAGGAATCCTGATTAATAAAACAAAAACAAATAAAGGTATTAAAAATATTCTTAATATAGTAAGACTATTGGCAATGTTCATCAGTAAATTCTCCAATCATATCGCAGCGTCTGATGGCACTGAGCCTGACCTGGCAAAACTCCCCTGGTTTCAAAGTTTGGTCAGACTTTATTAGAGTTACCCCATCCACTTCCGGCGCTTGAAAATATCCACGTCCCAGATAAAGGTTCTTTCCTGCCCTCGATGATATGAGTATGTTTTGCTCAGTACCAATCCGGGCAATATTCTTCTTTCTGGTAATGGCGGCCTGCACTTTAAGCAAATGCTGATATCTGGCCGTTGCTATTGATTCACTTATTTGATTTTCAAGCCTGGCTGCTGCAGTTCCTTCCTCAGCTATATATTTAAAAGTCCCTAACCAGTCAAATTGGGCTTGTTGAACAAAGTTGACTAATTCCGCAAACTCCTCGTCGGTTTCTCCGGGATACCCCACCATAATAGTGGTTCTTAATACCAGGTCCTTTATGTTTTGGCGTAGCTTTTCTAACACTGACCACAAATATTCTTTATCATGTTTACGATTCATGCTTTTTAAAATCCTTGAATTAGCATGTTGTATGGGTAAATCTATATAGGGAACTACTTTATCATTATTATTAATTGCTTGTATTATTCGATCGTCTATTCGGATTGGGTGGACATACATAAGTCTAATCCAGAAGTCCCCTTCGATGCGATTTATTTGGTTGATTAATTCCGGCAAATTATCTCCCGTAGATAAGTCGCTTCCATAATTACCCAAATCCTGAGCTATGATTACTAATTCCTTAATACCTGATTTAATCAGGAATCTGGCCTCTTTTTCAATATCAATTAATGTACGGGAACGAAGAGCGCCACGGATATTAGGTATGGCACAGTAGCTGCAACGGTTATTGCACCCTTCAGCAATCTTTAGATAGGCCAGTCCGGGAGGAGTAGTTAATACCCTTGGTCCCTGCTCAAAAAATATTTCTGCAGGTGGCGAAACCATGCAGACTCTTTCTCCTGATACTACTTTATCCAATGCTAAATTAATATCTGTAAATGATGAGATTCCTACAATTCCATCTAATTCAGGCATCTCATCTAATAATTCCTGACCATATCTTTGGGCTAAACAGCCGGTAGCAATTAGATAATGCAACTGTTCTGATTTCTTAAGTCTACCCATATCAATAATGCTGTTAATAGCTTCTTCTTTAGCCTCCCGAATAAAACCACAGGTATTAATGATTACTAAATCAGCTTTACCAGGTTCAGCAACTATTTTATGTCCACCCTTTTTCAGGATTCCCATCATTATTTCAGTATCAACCCGATTTTTAGCACATCCTAAACTAATAAAACCAATATTCAAACTAATTTTCCCCAATTCTGATACTATCTTATAATCATTTTGCAATAAATTCTTTTTCCTTAACTTCACCAATTTGACCAAAAACCCCTAAGTCTTCACCATTATAAATAATGTTAATTCCACCTGAGTTGCCGGCTTTTATAAATACTTTTTCTTTACCGGTAAATGTTTTTTCTTCTCCAGGACTTAGTATCCCGGTAAAAGCAGGTTCTTCGTCAATAATTATATTTAGCCAGCAATTTTGATTTGCTTTTATAACTAACTCGGCTGTCGGTTCTGCCTGTGGTTCTTCTGCCGGTGGGGTAATATCAGTTACAGTTGGCGGTGGTTGTATTGGTTTTGACCTGGTGGAATAATCGCTAATATAATCAACCACGAAACCTCCCAACCAGATTACCGCTATCAGAAACAAAATCCCTGCAACAATATTTTTCCATGGCAGATTTATCTTATTTTCAGGTTTTGGAGGCTCATTAAATATAACCTCATCTTCTTTTACAACCGAGTATGCCTCCTGTTTAAACTCCTCAACCATCTCCCGTTCATTCAACCCCAAAAATTTTGCGTATCTTTTCATAAATCCAACCGCATAAACTTCCGGGGGAAGCGCTTCATATCTGCCTTTTTCCAACGACTCTAAATAAAACTTACGTATCTTGGTCTCATCTTCGACCATTTCCAGAGTAATACCTTGTTTTAAACGAGCTTCTTTCAGCTTTTCGCCTACAGACATCTTAATATCACTCCTTGCTTATACTAAAAGAATATATATATATAAACCAATGTTACATTCTTTCATTATTAAACTGCACCGATACCTATACGAATTGCCTGCCGTATTGGATAATTACATGATAATCCATAAACTATCCCCGCTGATAATCTTGACAGCCCTTTAACACCACCAAGAGATTGCCCCATCAATAACGGGAAATCATCACTGCCTTCATTACTAATATAAACAAGACGATCTCTGCCATCGGTTATAACATAAAGCTGTTCCCCGTTTAGCATCTCCTGACTTTGTTTAATATAATAATCCAAGCCCTCGGTGTTACCATCTACTCCTATAACTATAACTGAAAATCGCTGCAAATAGTCCGGTATTGGTTCAGGATAAGCAGGATAATAATATGTACAAAAGTTTGGTAGTTTATCATCAGATTTATTTATTGACTTTTGATGAATTAATTCCTGAAGCTCAGGTTCAACTACCAACCATTCACAATTAAAAACTACCCCTTCCTTCAATTCAATCGCTTTGCGATATTCATTAAATGGTAATTCCTCACCATACATAACCTGATTGTTAACTAAAACCCTTCGACAAGTTCTGTAGTTTGATAATCTGATTATATTTGCAGTATCAACTTCAGCTTCCTGAAGTTCATTAAATACCATATCAGCTAAATCATCATTACCCACAATACTGACAGTCTTAATGTTCATACCGTATCGGGCAAACAATTTACTCATTTCATACCCGCTTCCACTTAACATAACATCTATAATATTGGAATGAGTCTCAGACTCAATTTTAATCTTTTGATAAATTTCACCCAGTACTACAATGGTCACCTGTTCATTAAATACATACCCTTTGCCAAGTATAACACCCTTTTTCATAAGATTGGAAATATGAACAGCAACAGACGATCTGGTTATAGAAAATCTCTCAGCCAGTTCCTCCTGAGAAGCCATTGGATCCTTTTTCAAGGCTTCCATTATCTCTTTTTCTCTGCTGGTTAATCGCATTTATATCCTCCGCATTTTTTAAATATTATAGGGTTGATTGATTGGCGAATAACTTTTCCAGCTGTTCATTATCAATCAGAATTTCCCTTTTTTTATTAGAATCGATTGCCGAAACAATCCCACGTTCTTCCATAATATCAACCAGGCGAGCTGCCCGGGCATATCCGATTCTAAGCCTTCTCTGCAATAATGAAACAGATGCTTTCTGACTATCTACAAATACAGATACTGCCTCCCAGAATAACTCATCTCCCATTTCCAAATCAGTATTTTGCAGGGTTAGTTCTACACTCTGCAAGTAATTAGCAGTTTCATCAGAATCAACTTGTTTCTTAATATATTCCACAGTATTTTCGATATCCTGGTCAGAAACATAAGCTCCCTGTACCCGAAACGGCTTTACTGCTCCAACCGGGAAAAAGAGCATATCACCTTTCCCCAACAGTTTTTCCGCACCGCCAATATCCAAAATAGTACGGGAATCAGCCTGCGATGATACCGCAAATGCAATTCTGGAGGGAATGTTAGCCTTAATTACTCCAGTAACTACATCTACTGAAGGTCTTTGGGTTGCAACAATTAGATGCATTCCGGCTGCTCGTGCCATTTGAGCCAAACGGCAAATAGAGTCTTCTACTTCAACTGGTGCCACCATCATTAAATCAGCCAGTTCATCAATAACGATAACTATGTATGGAATTTTTTCTTTACTGGATTGATTGTATCTAACTATATCGCGAACTCCAATCTCCGCAAACAGCTTATAGCGCTTCTCCATTTCAGTAACCATCCAGCGCAGAACTACCGATGCTTTTTTGGGATCCGTAACAACTGGAGCCAACAAATGAGGAATGCCATTATATACAGTTAATTCCACCATTTTAGGATCAATAAACACAAGTTTTAATTCCTCAGGATCAGCATTATATAGAAAACTGGTAATAATACAATTCAAGCATACACTTTTACCCGATCCGGTTGATCCGGCAATTAATAAATGCGGCATATCACTTAACTTGCCAAATACCGGCATACCTGATATATCCTCTCCCAGAGCAAAAGCCAGGGGACTATTTATGGTTTTAAAACTACTGGAAGAAATTAAATTGCGAAGCCCGACACTAAGTATTTTACTATTAGGTACTTCAATGCCTACGGCTGATTTTCCCGGAATAGGAGCCTCTATTCTTATACCTGGTGCAGCTAAATTTAATTGTAAATCATCTGTCAGACTTATTATTTTACTGACTTTAACGCCTGGTGCCGGTGTAAGCTCATAGCGGGTGACCGCTGGGCCACAACTTACCTGGTTAACCTTTACCCCCACCCCGAAATTGGCAAATGTATCCTCTAATATGGAAATACTCTCTTTTATATTTTTTTTATCAACAGTTCGCTCAGAATTGACTTCACTTAATAATTCCAGGGGAGGTTTACTGTAATTTTTAGATTTATTTCTGGAATTATCCTTAACCAAAGCAAGTCTGTTTTTTTCATCATTATAATTAACCTGATTTTCCGTCTGATTTTCTTCAATTACTTTAAATAGGTTTATTTCAGGTTGCTTTTGAATGATTTCTGGATTCTGAACCGGTTCAATTATTATTGGCTCCGCAATTTTTACCGATTCCTCTGCCTTTTCATTTATGGATGGAGGATAAAAGAGGATATTATCTGCTTTTTTAATAAGTTTAATAATAATCGTACGAATGATTTGAAAAACTTCAGTCATAGAGCGGTTTAGAATTAACAAGAAAGAAACACACACTAACAACAATATGAAAATAATTGCTCCAACTTGTCCGATAATGCTTATCAAACCATGGGCCAATGCCCCTCCAATTACTCCTCCACCTAACCCCTTTAATCCTGCTGATAATACGGTAATACCCCCGGGAATATCATATATACTGAACCAGATTAACATATCGATATATATCAGGCATAACCCCAGCATGCAATTTGACCAGACCTTTTTTAAAATACCGGTATGAATGGACCAGGCCAGGATTAGCAAAGAAAAATATACGGCCCCTTTACCCAGCAATAATCCTAATGCTTGAGCAACCTTGGTTCCTGCTAACCCAATAAACTCAACATCTCCAGGATTACCCTGAAATTTGGTGACACTAATAAACAAAAATAAGGCGGTCATAAAACTAATCAAAGTAATAATTTCAATTTTAAGCGGATTTTCCGGTTTGACTTTGGTGGATACAGATTTTACAACCTTTTGCTTAGATTTACTTGCTGGCTTTTTTTTATGGGGCATCATATCTTCTCCCTATATAAAACACTGTAGAATGGCATTGATTCATATATGTTCTTAACATTTGTTTATATCTTCGCTGATTGCGCTGGGAATCCTTCTTTTGGTTATTATCATAATTAAATGTTGGTTCCATCTGAAAAGTATTAAACATTACTGCTTTAAAATTAATATACTGCTGACAATTAGTTTTAGATGAAATAATTCCAAACCAAAACTACTGCTCCTAAAGCCCAACAGTAATAAGAAAATATTGACAGTTTCCCTTTTCTGACCAGATTCAAAACCAAAGTAATAGCCAAATAACCAAATATTGCAGCTGCAATAGGACCCAGCAAGTATGGAATTATTAATTGCTGCGGTATTCCGGAACTGAAGGCATCTTTTAATTGAAAAACTGCTGCTCCTATGATTACTGGAATAGATAATACAAAGGAAAAATGGGCGGCAAAATTACGATCCAAACCGGCAATCAGCCCGGCCGCTATTGTAGAACCTGAGCGTGAAACTCCGGGAAATATTGCAAATGCCTGTAATATACCTATAAAGATAGCATCACGATATCGGGTTTCCTCAACTTCTTTAGCAAAAATATTTCGATTAGCCAGATTTTCAGAAATTTTAAGAAGTATACCGGTAATTAATAAACCAACTCCTACTACCAGCAAAGAGCTAAATGAGGCTTCAAAAATTGGTGCCAGTAAATATCCTGCCAGTGCAGCAGGAATACAAGCTACAATTAAGAGATAAGTAAAGCGGGAAAATGGTTTGCGCAGAATGGTAATAATATCATCACGAAAAGCGATAAATACCGCAACTAACGTACCTATATGCACAAGCACGTCAAAAGTTAATGGAGGCTCTGATATGCCTAACAAATGTTGAAATATAACCAGATGACCGGAGCTGCTTACCGGCAAAAATTCAGTTAATCCCTGAACAGCCCCTAATAATAATGCTTGCAATAGTGTCAATTTTAAAATCCTCCCTTAGCAAAACTCTTTAAAATTATAGCATAGCTATAGCTTCAATATGTCTCGCTAATGAAAGATACCCAATTTTATTTAAATTAATCAAAGAGCAGTTCACGTTTGATAATACTGCCCGGTTGATAACGATGGTTAATAAAATCTATAGGATCAGTACTAATAATATTAATTACTTTTATGGCATCTTCTCCCCATGGCTGTGCTTGAAGATATCCACCTGAAGGCAGTTTAATATTAATATTTTGAATTTCATCCCGGCTCTGTATTTGAAATATATAATCATCAGGCAGATATATAATCATTGCAACATGCCTCCTGCGTCTGATTTCAGCGATTTAAGCTTATCCAGGGCTTCTTTTACTCCGCCGACCTGATCAATTAATCCTGTATCTACGGCATCTTTACCGACAACAACTGTACCAATATCCCTGGCTAAATCACCAGTTCTAAACATTAACTCTCGAAATTTATTTTCACTTATCTTTGAATGTTTGGTAACAAAATTAACTACCCGGTCCTGCATTTTGTCAAGATACTCATATGTCTGGGGAACCCCAATTACCAAGCCTGTGAGTCTTATTGGGTGAATTGTCATCGTAGCTGATGGAGCAATAAAAGAATAATCTGCGCTTACTGCAATAGTTGTTCCAATGGAATGTCCTCCACCCAGTACTATTGACACCGTTGGTTTAGACATACTGGCAATTGCTTCAGCAATAGCTAAACCGGCTTCCACGTCCCCGCCAACAGTATTTAAAATTACTAATAAGCCACTGATATTAGGATTCTCTTCAACAGCCACCAACTGAGGAATAACATGTTCATATTTGGTAGTCTTGTTCTGAGGCGGTAATACCATATGCCCTTCCACCTGTCCGGTAATAGTAAGGCAATGAAAATCACTTTTATAAGCTGGCAATTCGAGCTGACCTACCTCTTTAAGGTTTTCCAGCTTTTCTTCAGAATTGGATTCAACCGGTGCTTCTTTTTCCACGATACCAGTCCCCTTTTATTGCATTTAAATTAGGTTTTCCAGTTCGGTAAAAATACATACCTTAACGAATTTATATTTTCACTCCAAGTACCGCTGCAAATCCTGAATAATTTTCAAATGATTAACGTTTGAAAATGATTTTTAGAAAGTAACAATACCCTGTACAAGAGGATTTTAAGAGATGCTGATGAGATGCAGTTCCATTATATAAAACAGGGGGACAGTTTACCTGTCCCCCCCAGTTTTATACTTCCATAATGATCGGCAGTATCATGGGCCGTCGTCCGGTTTTTTCATAAAGGTGCTTACCCAGACGATCACGCACCTGGGACTTCATAACTGCCCACTCGGTAATGTTCCTCTTTTCGCAAATATCGAGGGCCTCTTTAACTTTTTCTTTGGCATCCTCAATAAGCTGCTCAGATTCACGTACATATACAAATCCACGCGTAACTATATCTGGTCCGGCTATCACTTCTGAAGTATCGCGGTTAATTGTTACTACTACTATCATTATTCCATCCTGGGATAATTGTTTACGGTCACGCAGAACTATATTACCTACATCCCCTACTCCCAGACCATCTACCAGTATTTTCCCTGCTGCTACTTTTCCGGTTACACTGGCCTTTTTGGCACTGACTTCAATTATCTGACCGTTTTCAGCTACAAATATCCTTGATCTGGGGATACCAAGACTCTCTGCCAATTTAGCATGTTTCATCAAATGGCGGTATTCTCCATGTACCGGAATAAAATACCTGGGTCGGATCAGATTTAAAATTATTTTAAGTTCTTCCTGAGCCGCATGACCGGAAACATGCACTCCAATACCGCGTTCATATATTACTTCTGCTCCCTGCCTAAATAGCAGATCAACGGTTTTAGCTACCAGCTTTTCATTTCCAGGTATAGGAGTTGCTGAAATAATTACTGTGTCCCCTGATTCAATTCCTACCCAGCGATGATCTGCTGTTGCCATTCTCGTAAGAGCTGACATAGGTTCACCTTGCGAACCGGTTGTGACAATAACAATTTTATCTGGCGGATATTTACTGATCTCTTCCATTTCTATCAAGGTATTGTCACCTATAGTCATGTAACCCAGTTGCAAAGAAATTTTAACATTGTTAACCATACTACGACCAACTATAGCAACTTTACGGCCATATTTTTCAGCAGTAGATACAACCTGCTGAATTCTATGAACATTTGATGCAAAGGTGGTAACAATTATTCTGCCATTACATTTACCAAACAGTTCCTCAAAGGTATTCCCAACAACTCTTTCTGACATAGTAAATCCTGGTTTATCAGCATTGGTACTATCACCCAACAAAACCAGGACACCCTTTTCCCCCAGTTCAGCCAATTTCCTAAAATCTACAACTTGACCGTCTACCGGGGTTTGATCAAGTTTAATATCACCAGTATGCAATATTATTCCAATTGGAGTGTGGATAGCAATTCCCATAGAATCAGGAATACTATGACTTACTCTAAAAAACTCTACTCCAAATTGCTCTATTTTGACCATATCCCGTGGCTGAACAATTCTAAAATCCGCACCTTCAACATGATGTTCCTTTAGCTTCTCTTCCACAATCCCTAAAGTCAGTTTGCTCCCATAGATTGGAACATTTATTTCTTTTAGAACATAAGGAAGAGCACCAACATGATCTTCATGAGCATGGGTCAATAGAATTGCTTTTACTTTCTCCCGATTTTCCAGCAAGTAACTTATATCCGGAATGACGACATCAATGCCCAGAAGTTCATCCTCTGGAAACATTAGACCTGCGTCAATGACTACGATACTATCCTGGTAACGGATCGCCATCATGTTCTTACCAATTTCCCCCAAACCGCCCAGGGGAATAATGTGAAGACGATCACTATCAGACATCGTGTCACCTCCTATTTATTAAATTTTTCCCGTCCAATTAAACCGCTTATATATTATATCCGATTAAACAACCGGTTACAACTTGACCAATAGTCAGTTGGAACTTATTCTTTGAATAAAAACTTTGTTTACCATCTTATTCAAATTATACCATAAGACGTTAACAAATATTTAATTTTTTCCTGCTCATCTTTAGTTGCAGGAACCAGTGGAAGTCTTAATCCCCCTACTTCCATTCCCATTAAATTAAGGGCAGCTTTTAATGGAACCGGATTACTTGTAATAAATAATCCCTTAAATATTGGGAAGAGGTCACTATGTATTTTAGCCGCTTTACTGGTGTCTCCATTTATAAATGATTCAATCATGCTTTTAATTTGCCGGCCAATTATATGGGAGGCAACACTCACTATTCCATGAGCACCAATGGCCATCATGGGCAAGGTAATGGAATCATCTCCGGAGTATACTATTAAGCTGCCTTGAAGCAGACGAATCAACTCTGAAACTTGATCCATATCTCCACAGGCTTCTTTTATGGCTATAATGTTTTCTACTTCTGACAGATGTTTAACAGTAGCCGGTTGAAGGTTAGCACTGGTTCTTCCCGGTACATTATATAACATTACCGGCAGTCCTACTGCTTCAGCAACCGTTTTGAAATGCTCATATAAGCCTTGCTGGCTGGGTTTATTATAATAGGGCGTAACCAGCATAATACCATTAACACCTAACTTTTCAGCCTCTCGGGAAAGTTCAACTGTTTGGCGGGTATTATTGGAACCAGTACCTGCAAAAATGGGAATTCGACCGTTAGCTGTTTCTTTAACTATAGAATATAGCTGAAGTTTTTCTTCCCGGGTCAATACTGGTGACTCTCCAGTGGTTCCGCATACTACTATCCCTTCGCTTCCATTTTCAATTAAATGTTCAACTAATTCTGTTACCTTATGATAATTTACTTCCAGTTTTTTATCATAAGGTGTAATCATAGCTGTTATCATTCTGGGCATGTTCATATATATTCACCACCATTATTTTTTTCCAAGTTCAAATTTATCATGTAGTGCCTTAACTGCATTTTGCATGTGTTCCTGATCTACCAAGCACCAAATATTAGTGTACGAATCACCACATTGCAGAATGGGTATATCCTGCTCATTAAGAGCTTCCATAACCTGAGCCATAACCCCTGGAATACCAGTCATCGCTGCTCCGACTACCGCTACCTTGGCACAATTCATTACCAATTCAGCAGGTAATGACATAGTATTTAAAATTGCCTGGGCCCGAAGAGCTGTATCAGCCATTACAGTAAACAAAAGCAAATCCGGCTGCAGGGTAATAAAATCAACACTAATATTTTCCTGTGCCAACGATTTAAATATTTTCAACTCTACGCCCTTTTTATCCTGCAAGGCGGCGATATTAATTCTAATCTGAGCAATATTTGATGTATAAGTAATACCGGTTATCATTCGCTCCATAATAGAATTAACCTGATCAGAAATCCCATAGCCATTATTAGTAATTAAAGTTCCCATGGAATCAGATAAGGTTGATTTTATTCGCAAAGGAATTCCACAATGCATGGCAATTTCCACAGCCCGGGGATGTACTACCTTGGCCCCTTCCCTGGCCAACTGGCATACCTCGTTATAGGTTATAGAATCCAACAGCCTTGCATTGGAAACAATTCTGGGATCGGCAGTCATTACTCCTTCAACATCAGTAAATATATCTATCACTTCTGCTTTTAATGCAGCTCCTAGTGCACTGGCAGTAGTATCGCTTCCGCCCCTGCCCAGAGTAACTATTTCTCCATTTTGTCCTATTCCCTGGAATCCAGCTATGATTGGTATAATGTTGTTATTTAAACAGTCAATAATATTTTCCGGTTTTACCGTCAGTATATGTGCATTGCCAAACTGCCCATCTGTATATATACCTGCTTGTTGTCCGTTAAAAAATCGAGCTGGCAGGTTATGGGCTGATAAATGACTGGCTAATAATACCCCGGAGATTATCTCACCGCAGGACATAATCATATCCAGTTCCCTGGTAGCCGGTTCCGGATTGACTGCCTTAACCAGATGCAGCAGTGTATCAGTGGCATATGGCTCACCCAATCTGCCAATAGCTGAAACTACAACTACAACCTGTGAACCTTGTTCACGGGTAGAGCGAATTATTTCAGTTACCCGGTTTCTTAATTCCGGAGTTGATAGAGAAGTACCTCCATACTTTTGCACGGTAATTCTCAATTTATTACCACCTTCTTAATAAAGGTTTTCTTTTACAACGATTTCTGCAATCTGAATTGCATTGGTAGCTGCTCCCTTCCTTATCTGGTCCGCTGCTATCCAAAATGCTATTCCCTGATCACAAGAAATGTCTTTCCTTATCCTTCCTACAAATACTTCATCTTTTAATGATGTATATAGTGGCATAGGGTAAATATTTTTATCCGGGTCGTCCTGTACAATTATTCCCGGTGCCTGGCTTAAAATATTTCTGGCCGCTTCTGCTGTCAAAGGTTTTTTAGTTTGTAGATTAACTGATTCAGAATGACTTCTATATACCGGAACTCTAACTGCCGTGGCTGCTATCTTTAACTCCGGTGCATGCATTATTTTGCGGGTTTCCCACACTAATTTCATTTCTTCTTTCGTATACTGTTCCTCAACAAATGAATCAATATGTGGAATAAGATTAAATGCAATTTGATACTGAAATACTTCCGTCTTTATCTCTTCATTATTGTGTACTGCCTCAACCTGTTTTTTCAGCTCATTTAAACCTGCTACGCCTGCTCCGGAAACAGCTTGATAAGTAGATACTATTACCCGTTCCAGGCCAACAGCCTGATGAATGGGATTAAGTGCAACCGTTAAAATAATAGTTGAACAGTTGGGATTGGAAATTATTCCTTTATGTTCAGCAATATCTTCTGGATTTACTTCCGGCACGACCAAGGGTACCTCTTTATCAAGCCGAAAAGCATAACTATTGTCTATTACTACACAATTATGCCGATTTGCTGCTGGTGCCAACTGCTGACTGATTTCAGTATTTACTGCAAATAATGCAATATCTGCATTGGCAAACTCATCCTCCCGGGCAGCTTTAACTACTACTTCCTCATTTCCGTATATCAACCGCTGTCCTGCTTCCCTTGGATCAGCCAGGCAAATTAATTCACTGATCGGAAACTTTCGTTCCCATAATATCTTCATCATTTCCTGACCTACTGCTCCAGTTGCTCCGACAATTGCTAATTTTATTTTCTGCGCCACAATTATACCTCCTACCTGGTAAACATCTGCTCTTTATTGTAGCACAGCAGTTAGCCAGGTCTCAACAAACTATCCCGGTCCCAGTAATAGAGGCTGAATTTGTTTACCACGTAATGCAAATA
>Ga0209312_1000305_pt1 | contig 49833 bp, 45 predicted proteins | sample BioC13SIPDNA_4_FD_185744 | JGI IMG/M metagenome (GOLD analysis project Ga0209312, IMG submission 185744) | Anaerobic biogas reactor microbial communites from Washington, USA - Biogas_R1_B C13 SIP DNA (SPAdes) (version 2) | ecosystem: Engineered > Bioreactor > Anaerobic > Unclassified | place... | reverse complement strand
GATATGACGACATCTTCGAGAGATACGAGGCAAAGCGCTTAAGTTACCGAACCGCCGTATACCGAACGGTACGTACGGTGGTGTGAGAGGACGGTTGCTCAAATAATGGGCAACCTCCTACTCGATTCTTCCGGCAGGATCAGCGGTCAAAAAATTTTAAAACATAGATAGATGGATGGAGGAATTAACATGGAAAACGGAAAGAGGAGAACACTCGAGGTAAGATGGCACGGACGCGGCGGGCAGGGCGCAAAGAGCGCATCGGCGATACTCGCCGAGGTCCTCTTTGAAGAGGGCAAGCACGTCCAGGCATTCCCCGAGTACGGCGCAGAGCGCCAGGGAGCGCCTATGAGAGCATTCAACAGGATATCGGATACGCCTATCCGCCGCCGCTGCAGCGTTGAAAATCCGAACATAGTCGTCATAGTAGACCCCACCATGGTGGCTAGCTCGGATCCGTGCGAAGGCTGCGTGCCCGATGCCGTATATGTCGTGAACACTCCGGAGGACGCGCAGGCGCTCCGAAGCAAAATGAAGCTTTCACCGGATGCCAGAGTCCTTGTAGTCGACGCGACAAGGATAACGCTCGAGGAGCTGGGGCAGAACAGACCGAACGCGCCTCTCCTCGGAGCGCTCTCACACCTCTTTACAGACGTTTCGGCAGAAACCATCGCCGATCACTTTACAAGAAAAATGAAGCAGCTTCCCGTCTCCGTGCTTGAAGCCAACCGCAGGGCCATCCTCCGCGGCCGCGAGGAGGCTGTACTGGCATGAGCAAGCCTAAGTGCTGGCAGGACGTCCCCCCCGGAACTATAGCATGGGGCGCGTCAGCCAGGGATGTCGAGACAGGTCTGTGGCGGAGCATGCGTCCCATCCTTGACCGGAACAAGTGCATATCCTGCCTGAAATGCTGGCTGCAGTGTCCCGACGCCTCGATAGAGACGGACGGAGAAGGAAAGGTGAACGGGATAAACATGTTTTTCTGCAAAGGGTGCGGGGTATGTGACAAGGTATGTCCCGTAGGGGCGATATCGATGCATCCGGAAGCGGATTTCAGCAGCGAGTGCAGGAAACGCGGGGAAGATCCGGGGAGGGTCGCAGACCATGTCAGATAAGAGAAAAGAGATGACCTCGGGCAATCTTGCCTTTGCGGAAGCAATGAGACAGGTGAACCCAGATGTGGTGGCAGCATATCCGATCACACCATCGACGGAGATCCCTATGAAGTTTGCAGAGTTCGTGGCTGACGGCAAGGTCGATTCGGAATATGTAGCGGTCGAAAGCGAGCATTCGGCGATAACGGCATGCGTAGGTGCATCGGTATCGGGAGCGAGGGTCATGACGGCCTCGAGCGCCAACGGAGTGGCGCTGATGCACGAGATCTTCCCGATAGCAGCAGCCTTCCGCGCTCCGATAGTTTTCGGGCTCGTAAACCGCAGCCTCGGAGCGCCCGTAAACATCCACTGCGACCACTCGGACAGCATGCCCGAGCGCGACTCCGGATGGATACAGATCTACTGTGAAGATGCGCAGGAGGTATACGATTCGGTCCTTCTGGCAGTCAGGCTCGCGGAACACGAGGACGTTCTCACCCCTGTATTCGTATGTCAGGACGGCTTTATTACAAGTCATTGCTTTGAGCCTGTCGAGATGCTCTCTGACGAGGCTGTCAAAAAGTTCGTGGGAGAGAGGAAGGCCAAATACCCGCTCCTGGATGTCGACAACCCCGTATCGTACGGCTCATTCACGATGTCCGAATATTATTTTGAGATCAAGAGGAACCAGATGGAGGGAATGAACAGAGCCCCAGAAGTTTATAAATCGCTGAGCAAAGAACTTGCGCAGTACACGGGCAGGGAATATCCGATGATAGATGCCTACCGTGCCGAAGATGCCGACTATCTCATCGTGATCATGTCCTCGGCGACCGGCGTTGTAAAGGATGTCGTTGATGAGATGAGGGAAAAGGGCGTTAAGGCCGGATGTCTGAGGGTGCGCTTCTTCCGTCCATTCCCCTTCGAAGAGATCAGGAAACTGGCAAAGGGCAAGAAGGGGATCGCGGTCCTCGACAGAAGCGCGAGCATTGGCGGCACTGCCCCGCTGGCAGCCGAGATCAAGTCGGCCCTCTACGGGCTGGACGAAAGGGTGCCGCTCCAGGAGTATATCTTCGGGCTCGGCGGCAGGGATCTTTACCCCAGGGATGCCGAAAATGTCTTCTCAAGGCTTATGGACAGTGATTTCAGCGATACCGTAAGGTATATCGGTCTGCTTGAAAAGGATGAAGAAAATGGCGGGAATTAACCTTAAGGAACTTACGAATAGGCAAAGCCCTCTCACAGAGGGACACAGGATGTGTCCGGGATGCGGAGCTCCGACTGCGGTAAGGCAGGGGCTGATGGCTGTCGAGGACCCTGTCGTGATAGTGGGCGCCACAGGATGTTTCGAAGTGTCCACGACGGTGTACCCTTACAGTGCGTGGAGGGTGCCGTACATGCACATAGCCTTTGAAAATGCCGGCGCCGGGGTCTCCGGCGTAGCGGCGGCCCACAAAGTGCTGAGCAGAAAGGGCGCCGTGAAGGACAATATCAAGTTCGCGGCTGTGGGAGGCGATGGAGGCACATATGACATAGGGCTGCAGTCCCTTTCTGGAGCACTCGAGAGAGGACATGACTTCACCTACATATGCTACAACAACCAGGGCTACATGAACACCGGCGCACAGAGAAGCAGTGCGACTCCGGCCAACGCGAGCGCAACGACCTCTCCCGCCGGAAGCGTTATCCCGGGGAAGCTCGAGAGGGCGAAGGATCTTACTGAGATAGTTGCCGCCCACGATATACCTTATGTTGCACAGACTACCCTGCACGATCCGATGGATGTGATAAGAAAGGTCAAAAGAGCGGTCGAGACGCCTGGTCCGGCGTTCGTAAACATACTTGTGCCATGCCCGCTCTTCTGGAAGATCGATCCCGCCAACCAGGTCAAGGTGTGCAAACTTGCAGCAGACAGCCGCTTCTGGCCTATCTATGAGGTCATCGACGGCAGGCATGTGCTTTCCTACGACCCAAAGGATCCTGTTCCGCTAAAGGATTTCCTCATGGTGCAGGGGCGGTATTCCCACCTCTTTAAAAAGGGAAAGGAGAGGACTGACCTGATAGAGCAGGGACAGGCCGATGTCGACCGTGAGTGGGAGAAACTTCTGAAGAAATGCTCCGGCTGGACCGGCTGAGTTAATACCGGAACTTAACGCTGTAAATACCGTAGCCCGTCCCTTATGGGGCGGGCCTTTGCCGCAGCTCCCTGTCTGAAGGGCCTGATCTGTTGCCCCACGTTGTCTGACTCGTTATAATAATATGATAAGCGGCACAAACGGTTGCACTGTGAGGTGTTCGGATGAAAGTCACGATGCAGGATGTAGCGGTCGAGGCCGGGGTGGACAAGGCAACGGTGAGCCGCGTCCTCAAAGGGGACCACCGTATTTCTGAAAAGACGAGGATACGGGTGATGGAGGCGGTGAGGGCACTCAATTACCGTCCGGACAAGAATGCCCGCAACCTTTCCACAAACAGGAGCGGACTGTTAGGCCTGGTGGTCAGCAGCTTTTCATTGGGCTGGTTCCCTCAGTTCCTTGCAGGACTGGACAGGACTGTCACAAATTCGGAGTTTGAGATCTTAGTCAAGTCTACCGAGGGCAATCCGCTCAGGGCGGCCAGGGAGTACGGCAAACTTACCGACAGGAGCGTTGAGGGCATCATCTGGTGCGATCCGGACAATTTTCCCGGAGCATCCTCGGCCCCGATAGTCACAGTAGGTTTCAAAAAAGATGGCGCATACTCCGTTGTCCTGGACAAGGAGTGCGGTGACCCGACCTTTGAGACCGGTGCGCTTGCCGGAAGGCTGATGCTTAACATCATCACAGGCAAGCCTGTGCCTTCGCGCGAAATACTGATAAAATGCAGCAGCGGGGAAACTATATGAACATTGCATCGAAATGCTTTCCGCGTAGGGCATCCTTCCTTCCGTTGTTCATGCTGATGTTGTGTTTTGCTTCCCCCCTTTATGCGGGACCGGTTTTTGATCCCGGGGACGTATACGGCCCCAGGATAGAAAAACTCTGTATGGTAATAATCACCAACTCTGACTCCCAGGTTCTGGCAGCCGAGAAGGGAGAACTGGATATCGTCAGCGATATCACAAGGCCTTCCGACATAGACAGGCTGAGCCGCCATCCAGGGCTCTCGATGTCCCTTGCAAGAGGTTCTCATGCCTTTTTTCTGCTGCTCAACAATAAGAGCAGACCGTGGAACGACCCTGAGGTAAGGCATGCCGCCGCCGAGGCCATTGACAGGAACAATATGGTGCGAACCATATACTCCGGATACTGCGAGCCGATAAACGGCTGGCTCCCTCCTGTCTCGCCTTGGTCGATGCCTGAGAGCACAAGGAACATCTTCGACAGGGCATCAGCGAAAAAGAGGCTGAGCGACAGAGGATACAAATGGAGTCTTGCCGGGGAACTGATTTACCCTGATGGTACCGCGGTAGGAAAGATGAAGCTCCTGACCCCTCTGGCAAGGGTAGCTCCGACCACTGCGGAACTGGCTGAACAGATAGCTGATTCGCTGAGATCGGTCGGGTTTCCTGTCGATGTGGAACCGATGGATTTTTCAGCGATGATAAGCAAGCTGGACAGAAAAGAATATTCTCTCGGTGTCATTGCCTGGAGCATGGGCAGGAACCCAGATTCGCTGTACTCTTTCTACCACAGTTCGATGGATATTCCCGGCGGATACAATATGACTTCGGCTTCTGACCCGGCGCTGGACAAGGCTCTCTTAGGCCTGAGATACGCAAAGGACAGGCATGAGGCAGAAGAGTTCTCTGCCAGATCCCAGAAGCTCCTTTCCGAACTTATGCCCTCTATTCCCATATACAGCAGGTTTTCTGTTTCGGCTGTCTCAAAAAAATGGAAAAACATATTCTCTAATGAGAAAATGACTGCCGACAATATATGGACCCTTCTCATGGCGGAACCTGCAGACGGTAAGATGAGGCCCCTCAATATGCTGTTGCCTGAAGAACCGAGGAACCTCAACCCGTTTGTCGCAAGCAGCGCGTATTCGTGGCAGGTACTCGGCCTGATCTACGAAGGCCTGATCGGGACCGACCCTTTCACACTGGATGACATGCCTTCCCTTGCTGCTTCCTGGTCAGTTGATACTGCGGGAAAAGTGGGCAATGAAAATACCAGACTGCTCTTCAGGCTCAAAAATGACCTGAAATGGAACGATGGGACTCCGATCACTGCCGCGGATGTAAAGGCGACTTTTGATTTTATCAGAAAGAACAGGATCCCAAGGTTTTTTGACTCGGTAAAGAACATAAGATCAGTCAATGTGACCGGCAGCCATGAGCTTGAAGTTGAGATGGAGGGCACCAGTTACTGGTACCTTGACAATGTCGGAGGTCTGCCCTGCATGCCCGCAAAGGTGCTGCATGCCGTCAAAGACTGGCAGAACTGGAACCCCCTGGACCCTGAGGAAAAATCAGGGCCATACGGCCTTATAGGATCCGGGCCGTTCATGTTTGATGAGTACAGGCCCGGTGAATATATTATGATGAAGAGGAACGGCCATTACCGTATGCTTGAAAAGAAGAGCGTGAAGACTCAATGAACAGGAGATGGTTCTGGGGGAGAATATTATCCTCGATAGGAGTCCTGGCCGCGGTGCTTGTCCTGAATTTCATCCTCTTCAGGATAATGCCGGGGGATGCCGTCGGAACGATTATAGACCCCAATTTTTCACCTGAGGCGAAGGATAGATTGAGGGAGCTCTACGGACTGGACAAGCCGCTTCTTGAACAGTTTTTCATATACATCAGGCAGATGCTCACCTTCAGTTTCGGCCTCTCATTCCTAAGCAGAAAGCCGGTATGGGACGAACTGCTTTCCCGCCTTCCCGGCACTCTCTTTCTGATGGCCTCTTCGATGGCGTTCTCGGCAGTAATAGGCATATGGTTAGGGATCAAGGCCGCGCTGAACAGAGGCAGGCTTGCCGAGCGGATAGTACTCAGGGCAGGTGCGATCACGGCATCTTTTCCGGGGTTCTTTGTCCAGCTTGTCCTTATAATGCTGCTTGCGAGGACATTCCCGTTATTCCCGCTCAGGGGAAGCGTATCGATCCCTCAGCCCACGGGAGCTGTCTCAGTTACTCTGGACTATCTGTGGCACATGGCACTTCCCGTCATCTCCCTTACCCTGATGGGTTTCGGTGGATGGGCGCTCTACGTCCGAAACCTTATGGTCAAGGCACTCGGTGAAGACTTCGTACTGATGGCCAGGGCCAGGGGGCTGTCGGAGGGCAGGGTGATCTACGGGCACGCATTCCGCACCATCCTGCCGCCGATAATCACCATCCTCCTGATGTCGGTGCCCGGACTGGTATCAGGTGCTGTGATAACGGAATCTGTATTTTCACTGCACGGAGTGGGGACCTTTCTTCTCGAGGCAGTCTCCGGACATGATTATCCGTCTGCCGGGGCTTCCTTCTACATGCTCGCGCTGATCACCGTGATCTCAAACCTGCTCGCCGACATAGCATACGGGATCGCAGATCCCAGGGTCAGGGTGGGAGGCAGAGACCAATGACGTATATCCTGAGGCGCAAAAGCGTCATACTCCTAATATGTATATTTTTTGCGGGCTTCATCGGCCCCGCGCTAATGGGCGGACACCCTTCCGATGTCGTTGGCGCACCGTTTGCGAGACCTGTATGGTGGAACAGCCAGCTTCCGCTCTCCTCGGAATATTCTGTGGGGAATGACGGCGCCGTTATCGAATGGAAAAAACTTCCTCCCGAAATTTTCGCTTTGAACGGGAAGATAACTGCGGATCCCGGCAGCAGGGTAAGGATCATATGGTCTACCACTGAGGGCGATATGCTTTTGGATACGCTTGAAGGAAGCGGCATATACTGGATAAACATGGACGGAAGGGACATGATATTCAAGCAAAAGCTGGGACTGCCGCTCATAGGCAAAAGCACAGAACACCTTTTCCCTTCGAATGGAAGATATGAGATCCGGATCGAGGGTGCGAGTGAGACGGATCTGATCCTCTCTCTTCCCGGAGGCAGACAGGGACTGCTCGGTACAGACCAGAGGGGGCGCGACATACTGACCCTGCTGATATACGGGATCAGGACCTCCCTCACTGTCGGCATAAGCGCGACTTTGATAGCAAGTCTTCTGGGGCTTGGGCTGGGGCTTGCGACAGGATATATAGGCGGATGGTTCGACTCGGCCGTGATGAGGGCGGTCGATGTACTTCTCTCGATACCGACCCTACCGATAATGATGGTGCTGGCCGGGCTGTGGGGAAAGGGACTGTGGCAGCTAGTCCTTATACTGTCTATATTTTCGTGGATGGGAACTGCCCGTTCGGTAAGGGCTCTCGTGCTTACTGTGAGGGAGAGCCCTTGGGTCGAGGGCCTGAGGGCCCTTGGCGCCGGCCGGGGATACATCCTTTGGCGGCACCTCGTTCCCGAGGCCGCCCCCATACTGCTTGCGAATGTGGCCCTTGGAGTTCCGGGTGCCATACTTGCGGAAGCCGGGCTCGCCTTCCTCGGGCTGTCCGATCCGAGGCTCATATCATGGGGCAGGATGCTCCACGAGGCCCATTCTTTCGGGGCCTTCACGGAGGGGGCATGGTGGCTGCTGGTCCCGCCCGGTCTGGGTATTGTCGCCCTGTGCCTGATCTTCATGGATATTGGACGGTATCTTGAAGAGAAGATAGATCCAAGGCTTGGGAGCGCTAAAAATGCTTGATATTAAAGATCTATGGGTAAGATACAACTCGATCGGCGGAGTGACGGAGGCTGTCAAAGGCGTATCGCTCTGCGTTGAGAAGGGCAGCTTCACCGGTCTCGTGGGGGAATCCGGGAGCGGCAAGAGCACCATGATGATGGCCCTTCTCGGACTTTTACCGCCGCGTACCGAGGTCAGAGGAAAGATCCTTTTCAACGGCACCGACATACTGGGGATGTCGGACAGCGCGATGAGGGATATAAGATGGAAGGAGATAGCCCTCGTACCTCAGGGGGCACAGAATTCATTCACCCCCGTAATGAAGATCAAAAGCCATATCATGGAGGTGCTTCGTGTCCACCTGGGAATGTCCCTCGACGATGCGGAAACAGAGACTGCCAGGCTGCTCGGCGAAGTGGGGCTGGATCCGGGAATAAAAGAGAGATATCCTCACGAACTCTCGGGCGGACAGAAACAGCGGGCATCGATCGCCCTTGCTCTGGCCTGCTCTCCCTCTCTCCTGCTTGCCGATGAACCGACTACGGCCCTCGATGTCATAGTCCAGGCGGAGATACTTGAGCTTCTTTCAAACTTGAGAAGGACGAAGGGCCTTTCGATAATCCTCGTCACGCATGACCTTCCCCTGGCAGCGACGGTATGCGACAGGCTCGTGGTCATGAAGGACGGGTCAATTGCGGAGATCGGCACACCCTCAGAGATAGTGAATGAACCGAAACATCCCCACACGAAGGATCTTGTCAGGGAGATGTTCAGGCAGAGGGACAAGAAATGACGGACATCAAAGTTGTTGAGGCTTCAAAACTTACTGTAAGCTTCAGGTCGAAAAGGGGAGAGATCCATAAGGCAGTGAACGATGTATCTCTTTCCCTCTGTCCCGGCGAGACGCTTGCCGTTGTCGGCGGATCCGGCAGCGGCAAGACTACACTCCTCCGTGCTCTTTTGGGGCTCGTCAGGCCGGATGCGGGAAATGTGGCGCTTTATGGGAAGGATCTTTCGAAGCTTGGGAAAGATGGGCTTGCAGAGGTAAGGCAGAGATGCGGGTATGTTCAGCAGGACCCCTACGGAGCGATACCGCCCGGCCTGACTGCGCTGGAGGCTGTCTGCGAGCCCGCTCACATAGCCGGTGTCGGGAGCGGAAGAGAAGAAATTAGAGAGAGAGCGGTCAGACTGCTCGCGGAACTTGGCCTTAAGGGAGAGAGGATATTGAGCTCCCGGGCGGCGGGCCTTTCCGGGGGACAGAGACAGAGGGTGCAGATAGCAAGGGCGCTCATGCTCTCACCGGGGATACTTTTCTGCGACGAACCAACCTCGATGCAGGATGCCTCGACGCGCGGAGAGGTCATCGAGGTCCTTGCAAAGCATGTGGCCGAAGGGACCGCAATGATATTTGTGACGCATGACCTTGTCCTTGCGGGAAAGGCCGCAAAGAGGATAATGGTGATGAAAGAGGGTCTCCTCTGTGAAGAGGGGCCTTCTGACAAGATCCTTAATGCCCCGGAAGACCCGTACACAAAAAAACTTATCGATTCAGTCCCCAGTTTAGTAAAGATCGCATCCTGAGAGCGGCAGTATATGCCGATACGTCAAATATTCAAATTCTTTTCTTCTCTTTTATGCGATACTATTTTTTAAATCTGGTGTATGATTTCATCAATAATCCCAGGAGGTGTTTCCCATGTCGGTAATGAAGGATTTCAAAGAGTTTGCGATGCGCGGGAACGTTTTGGACATGGCAGTCGGTGTTGTGATCGGCGCAGCTTTTGGAAAGATAATAGCGTCGCTGGTTACAGATATCCTGATGCCTCCGATCGGACTGCTTATCGGCGGAGTCGATTTTTCGAACCTCTTCATCAATCTTTCGGGGACCCCTGCGGCAACGCTTGCAGAGGCTGCGGAGGCGGGCCTGCCTGTTATCGCTTACGGTCTTTTTATCAACGCCGTTATCAATTTCCTCATCCAGGCATGGGCCATATTCTGGGTGATACGTTTTGCCAACAGACTTATGCCGCCTCCTCCTGCTCCCGCTCCGGCCCCGGTGCGCAAATGTCCCTTCTGCTGCTCGGAAATAGACGAGAACGCCACAAGGTGTCCGCACTGCACATCACAGTTGTAGACCGTCAGCCATGTCCTGAATTATAATTTTGCGGAAAGCGATTATTTCCTGCTATTGATGGACAAGGGGGAAGAAAGTTTGAAAAAGAGCGGAAGGGTCTACTCAATATCTGTAAGTCCTCATAGAGGAGAGCTGAAAAAAGAGGTCCCGGAAGCCGTATTTATCGAAGGCATGGGCATAGAGAACGATGGACATGCGGGAGATTGGGGCCGTCAGGTGACATGCCTCAGCTTCGAAAGCCTCCAAAGGGTCAATATGGAGAAAGGGCTGAAGATGGGGCCGGGCGATTTTGCGGAGAACGTACTGATCGAAGGCCTTGACCTCTCACCGCTTGGACCCGGCAGCAAGATAAGGCTTGGTGATGATGTCATTCTGGAGGTCACTCAGGTCGGCAAGGAGGACCACCCAAGCATAGTCACCAGGACATTCGGAGTCAGCCTGCTCCCCAAAGAGGGACTCTTCTGCGTGGTCGTCACCGGAGGAAAGGTCAAAAAGGGCGATAAGGCGGCCGTACTGGAAGAATAAAGAAGAATAGGTTCGGGATCTTCCCGGGCCTATTCTTCTTTTGCTCATTAAAAGTATGTCAGTTGCCGGATGTTTTTATGTGCTCACGGATATCGTCGAGCGATACCCTCGTAAGTTCGCTTCTTGGAAGAGTGCTGAGTATTTCCCACGCCATGTCGAGCGAGTAGCCTATCTCCCTCTCTTCTTCTTTACCCTGTTTGAGGAATTTTTCCTCAAACAGCCTTCCAAATTCGAGGGACATTTTGTCATTTTTCGAGAGTTCATCCTCTCCGACGACACTGGCAAGGGAGCGGACATCCTGGACCTTGCTGTAAGAAGCGAAGAGCTGGCTTGAGACGCTGGGGTGGTCCTCCCTGGTATAACCTTTGCCAATCCCGTCCTTCATAAGCCTTGAAAGGCTGGTCAGGATGTCTATCGGGGGGTAGATGTTCTTAGAGTCGAGCTCTCTGGAAAGAACTATCTGTCCCTCGGTGATAAATCCTGTAAGGTCGGGTATTGGGTGGGTGATGTCGTCGTTGGGCATTGTCAGGATAGGGATCTGTGTCACGCTGCCGCTGACTCCCCTGACGACACCGGCGCGTTCGTAGAGGGAAGCGAGATCGCTGTACAGATAGGCCGGGTATCCTTTTCTGCTGGGGACCTCTCCGGCCGCGACTCCGATCTCGCGAAGGGCCTCACAGTAGCTCGTCATGTCCGTAATTATTACGAGGACGTGCAGGCCGAGTTCATATGCCAGATACTCCGCGGTCGAGAGCGCCATCCTTGGAGTGGCTATTCGTTCAATGACAGGGTCGTCGGCAAGGTTGAGGAAGGTGACGATATTGTTGCTGTGTCCCTTCCTGGAAAGTTCCTGGGTGAAAAATGCCGCGTCGTCGTGTTTGATTCCTATGCCGGCAAAGACAACGGCAAAATCGTCCGACCCCATAATCTTTGCCTGTGTTGCAATCTGGATGGCAAGCTGGTTGTGGGGCAGTCCGTTACCTGAGAATATGGGGAGTTTCTGCCCCCTGATGAGCGTGGTAAGCGTATCTATAGCCGATATGCCCGTGCTTATGAAATCCTTCGGATACTGGCGCGCCATCGGATTGAGCGGTAGACCGTTGATATTGACACGTTTGCCACCGTAAGTCTCTCCGCATCCGTCTCTGGGTTCTCCAAGACCGTTGAAAGTTCTGCCGAGCATGTTTTTTGAGAGCTTTACCTCAAGCGGTCTTCCGAGAAAACGGATTTTTGTCGTGCTCGGGACGAGATCTTCCGTACCTGTGAACACCTGCACGAGCGTGGCCTTCTCGCTGAGCATCTTGACCTGCCCGAAACGCAGCTTGCCTTTGCTGTCACGTACATGAACGAGCTCTCCATAGCCTACGCCGTTCACGTTTTCGACCAGGACGAACGGATCTACGATATCCTTTACTCCGATATATTCAGTGTTCGCCATAAGCTACTCACCTCCGAGCTTTCTTGTTCTCTCCGCAGCTACCCTTTCGAGGTGAGCATTTATCCTCTTTCTTACAAGGGCAAAGCCTTCGGTGTCATCTGCTGCGAGTTCTCTCATGTGGGTTATCGCGTCGACAGACTCGTCCTCCTTGATGAGGGAGATAGGAATGCCCTTGCGTACCAGGTTAAGAGCCTTTTCATAGAAATCGATTATCACGTCCAGGATCATAAATCCCTTTGAGGGCGGTGAGTACGAATCCGATCCGAACGAGTTCTGCTGCAGATATCCGTTCTTTATCAGGAAGGCTGTGAATGCTATCAGCCTCTGATCGTCGGGCAGGACATCTTCGCCGACCAGCTTTATGACCTGCTGGACCTTATTGTCCTCAGCGAGGATCTGGCGGACTTTCTCTCTTGTGCTTCCCCACCGTGAGTCTACGTTGGAACAGAACCATCCGTTGACCTCTTCGGCGTATTCGCTGTAGGAGTCTATCCATGAGATCGCAGGATAATGCCTCGCATTTGCAAGGTTTTTGTCAAGTCCCCAGAAACATCTGATGAAACGCTTCGTATGTCTTGTGACAGGCTCGGTGAAGTCTCCTCCCGGAGGAGACACGGCTCCTATAACGCTTACACTGCCGTTCTCGCCATTCAGGGTCACGACCCTTCCTGCCCTCTCGTAGAATTCGGCCAGCCTGCTGGGCAGATAGGCAGGGAATCCTTCTTCGGCGGGTATCTCTTCGAGACGGCCGGAAAGCTCACGAAGGGCTTCTGCCCACCTTGATGTCGAGTCTGCCATTATTGCGACGTCGTATCCCATGTCCCGGAAATATTCGGCAATGGTGATCCCGGTGTATATAGAGGCTTCACGAGCTGCAACAGGCATATTGGAGGTGTTCGCTATAAGGATAGTCCTTTCCATAAGAGGCCTGCCTGAGCGGGGATCTTCAAGCACAGGGAACTGCTCGAGGACGTCGGTCATCTCATTTCCCCTCTCGCCGCATCCTATGTAAATGACGACCTGAGCGTCGCCCCATTTGGCCAGCTGGTGCTGCGTTACCGTCTTTCCCGTCCCGAATCCTCCGGGGATGCATGCGGTGCCTCCCTTTGCTATCGGGAAAAGTCCGTCGATGACCCTTTGTCCCGTAACCAAAGGCTCAGTCGGGAGCAGCCTTTCGCGGTAGGGCCGCGGAGTCCTCACGGGCCATCTCTGGATCATCGGGATGGTGATTTCCCTGCCGAAGGCGTCCTTGATCTTTGCGACTATCTCGCTGCCTTTGTGAAATCCTCCGGGTGCCACCCAGGTGATCTCACCTTCCGTTTCGGGAGGGGCCATGATCCTATGGAGAAGCAAAGGAGTCTCCTGTACGGTAGCTATTACAGTCCCTCCTGTTGCCAGATCTCCGGGTTTTGCGACAGGAGTGACCTCCCATGCTTTGTCTCTGTTGAGCATATTGACGGATGTCCCGGGAGAAATGTACATCCCCTCCGATTCAAGAAGGGAGTCCAGCGGGCGCCCGATACCGTCGAAGAAACTTCCTATAAGTCCGGGACCCACCTCAATGGAGAGGGCTTCTCCGGTACCTGTGACGGTCTCAAAAATTTTAAGCCCGTCTGTGTCCTCGTAGACCTGAATAGTCGCATCATCGCCGTCCATTCTTATGATCTCTCCCATAAGCTTTTTGGGACCGACTTTGACAACCTCGCGCATTGCAAAATTACGCATATTAGAGGCTTTGATTACAGGACCGTTAACGAGGGTAACGATACCTTCCTTATTATTTGGAGCGAAATTTGTCTTAGCCTCCAAAACTCATTCCTCCTATAGCAGCGGCAGGAGCCGTTCGGCCAGTGTATCGGCCAATTCCTGTGTCAGACTTTGCCAGTCGGAGTTGACCTGTCTGCGGTCATCTTTGGTCGAGATCCAGCATCCGCCCAATATCGGGGCCGGTTCGGGATCGAATACGAGCTCTGTATCCGGAAGTACCTCACGAACCTTGGCTATCACTTTGTCGGCAAGGCCGAGGTCCATACCGGAGAGCCTGAACTTCAGTCCCTCTTTTTCTCTCAGCGAATCTGCAGCGTCTACACAGATGCCTGCCAATATATCGGCATAATCTTCACGGTCTCTGAGATAGACCAGTTTGTCCTGGAGCCTTCCGAGCGCCTCTGAAAGTATCCTGTTCTGAAGCCGGAGAGTTTCTGTGGATTTTTCTCTCTCGGCAGAAAGCAACTGCCTTCTCCTGATGTCCTCGGCTCTTTTTCTCGCATCCTGAAGGATCAGGTTTATTTCGTTCTGCAGTTTTTCTGTCTCCTTCAGCAGCCATTCCTCGGCTTCGCGTCTCGCTGCCACCGTCAGTTCTTTTTTTTGCGCGTCTGCTCTGTCAAGGATTATGTCCCTGAGTGTCCCAATTTTTTCATTGGAAATTTCTTTCATTACATTTTCACCCCAATGGCTTCCTGCACATAACGGGTCAGGAAATCCGGACCCCGTTTTGTACCGAATCTGTCAGGTATCTCAACTACAAGAGGCAGATCTCCGCGTTCACGCAGCTGCTGGATGACCTCCGGTGCCATTTCAGCAACTTTTTCCGTTACTGCAAGAATGGCAAGATCCGGCAACTTAAGCGCTTTGTCGATCGCCGCAAAAGCTTCATCCGATGTGTGAACGAGACAGCCCTGGATCCCGGCAAGCCTCATGCCTACCAGTGAATCATGGCTGTCGCTCACAATGAAGGCTTTCATTTCTGTCGTTGTACCCTTATACACGTCCCAGTATCAGAAGGGAGACGATGACTCCGTATATGGCGATACCTTCTGAAAGACCGAGATAAATAAGGGTCGTTCCCAGCATTTCAGGCTTCTCCCCGACCAGTCCGAGCGCTGCGGATCCGACGCTCGCAACGGCAAGCCCCGCTCCCAGGCATGCAAGTCCGGTCGAAACTGCTGCGGCTATGAAGCCCATGCCCGCGCCTGTTCCAAGAGGGGCTGCGGCAGCCTCGGCGAATGCGGGGTGCATCGTGATAGAAAGTGCTGCACCTGTGAAAACAAGAAGAGACGATATCCCGAGTCCGGAAAGATAAAAGATCCGCCCCCCTTTGAATCCCCTGTGCTGCATGAAATACCCCAGGCCTATCATCGTTGCGACAGTGCCGCAGCAAATTGCAAGTCCAAACATTTTATACCCTCTCCTTTTCTAAATTACAAAAATTATCAGTCCGTTGTCTTTATCGTTGTGGTGATCCAGTCAAAATATTCAAATGTTATTTCTGTTCGGCTGCAGAAACGTACTTGGAACCGTCCTTTTTCCAGCCGACAGGCTTGAAAGCGCTTCCTCCTCCCTTGTAAAATTTACCGAAGAACTCGTAGTATTCGAGTCGCAGCGTCTGGATAAATACGATCAGACCTTCCAGGCATACGATCACGATATTCCCTATAACGAGTATTATTCCCTTCATTACTATCCCGCCGGGCAGGGAGTGGACCATCTCCGAGAGCATGATGACCGCAAGGGACAGTCCCACATGGTTGAGTGCGAATGCGGCGAGCCTTACGAAAGAAGCTGTGTTGGAGACGAATGACATCAGATTGTGCATTATCTCAAAGATGTTCAGGACGACAGATTCTCCCTCTTCCTTCTGATGCAGCAGATAACGCGCAAGAACGTCACGGAATATCATAAGCAGCATCAGGACTCCGATCCCGCCCCACATTATGTCTGCAGCGACTTCCGGTATTTTTGTTCCGGTCATGTATATCGCGGCGAGCGCTGCCATAGTCCAGTACAGCATCAGGCCTGCCATGCCCTGTCCGTCAAAGAGGAGTCGGCCAAAATCTTTTGCCCTGTACTGAGTGATCATATTAAGTATGAGTCCGAGGCTTATCATGAAGACACCCATACATATGGCCACTAAGAGCAGCTTATTTGTGTCATGCATCGGAGAGAGCCACAGCGCGGGGATAATGTCCTCCAGGCCGAAGATGCTCCCGTACAGCGCGCCGAAAACGATGGAACTCGTTGCCGCGTATTTCATCACCTGGCCGAATGAACGCCTCATCATCCCCTTTTTAACGAGGAGGGTAGATGCAAGGTATATCATCAGTCCGTGTCCTATGTCTCCGAACATGAAACCGAAAAACAGTATGAAGGATATCGCCACGATCGGCGAAGGGTCGATCTCTCCGTAGGAGGGAAGGCTGTACATCGACACAATATCCTGGAATGCCCTGAAGAAGGGGTTGTTCTGAAGGAGCGTGGGGACCCTTATTCCTGAATAAGTTATGTCCTTTGTCTCCTCCACCATGATAGTTGTCATGGGCGCTTCCTCTTCTATCGTCTTCCTGATCACCGCAAGAGTATCGGCAGGTATCCATCCGGAGAGGACATACATGCCGCTCACCTCTCCGCGACCTTTGCAGACATCGTATACCCTCTGCATCGTATAGAGCTGGGAGTAGAGAAGCTCGTATTCTGCGCGCTGCTCCTTAAGCATATCCTTGGCGGCCTTTGCAAGCCCTTTGATGGCCCGTTCGTGGTTGGCGATACGCTTGTTGACCTGACCGAGCGGATCGCTTCCCCTTAATTGTTCAGCTATCGCTTTTAGTGAAAACTCTTTGAAATAGACCGCCTCGAGCAGTTTTTTAGTCGACTCTTCATATCCTTTTACAGTCAGTACGAGCGCCCATGTGTTTCCTCCCACTACGATCAGGTCGCTGACCAGGATGGGAGATTCTTCACTGCTTTCAGTGAGTCTCTGATAGTTTTCGTTGGACACCCTTCCGAAAAAGGGTATAAGGAATTTGCTGTCCGCGAGTTCTTCCGGACCGAACTCTGTGCCCTTGAGCTCCTCTACGAAGAGCTTGGTGGCTATGAGCAGCTCTTCTTCCTCCGTCATCACGAGCCTTCGTTTTTCCCAAATCTCCAGCCGTTTGGAAGTCTGCTCCACCTTGTGACGGGCGGCGGCAAGAGTAAACTCTCTGGTCAGGGTAACAGGCGAGGGTTCGGGGATCATCTCTCCCGCTATCTTCCATACGGTGGAAACTTTGTTGAGGAGTTCATCGTACGGGTTTTCTGTTTCGGTCGTGACCCTGGACCTAAGGGATCTGTCATTTACAAGTAGGTCGAGAGGCAGTGGCTGGAATCCTCCTGTCAGTACCATCTGACGGGCTACAGGCTCCATCTCCGAATCCGGACCTATCATGGTCAGTGCGACCATTTTCATTACTGCCATTTGGGTTCACCCCCGCTTATTATAGGCCTGATAAGGTAGTCTGCCGCTTGACTGCGGTCATAATCATACCTCACGTCTTCAATAACACGTATGATATCGTCCAGTTCATGTGATTTCAGTATGAAATAGCTTATGGCCGTGTGGAATCCGGGCGGCCCCTTCTGAAATATCGCAAGCGCTTTCAGGTAGTTGTACCGCTTGATGGACATTTCAAGAGCGAGTTCTCGGTCTTCCTTTTCAAGGGCATTTCTGAAAATATTTGCGTAGACAGGGAAAGAGATCTCGAGCCTGTCAAGCCTCTCCTCCCATGTTGCGCCTTTTGCCATATCCCTCAGGTGGTATGTCTTTATCTTGTATTTGACCGGCAGCATTCTGCTGAGTGTCTCTTCCAGCGTCATCTGGTAGTACCATGTGCACCTGTGGAAGTGATAGAGGTTCAGCAGGTCTATCCTGCTGCCGAACAAGGGTTCGAGCATTTTCTGATCTTTTGTCGGCAGATTCTTCAGGTCGTTGTACAGCGAAGTCTCGACCAGATTATCTATTGCCAGTTCAAGCGAGAAAAGTGATTCTTCTCCGTTTATGAGGTGTCTGACCGGTTCTGCGACGACTTTGTAATATTTTGTGTCCTTAAGGGCATCAAGAGCTTCCGAGTAATCCCTGCTGTTGAGCAGGAGGTTGTACGACAAGGTCGAGCCGGGCACCGCGAACAGGCGCTTTCTCATTTCGTCCCGGTCCAGCCTCTTAACCCTTATCCATCTAAAAATGCTCTTAAGGTGCTCCGCTTCGTACCAACCCAGCCAGTCAATGAAGATCTCACGCTGTACACCGGCCAGATATGAGAGAAATGCGGTAGCTTCAGAAAGGATGGCGGATCTTACCGCATTCTCAAGATCTACGCGGTGGACCGCGGCCGGCGGGATCGTCTCGAGGTGTCGTCCGTATCCTTCTGTATGTTTCAGGAAATCAGCTATCTCCGCGGTAGAGCCCAGATTAAGCAACGCCCAGTACTCTTCGGAGGTCAGAAGCCTGCTGAAGAGCACGTGCGATTTTACGCCTATGGCTGTTGCCTGGCCCTTGGAAGTTGACAGCAAACTTAATTACCCCTTTTGGTCTTTAATAGGAATCTTTCTGCTGTCTCCGAGACTATCGAGTCGATAACAGAATCCACGTTCTCTTCGAAACGTCTCTGCATGCGGACACGTTCCTCTTTACCGAGTTCAGCTATCTGTTCCGCTTCAGTCCTCGCAGAATTGAGGGCGGTCTCCATTATCCCCTTGGCCTGCTCCCTTGCGGAGGCCATCTGATTGGTCCGCTCCACGGCGAACTTTTCCTGCGCAGTGCGCAGAAACCCATCCGATTCGCTTCTTGAGTCCTCAACGATCCTCTTTGCTTCTGATTCCGCTCCGAGCAGAACAGCAAGCGCTTCCTGCAATGTGCCCATCGTCATTACCTCCGGAATTAGACTACTTTGCCTTTTTCTGAGCCATCTTCATTCTAGTGAAGTCTTCCCGTTCGCCCTCTTCAAGGACGTCGGATATGTACCGTATATCCGCCTGGTTTGAGGGGATGACCACTTTTTCAAGAGCATTTACACGCCTGTGAGTCTTTCGTATCTGTACCGCAAGCCTGTATACGCTTGTCTCGACTTCCGCAAGCCGCGCGAGCAGCACCATTACCTTTCTGAATTTGGAATATGCCGCATCCATAGCCCCTGAAGATCCGTAAAAAGAATAGCTTGGTACCGTCTTGTCCGACAAGGGGTCAACGTCAGGTATCTCAACTCCCATTACAGAACGCAGACGTACAGTAATATCGGAAGTCAGAGGAACGGCTTCCGATATGTCTTCCACAGTATCTATGCCGAGAGAGACGTTTGCCTTCTGAAGTGCTTCGTACGCCTCTTTGAATACACGCTCGACATCTCTTTGTATCGTTTTCGCAGCATCGATGTATCTGACGAGCTCCATCATCAGTACCTGTCTTTTTTGATCGAGCAGGTCATGTCCCGACTGGGCCATCTTCATCGAACGGGTGAGATTGACTAGGTTTCCCTTTGTGGGTGCCAGTTTCGTAGCCATTAGATCCTCCATTGCCAGATCACGGTATAAGATCAAAACTATCAATGCCGGGTCTGTTCCGCTAAAACGTGTTAAAATCCCATACATGGCACAGATCAGTGTCCAAAAAACAACAAACTCTGCCGGAAACAGAGACCACAAAGTTGATTTTAACTCTTATATCAGAGTTAGTACAGGGGGTAAATATCGGCCTATGTTTATATTATTCATCAGTGAGACAGAGCTGTCAAAAGAGAAAGGGCTCTCGGCCGCAGGGGCGAACGTCGAGGCGCTTCCGTATACCGCTCCGGCGGACGCGGATATGCTCTACTACGACAGACCAAAGGTCATCGACTGCATACCGTTGGATCCGTTCGGCCATCCGACGCCGGCTCTTGTGACGAAAGCCGCCGTAATGGAAGGAAGACTTCCCGTCATGAACATAAGGGCCGGGACCTCTGTGGCTCCGGTCGCCCCCTTCACGGATCTTGGTGCCGCCCCCGGAAGGGATCCGAGGCTCGGTCCGGCGGTGCCGGACTTCTTAAGGGTCTCCAAAAGAGCTGCTGAGGCAGCCGGGGATCTTGCCGGACGCGGCATAAAAAGATTCGTGCTTGCCGAATCTATCCCCGGAGGGACAACGACTGCCCTCCTCCTCCTGAGATCTCTCGGATACGACGGAACAGTCTCATCTGCGGGGCCCGTAAACCCGCTTTCCAAAAAGGAAGAGATCTGGAATGCGGTAGCCTCGAGACTCGGGATAAAGACCGGCGGTATGAAAGGGAAAGGTCTCGCAGCCGCGGCTGAAGCGGGAGATCCGATGCAGATATCTGTTGCCTCCTTCGTATCCGCCCTTCCCGAAGATGCCGAAGTCGTCCTTGCGGGAGGCACCCAGATGATGGCGGTCGCCGCGCTGCTGAGGGATATGAGGGTAACGAGGCCTCTGATGGTGGCCACGACCAAATATATATGCAATGACGCAACGAGCTGTTTTGTCGAATATGCGGAGAGGATAGGCGTTGAATGGTACTCGGCCCCGCTTGACTTTTCGAAGTCGAGATTCGAGGGGCTCGCCGACTACGAAAAGGGGTACGTCAAAGAGGGCGTGGGAATGGGCGGAGCGGTATGGTACGCGATACAAAACGGCGCTGCACTGGAAAATATTACCAGACGCACCGAAGAACTCTACGAAGGGCTTATCTCCTGAAAACACGGGACGGCTAAGATGTGAACTATCAGGAAAGCGGCAGGTCATCCTGCCGCTTTTGACGCCTTAAGCGTCGAATACAGGGCTGCAGCAAGGATCAGGATCCCTCCCGCCAGCTCATTGAAAGAGGGTATTTCTCCCAGGAAGATGGCTGCGGCAGCTATCCCGTATACCGATTCGAGGCTTGATACCATCCCGGCAGTCTGTGCCCGTACATGTTTCATACCGTTGATAAACATCGAATGGGCTCCCGCGGTAAAAAGCACCCCCAGCAGGACGAGAAGAGAGATGTCGGTGACGGTGAACGAGGGTTTGTACAAGAAGAGGGCCGGAAGCAGTACAAGAGTGGCTGTCCCCTGTTCGTAAAAGGCGATCAGCCTTCCGGAATATTTCTTGACATATTTTCTGTTCGTAAGTGACAGAGCAGCGTAGGTAAGGCTGCATGTCATGCCCCATATTATCCCCTTCGTCATGCTGTTGCTCAGATGGAACTCGGGCACGATAATGATCACCCCTGTGAACATCACGCAGGCACATATAACATCGGCTATCCTGATCCGTTCTGCAAAGATAAAGGGTTCAAGGAACGTGATAAAAAGAGGGAACGTCGAAAATGTGAGGACAGCTATAGCTACGGTCGAGACCTGGACGGAAAGGAAGAACGCCGTCCAGTGGACCGCAAGCAAAATACCCGCCGCCGCAAGAACGGCCATGTCACGTCCCTGATCGAGCCTTATGCTTTTGCCTCTGTACCTGAAGAGCGCGTACATGGCGGTACTTGCGAAGAAGACCCTTCCAAGTGCTATTATGACTGCCGGCAGTCCGACATATCTTGCAAAAAGACCGGAAAGGCCGAAAAGGACGACCGCAATATGTATCTCTATGAGGCTCCTTGTCTTGTCCTGCATTTATGTACCCACCTCAAAAAGGGGAGCCGGGTCAAAGAATTCGCCCCGCCAGGAGAGACTGAAATGGAGGTGAGGCCCTGTGACCCTGCCGCTCTTCCCTGAGAGTCCTATGATTTCTCCCCTTTGCACGCTGCTTCCCGCAGATGCCGATACCTTTGACAGATGGCAGTAAAAGGAAATGAGCCCCGCGCCGTGGTCTATGTACACGCACTTGCCGGCGAACCAGAAATCTCCGGTCAGGACGACCCTGCCGGAAGCGGCAGCCCTCACGGGAGTCCCCGAGGAGGCCCTGAAGTCGATACCTCCGTGTCTTCCTCTTAACTCTCCGTTGAAATACCTGCTCTTTCCGTAGACCGAAGAATAGCTCCCCGGAACAGGCCTGAAGAGCGGAAGCTGCGGAGCAGACCCGGAAGTGTTGGTCTGTATGGCGGTCCTGCCCAGTTCGGCCTCTTTCTTTATTCTTTCGCTGAGGCTTTTGGGGGGAGTCAGCTTGTCCGCCTCGATCTTAAGATCTTCCCTTGGGTATCTGCGAGCGGACAACTTTATCTTATGTACGATCTCCCCCGGTCCGCCGTCGATTATGCAGCTTATCCGAAGTTCGTGCGTCCCTGCCTTCGCGTTTTTCAGGTCTGTCCCTAAAAGAGCGCTGAAAGCTCCGTTCTCCGAAGTCAGCACAGTGTCCTTTCCCTGCCATGTTAGGGAAACGTGCTGCAAAGGCGAAACGGACTTTACGATTACCAGGAACGGCTGGCCTATGTCCGCCTGTGATGGGGCGGTCACGGTCACGTCAGCCGCAAAGAGAGAGGCCTCAAGTAAAAGCAGGATGATAAAGGTGATGACAGTCCTCTTCACAGCGCCCCTCCTCCATTTATATAAGATCAGGATAAGATCTATTATAGTATGACTTTGAAAAAGAGGTTGAGAAGGCCGCCTGTGACCAGTGCCGCGCTTATCATTATCCCCGAGCTCATGAGCATCCTTTTTGAGCCGAGCTCCTTCCACAGGATTATGAAAGTCGCAATGCAGGGGAAAGTCATCGCCAGCACGACCACTGCCACGAGCATCTGCTGTGCGGAAAGGCCGATGGGTATGAGAAGTCCCATTGCGATGTCCTTCCTGAACAACCCCATTACGATAGGTACGGCAGTCTCGGGCGGCAGTCCCAGGAATCCCTGGAATATCGGAGAGAGCGCGACTGCCAGCTTATCCATGACTCCCAGTGTGTCAAGTATATTGACGAGGAATATGCCCAGAAGGACCAACGGCGTGGCTTCGTAGAGGAAATCCTTTATCCTGAACCAGAGTTTGTTTGACCATGCCTTTAGGGAGGGTATTCTGTACGGCGGTATCTCAACGATCAGTTCGGGGCTGTATCCCTTGAGAGTGAGGTGCATGATCCGTCCGAGGATAAGCCAGACGCAGAAGAGTATGACGTAAACGGCGGCCACATAGCCCATCCCGAACTCGCCGAGCGTGGCTGAGAGCATCGCCTGTATCGATACACAGGGGATCCCGACCGAGATAAGGGTCGCGGCTATGAACCTCTCCCTCTCCGATTCGAGGACACGTGTCCCGAGGATGCCCGGAACATTGCATCCGAAGCCGAGCAGGGTGGGGATTATCGCGTATCCGTGTATGCCGAATCGATGCAGCAGCGCATCGAAGACCACCGCGAGCCTTGGCAGGTAGCCGAAGTCCTCAAGGAAGCTCAGTCCTGAGTAGAATGCTATTATGTAAGGAAGGACCATCCCGAACTCTACGTATAATCCTGTCGAGAGTACTCCCAGACTCTGTTCAAGGTCTATCTCTCCGTCTATGAGAGTCCCTATCAGGATATTCCTCAGCGGTCCCTCGCCGAGTATCCCGCTCAGTTTTTCAAGGGCGAGGATCCAGAAATTCTCAAATATCGGGTCCGTTATATGAGTTATTATCCCTTCGCCGACAAACCTGATCACCATAAATCCAAGGATCAGGACAAGGAACCCGACGATGCCTCCGAGCACAGGGTGCGCGGAGACGTCCTCTATCCTGTCCATCGTCGTATGGTGTCTGTGTGTGACGGTCTGGACCTTTGATATTATTTCGCCTATGGCATTCCAACGCGCCTCTTTGGACATCGGCTGTATCGGACTTACCCTTGCCTCGTCCATTTTTGATATCAGCTCGCTGATCCCCTGTCCGGTGACTGCGACTGTCGGGACCACAGGAACGCCCAGTTCTTCTTCCAGCTTCTGCACATCTATAATGATCCCCCTGTGTCTCGCCTCATCCACCATGTTGAGGGCGATGACAACGGGGATGTCGTGCTCCAGGACCTGCATCGCCATGACAAGGTTCCTCTCAAGCGCGGTCGCGTCGATGACCAGGATGACGATATCGGCTCCTTCGTTCAGAATCCGGCGCGCGATGACCTCTGCCTCGTTTGTGGGATCAAGCGTGTAGGCTCCCGGGACGTCCGTAAGTCTTGCAATTTTGCCTCCGTATTTCATGGTCCCCTCGGTGAAACCAACGGTAGTGCCCGGATAATTTGAAGAAAGGGCATGCGTTCCCGTGAGCCTCGAGAAGAAGACGCTCTTTCCCACGTTTGGGTTTCCCATCAGGAGGACTCGTCTGGAGCCCTGGGGAAGCGACGGACATTTTTTGCCTCTGCCGATGCAGAGGCCGCAGTCTCTGCAGCTCATATGAATTTAGGCCAGAGGCGGCTCTTTTCAACGGTAGGCCGCTCGGTATGTTCGGTATGATCTACGCACTCAACTTCTATTTTTCCGGCGATGGCGTGGGCAACGGCAAAATGGCGTCCGTCGAGGAGAAGAGTTATGGGTCCTCCGAAAGGCATGCCGGATACTTTCTGTATCCTTTTGCCGACTCTCAGTCCCAGAGCCTCAAGGCGTTCCCCCGCTTCCCCCGCGGGGATGCTCTTAATTACAGCGCTTTCCTCGTCTCTCAGCTGCAAGAGGTTCATCTGCAACAGCCCTCCATTGTGATCTTCAGTTGTGGTTGCTCATGGCTAACCGATTATCCTACGGCACTATTGCCTTGTCAAGAAATATAAGACCTATTTTTTCATAACTTCCATGACCGCGATCATGGCGAATATCCGCATCTGATCAGCATTCGTACGCCGCCGCCGCGATACTGCACCGCGCGATGCCCGTAAAGACCGGATAAAATATAAGCAATACCCGCAAAAGCCGGCAAAAAGCGGATCGGCCCCTCTGTCCGCGCCGGGGCTCCTGATTGCCCGCCGCGGGCTCTTTGTAGTAGACTTAGAAAGTCAGCATATACATTATGTAATTTATTAGGCTGTCGGATGTCATGCCGAAGTCACGGGGGTTTGAGTTTGCGGCCTTTTGTGAGATGATAAACGATCGATGCGAAAGATAAGAATGGAGTGGTATTGGGATGCTGCACTGCGGGATAGTCGGTCTGCCACTTAGCGGCAAATCTACGGTGTTCAATGTTATTACGAGGGCGGGAGCTGAGGTCAAGCCCTATGCCGGAGGCAAGACGGACCCTAACAAGGCTGTCGTTGAGGTCCCCGACAAAAGGTTCGACTTCCTGGTCGAGGTCCATAAACCCAAAAAGGTGACCCCTGCCCAGATCGAATTCGTCGATCTTGCGGGGCTCTCAAGGGGAGCCGGAAAAGGAGAGGGTCTCGGCAATTCATTTCTCTCGTTCGTTGCTGACGCGGACGCTCTGATACATGTCATCAGATGTTTTACCAACAAGGCGGTCGAGCATCCGGAGGGAAGCATAGATCCTGTAAGAGACTGGGATATCATTGAGAACGAACTGATCTTTCGCGATCTTGCCGTCATAGAAAACCGGCTGGGTAAACTTAAAGCGAAAAAGAAACTTACCCCTGAAGAAGAGACTGAAAAGAAGCTCCTTGATATGTGTTTCGAATGCCTTTTGGAGGAAAAGCCCTTGCGCGGTCTGGAACTGAAACCTGCGGAATGGCGCCTGCTGAGGGGATTCTCATTCGTCACATCAAAGCCTGAAATAATACTTCTGAACCTTGACGATTCACAGTCGGACGAAACGAAGATACCCAAGTGGGATGAGCTGAAAAAGAGGGCGGATGAACAGGGAGTCAAGCTGTGCACTCTGTACGGGAGCCTTGAAATGGATATCGCGGAACTTGATGAAGAGGAGGCTTCCGCCTTTACTGAAGGCCTCGACATAACCGAACCTGGCAGGGAGAGGCTGATAGAGGAGGCCTACAGAGTTCTCGGTCTGATCAGCTTCTTCACATGCGGTCCCGATGAAGTGAGGGCATGGACCCTCCATGACGGAGACAACGCAGTGGATGCCGCCGGGGCGATCCATTCCGACCTTGCCAGGGGATTCATCAGGGCCCAGGTCGTCGCCTTCGACGACTACAAAAAGCACGGCAGTTCCTTCGACGAATGCAGGAAGGCAGGATGTCTCAGGCTTGAGGGCAAAGAATATATTGTCAAAGACGGAGACATCATCGAAATAAGATTCAACGTCTAGAGGTGATGGAAAGATGATCTTCGAACCTATCGAACTCAAGGACAGACTGCTGAAGAACAGGGTCGTATCCGCTCCTCTCGCCTCTTCAAGCTCTAATGAGGACGGCTCCCCCTCGGAGAGGTCTCTGGAGATCTACAGACGCTTTGCCTCGTCGGGAGCAGGCCTTTTTATCGTCGAGCACCACGCCGTAACTGTTTCGGGAAGGACGAGGCCCGCACAGTTCCTTGCCGACAGCGACGAGACCGCAAAGAAACACTCCGCGATCTCGTCGATCCTAAAAAGCGGCAACGCACTCTGTCTTGCCCAGATCAACCACGCCGGGGCAAAGATAGCGGATCCCGGAGTCTTTGACATGGAGGGATACAGACCTATCTCTCCCTCGGGGATACCCGTCGGGGACCAGTGGGAAAAGAGCGGGCGCAGACCGGAGACGATGACGCGCAGCGAGATCAGGCGTACTGTGGAAGATTTTGTAAGCGCAGCTGTGCGGATGGTCCGGGTCGGTGGTTATGACGGAGTCCAGATCCATGCCAGCCACGGCTATCTGATCGGACAGTTTTTAAGCCCGCTGACCAACAGGCGCGACGATGAATACGGGGGCACAGACCGCAAGAGAGCCAGGCTCCTGTATGAGATAACGGATGCCGTAAGACAGTCTCTAAAGGATGTCCCGATATCGGTGCGGTTGGGTGCGGCCGACTTTATCCCGGGAGATAAGCCCCTCGGGCTTTCTCTTGACGAGACAGTACCTGTCGCCCGCGAGCTGGTCAGCCTCGGTGTCGATATGATAGGCATTTCCGGCAACCTTTGCGGCTACGGACTTGACCGGACAGACAGCGCCTACTTTGCACCCTATGCGGAGAGGATAAAGGCATCGGTCGGAACTTCTGTGCTTGTCGAATGTACGGGCGGGATAAGGGATGCCGTTACCGCGGATAGAATGCTGAGGGACGGGGTATGCGACCTTGTCGGCGTCGGAAGGCTGATGCTCAGGGATCAGGGTTTTCTTGCAGGATGGAAGGAGTCATGCTGATTTGAAGGTATACATAAGCTCGGATATGGAAGGTTCCACGGGAATAGTATCGCCTCATCAGGTCACTCCGGGCAGATCCGAGTACGAGTTCGGATGCAGGATGCAGCTGCACGATACGCTTGCGGCAGTGAAGGCCGCCCTCGCCTGGGGGGCTGACTCGGTAACGGTCAACGACTCCCATGAAAGGATGATCAATCTCGATCCCTCAATGTTCCCGAGGGGTGTCTCCGTCATCAGCGGCAGCCCAAAGATACTTGGGATGGTCGAGGGTGCGGCAGATCATGACGCGGCGATCTTCCTGGGGTATCACGCGATGGCAGGGACGGAAAAGGCTGTGCTTGACCACTCATATGACTCAAAAGTCGTATACGGGCTCAAGGTGAACGGTACCAGACTCGGAGAGACCGGACTCAACGCCCTTTTCTGCGGCGCGCTCGACGTGCCTGTCGCAATGGTCGCGGGCGATACCGCAGTTTGTTTTGAGGCATCCAGCCTGCTTGGAAGCACTCTGGTCACATGCGTCCTGAAGGAGGGGCTCGGCAGGCATTCGGCCGTCACCAGGAGCCCCGATGATACGTCGGTCCTGATATCGGAAGCAGTCAAAAAAGCACTGGATGCAGCATCGGCAGGGAAGAGCCCGGTCCTGAAGATGGAGGCGCCGTACAAAGCAGAGCTCACTTTCCATACTACGGCTCAGACAGATGCGGCCGCGCTTGTCCCGGGAAGCGAGAGGGTATCGGGGCGGACCTTGGTCTTCACGACCGACGACATTTTTGAAATAAGGCGCTGGTACTCCTCATCGATCGACTGCGCATCACTGGCGTGACATCAGGAAGATGCTGTCTGTAGGAGTAGACCTCGGTGGACATACGATATCCGCGGCCCTGATCGAAAGAGAGGGCGAAGCTGTCCGCATGGTCTCAAGGTCCGACAGGGAGACTCCCGAAAGCAGGAAGCTTGATAAAGTGGTCCATGTTATTGCCGGCATGATCGGTGAGGTCTCGCAGGGAAGGCAGATATCCTTTGTCGGAATCGGCATCCCGGGCTTTTTGGACAAAACACGGAGCAAGATAACAAGATTCACCAACTTTTCCGGCCTTGAGAATGTCTGTTTCGCTGAGCATCTCTCATCCGCACTGAACAGGATCGGTATGTCCCCCTCGATAGCCATGGAGAACGACGCGAACTGCTCCGCCATAGGAGAGGCCTTCTGCGGTACGGCGAAAGAGTGCAGGGATTTTGTCGTCCTGACACTGGGTACTGGGATAGGCTCCGGAATATTTGTGAATAGCAGGCTGCTCATAGGTGCGCATGGCATGGCCGGGGAGTCCGGCCATATGACCATAGGCAAGGGCAACATAAGCTGCGGATGCGGAAGCAAAGGACATCTTGAGACGATGGCTTCCGCCGACTACATTGAACGGAGCGCACGCCGGCAGGGGCTTCCTCCTGACTTCAGGCTGCTGTGGGATATGCGGGATGACAAAAGGGCGGATGCGCTCATCTCAGGCGCTCTCGATGCTCTGGCCGGAGGGATAGCCTCCCTTGTCGTCGTGCTGGACCCGGAAAAGATTATCCTGAGCGGGGGCATGAGCAAAGCACGGGGACTCGCTGAGGAAATAACAGTAAGGACTCTGGACCGGCTTCCCGTACCGCTCAGGGAACATCTGAAAATAGAGGTATCGGTGCTTGGGGCCGATGCTGCCCTTTACGGAGCGGCTTCGATAAATATGCTTGAGAGGTGATGTCAATGCCACTGCCAAAAGTCTTTATGACACAGAAGATACAGGAAGCCGGAATGTCGATCCTTAAAGACAAAGTAGATATCACACTCTGGAGCGATGAGGGGCGCCCGGATCCGCGGACAGTGAAGAGGGATCTGCCCCATGCCGAGGGCCTCATAATGACGATGGGGATCCCTATGGACAGGGAGTTCTTTAAGAGGGCCGCTAAGCTCAGAGTGGCTAGCCTCTACTCGGTAGGCTACGACAACGTGGACATAGCCGCAGCTACCGAATCCGGGGTGATGGTGACTAACACTCCGGGCGTGCTGACCGACGCCACTGCCGACACTGCCCTGATGCTCATGCTCATGGCGGCAAGGAAGGCCAGGGAGAACGAAAGGATAATGAGGGAGGGCGGCTGGACTCATTGGTCTCCTAACCAGTTCGTGGGCAAAGACCTCTTTGGATCGGTCCTCGGCATCGTGGGATTCGGCGAGATCGGGCGTGCTGTGGCAAAAAGAGCGCTTGGCTTTGGGATGAAGATCATATACACAGGCAGGACACGCAAGCCGGAATATGAAGAAAAGCTGTGTGCTGAGTATTTGCCCCTCGACGAACTTCTCAGAAGGAGCGACTTTGTCTCCCTCAACTGCGCCCTGACAAAAGAGACAACGGGGCTCATCGGAGAAAGAGAACTTCGTATGATGAAAAAAGATGCCGTACTTATAAATACTGCCAGGGGAGCTGTTGTCGATCAGAGAGCGCTGTACAGTGCATGCTCGGAAGGCTGGATCTGGGGGGCGGGGCTCGATGTGTATGAAAAAGAGCCTGTTCCCATGGATGAACCGCTGCTTGGTCTTGAAAACGTCGTTATGATGCCCCACATAGGAAGCGCTGCGGTAAGCTCCAGGGAGGGGATGGCACGTCTGGCAGCCCAAAACCTTGTTGAAGCTATCGAGGGAAGGATCCCGCCAAATTTAGTAAATCCCGATGTTTTGAAACGAATTTGAAGCGAAGACATTTCACATTGGTAAAAAATCACCGCCTGAAAGATATAAGACGGTGATTTTTTTGCCCCGACCCCTAAAATATAAAAATTTGTATATTTGACAAAAATGTGTATATAGTGCTATCCTTCTTTATAGTGAATTTAATCACATTAAAATTGGAGGATGGTACATATGGTGAAAATCCTGCTCTTGCTGATCGTGTTGGTCAATGGACTCTTTGCTTTCCGTTTCTTCACGGATTTTATGAAACACAAGAAAGAAGCATGGGCCGAACCCGGAAATAATATCCTGCTGGCTGTCTGGGGAGCGGTATGTTTCTTCTTTTCAACATTTGGCATTTCAGACTTTGCCCTTTCGACGGTCCTCTATCGTGCCAGGAAACTTATCGACGACGCCAAACTTCCCGGCACGCTGAACACTCAGTGCGCGATCCCGGTCGCGGTAATGGCCCTTGCATACATATCATCGATACAGGTGGACCAGCTGACACTGATACTCCTTATAGTCTCTCAGATGACAGGAGCCTATTTCGGCCCCCGTTTCGTCGTTAAGATGCCTGTCAGGCAGATAAGGATGTTCATGGGGATCGGGCTTGTGCTTGCGGCGTTTTTCGTCGTTGCAGGCAAATTCGGGTTCCTTCCTTCAGGCGGTGAGGCGACAGGCCTGACCGGCGGAAAACTCGTACTCGGCATGGTACTCCTTCTTGTATATGGTGCCCTCAACAACGTAGGAGTAGGATCGTATGCTCCCACGATGGCTACGGTCTATGCCCTCGGACTCAACCCCGCGATTGCATTCCCCGTCATGATGGGTGCCTGCACGTTCTCGGTCCCGGTCGGAGGTATGGAGTTCGTAAGGCTTGGGCAGTACGGACGGAAGATAACGCTTTTCAGCAGCGTATTCGGTATACTCGGAGTCCTCGCGGCTGTATTCATCGTAAAGAGCCTGGATACCAGCATGCTCCAGTGGGTGGTCGCGGCGGTCATCCTGATCGCGGGCCTCGATCTGCTCAGGCACGTGTTCCTGGTAAAGGAAGAAAATAAATAAAATTATTTCAGTTTTTTTCAGCTTGCGGTCTTTTTGATGAAGTATAATAAAATCACTATCGATAAGACCTGAAAGCTAAGGAGAGGAGTGCGGCAGATGTTACTTTTATCAAGGGAAGACATCCTTTCGGTATTTACAATGAGAGATGCCATAGAGGCAGACAAAAAGGCCTTCGTACTGCACACTAAAGGGAAGGCCGTAGTGCCCCTCAGGATAAACATTGAGACAGAGTCGAAGGAAGGTCAGTGCATGTTCATGCCTGCCTATGTCGGAGGAGAACTCAACATGGCAGGAGTGAAACTGGTCTCTTATTTCCCGGCCAATGCCGAGAAAGGCATACCCGTCGTGCCGGCGACCGTTCCTCTCATAGACGGTACGACCGGACTCGTGACGGCTATCATTGAAGGAACGACCCTGACACAGATTAGGACGGCCGCGATATCCGGTGCAGCAACAGAACTTCTGTCGAACCCGGACAGCAAAGTGGCTGCCCTCTTCGGGACAGGCGGACAGGCAGCGGCACAGCTCGAAGCGCTTATGACAGTCAGGAAGCTTGAAGAAATAAGGATATTCGATGCCCTGCCGGGACGTGCCGCAGTATTTGTGGAGAAACAGCAGCAGCTCGCGGACCGCTTCGGAGTAAAGCTTATCGAAGCCGACAATCCCAAGAAAGCCGTTACGGATGCGGATGTGATAACGACCGTCACGACCTCCGCGACCCCCGTCTTCTCGAATGACGATATCAAGCCCGGATGCCACATAAACGGAGTAGGCTCCTACACCCCCGACAAGAGGGAACTTCCGACTGAACTCCTGCGGAGGGCCGGCAGGATATTTGTCGACAACCGTGAAGCAGTCCTTTCAGAAGCAGGAGATTTCATCATCCCGATGAAAGAGGGCCTCTTCTCTTCGGATTCGATAGCCGGAGAGCTCGGGGACCTGATTCTCGGCAATGTCGAAGGACGCCGCTCAAAGGACGAAATAACGATCCTGAAGACCGTCGGCTTTGCTACGCTGGACATAGTGGCCGCGGCCGAGATATACAAAAAAGCGACTGAAGCCGGAGTGGGAACAGTCATCAGGCTCTGATCGGACGGATCATAATGACGGGGAAGAGTTCCGCCTCTCCCCGTCATTTTTTGTGAGGTGGGCAAATGTCAAAAAAAATACATCCGCTGCTTAAGCCCATGATACCGATCGTGGAGCTTTTGGGAAAAATGCTCGGGAGCGACTATGAGATAGTCCTTCACGATGTCTCTGACGGGGACACCTCCATAGTGGCCCTTGTCAACGGCAACCTTACAGGCAGGGACATCAACGCTCCTATGACCGATTTCGGAAAGTTCCTGATGTCAAATCCAAAATCGGTCGAGGTCAACTACATTGCAAACTATCCGTCCGAAGCCGGCAACGGCAGGCCTATGAGGTCGGGAGTGGCGCTCATAAAGGATGAGAAGGACGACCTCGTGGGATTTTTGTGCATCAACTATGACATGACAAAGGCGAGCGTGCTGAAGGATATGGGTGATTTCATGATGAAAACGACGCCCCTTTCCTTTAAAAATGTCAGCACAGAGAAGTTCGGCGGCGTCAGCGGAGACCGGACTCTGATAGAAAAGGCGAGAAAGAAATTCGGCAAGCCGCTGAGGTTTTTGAACAGCGAAGAGAGAAAACAGTGCATAAGGTACATGGACGAACTGGGCTTTTTCAAGCTAAAGGGATCGGTCGAAAGCCTGGCAAAAGAGATGGGCAGGAGCCGCTATACCCTTTACGCAGACCTCAGATCGGCCAGAAAAGCAGAGGACCTGAAATAGCCGTATTTGTTATGATTCGGGCCGCCCGCAGGGGCGGCTTGATTTTTTTGACTTGCCAGTCTCTTTCGTGATATAATCCCCGTTTGTCGAATGTTGTAATGATGTAATTTTTAAAAAAACTGTGCCGTCTTTGCGGTAATCTGCAGGTGAAGGGAACAAAAACAATGCAGGATTCATCAAAAATAAGGAATATTGCCATAATCGCCCACATCGACCACGGCAAGACCACTCTGATAGACGGCATATTTAAGGCAGCCAGACTTTTCAGGGATAATCAGGTAGTGGAAGAGCGTGTGATGGACGCAGGGACTATCGAACGTGAGCGAGGGATAACTATAAAGGCCAAACACTGCACGGTCGAGTGGGGCGGATACAAGATAAACATAGTTGATACCCCCGGACATGCCGACTTCTCGGGAGAGGTCGAAAGGGTCCTTTCAATGGTAGATTCCGTCCTGCTTCTCGTTGACGCAAACGAGGGCCCGATGCCCCAGACCAGATATGTATTGATGCGCGCACTCAGGCTCGGACTGAAACCCATCGTGATAGTCAACAAGGTAGACCGCCCCAATGCAGATCCGGACGGCGCTCTCGACAAGACCTTCGACCTTTTCACAGAGCTTGGCGCCACGGAAGAGCAGTGTGACTTTGCGGTACTTTACGGATCGGGCCTCCAGGGATGGTTCGTAGACGATCTCAATAAGAGGGAAGACAATACCAAAGCAGGCATGGACGACCTTTTCAGGACGATCATCGACAGAGTCCCGGCGCCCAAGGCTGAGATGGACAAGCCCTTCCTCATGCAGGTCTGCACACTTTCCTGGAGCGAATATCTTGGCAGGATAGGATGCGGAAGGATCCTTCAGGGGACTCTTCGCAAGGGCGACAAGATAGTAAGGACCCATACGAGATGGAAAGACTACGAACAGACCGACTGGGAGGTAGTCTCGACAGAGACCTCGACATGCACGCACCTTTATGTGACTAACGGCCTCATAAGAACAGAGACGGATGCGGTAGGCGCGGGCGATATCGTCTGGTTCACGGGACCCGAAAACATCGACCTAGGAGATACCATTAGCTCTCCGGAGATTTCGGGAGAGGTGCTCCACCCGCTTGACATCGAAGAACCGACAGTATCCATGTTCTTTCTCGTCAACACCAGTCCCTTTGCCGGCCAGGACGGAAACGCCATAACCCTGAGGCAACTGAGGGCAAGGATAGAGAGGGAGACCAAGACGGACCCGGCACTCCGCATGGAAGATATCGGCCGCCCCGACGGGCTGAAGGTGTCGGGCAGGGGCGAGCTCCACCTGGGCATCCTGATCGAGGAGATGCGCAGGGAGGGCTCCGAGATATGCGTCTCAAGGCCTGAAGTAATAGTACAGTACGATTCCAGAGGCAAAAAGCTGGAGCCTATGGAGGAAGTCATCATAGACGTTCCCGAAGAGTATCAGGGTATAGTGATCCAGAAGCTTGCCCAGCGCAAAGGCGAGCTCCTCAATATGGAAAACGGCTGGACAGGCGTTCTGAGGCTCAATTTCCGCATCCCGACCAGAGGCCTGATCGGATACAGGGGAGAGTTCCTCACGGACACCAGGGGACTCGGGATCCTCGCCTCAAGGTTCGTAGGTTACGGAGAATGGGTCGGAGACATCACCTCAAGAAGCAGGGGATCACTTGTCAGCATGGAGACCGGCGTCACTACGAGTTATGCGCTTGACAACCTGCAGGAGAGGGGAACTCTCTTCGTGAAGCCCGGTGAACCCGTCTACAACGGACAGGTGATCGGGGAGAGCTCTCGCAGCAAAGATCTTCCCTGCAATCCCAGCAAGAGGAAACAGCAGACCAACCACAGGTCGGCGACCAAGGACATGACGACCGTGCTCGATGTGCCGAGGATCATGACGATAGACACGGCGCTGGAATGGATAAGCGACGACGAACTCGTGGAAGTCACCCCCCTGAACGTGAGGATACGCAAGATGATACTGAACGCGGATGAACGTAAAAAAGCAAGAGCCAAGGCAGGAATAGTCGATTCAGAAGAGGACGAATAAATGAGATCTGAACTCATGGCCTTCAGGGAGTTCGAAAAAGACGAGGTATTTGCCTGCATATCCGGCCTGATAAAGAGCGCCGGTCAGATAGACAACGGATACAGGCAGGAAGCGGTATCCTGGTATTGCGATTCGGTGTGCAGGATGGCTGAGGCCGCAGAGATGATGGGTATACGCGGCAACCTGTGGCAGTCATGGCTGGCAATGCTTTTCGCAAAGACTGAGACCACCTTCTCTCTGGCGCAGGAACGAAGGAAAGAACTGCACGGGACCCTTTCCGGGGTCGTAAAAGAAGATCTTGAGACGATACGTTCCTACTTTGATTATGATCTTAAGATTATAGACGAGGATCTTGAAGTCGATGCCTTTGCCAGGTTCGGCGACTATGAACCGCTTCTGCTGGAAAACGGAGCATTGGACAGAAATATCGGCCACGTGATCCAGAAATTTGTCGATTCACTGAGGAACGCTCCTGACACAGAGGCATTTTACAGAGAGATACTCAGGTTCCATTATCTGAGAGGCTCGGGGCAATACGCTCTGAACAAGGCCTTCAGGTGGGACGGCAGGAGAAGGGAACTGATCCCAGTCACAAACACCGAGGATATCACCCTCGACGGTCTTGTCGGATATGAGGAGCAGAAGAGAGTGCTGACAGAGAACACCCTTGCGTTCCTCGAGGGCAGGCCTGCCAACAACGTCCTCCTTTACGGGGAGAGCGGGACCGGCAAATCATCAACAGTTAAGGCGCTCCTCAACCTCTTTGCACCGCGGGGGCTGAGGATGGTGGAGGTCTACAAGCACCAGATCGAAGATCTGTCGGCGATCGTGGACCTTATAAAAGGCAGGAACTACAAGTTCATCATCTTTATGGACGACCTATCCTTTGAACATTTCGAGGTCGAGTACAAGTACCTCAAGGCTTTCATCGAGGGCGGGCTTGAAAAGAGACCGGACAACATCCTCATATATGCGACCTCGAACAGGCGCCACCTGATGAAGGAGACATGGGCGGACCGTGACGACAAGTATGAAGACATGCACGAGTCCGAGACAATGCAGGAACGGATGTCGCTGGTAGACCGTTTTGGCCTGCTTGTAAGGTACTTCTCCCCCGAGCAGGAGGAATATCTGAAGATAGTCATGGCTCTTGCGAAAGAGTACGGAGTCAAGGCTTCCGAGGAAGAACTGATACTGGGGGCCACGCAGTGGGAACTCAGACACGGCGGTTTTTCCGGAAGAGCGGCCAGGCAGTTCGTTGAGTTTATGGCAGGAAAAACAGAGCAGCCGCTCCCTTAGGCCACAAAATAATTATGTATAAAAACAGGCCCCCGGAAGATATCCTTATTCCGGGGACTTTTATTTGTATTTCAGATCCTCATGCCGGTGGATCATTCCGTGTACGGCATGAGGTATCCGTATCCTTCCTTCTCCATTTCCGCAAACGGTATGAACCTGAGCGAAAGGCTGTTGATGCAGAATCGGACTCCGTTAGGAGAATCGGGGTCGCCGTAAAACACATGTCCCAGATGAGAATTTCCTGCCCTGCTCCTCACTTCTGTCCTTCTCATGCCGAAGGAATCATCCTTCAGGTAGACGACCGTGTTCGGATCTATGGCTTTTGAAAACGCCGGCCATCCGCATGGACTCTCAAATTTGTCCTTCGAAGAGAAAAGCGGCTCGCCAGTTATGATATCGACGTAGATACCTTTTTCTTTATGGCCCCAGTATTCGTTCATAAAGGGTGGCTCCGTTCCCGATTCGACAGCTACGTGGTACTGTTCCGCTGTCAGCTTTTTCCTGATCTCATCGTCAGTTGGCCTTCTGTGTTTTACCGGATCTATGATCATTTTTCCCGCCATCTTTATCTCTTCGGGAGTTATGTGGCAATATCCCATGGGGTTTTTGTCGAGATAGTCCTGGTGGTACTCTTCGGCATCGTAAAATGACTTCAGAGGTCCTGTCTCAACTGCGAAGATTTTATGGCGCGACCTCTCGATGGCTGACACATGAGCGACAACTGCTTCCGAACCTTCATCCGTATAATATATCCCGGTCTGATACTGGCTTCCTATATCGTTGCCCTGCCTGTTTTTGACTGTCGGGTCGATCGCGGCAAAGAAAGAAAAGAGTATCGCATCCAGACTTATTTTGTCCTCTCTGTATTCGACCCGCACCGTCTCGCGGTACCCTGTCCTGCCGGTGCAGACTTCCCTGTATGTGGGCCTCAGTGACGGATCTCCGTTGGCATATCCGCTCGTGGTCGTTATAACGCCCGGTATGGTCTTCATCAGTTTCTGCAGCCCCCAGAAACAGCCTCCGGCCAGGTATATGACGCCGATCCCGTCCTCTTTTACGTATGTTTCGTCTTTAAACTCTATCCCCATTTTTCATCCCCCTTGTCTGATCTGGGTGCGGATGCGGTTTTCTATGCGGCATGATCCGGTCCTTTGTATCGCAGAAGACACGGTCATGTCTGCGGTATTTTTGTCTCAGGTCACCCGAGGAACTTCTTTTTCTTAAAGATCCAGACGCATCCTATCACGACGATGATGCTCAATAAGAAGACGTAGTGGTACCCGTAACGCCAGCAAAGTTCGGGCATGTGCTTAAAATTCATGCCGTACCAGCCTGCTATGAGGGAGAGCGGGAGAAATATCGCGGTCACTGTAGTCAGGACCTTCATTACGATATTCTGTCTGATGTCTATCTGAGTCTGGTATGCTTCGCTGATCTGGAGCGAATATTCTCTCAGCATCTGCGTCTCCTGCCGAAGCCTGTGGACCCTGTCCGAGAAGTGTTTGAGGAGCCTCAGCGCAGATCCGTCAAATATTTCGTTTTCGTTTTCCAGAAACACCAACGCAACGTCACAGAGCTGTGAATAGTAATGTGAACTTGACAGGATCTCTTTCCTTATTGAGACGATGGAGCGCATGAAACCATCGAGTTTGTCGGAAAGGACCGAGGTCTCAAGTTTTGCGAGCCTGTCTTCGATGTCCTCAAGATGCATGAGGTCATTTTCAACAAGTGTCTCCAAAAAGGTATAAAAGAAGTGTCCTACAGAGGGTTCGCGCCATAAAACGCTGTTTTTAGTTTTTTCGATCAGTCCGGCGACCAGTCCGGAATCGTCTATAAAGATAACTCCCGAACTGTTTATGTAATAAGAGAAGGCCATCTTTTTGTCAAAGCATTTTTTGTCAGGAACGGAGATGGTCCCCGACAGCATCTCCTTGTGAACTTCAGCCTTGCAGAAGCGCTGCTGCGGATAGTGCTGCATAACGGAGCGGTCGAATCCGGGGGGGAGCGCATCCTTTTTGAATCCATCCGAGGTGAGGACGGCAACGAAAGGTTCAGAGATCTCTTCTTCTTTGATCCTGACGAGCTTTTCCCCTATCGAATAATACACAGCATTGCCCCCTTGAGGATCTTATCAGTCCGGCTGTTTGTTTTTTGCCGCCTCTTTTTTCCTGTATCTCCATACGTATGCCGCAGTCAGAATGGCGCATGCCGCTATCAGCATCAAAGATATCTTCTTTATCTCCTGGTGGATTATATCCTGGTTGCTTCCGAGAAAGTATCCCGTAAGTGCGAGTATGAGCACCCATATTCCCGAGCCCAGTGCCGTGTAAAAGCAGAATTGCCCCAAAGGCATCCTGGCAAGTCCGGCGGGAAGCGAGATGTACTGCCTGATCACCGGGATGAGCCTTCCTGTGAAGGTACTTATGTGCCCGTGTTTAAGGAAGAAGGCGTCAGCTTTATCGAGTGATTCATGTGTGACAAAGAAATATCTGCCGTACTTCTCAAATATCGGCCGTCCCCACCTGACGGCTATCCAGTAATTGAAAAGGCCGCCAAGGATGCTTCCGGTTATCCCGGACATTATTACAAGCAACAGGTTCATCTCGCCCTTCCAGGCCAGATACCCTGCCGGAGGAACTACCACCTCACTGGGGAAAGGGAAGAATGACGATTCAAGGAACATCAGGCCGATGATCCCGGGATACCCCATGTGTCCGATGACATCTACAAGCCAGTTCACAAGTGAAGAAAACATCGATGACAATGCGGATAAAGCTTCCAAATTTAATTTCCCCCCGTTTAAAATCACACATAAAACATATGCCAGCGTACAGATGTATTATCCGCAGGTCATGTATATCTCTCTGCTCATCAGTCTTTAAAGTAAGATAAACTGAAAAAGTTCAAAAGTCTACAGATATTTTATGTACTGGCTGCATGTTAAGGATTTTTCCTGCAGGCCGTGCGTCCGTAAGGATATAATTTCGTTTGTAAGGCAGATGACTTTGATATAAAATGCACGTGGGGAAATAGGCATATTTCCCGGTATTCGGATGGAGGAATAGAGTTGGAACAGAATACGAAGCTTGCGTTGGTGATCGCCGGAAATTTTTCCGGCGATGAAGAAAACGCTGATCCGTGCACGCTTTTAAACTATTTGCCCGAAGATATCGTCGGTTGCTGCCAACTGATCGAATGGAGCTGCCAGCCCAGCAACCATTACTCCATGAAACTTACCGCAGAGATGGAGGAGATGTTTGAGACGCTTGTCGCAGACGGATACACGGGCATAATAGTGATCTCGGGAAGCGGGGTCATGGAGGAGATGGCGTATCTTACGGATCTCCTCTGGAAACATCCCCAGCCGGTGATTTTCGCGAACCTCATGGTGCAGGGACGCGCAGGGCTCAAAGAGGGCCTGATGAATCTGAGATGCTCCGTTATCGCTGCCCTTTCAGAAGATGCAAGGGATAAGGGCGTCCTGATATGCTCGAGCGGTGAACTCTTCGCGGCGTCTGAAGCGGTCATGGTGGACCCCGCCAGTACCGACAACACATTCCAGTCTCCCGAAAAAGGTTCGGTGGGCAAGATGCTGAACGATGAGGTCAAATTTTTCCGCAGTGTCAGAAGGCCGGGCTTCCTTGCGAGAAAACCTGAGACGCCCGCTGCGGTAGAACTTGTGTATGCTTCGCTTGGGGGCGGTGAAAGGATCCTCTCTTCCCTCGCCTGCAATAAAGAGGTACAGGGACTTGTCCTCGCAGGATTCGGCACCGGCAATGTCCCGCCGTCATGGGTCCCTCACATCAGAAACATCCTTAGAAAAAGGATACCGGTGGCTATAGTGTCGAGGTGCTTTCAGGGACAGGTGGCTAAGGCCAACTATTTTGAGGGAAGCTATATGAAATTGCTGGAAATGGGAGTCATGTCGGGAGGAAAGCTGAACCCCTATCAGGCAAGGATAAAAATGGCCCTGGGAATAGCCGCCGGACTTACCGAACAGGGACTCTGCCTGTATATGCTCAATAAGCCTGTAAGCGAAGAATCGCAGCTCCTTTACAAATGAAAATATATTGCCTGAGCCTTGGATGCGCAAAAAACAAAGTCGACAGCGAATGCCTGGCCGGAGAACTTGAACGTGCCGGACATGTGCTCGTCGATGACATAGAGTCGGCCGATGTCGGAATAGTCAATACCTGCGGATTTATACAGCCAGCGACTGAAGAGAGCATAGCTGCGATACTTGACCTTGAACAACTCAAAAAAGAGGGCAGGCTGAAAAAGATCGGCGTCGTAGGATGCCTTGTGAACAGGTATTCAGACGATCTGATCAAAGAGATGCCGTCGGTGGATTTCTGGGCAAGGAGCGAAGACTGGTCTTCTGTGATCAGGAGCATGGGCGGCTTCCCGGAGAATAAGCGGCGAAGAGGCAGACTTCCCTCATCGTCAAAGATCACCAGATATCTCAAGATCAGCGAGGGATGCGACAATAAGTGCACATACTGTGCGATCCCCGGGATAAGGGGAGGGCTCAGAAGTCTTTCGATAGATACGATCGTCTCTGAAGCCGATCAGCTTGTAAAAGAAGGAGCATCGGAGCTCTGCGTGGTCGGACAGGATCTTACCGTTTACGGGATCGATATCTACGGCAGAGGATCTTTGACAGAGCTCCTCGATGAACTGGAAAGAGCTCTCCCAAAAAATATCTGGATAAGGCTCCTTTACCTCCATCCAAGCAGAGTCACAACGGGACTGCTGGAACGGGTCGCCTCAGGGATACAGATCCTTCCCTATCTTGATATACCCATACAGCATGCCGATCCCGAGATCCTTTCGGCGATGAACAGGAAGATAACCCCGGAAGAACTTACCTCGATATTCAATACCGCCAGGAGCATAAATGACGACTTTGCACTGAGGACTACCTGTATGGTAGGCTTCCCGGGCGAAAAAAGACGCCATTTTGACAACCTGCTCGCCTTTGTCTCTGCAACCCGCTTTGACAGGATGGGGGCCTTCGCGTTCCATCCCGAGGAGGGGACTGAAGCAGAAAAGATGGAGGGCCGGGTATCCGATCAGGTCAAGCAGAAACGGCTCAAAAAGCTTATGGCGCTCCAGGAGGAGATATCCGCGGAACGCCAGGAAAAATTCGTGGGCAGAGTCTTGGATGTCCTTGTCGAGAGGGTCTACCGGGAGGCTTCTTTTGCTGAGGGAAGGAGTTTCCGCGAGGCCCCAGAAGTAGACGGGCTTGTTGAGATAAGGAATATAAGCGATAAAATAAAAGAAGGGGACATCGTCAAAGTCAGGATGGCCGAGGCGATGCCGCACGATATGGTAGGAGAAGAGCTGGTTCAATGATACTTATTCCTGAAATGAAGACATGGTATGGGATGATGGCCACGTTCGGAACACTGGGCAGGTTCAGCAAGATGCCCGGGACACTGGGGTCGATGGCTGCGTGTGTGATATGGATAGCTTTTGGGGGACTGCCGATCTGGGCAATAGCGTCAGTGGCCATTCTCGGGACCATAGCTGCCGACAGGTATGAAAAGGCCGTGGAGAGGGAAGATCCTCCCGAAGTTGTAATAGATGAAGTGGCAGGATGCTGGACTGCGTGCTGGGGATTTGACCCCACCTATGCGATAGTCGGCCTGTTTCTGTTCAGGATAATCGACATAACAAAACCGTTCCCTGTAAGACAGATGGAGAAGCTGCCGGGGGGCATCGGGATAATGGCAGATGATATAGCAGGCGGCATAATGGCAAACCTCCTTATCAGAGCAATGAGGTGGTTCTTCTACGAAGGCGGTATGGAAACTGTTCTGGGGCTGGTAGGGAAATGAAAGCCGACTTAAGACAGCTCGCGGAAAAACTGGTTTCCGAAGCGTATTCAAAAGGACTGACGGTCTCCTTTGCGGAATCATGCACGGGAGGGATGATAGCTTCTTCTGTGACGGACGTTCCGGGAGCTTCCGCAGTATTCCTCGGATCCGCGGTGACATACAGCAACGAGGCAAAGATCAAAATACTCGGAGTCGGACCGGACATAATTGCAGAGCACGGCGCGGTAAGCGCCGAGTGTGCAGAAAAAATGGCGGAAGGCGCGAGAAGGATATTCGGGTCTGACGTTGCATTAAGTGTGACCGGAATAGCGGGACCCGACGGCGGCAGCGAAGAAAAACCGGTCGGAACGGTCTGGTTCGGCATATCTGCCAAAGATGCGACCGTTACATTTAAAAGGAAATTCAGCGGCGAGAGGGCTGATATAAGATCCTCGGCGGTAAAAGAGGCACTGACTTCCATTTTGGAAAGGATGCAGTAAATATGCCAGGGTGAATCCCATCAATTTCAGGAGTTCTCCTGAGGACGTTCGTATGTATCGAGATCCCGAAGTCTCAGTTAAAGGTCCTTTCAAACTGGCTCTCGGCAAGAAGACGTGACTCTAATGAGTTCAGATGGGTCTCTCCCGAGACCATGCACATCACACTCAAGTTCTGCGGGGAAAGGTCGAAGGAAACGGTGGACCTGCTTCTGGAAAATTTGAAGAACATCAGAAGCAAAGGACCGTTTGCAATAAATATCGAAGGTATGGGCGGATTTCCCGATCTCATAAGGCCGAAAGTGCTCTGGGCCGGCGTCGGCGGAGAGACAGCGACCCTATCTGAGGTCAGGGACGAAGTTGAAAAAGCCGCGCACAGAGCATCGATACCGAGAGACAACAAAAAATACACGCCGCACGTAACTCTGGGACGCAGGAATTCAGACAGGGCCCTTGCTCAGGAGGTACTGCAGCAGATGCAGAGAACGCAGCCGTTCACAGAGCCATGGACAGTAAGGGAGATCATACTTATGAAAAGCGAGCTCTCTCCGATGGGGCCGAGGCATACCCCGCTGGGCCTTTTCAAAATATGACATACTGTTATAATATATTTGTAATCAAACAGCGCTGAACAAATACGGGGAGGCAATCAGATGGCCAAGAGAAAAGAATCGATAACCAGAGAAGACATACTTGAGCAGGCGTTGATCGAGATAAGAAGCAAGTTCGGCGACGGAGCGATAATGAGACTTGGCGATGAGGTACAGCGTGTTGCTGAGGTTATCCCCAGCGGCATACTCCCTCTTGACGTGGCGCTCGGAATAGGCGGTATCCCGAGGGGCAGGGTCGTAGAGATATTCGGCCCCGAAGGCGGCGGTAAGACTACCATAGCTCTTCATGTCCTCGCTGAGGCGCAGAGGAAGGGAGGGCTTGCCGCATTTATAGATGCGGAACATGCCCTTGATCCGCGCCTTGCGGCATCGGTCGGGGTGGACACCGCGAACCTTTACATGTCGCAGCCCGACAGCGGAGAACAGGCTTTTTACATACTCGACACCCTTGTCAGGAGCGGCGCGTTCGACGTCGTGGTGGTCGACTCGGTCGCTGCGTTGACTCCTCAGGCCGAGATAGACGGCAAGATGGGTGAAGGGAGCAACCAGATGGGTCTCCACGCGAGGCTCATGTCCTATGCACTGAGAAGGCTGACAGCCGCGATTTCAAAGAGCAACACGACGGTCATATTCATCAACCAGCTGCGTGCGCAGATAAGCACCGGCTACGGCGCAGGACCCACCGAAACTACAACGGGAGGACGCGCGCTGAAGTTCTACAGCTCTGTAAGGATCGAGGTAAAAAGAGGGAAACAGATCACCCAGGGAGAAAACGTTATAGGCCACGAACTTTGGATAAAGGTCGTAAAAAACAAACAGGCTCCTCCGTTCCGCACCGCGCACGCCACGCTGATATACGGAAAGGGCGTTCCCAAGGCAATGTCGGTCCTTGACATGGCGATCGACAGGGAAGTCGTGAAGAGGAAGGGCTCGTGGCTCGCATACAAAGGCGAGACCCTCGGACAGGGCAAAGAGGGAGTCGCCGCATATATCGATGAACATCCTGAACTTATGGAAGAGATTACAAAAGATGTCCTCCATAAGGTGGCAGAAGGACTCGGTCTCCTGACAGAGCCTGCTGCAGAGGAAGATGAGGCCGCTCACGGCAGCGTTGAAGATTCTGTGGAAGCTCTGCTCAACGAAGGAGTCCTGAAACTCGATCTTGGAGAGGACGAATAAACGAAAGTATCAATGATTGCCGGTCGATTAACCGTTACGTACATTTACTGAGAAAATAATCTGTCATTATGAATCTGGGTGCACAAAAAATGTCTGTGCACCCAGATTCATTTTAATGGGAAATATATGTAAGGTATATATCAAACAATAAATATTATATTGCATTATATGTACGATTTTAAATACTTTTAGTTATCTTTATTATGTGTAATAATCTAATTGTAATTGTTGACAGCAACAGCATTCATCTATAGAATACCTCATGCACTCTCCGGCGCAGGCCGGTCGAGGACGCACCATGACAGTTGAATACAGGGAAAAGCGAAAGTGCACATGTGGTTTAAGGATCATAAGTGCAGTTCTGAGACCGGGTCATTGAATAAATGATTTGAGTGTAAGGACAAAAGAAGAAGAAGTAAAGATGTGAGTCAGCGACTGAGACGGATATCGGAACTTAAATGTGAAGATATTCGAAAAGCACAACAGGAATCAAACGGAGAGTTTGATCCTGGCTCAGGACGAACGCTGGCGGCGTGCTTAACACATGCAAGTCGAACGGGAGTATTGAAGAAGCTTGCTTTAGAGATACTTTAGTGGCGGACGGGTGAGTAACGCGTGAGGAGCTGTCCTATGCAGGGGGACAACAGCTGGAAACGGCTGCTAATACCCCATAAGCCGAGAGGTAAAAGGATCAATCCGGCAGAGGAGGTACTCGCGTCCTATCAGCTAGTAGGTGAGGTAACGGCTCACCTAGGCGAAGACGGGTAGCCGGCCTGAGAGGGCGAACGGCCACACTGGAACTGAGATACGGTCCAGACTCCTACGGGAGGCAGCAGTGGGGAATATTGGGCAATGGGGGAAACCCTGACCCAGCGACGCCGCGTGGGTGAAGAAATCCTTCGGGATGTAAAGCCCTGTTGTATGGGAAGAGCGGAAGACGGTACCATACGAGGAAGCCCCGGCAAACTACGTGCCAGCAGCCGCGGTAATACGTAGGGGGCAAGCGTTGTCCGGAATTACTGGGCGTAAAGCGCACGCAGGCTGAATTATAAGTCGGTAGTCAAAGGCGGAGGCTCAACCTCTGTATATCTATCGATACTGTAAATCTGGAGTATGTGAGAGGGAAGCGGAATTCCCGGTGTAGCGGTGAAATGCGTAGATATCGGGAGGAACACCAGTGGCGAAGGCGGCTTCCTGGCACAATACTGACGCTCATGTGCGAAAGCTAGGGCAGCGAACGGGATTAGATACCCCGGTAGTCCTAGCCGTAAACGATGGATACTAGGTGTGGGTGTCGCAGGGCATCCGTGCCGCAGTTAACGCGTTAAGTATCCCGCCTGGGGACTACGGTCGCAAGACTGAAACTCAAAGGAATTGACGGGGGCCCGCACAAGCGGTGGAGCACGTGGTTTAATTCGATGCAAACCGAAGAACCTTACCTGGGTTTGACATGCAGGTGGTAGTGAAATGAAAGTGGAACGACCTTGCAGCGATGTAAGGAGCCTGCACAGGTGCTGCATGGCTGTCGTCAGCTCGTGTCGTGAGATGTTGGGTTAAGTCCCGCAACGAGCGCAACCCCTATTGCCAGTTGCTAACAGGAGAGCTGAGCACTCTGGCGAGACTGCCGCCGACAAGGCGGAGGAAGGTGGGGATGACGTCAAGTCATCATGGCCTTTATGCCCAGGGCTACACACGTGCTACAATGGCCGGCACAGACGGCAGCTTAGTGGCGACACTTGGCCAATCCTCCAAAGCCGGTCCCAGTTCGGATTGCAGTCTGCAACTCGACTGCATGAAGTCGGAATCGCTAGTAATCGCAGATCAGCAAAGCTGCGGTGAATACGTTCCCGGGCCTTGTACACACCGCCCGTCACACCACCCGAGTTGGGGGCACCCGAAGCCGCAGGCTTAACCCGTAAGGGGAAGAAGCGTCGAAGGTGCGCCGAGTAAGGGGGGTGAAGTCGTAACAAGGTAGCCGTACCGGAAGGTGCGGCTGGATCACCTCCTTTCTAAGGAGCAACAAAAGAATTTGTGCAGCTCAGGCTGCCTGCATCATATTCATTCTTTTTACTTTTGCTTTTTCCCTATTCAATGTCGCGCACCATGACACCCTTTTCTGTAGAAGGAGAGGTCAATAAAGGATTTATGAGGTTAAGGTACAAAGGGCACGCGGGGAATGCCTTGGCGCCAGATGCCGAAGAAAGACGCAGCCAGCTGCGAAAAGCCGCGGGGAGGAGCAAGCATCCCTTGATCCGCGGATATCTGAATGGGGAAACCTGCATGGAGCAGTCCATGCGCCCTTTAATAGGGCGGCGACCCGGTGAAGTGAAACATCTCAGTAACCGGAGGAAAAGAAATCGAAAGAGATGCCCCGAGTAGTGGTGAGCGAAAGGGGTACAGCCCAAACCGGATGCATGCCAAGCCTGCAGGCGTTGTGCATTTGGGGTAGAGGGATCCATGAGCGAAGATCTGCAGATTTTCGGAGGAGTTACAAAATATTTTCATAGTTGAACCGTGTTGGAAAAGCGGGCCGCAGAGGGTGAAAGCCCCGTAGACGAAATGGAAATATCTTCTTTGATGGACACCCAAGTAGTGCGGAGCACGTGCAATTCCGTATGAATCAGGGCCGACCACGGTCTAAGGCTAAATACATCTGGCGACCGATAGAGAAGCAGTACCGAGAGGGAAAGGTGAAAAGCACCCCTGGCGGGGAGTGAAACAGACCTGAAACCGCGTGCTTACAAGCAGTCGGAGCATTTTTATAATGTGACGGCGTGCCTCTTGGAAAATGAGCCGTCGAGTTATGGTATGTGGCGAGGATAAGAACTACGAGGTTCGGATCCGTAGGGAAACCGAGTCTGAACAGGGCGCAAGTCGCATGCTATAGACCCGAAGCCATACGATCTATCCATGTCCAGGTTGAAGACCGGGTAACACCGGTTGGAGGACCGAACCACAGCCTGTTGAAAAAGGCCTGGATGAGGTGTGGATAGGAGTGAAAAGCTAATCGAGTATGGTGATAGCTGGTTCTCCCCGAAATGCATTGAGGTGCAGCCTTGTTTGGAATATTTATGGGGGGTAGAGCACTGAATGAGTAAGGGGGCAGATGTGCCTACCGAGCTCAATCAAACTCCGAATACCCATACAATACAAACGGGAGTGAGACTACGGGTGCGAAGATCCGTGGTCGAAAGGGAAACAGCCCAGCCCGACAGCTAAGGTCCCAAAGCCTGTGCTAAGTGTTACAAGGATGTGGGGAAGCAAAGACAGCCAGGAGGTTGGCTCAGAAGCAGCCATCCTTGAAAGAGTGCGTAACAGCTCACTGGTCGAGCGTCCCTGCGCCAAAAATGTGGGGGGCTAAGCACAGCGCCGAAGCTTCGGATTTAGTGGAAATATCCATTAACTGGTAGGGGAGCGTTCCATATGGGACGAAGCAGGATTGTAAGGTTCTGTGGACTTTATGGAAGTGAGAATGACGGCATGAGTAGCGAAAAGTGTGCGAGAAACACACTCACCGAAAACCCAAGGATTCCTGGGGAAGGCTCATCCGCCCAGGGTTAGGCGGGACCTAAGGCGAGGCCGAAAGGCGTAGTCGATGGACAACAGGTAGACAATCCTGTCCTCCGTACGATCGTTTGACCGAAGGAGTGACGCAGAAAGCTATGTGCGCCGGGTGACGGAAGTCCCGGTCCAAGGAAGTAGGCTGACAGAGGAGGCAAATCCCCTTTGTCTAAAGGCCGAGATCTGAAGGGGTAGTGAGTTATCACGGGAAGGCACAAATGCTATGCTGCCGAGAAAAGCTTCTAGGGAGAGAGTACGGACCCGTACTGAAAACCGACACAGGTGGGTTGGCTTAGAAGGCTAAGGTGAACGGGATAACCCTTGTTAAGGAACTCTGCAAGTTGACTCCGTAACTTCGGGAGAAGGAGTGGCTGGAGATGTCAATACTATACGTAAGAAGCATCTTTGGTTCGCAGAAACCAGGCTCAGGCGACTGTTTAACTAAAACACAGGACTCTGCTGAAGGCGTAAGCCGAAGTATAGGGTCTGACACCTGCCCGGTGCTGGAAGGTTAAAGGGAGAGGTTAGTCGCAAGGCGAAGCTTTGAACTGAAGCCCCAGTAAACGGCGGCCGTAACTATAACGGTCCTAAGGTAGCGAAATTCCTTGTCGGGTAAGTTCCGACCTGCACGAAAGGTGTAACGATCTGAGCGCTGTCTCAACAGGGGGCCCGGTGAAATTGTGGTACTGGTAAAGACGCCAGTTACCCGCAGTAGGACGGAAAGACCCCGTGGAGCTTTACTGTAACTTGATATTGGATTTCGGTACACTCTGTATAGGATAGGTGGGAGACAGAGAAGGAAGTGCGCCAGCGCATCCGGAGTCGTCCTTGGAATACCACCCTTGGTGTGCTGGGATTCTAACCGCTGCTGCTGAATCGCAGAGCGGGACATTGTCAGGCGGGCAGTTTGACTGGGGCGGTCGCCTCCCAAAGAGTAACGGAGGCGCGCGAAGGTCACCTCAGGGCGAATGGAAATCGCCTAATGAGCGTAAGGGTATAAGGTGGCTTAACTGTGAGACTGACAGGTCGAGCAGAAACGAAAGTTGGTCCTAGTGATCCGGTGGTCCTGAGTGGAAAGGCCATCGCTCATCGGATAAAAGCTACCCCGGGGATAACAGGCTGATGCCGCCCGAGAGTTCCTATCGACGGCGGCGTTTGGCACCTCGATGTCGGCTCATCGCATCCTGGGGCTGAAGCAGGTCCCAAGGGTTGGTCTGTTCGCCCATTAAAGCGGTACGTGAGCTGGGTTCAGAACGTCGTGAGACAGTTCGGTCCCTATCCACTGTGGGCGCAGGGTATTTGAGAGGATCTGTCCCTAGTACGAGAGGACCGGGATGGACGGACCGCTAGTGAACCGGTTGTTCCGCCAGGAGCATAAGCCGGGTAGCCATGTTCGGATCGGATAACCGCTGAAGGCATCTAAGCGGGAAGCCGGCCTCAAGATGAGATACCCCATTGCAAAAGCAAGTAAGGTGTCCGGAAGACTACCGGTTTGATAGGTTGGGGGTGTAAGCGGGTAACGCCCGTTGAGCTGACCAATACTAATACACCGAGGCCTTAACCTCATAAAATCCTTATTGACCTGATTTTGGGTCATATTTGGCGGATAACGGCGAAACACTCGTCGAAGTTTTCTCGGCGTATTACATATACGCCTTCGAAACCTTCTCCTTCATGTTTCATCCGTTTTCCATCCAAATCTGCCCCAAAATCAATGAGATGTGATAGGATAGGGCGTCATTAAAAAAGCAATGCATAGGCGAAGAGATTTGCGGGTTTTTGCAAGTTTATCGAGAGAGTCAAGCGAAGGCGTATGAAAATACGTTGAGCGCAGGCGAACGAAAATAAGCGCAGGAAAAAACGCAAAGATCACAGCCTGGAACATACAAGTTTCTGGTGGTAACAGAGGAGGGGACACACCCGGTCCCATGCCGAACCCGGCAGTTAAGCCCTCCATCGCCGATGGTACTGCGAAGGGTATTCGTGGGAGAGTAGGTCGCCGCCAGAATATATTACAAAAAGGAGTCTTCGGAAAACCGAAGGCTCCTTTTTTGTTAAGCTGCCGGAACTTCACCGGCGTGAAGCTGCGACAGAAACATGTCGCGGGAAGCGGTGGCGAAGCAGTCGTTTAAAGTTTTTGCGATAGCGATCCACATCGCAATTGGGGTTTATAGCGAGTGATGACGACGCAACACGCAGTGGAGCCATCCTAAGGCGTATATCAATACGTCGAAGGAAGACTCCGCAAGTGTTGCTAAGTCAGCGCCGCTATAAACTCCAATTGCACTATTTGAGGCGGGGCCTGCACCTCGCCAGCAAATACGCATCGATATAGTTGCCGTCGTCGGAGACTGCCCAGTCTTTGGCGGTCCCTTCCAAT
>Ga0209312_1000303_pt1 | contig 49948 bp, 48 predicted proteins | sample BioC13SIPDNA_4_FD_185744 | JGI IMG/M metagenome (GOLD analysis project Ga0209312, IMG submission 185744) | Anaerobic biogas reactor microbial communites from Washington, USA - Biogas_R1_B C13 SIP DNA (SPAdes) (version 2) | ecosystem: Engineered > Bioreactor > Anaerobic > Unclassified | place... | reverse complement strand
CCGTACCAGAACGTGACAATAGGAACGTTCTGGTACGCCGCCCCGAGTCGACCCAGGTCGCTGCCGTACCAGAACGTGACAATAGGAACGTTCTGGTACGCCGCGCCGGCTCGTGGTCGGATCGTCGCGCCGCAGCTTCCCCTCAGGACGGCTCAGCGGAGCAGGACGGGCACCGTCTCGAATCCGCGCGAGGGGAGCTGTTCACGCACCGCGGGTCGGCTCGGGTCGAGCCGGATCTCGCTCGTGGCCCGGAGAAGCGCGGCCAGCGCCCCGCGGATCTGGAGAGTCGAGAGGACCCGGCCGGGGCATACGTGGGGGCCGGCGCCATAGACGATGTTTGCTGCGCGGTTCGCCTCGGGACGGAACTCGTCCGGATCCCCGAAGACCCGCGGGTCCCGGTTCGCCGCTGTCCAGTTGATGTGGACGTCAGTGCCCTCCGGGAGAGGCTGACCCGCGAGCTCGGTCGCGTGCGTGGTGATCCGCTTGTTCGAGGGGAACGGGTCGTCGATCCGCAGCATCTCGTCCACTGCCGCGTCGAGCCCGTCGACGTGCTCGCTCTCAGCGTGGGCCAGCCGACGCAACCTGCCCTGCAGCTCTGGATGAGTAGCGACCTGGTGGACGACGACCCCGATCGAGGAGGCGATCGAGCCCAGGTCACCGGCGGTCCAGTTGCGCAGCATCGAGACCAGCTCCGGGTCGGTGAGTGGCCGGCTGCCGCCCGGCGCCTGCGGGTCCTCGACCCGGTCGTCGAGCAGCCGGGTCGTGGGGTCGTCCGGCAGGTGCTCCCCCGCGTCCCGGCGGGCGCGACGCTCCGCGAGGATGCCGCGGACGATCGCGTCGAAGCGCTCGGCTACCTCGGCCTTTCCAGCGCCGTCACCGGACCTCGTGGCGGCGAAGTTGTCGTCGATCCACTGCAGCAGCGCCGGCTCGAGCTCCTCCGGCCAGCCGAGCCACCGGCACTGCACGCGCACGGCCACGAGGCGGCCGAAGTCGTGGAGGATATCTGCTGAACTCGTCGAGGCGACCAGGTCAGCAGCCGCGCGGTCGGCGACGTCGGTGATCATCGGCATGAGGGGAAGGATCCGGGCATCGGCGAGGTGCGCGTCCACGACGGCTCGGAAGCGCCGGTGCTCCTCGCCGTCCATCCCGTTCGGCACGTGCAGGTGGCGGTGGGTCCTGCTGGAGTAGACCTGCGGACTCGTTGCGACCTCCAGCACCTCGGCGTGACCGCGGACGGCCCATGCCCCGTCGGGCAGCTGCACGACTGGCGACCTCGCCTCCGCCGGCTCGGTCATGGGCACTCCTTCCGCTGAGCGGCTCGCGCCGCGGTCTGCAGGACCTGCCGTCGCCCTCGTGGGGACCCGGCTGTGGGAGCGCCACCTGCGACACCGCTCCCGACGCCATCCTTGCCCCGACGTGCCGCGTCGCGCGGCCACTCAACGCCTCATCGCGATCGAAGCGCATTTCTGGCAACTCTTGCCAACAGGATCGTTCCTGCCGCCACCCTAGCCTTGGGAGGAACGCACCCCTGTCGACGAAGAAAGGCTGCGAGCATGCCCGAGCCCATCGAGGTACGCAAGGTCCCGATCCACTCCGTGAGCGACGCCAGCGAGTTCACCAAGCTGCTCGACGAGGGCGTCCTCGACCCGCAGCGGGTGCTCGCGATCATCGGCAAGACCGAGGGCAACGGTGGGGTCAACGACTACACCCGGATCATCGCCGACCGGGCCTTCCGCGAGGCCCTCGTCGCCAAGGGCGTCTCCCAGGAGCAGGTCCGCCAGATCCCCATCGTCTGGTCCGGTGGCACCGACGGTGTCATCAGCCCGCACGCCACGATCTTCGCCACGGTCGACCCCGCGACCGTCGAGCCGAGCGACGAGCCGCGCCTCACCGTCGGCATGGCGCTGAGCGAGCCGATCCTGCCTGAGGAGATCGGTCGCATGGGCATGGTCGACAAGGTCGCCGACGCCGTGAAGGTCGCGATGGAGCGCGCCGGGATCACCGACCCCGCCGACGTCCACTACGTCCAGACGAAGACCCCGCTGCTCACCATCGACACGATCCGCGATGCGCACAGCCGCGGCCAGGAGGTCTTCACCGAGGACACCCTGACCTCGATGGACGTCTCCAACGGCACGACCGGTCTCGGCATCGCCAAGGCGCTCGGCGAGGTCACCGACCTCACGAACGACGACATCATGCGGGACCGGACGAAGTACTCCGCCGTCGCGTCCTGCTCCTCCGGTGTCGAGCTGGACCGCGCACAGGTCGTCGTAGTCGGCAACGCCACGGGCGTCGGCGGGCGCTTCCGCATCGGTCACTCGGTCATGAAGCACGCCCTCGACCAGGACGGCATCTGGAACGCGATCCGGGACGCCGGCCTGGACCTGCCGGAGCGCCCGCACCGGGACGACCTGCAGGGTCGCCTCGTGAACGTCTTCCTCAAGTGCGAGGCGAGCCAGGACGGCATGGTCCTCGGCCGCCGCAACGCCATGCTCGACGACTCCGACGTGCACTGGCACCGGCAGATCAAGGCGGCCGTGGGTGGCGTCACCGCCGCGGTGACCGGCGACCCGGCCGTCTTCGTCTCCGTGTCCGCCGCGCACCAGGGTCCTGACGGTGGTGGCCCAGTGGCCGCGATCGTCGACCTCGGCGACGAGCCGACGGGCTACGTGCCGCCGGCTGACTGAGGCGCACTCCTCAGGCCGCCTCTCTGAGTGGGCTCCCAGAGCCCCACGGCACAGCGCCGCCGGGTCGTCGGACCCGGCGGCGTCAGCCCCCGCTGACGGAGAGCTCAGCCGCCGCGAGACGGTGCCGGGTGGACTCATCCAAGTCCTGGGAGCGCAGCCAACCGTCCGGCAGGGCGACGATCCGCGGCGAGCCGGCCCGGCCGCGCTGGCCCTCCGCGGCGTCCCCGGGCCACGGCACCGTCGGGTCGAGCGTGGCGATGAGCTCGTCGAGGGACTCGAGGGACTCCACGAGTCCGAGGCTGCTGCGTACGCTCGAACCTGCTGGGAACCCCTTGAGGTACCAGGCGATGTGCTTGCGGATGTCGCGGCAGGCGCGGAACTCGTCGCCGTAGAACTCGGCGAGATAGACGGTATGCCGGCGCAGCACCTCGGTGACCTCACCGAGCGCGGGCTGCACCCGCACCGACCGGCCGGCGAACGCGGCAGCGAGGTCGGTGAAGAGCCAGGGCCGTCCAAGACAGCCGCGCCCGACCACGACCCCGTCGCAGCCGGTCTGCCGCACCATGTCGACAGCGTCCTCCGCGGACCAGATGTCACCGTTGCCGAGGACCGGGATGGTCGTCACGGTCTCCTTGAGCCGGGCGATCGCGGACCAGTCCGCGGTCCCGCTGTAGGCCTGGGCCGCCGTGCGGGCATGGAGCGCCACCGCGGCCACACCCTCGACCTCCGCGGCGCGGGCAGCATCGAGGTAGGTCAGGTGCTCCGGGTCGATGCCGGTACGCATCTTGACCGTCACCGGAACGTCGTACGGACTCGCTTCGCGCACCGCTGCGGCGACGATGGAGCGGAACAGCTCCTTCTTCCACGGCAGCGCCGCTCCCCCACCCTTACGGGTGACCTTCGGCACCGGACAGCCGAAGTTGAGGTCGATGTGGTCGGCCCGGTCCTCACTGACGAGGATGCGCACCGCCGCGCCCACCGTCGCCGGATCCACCCCGTAGAGCTGGATCGACCTGGGCGACTCCTCGGGATCGTGCTCGATGAGCCGCATCGTCTCCGGCGTGCGCTCGACCAGCGCCCGCGTCGTGATCATCTCCGAGACGTAGAGGCTCGTTGACCCGCTCGAGCCGCCCGACGCATACTCCCGGCACAGGCGACGGAAGGCGCGGTTGGTGATCCCCGCCATCGGCGCCAGCACCACCGGGGACTCGATGGTGTGCGGGCCCAGCTGGAGTGGGGGAAGGACCGCCTCCGCGGTCGACGGAGCGGGCGCGGAGGGGGGGAGGGCGGTGATCGTGGTCGCAGACATGACCGCACAAGTGTCGCATCGAAGCGCACCCGTAGACTCACGCCGTGAACCTGACCCCTGTGCTCGTCGCTGCCGGCGTGGTGTTCCTCGCCGAGCTCGGCGACAAGAGCCAGCTCATGGCGCTCGCCATGGCCGCCAAGCACCGGGCCCGCGATGTCTTCATCGGGATGTTCTTCGCGATCGTCCTGATGTTCGGTCTGGCGGTAGGGCTCGGGGCGATCCTCGGCACCTTCCTCGACGACTACCGCAACGTCGTCGCCATCGTCGCCGGTCTGATCTTCATCGGCTTCGCGGTGTGGACCCTTCGCGGTGACGATGATGACGACGAGGACGAGGACCCGGACGACCTGCCGGCCTCGGCGACCGGTCGCGTGGTCATGACCGCTGCGTTCACCGCCTTCGTCGTCGCCGAGCTCGGTGACAAGACCCAGCTGGCCAGCGCGACCCTCGCTGTCCGAGAAGGGTTCTGGCCGGTCTACATCGGCAGTGTCGCGGGCGAGGTCGCTGCCATCGGCCTGGCGATCGCGATCGGGGCCCTCGCCGGGAAGCACCTCCCCGAGCGGCTCATCCGGTTCGGCGCCGCCGCGCTGTTCGCCGTCTTCGGCATCATCATGATCGTGCAGGGCATCCGTGGCTGAGTCCGCGCTCGTCTCCCCCGCCGAGCTGCGCGAGATCCGCGACCAGGTCCTCGTGCTGGACGTGCAGTACGCGCTCGTCGGCACCCTCGGCACGGAGCTGTATGCGGTAGCGCACCTCCCCGGTGCACCGCACCTCGACCTCGACGCAGTGCTCGCCGACCCGCCCGGCGCCCGTGGGCGCCATCCCCTCCCCGCTGTCGACCGGCTGCAGTCCGGACTGCGCGCCGTCGGGTTGCACGACGGCGCGAAGATCGTCGTCTACGACCAGCAGACCTCCCTCGGCGCCGCGCGCGCCTGGTGGGTGCTGCGCTGGGCCGGCCTGGAGGACGTCCGCGTCCTCGACGGCGGACTGGCCGCGTGGGTTCGCGCCGGCGGCGGGACGGCGACTGACGTCCCGAGCGTCGAGCCCGGGACCATCACCGTCCGGCCGGGGTCCGCCCCAGTCCTCACCGTCGACGAGGTCCTCCCCTTCATCGACGCGGGCGGCACGCTGCTCGATGCCCGGACTGCCGAGCGGTTCCGCGGCGAGGTCGAGCCCATCGACGTCGAGGCGGGCCATATCCCAGGCGCCCTCAACCTGCCCATCGCCGAGGTGCTCAACCCCGACGGCACCTTCGCCCCACCGGAGGTGGTCCGGGCCGCGCTCGCCGACCACGGCATACGTCTGGACGGGCCGGTCGCGACCTCGTGCGGCTCGGGGATCACCGCCGCCCAGCTCACCCTCGCCCTGCACGAGGCGGGGATCGGGTCGGCGCCGTTCATCGGGTCGTGGTCCGAGTGGATCCAGGACCCCACCCGGCCCAGGGCCACGGGTCCGGTCCCCTAGGCGCGGGATCTCGCCGACCCGGACCTCGGGCCGCGGGCGGCGCCGGAGCGCCCTCGGCCACGGCCTAGACTTGGCGATCGTGCCGAGTATGCGTGAGTCCATCGAGTCCGCCAGCCTGCCCGCCATCAAGGCGATGTCCGCGTGGCCGAAGTGGGCACCCTTCCTTCTTATCCTCGGCCTCATGGTCGCTGGCGTCTTCGTCCCGACCTACGGCTGGATCCTCATCGCGCTCGTGGCCGTCTTCCTCACCTGGCTGCTCTACCTCAGCTGGCCGCGGCTCGCCAGCTCCGAGCGCCTCCTGCGCATCGCCGTCGTCGCCATCGTCGTCGTCGCCGCCGTGACCCGGGCGAACCCCAGGACCGGCGCCTGACCCTCGGTTCCGCAGTCCTCTGAGATTGACAATCATTCTCACTTGTCGCGAGAATGATTCTCATGAAGGACCGAGGCACCCCACTCGCCGCCATGCTCGGTGCCGGCCTGCTCTCGGTGTCCCTCACCGCCTGCGGCACCGACGGGGCCCTGGAACCCGGCGGCCCCGACTCCCAAATCGAGTCGGTCCTCGATGTCGCCGCCGCCTTCTACCCTCTGGAGTTCGCGCTCGAGCAGATCGGTGGCGAGCGGCTCTCGATCACGAGCCTCACCCAGCCGGGCGCCGAGCCCCACGACGTCGAGCTCACGCCACGCCAGGTCGCCCAGCTGGCCAACGCGGACCTCGTCGTCTATCTCCAGCACTTCCAGCCCGCCGTCGACGACGCCGTGGCCTCGGTCGCGACCGGCTCCTCCCTCGACGTCTCCCCCGCCGCCGATCTCACCCTCACCGCTGCGGACCACGGCCACGAGCACGGCGATGAGGAGGACCGTGAGGCGGAGGGTTCTGGCGCTGTCGACCCGCACTTCTGGCTCGATCCGACCAGGTATGCGTCGGTCGCCGACGCGATCCGTGATCGCCTGATCGAGCTGGACCCGGAGGGAGCAGACCAGTACTCCGCTGCGGCAGCCGCGTTCACCCAGGCGCTCACGGAACTCGACGAGGAGTTCAGCAGTGCGCTCCAGCAGTGCCGGCACCGTGACCTGGTCACCGGTCACGCGGCCTTCGGCTACCTGGCCGACCGCTACGACCTGCACCAGGTCGCCATCGCCGGCCTCACCCCGGACGACGAGCCCACTGCGGCCCAGCTGAGGAACCTCGTGGCGCACGTGCGCGAGTCAGGCGTGAGCACGGTCTACGCCGAGACCCTCGCGAACCCGGCCGTCACCGAGACCGTCGCCCGGGAGGCCGGGGTGGAGGTGCGCACCCTGGACCCGCTGGAAGGGCTCACCGAGAGCTCGGCGGGCGATGACTACTTCGAGGTCATGCGGGCCAACCTCGAGGTCCTCCGCGTCGGACAGGAGTGCTCATGACGGCCTCACCGCTGGTTCTCCGCGATGCGGACTTCGGCTACGGCGAGCAGCGGGTCGTCTCCGGAGTCACCCTCGAGGTTCAGAAGGGTGACGTCGTCGCCATCCTCGGGCCGAACGGCTCAGGCAAGTCGACCATCATCCGGGGGATCCTCGGGCTCGCCGACCACCTCGGCGGAGACGTCGAGCTGCTGGGCACCCCGTTGCACCGGCTCCGGAGTCGTGCCGCCATCGGATACGTCCCCCAGCACCACTCCCTCTCGAGCTCGGTCGCCGCGACGGTGCGCGAGGTCGTCGCGAGCGGGCGCCTTGCGCGACGGCGCTGGTGGCAGCCGGAGACGGCGCGGGACCGGGAGATCGTCGAGCAGGCCCTCGAGGTCGTGCGCCTGAGCCACCGCGCCGACGAGGAGGTCAGCCACCTCTCCGGCGGCCAGCAGCGCCGCGTCCTCATCGCCAGAGCACTGGCCACCCAGCCCGACATCCTCATCATGGACGAGCCGACGGCCGGGGTGGACCAGGCCAGCCAGGTCGTCCTCGCCAAGGTCCTCGGTCGCCTCGCCCAGGCCGGCACGACGATGCTCATCGTCACGCACGAGCTCGACGCCCTCCACGACATCGTCACCCGGGTCCTGTGCGTCAACAACGGCCGGATCGACTTCACGGGGAGCTGCGCGCAGTACGACCTACACCTCGCCACCCACCCGACCGGCTCGTCCCACCACCATCACGACGAGGCCGAGGCCCCTGTGACGACGCCACTCTCGAGCGAGCCCCTCGACACCGCGGCGACGAGGCAGTCATGAGCGAGATGCTGGCGCTGGAGTTCATGCGCAACGCGCTCATCGGGGCGGTCCTCGTCGGCTTCGCAGCGCCGCTCGTCGGGATCTTCCTCGTCCAGCGGAGGATGTCCCTCATCGGTGACGGCATGGGTCACGTCGCGCTCGCGGGTGTCGCCGTCGGCGTGCTCACCGGGACCCAGCCGGTCCTCACCGCCCTCATCGCCGCGGTGCTCGCCGCGGTCGCGATCGAGCTCCTCCGTCAACGCGGGGGCACGTCAGGCGACATCGCTCTGGCGGTGATGTTCTACGGCGGCATCGCGCTCGGCGTCGTCCTCCTCAGCCAGGCCTCCGGGGCGTCGTCGACCAACCTCACCGGCTACCTCTTCGGCGCGATCCTCACGACGACGCCGGCGGATCTCATCGCGTTCGCCGTGCTCTGCACGATCGTCGTGGCGACGGTGACGGTGCTGCGCAAGCGCCTCTTCGCGGTCGCCAACGACGAGGAGTACTCGCGGGCGACGGGCCTTCCTGTGACCGCCCTCAACCTCATCCTCGCCGTCCTCACAGCCGTCACGGTCGTGGTGTCGATGCGCATCGTCGGGCTGCTCCTCATCAGCGCGCTGATGATCCTGCCGAACGCCACCGCCCAGCGGATCGGCTCCAGCTTCGCCAGCACGATGCGATGGGCCGCGGTCATCGGCGTGGTGGCCGCGCTGGCCGGCGTCGTGACGTCGTACTACGCAGGGACCCCGTCGGGCGGGACCATCGTCCTCATCCTCATCGCGATCTTCCTCGTCGCGACGGGGACCGCGGCCCTGGCCCGCCGACTGGCGGCCCGCTCGTCGCGACGCCGCTCGGTCACTCAACGGGCCCTGGATCACCAGTCGTCGGATCTCTCGCACCCGGGCGGTCAGGGTCTCGAGTCGGCGGAGGAGTCGCGATGAGCACCGAGCCCCGCCGCCACACCCGCCAACGCGCAGCGCTCGCAGCCGTGCTCGAGGAGACCGACGAGTTCCTCTCCGCCCAGGAGCTGCACAACCGATTGGCCGGGTCCGGTACCAAGGTGGGGCTGGCGACGGTCTACCGCAACCTCCAGGCGATGGCGGCCGACGGCGAGGTCGACGTGCTGCGCACCGACGACGGCGAGTCGGTCTACCGCGCCTGCTCGACCGGCCACCATCACCATCTCGTCTGCCGGGAGTGCGGCCGCACGGTCGAGATCGACGGCCCCGCGGTCGAGCGGTGGGCGGCCAAGGTCAGCGCCGAGCACGGCTTCACCGACGTGACGCACACCCTGGAGATCTTCGGGCGCTGCGGCGACTGCTAGGTGTGCTGTGAGGTGGTCGGCTCGGTGACCGGCCGGTCGACGGCACCTCCATAGCGCCGGTCGCGCCGCGCATACGTCTCGATCGCCTCCCACAGATCCAGCCGGGAGTAGTCCGGCCAGAGCCGGTCCTGGAAGACGAGCTCCGCATACGCGCTCTGCCACAGCAGGAAGTTGGAGGTGCGCTGCTCACCGGAGGAGCGGATGAAGAGGTCGACGTCCGGCATGTCCGGCTCCGCGAGGTAGCGCGCCACCGTCGTCTCATCGACCCGCCGCGGCGAGAGCCGACCGCGCTTGACGTCCGCGGCGATCCGCGCGACGGCATCGCCGATCTCGGCCCGTCCGCCGTAGTTGACGCAGAAGTAGAGGGTCAGTCCCGTGTTGTTCCGGGTGAGCTGCTGCGCGACCTCGAGCTCCTTGATCACCGACGCCCAGAGCCGGGGACGACGCCCGACCCACCGCATACGAACTCCCCACGAGTGCAGCTGATCCCGCCGGCGACGGATCACGTCCCGGTTGAAGCCCATGAGGAAGCGGACCTCCTCGGGCGAGCGCTTCCAGTTCTCCGTCGAGAACGCGTACGCCGACAGGTGCGTCACCCCGATCTCGATCGCCCCCGCGACAACGTCGAGGAGCGCACCCTCACCGGCCTCGTGCCCCTTGGTGCGCGGCAGCCCGCGCTCGTTGGCCCACCGGCCGTTGCCGTCCATGACGACGGCGACGTGGCCGGGCAGGACCTCGGCCGGGATCTGCGGTGGCCGCGCGCCGGAGGGGTGCGGGAAGGGCCGGGCGTATGCGGGGGCCGCGTCGGTCATGAACCGAGCCTATGCGCGCTCGACGAGGCGGAGTGAGCGCACTCCCCGCTCGAGGTGCCACTGCAGGAAGGCGCTCGTGAGGCCGCTGCCCTCGAGACGGTGCCGCGGCTCGCTGGCGTCGGCGATCGCCCAGTCTCCGGTGAGCAGTGCCGCGAGCAGGAGGAGGGTGTCGGGCGCCGGCGCCACCGACCCGGGGGGCCGGCACGACGGACACACCACGCCGCCGGCGGCGAGGTTGAAGGCCCGGTGCGGACCGGGGTCGCCGCAGCGGGCGCAGTCGTGGAAGCTGGGGGCCCAGCCGGCGACCGCGAGCGCCCGGAGGAGGTATGCGTCGAGCACCAGCTCCGGCGCGTGCACCCCGTCCGCGAGGGCGGCGAGGGCGCCGGCGATGAGGAGGTACTGCTGGAGGTTCGGCTCGCCCTCCTCGGTGAGCCGGTCACAGGTCTCGAGCGCTGCCGCTGCCGCGGTCCACCGGGGGTAGTCGCGGGCCAGGGTGTCGCCGTAGGTCGCCAGGCTGACGGCCTGGGTGATGGTGTCGAGGTTGCGTCCTTCGTAGCACTGGACGTCAACGACCATCCCCGGCTCGAGGCGGCTCCCGAAGCGGCTCTTCGTCCGGCGCACCCCCTTGGCGACGGCGCGGATCTTTCCGCGGGTACGGGTGAGGATCGTGACGATGCGGTCGGCCTCTCCGAGCTTGTGGGTGCGCAGGACGACACCCTCTTCCCGGTACAGCGGCATACCGTCCATTCTCCCCCTGGTTCAGCTGCCAGTCCCACGCGACTCGCCAGCCCGCTGCCCTGTCTTCCCCAGCTAGGCTCTCCGCTCCCCCTGCATGCTGGTGCGCGTACAAGAACGTGACAATAGGAACGTTCTGGTACGGCGCCAGGCGTACAAGAACGTTCCTATTGTCATGTTCTTGATCGCTGACCGCTGACCGCTGGTCGCTCCTTCGGGTAGCGCACGAACTTGATCGAACATATGTTCGCACGTCGTGCTAGCGTGGCTCCATGACCGCTGTCCTGCAAGGGTCACTCTTCGACACCGCGACGCACGCGCAACCGACGCTGCGCTCGGTCGGGGCCGGGATGACGCGAGTCGCGCTGGACACCCGCTCGTGGGTCGACGTCCGTCCCGGCTGGTTGTCCGCAGCGGACGTCCTCTTCGACCACCTCGTCGAGCACGTGCCGTGGCGCGCCGAGCGTCGTCAGATGTACGAGCGGGTCGTGGACGTCCCCCGCCTGACCTGCTTCTACGGACCGAACGACCCGCTCCCCCATCACTGTCTCGACACGGCGCGCGAGCTCCTGAGCCGCCACTACGCCGACGAGCTCGGCGAGCCGTTCGTCACGGCCGGGCTCTGCTACTACCGCACCGGCGCGGACTCGGTGGCCTGGCACGGGGACCGCATCGGACGCAGCCGACGCGAGGACACCATGGTGGCGATCCTCTCGGTCGGCTCGCCCCGCACCCTGGCGCTGCGACCGAACGGCGGGCGCACCGCATACCGTCTGGGGCTGGGCCATGGTGACCTCGTCGTCATGGGTGGCGCCTGCCAGCGCGAGTGGGAGCACTGCGTCCCCAAGACCTCCGACGCGGTCGGTCCGCGGATCTCGATCCAGTTCCGCGTGGCTGGGGTGCTCTAGCCCGGTCGCCCGGCGGGCGACCAGCGTCGTCCGGCCACGTCCCGGAGGCGCGCCCTAGCTCGACCGGCTGGCTCGCGCAACCCGCTTCGACGCCGACGCCATCGCCGGCTTCTGGCCGGCGGAGGACGTCCCGGACCTGGTCCGCCGGGCCGTGGCCGCGGGGGCCGAGGTCCGGGTGCGGGGTCCCGCTCGCTTGGCGCGGGGCCGCTGCCGCGCCTCAGCCTCCGCCTGCTTCTCCCGTGCCAGGGCGAGCAGCGTGGCCAGCTCCTCCTCGAGGTAGTCGGTGATCCGGTCGACGTCCGGCACGCGCTCGCGAGCCGCGATGAGCCCGAAGTGCAGGCCACCGTCCATCCCGATGACGGTCATGTTGAGGGCGACCCCGTCAGCGACGACCGACACGGGGTAGTGCCCGAGGACGCGGGCGCCGGCTACGTAGATGGGCACCGGCGGTCCCGGGATGTTGGAGATGACGACGTTGAAGGGCGGCACGCGCTTGAACAGGTGGGAGGCGAACCACGCCTTGGCGGCCCGCGCCGTCAGCGCCGGCGGGGAGAAGTCGACGGCCTCGTCGACCAGGCCCTGAGGGATGAAGGCCTGGGAGCGTTTGGCCACCGCCGTGGTCGCCTGCATGGCGTGCAGTCGCTCGAGGGGGTCCTCAAGATGAGTGGGGAGGGGGACGAGCATGGCCGAGACCTTGTTGCCGTCCACCTGGCCGACGTCGGTGGACCGGATGCTCACCGGCATCATGGCGACGAGCGGCCGGTCCGGGAGGGCTTGGTGATCGATGAGCCAGCGCCGGAGCGCCGACGCGCACATCGCCATGACGATGTCATTGACCGAGCACTCGAAGGTGTTCTTGACCTCCTTGACCTCCGCCAGGCTCAGCGTGCGGAACGAGAACTTGCGGTGCGGCGAGATCTCCGTGTTGAGCGGGGTCGGCGGGGCCAGCGTCGGCGAGAGAGAGATGACATCGCCATCCGCGGTGCCATCCCTCCGACGGAGCATCCCGCTGATGTACGGCCTCGCGACGGAGGCGAGCGACGGTACCGACATGAGCGCGTCGGTCACGAGCTTGGTGGCCTCCAACGGTCGAGTCGCGAGGCGTAGCAAGGCATCTCGGCCGAGACGCAGGCTGCTGGGCGCCGGACGCGGCGTGAAGTCGTCCTCCGGCAGTTCACGCGGCTCGGGTGTGAGGTCGTAGAGCAGCTTGAGCATCTCCGCGCCCGTGACGCCGTCGATGGCGGCGTGGTGGATCTTCATGTAGATGCCCATCCGCCCGCGACTCAGCCCGGTGATGAGGTAGGCCTCCCACAGCGGCTTGGCGCGGTCCAGCGGTCGGGCATGGATACGCGCCACCTGCTCGGCGAGCTGGCTGTCGTTGCCCGGTCGCGGCAGGGCGATCTCACGGACGTGGTACTCGATGTCGAAGTGCTCGTCATCGATCCAGACCGGCTGGTCGAGTCCGAGGGGGACCTCCGCGAGCCGCTGCCGCATGACCGGCACGAGAGCGAGCCGTGGCTGGAGCACAGCGATGAAGCGGTCCAGGTCGAGTGGTTGCGGCGCGGACGAGGGATCGAGGATGGTCAGCCCGCCGATGTGTCCGGTGGAGTGCGGAGTCTCCAGCGCGAGGAAGGCCGCATCGAGTCCGGAAAGCCGTCGCATGTCTGCACCCTAGTGGACGTGAAGGCGCGGGGCACCGGTCGAGCGAAGGGACCGGTCCGGTGCCGAACCCGCCTCCGTCAACGGCCTCGCTCCCGCGTCCAGCACAGTCCCTCGTATGCGTGGCTCACCTGGACCGGCCGGCACACTCCGGGCTGATCGCTCCTGTCGATCGTGGCCCGTCGGACCGCGGTCAGTCGATGTGGCGGTAGAGCCGCCGGATGACCGGGTTGGGACTGAAGCGCTCCCACGCGTCCACCGGCCTGGACAGCCGATCGGCGACGCACCAGATCGTCGCCGGGTCGAAGCCGAAGCCCAAGTGGCTGCAGCGGACCTCGACGTTCTGGTGCAGGTCGGTGCTCGGCCCCATGCAGGCCCGCCAGAGGACGACGCCGTCCATCCTCGAGTACAGCGCCGTCGAGGGCACGGTCAGCTCGTCGGCGATCCGCGACCGGTCGGGGACGATGCGCGGGCGCGCGTGGATGATCCGGAGCCGCTCGAAGGTGCTGTCGGCGCGCGTCCGGTGCCCGTACGCGACCCCGAAGGGAGACCCGAGCGTGATCACCTGCCGCACCAGGTCGGGATGCTTCATGGCGAGGTGGCGTGCGTAGATGCCGCCCAGCGACCACCCGATGACGCTGACCCGCCCACCGGTGCGCTCGGCGAGATCGCTTGTCGCCTGGGGCAGTCCGGCGATGATCGCCTCGCTCGGCCCGATGTTGCGGCCGAGTCGCCAGCCTCGCACGTAGTAGTTGTGCTCGCGGAGGAACCGGCGCAGCGGCGTCGTGCTGCGGTCCGACGCGAGCAGACCGGGCAGGACGAGGACGCCGTGCCCGTCGCCGTTGGGGGCCTTCTTGAGCAGCGGCCGGGCGATCTGCATGAGCGAGATGTCCGCAACGCCGCGGAACGGCTCAGTGGCGTAGAGGAGCGTCGACGGGATCTTCCCGATCTCCCGCAGGTGGGGTGGCACGGCCTCGACGTCGAGCCCAGCGACGTCTTTGTTGAACGGGACGACATTGTCCGCATACCCGGAACTCACCTTCCAACTCTGTCACGTTGGAAGGTGAGATGGACGGGTTTGCTACCGGGCAGTTACATCCGCAGAGCCGGTCCGGGGACGGTCCGGTCCACGTATGCGTCGGCCGGGGCACCCGAATCGGCCGCGTCACGCTCGGCCCGGTTGACCGCCGACATGATCGCGCGCAGGGAGGCCTTGACGATCGACTCGTGCAGGCCGACGCCCCAGAGCACCCGGTCACCGACCGCGCACTCGACGTAGGCGGCTGCTCGGGCGTCACCTCCGGCAGAGAGCGCGTGCTCGTGGTAGTCGAGCACCCGCACGTCCACGCCGAGAGGTTGCAGAGCGTTGATGAAGGCATCGATGGGACCGTTGCCCCGACCGTGGATCGTCGTCTCCTCACCGTCGACCCGGATGATCGACTCGATGACGTCCTGACCCTCCTCGGTGCTCGTGATCGTCGAGCGCACCGGGTAGAAGCGGCCCCACTGGTTGCCCTCTTCGGCCGAGTGGAGGTACTCGTCGGAGAAGAGCTCCCAGATCTGGGCGCTGGTGAGCTCGCCGCCGTGGGCGTCGGTCTCCGCCTGGACGACGTGGCTGAACTCGATCTGCAGGCGGCGGGGAAGGTCGAGACCGTGCTCGCTCTTGAGCAGGTAGGACACCCCGCCCTTGCCGGACTGGCTGTTGACGCGCACGACGGCCTCGTACGAGCGGCCGATGTCGTGCGGGTCGATGGGCAGGTACGGGACGCCCCAGGTGATCTCGTCGATCGTCCGGCCCTCGGCGGCGGTCCGCCGCTCCATGTCCTCGAACCCCTTCTTGATGGCGTCCTGGTGGGAGCCGGAGAAGGCCGTGTAGACGAGGTCGCCGCCCCACGGGTGCCGCTCGTGGACCGGCAGCTGGTTGCAGTACTCCACCGTGCGCCGGATCTCGGCCATGTTGGAGAAGTCGATCTCAGGATCGATGCCCTGGCTGAACAGGTTCATGCCCAAGGTGACGAGGCAGACGTTGCCGGTCCGCTCGCCGTTGCCGAACAGGCAGCCCTCGATGCGGTCGGCACCGGCGAGGAAGCCCAGCTCGGCCGCCGCGACACCTTCGCCCCGGTCGTTGTGCGGGTGCAGAGAGACAACGACCGACTCCCGCCGGTCCAGGTGCCGGATCATCCACTCGATGCTGTCCGCGTAGACGTTCGGCGTGGCCATCTCGACCGTCGCCGGCAGGTTGATGATCATCTTGTGGTCCGGCGTCGGGTCGATGACGTCGATGACCTCGTTGCAGACCCGCACGGCGAACTCGAGCTCGGTGCCGGTGTAGGACTCCGGCGAGTACTCGTAGTAGACCTTCGTGTCCGGGATGGTCTCCTCGAGCTTGCGGCACAGCCGGGCGCCCTGCAGGGCGATGTCGACGATGCCGTCCTGGTCGAGGCCGAAGACGACCCGCCGCTGCAGGACGGACGTGGAGTTGTAGAAGTGCACGATCGCCTGTTTCGCGCCGGTGATGGCGTCGAAGGTCCGCTCGATGAGGTGGTCCCGGCACTGGGTGAGCACCTGGATCGTCACGTCGTCGGGGATGTGACCACCCTCGATGAGCTCCCGGCAGAAGTCGTAGTCCGTCTGGCTCGCGCTCGGGAAGCCGACCTCGATCTCCTTGTACCCCATCCGGACCAGGAGCTTGAACATCCGCATCTTGCGTTCGGAGTCCATCGGGTCGATGAGGGCCTGGTTGCCGTCCCGCAGGTCGACGGCGCACCAGCGCGGTGCCTTCGTCATCACCTGGTCGGGCCAGGTGCGGTCAGGGAGGTGGACCTGGATCTGGTCCTGGAAGGGGACGTACTTGCCGATCGGCATCCCGGAAGGCTGCTGGGGGTGGATCACGATTCTCTACTCACTTCGTCTCGTCGGGGGTGGTGCTCAGCCGGCACAACGGACTCCGCGACGAGGACGGCCGATTCAGGCCTCGCCGCGGCAACGAAGGAGGAGGGTGTGACCCATGTGGTCCAGTATGCCTCGCTCACCAGTGCGATGCACGCTTACGTCCGCACTCTGATCACCCGGGTCGCCGGGCGCCCCCCGACGGTTCCTGCGTCAGCCGCACATTCGCAGCCCGGTTCACCACGTCGCGCTCCCACCCGGCTCGCGCCTACTGCGTCAGCCGGACGTCCTCACCCTCCAAGGTGGCCCGGAATCCGCGCTCGACGATGTCCACCTGCTGCAGCTCGAGCCCGTCCGGCAGGCCCTCGATCTCGTGGCGGATCGTGACGAAGGTGCGGGCCAGGCCGGTGAGGATGTTCGAGAGGAACCCACCACCCTCGAGCTCGACCGACGTCGGGACCATGACGAGGCGGCCCCCCTCGACGGTGACGGTACCCGTGGCGACGACGTCGAAGGAGCGGCCGAGCAGCTCGACGCTGCGCTCCACCCGTGCCTCGTCCTCGCCGCCGGGTCCGACCGTGGTGCCCTCCCCCAGCTCGGCGGCGACGACGTCGTAGGGCACGGTGCCGGTGAGGCGCACCCAGCTCGCGGTGAGGCCGTCCTCCCCCGAGGTCACGTCCCGGCCTTCACCTTCGACGTCCAGCAGGGGTGTGCCTCCCGCAACGAGCGACCCCGAGTCCAGCTCGACGTGCGCGAACCACACCTGCTCCTGGGTGAGTCCGGCAGGAGGCTGCAGCTCCCCGGTGGGCTGGTCGGTGGGCTCAGCGCCGACCGTGCCGGTCGGGTCGGGTAGGACGTCGGCTCCCTGCTGTGCCGGACCACCGAGCGAGAACCACAGGGCTGCAACCGAGAAGGCGAGAAGGAGCAGGACCGCACCGGCGCCCAGCCCCCAGTCCAGCGCACGGGCGCGCAGCTCCCTACCCCTGACCCGGTCGCCGGGTGGCGACGGATCGTCAGGGCCGAGCAGGACCGTGTCGACCAGGACCGCGTCGGCCGGGATGTGGTCGGCGGGGACCTCGTCCACTGGGGCCTCGTCCACCGGACCCTGGTCGGCGGGGGCCGGCTCACCGGGCTGGCTGGGCACGTCTGTCCTTTCCGTGGAGCATCCGGGAGGGCCACCCACTGAGCGGTCCCACCAACGTGATGAGCGAGGGGACGAGCAGTGCCCGGACGATGAAGACGTCGATGAGGATGCCCACCCCGAGGATGAAGCCGAGCTCCTGGAACGGGCGCAGCGGAACGAGGGCGAGCAGACCGAAGCTCGCCGCGAGTGCGATGCCCGCTGCCGTGATCGCCCGCGTCGACTCGGGCGCCCCCACGCGGAGCGCCTCGCGGAGCCCCCGCTCGCGGGCGAGCTGCCAGACGTGACCGACGGCGAACAGGTTGTAGTCGGAGCCGAGCGAAAGCAGGAGCACCGAGGCGGCGAACGGGACATAGAAGGTGATGTCGTCGTGGCCCAGGTAGCCCTGGAACATCAGGACCGACAGCCCCAGCGTGGCGCCGAGGGCGAGCACGGTCGACGCCAGGAGGTACAGCGGCGCGATGAGGGCGCGCAGGAAGATGACGAGGAGGATGAGGTTCACGCTGAGGGCGACGAGCGAGATCCGCAGCAGGTCGTTCGTCGTCGCCGCGATGATCCCCGACGCCAGGGAGGTGTCACCGCCGATCCACGTCTTCACCTCACCGAGGCCGGCTGCCCCGACGAGAGAGGGGACGGACTCCTCGAGCGAGCGCAGAGTCGAGATCGCCGTGGCCTCCAGGGGCGTCGAGTCGAGGACGACGAGGTATCGAACGGCGTTTCCGGACTCCGAGACGAAGACGCCGAGGCGGTCGGCCTCCGGCAGCTGTCCTGGGCCGACGACGCCGGCGACGCCCGGCTGATCCGCGAGCTCGGCACCGAGACGCTCCAGCGCTTCGGTGTTCTCCCCCACGCCTGCCGCCTCGATGACGATCTCCGTCGGCGAGATGATGCCGGGCGCGAAGCCGGCGCTGGCGGCCTCTGCGCCCTGGGCGACAGCGCTCTCCTCCGGGAGGGACTGGACGAATCCGAGACCCAGGTCCAGGTGGCGCGCCTGGGTGGCGGCCGCCCCCAGCCCGGCGACGCACGCCGCCACGATGAGGAAGGCGGGCACCCGGTGCGTGATCGCCCGGGTGAGGAGTGAGGGGCGCTCCCTGAGGACCTCCGGCTCCGCAACGGTCTCCCGAGGCCAGAACGCGCGTGGACCGAGGATCGCCATGAGGGCAGGCACCAGCGTGATCGTCACGACGAGACCCACGAGGACCGTGAGGGCGAGCGCCGGCCCGAAGCCACGGAACAGGGCAGATCGAGCGACGATGAGGGAGGCCGTCCCCGCTGCGACCGTCACCGCGGCCACCGTCACGATCGGGGTGAAGGACGCCGTGGCCAGCCGGGCTGCCTCGAGCCGGTCGTGCCCCTCCCTGAGCCGGGTTCGTAGCCCCGATAAGTAGAAGATGCAGTAGTCGGTCACGACCCCGAGGAGCAGGGCGACGATCAGCGGCCTGAGGTCGGCCGTGATCGAGATGTCCATCAGCTCACCGGCTGCACCGGACACTCCGAGGGTCACGACGACCGCGGCCCCCACCGACAGCAGGGTCAGGGCCGGCGCGGCCAGCGACCGGAAGGTCAGCGCCACAACCGTGAGCACGGCGAGGACTGTGGCGATCTCGACGACGTGCACGAACTCGTTGAGCACGCGTCCCTGCGCGGCCCGCGCGGGGATCGAGCCGGTGACCCCCACGAACGCGTCCGCCTCATCAGTGAGCTGGTCCGCCGCGAACTCCTGCGCGGCATCGGTCTGCTGGAAGAAGGAGGTCGAGGGGTCTGCGAAGAGGAAGGTCAGGACCGTCGTGTCGTGCTCAGGAGCGTTGGGGAAGGTTCTCGCCGTATTCGTCAGCGGGATCGCGCCGATGAGCTCGGTCTCATGGGACCCCTGGTTGACGGCAACGCCCCGCATGACCGCCTCGGCCTGTGCGAGCGGATCCATGCCGTCCGCGTCGCGCTGGACGATCGCGATCCTGCTGAGCAGGGGGTACTCGAAGAGAGCGAGGGACCGCTGCTCCGCCTCGAAGCTCGCGTCCTCGGCCCCCAGCGCCTCGAGGTCGTTGGTCGAGGCCGCCATGGGAGGCAGGTAGATGAAGGTGCCCACGGCGGCTGCCGCCCACCCGACGACGAGGACCCAACGCAGGGCGACGACGACTCGGGCGTAGCCGTACCACAGCCGGGACAGACCCCGCCGGGCCGACTGGGGGGTCACGCCAGATGGAGGCGGAGGCGGCGGAGGAGGTGGAGGAGGCGCAAGCCGGGTGCTCGTCACGGCGTCCCATTCCGGGATGACAGCTCGAGACACTCCTCCGCGGCGCCGTCGGCAGTCGCCCGTGCATCCTGGATCGCGTCGAGGGCCTCCTGGATGGCCCGGGCGTCCTCGTCACGCGCGCCGACCGCGAGCTCGTCGAGCGACTCGTCGACCGCGATGTTGTACTCCGCCGAGCGGACACACGGCTCCGGCACGTCCCCACCGGCGGCTGCCGTCGACGTCTCCTGCGCAGCGCTGGTAGGAGCGACCGTGGCTGCCGTCGACGTCTCCTCCGGCGCAGCAGTGGTTGCAGTGGCAGTGGCGGTCGGAGTCGGAGCCTCGATGATCTCCTCCGCCGCTCCCACGGTGGCCAGGCGCAGCCCGAGGAGAACCACGCCGACGCCCGTGGCGAGGACGATCCCGATGATGAGGCCGGTGAGGAGCATGACGAACCGACCTGTCGGACGCGACCTCTCCGGGAGCGGGCCAGGCCCCTGTTCACGCACCCTCACGGATCCTCCTCGGGTCACGCCGTCGCTCGTCGACGGGCCGCGGTCCGGACGCGCGATCCGTGCGTCACCCTTGACCGCTGCCCGCACGATACCGGCGTGACAAACCTTGGCCGGATGCCCGGAACCGGCCGGCTCGCGCAGGGACGACCTGCCCTCGCAGGCCCGTCGAGGCGCTCCCACCGGCGCCCCGTGGAGCCGCCCAGCTCAGTCCGTCAGTCAGCGGATCCGGACCGACAGACAGGTAACGCAGCCCTCGAGCTTCTCGAACTCGGAGATGTCGACGGCCGTCACCGTGTAGCCGCGCTCCCTGAGCAGTGCCGCCGTCCGCGGGGCGCTGGCCGCCATGAGGAGGTGGTCCTCCCCGATCCGGATGACGTGTGCGCCGCCCTCCTCCGGCATCCCTTCGTACCGAGGGAAGGCGTCCTTGTCGTCGACGACCGGGTCCCAGCCGATGACCGTGCCATCGGGGAGGGCGGTGACCGCCGACTTCAGGTGCAGCGCGCGCTCGACCGGGACCATCTGGACCCGAACTCCCTTGGGGCGCATGAGCTCTGCCAGCTGATCGATACCGCGACCATTGGTGCGAGCGGTGCTCCCCACATACATCGTCGTGAGCTCTGGAGTGATGACCCGCAGCACGTCGCCACCGTCCAGGGTGCCGGGCAGCTCGATCCGACCCACCTGCAGCCCGAGCGACTCGGCGAACTCCGCGACACCCTCGATCTCGGGACGCCGCTCAGGCGCGCCCGGTGAGGTCACGACAGCGAGGTCGTCGTGCACGATGAGCACGTCCTCGACGAACACCGCGTCCGGGCAGTCGTCCGCCGGCGGCATCAGGGCGATATCCCAGCCGGCAGCCGCGAGGGCGTCGACGTAGCCCTGCCACTGCTCGAGCGCCTTCTCGTAGGACACGTCCGACTTCTCGAGGTGGGTCACCAGCCCGTCGGCGAGGCGGGGCCCGGGACGGCGAACGACGGCGAGGTTGTGAGGCACGCGCCTTAGCGTACGGCCAGTCGTCCGAGAGTCTCGTGGAGCACCTCGAGGGCGACAGCGCGGACTGTCTCCTCGCGCTCCTTCGGGAGCCCCCACGCTCCCACATGGAGCGCCATTCCTCCCGCGGCGCACACCGTCCAGAGGTCGACGCGGTGCTGGTCGACCGTGTGTGGAGCCCCGGCGTCATAGACACTGCGGAACTCAGTCGCCTCCTCCTCCCCGAGGGCGAGCGTCAGCTCGACCCGCGCGGTCGCCAGGTCGCGCTCAGGGTCTCCGAGTGCACAGTCCTCCCAGTCGATGAGGCCGACGACGCGTCCGCCGTCCCACAGGACGTTGCCGGGCCACAGGTCCCCGTGCAGGAGCACCGGCGCCGCGTCCCGGGGTCGAGGCTCCTCGATCACCGAGTCGGGGTCGACCTCGGGGAGGAGCCGCGCAAGGATCTCCCGTGCCTCCCCCGCGGGATCGACGGCAACCGGGAGCCCCAGATCGGCGATGCGCTCCACCGGCGTGGCGTGGACCTGGAGGGCGAGCCGAGCGAGAGCGGGCATCGCGACCGCCGGGTCCGGTAGGTCGGTGCTGCCCTCGAGGTACTCCAGGACGAGCCAGTCCTCGGCGCCGGGGTCGACCAGGACAGGACGAGCAACAGGGAGACCGGCGTCGGCGAGGATCGCGAGCAGCCGGCCCATCCGGCGCAGCTCCTCCCGACGGTCACCGACGTCGGTGAACCTGCTGGCGGTTCGCACGAGGACTCGACGCCGTTCGCCGGCGATGTCGAGGGACAGCAGCGCGGCCTCGGCCGAGACCCCGCCGGTCAGAGGAGTCACCGAGACCAGGCGGCCGCCGAGGCGTTCGGCGAGCGACGCATACCCCTCTGTGCCCTGCATGCAGCGAAGATAGTCCGTATGCCGCTCTCACGTTTCCGTCGCAGCATCGGGATGGCGTTGCGCGCCAAGGTCGCCGGGGAGAACCCGTCCGCCCGGGCGGCCCGCGTGTGGGGTGCGGAGGGCGAGCGGTGGTTTTCCGAGGGTGACCCGATCTGGCGGGTGCACGCGGACGCCTCGATGTTCGTCGGCGGCATCCGCTCCCTGCTGCTGCAGTCGCTGCATCCGCTGGCGATGGCGGGCGTCGATGAGCACTCCGACTACCGCAGTGATCCGTGGATGCGGGTGAGCAACACCTCGTTCTTCATCGCCCAGACGACCTTCGGGACGATCGAGAACGCCGAGCGGCTCGTCGAGTCGGTCCGTGCGATGCACGACCAGGTCGTCGGGATCGCACCCGACGGACGGCCCTACGCCGCCAGCGACCCGCACCTGCTGGGGTGGGTGCACGTCGCCGAGATCGAGACCTTCCTCACCTGCTACCAGACCTACTCCCCTACGCCGCTCACCTCGTCGGAGGCGGACAGCTACGTCGCCCAGACCGCCCACGTCGCGGAGCTGCTCGGCGTCGTCGACCCGCCGCTGGCGGTGAGCGACCTTGAGGCGGCGATCGACGCATACCGTCCCGAGCTGGAGCTCACCCCGGCGGCTCGACGTGCGGCCGACTTCCTGCTCCACGACCCACCGGTCGCGGGTCCGGAGACGCTGGGCTACCGGTTGCTCGCGAGTGCCGCGGTGCGCACCCTTGCGCCGTGGGCGCGGACGATGCTGGACATCCGGACGGCACCGGTCCCCGATGCCCTCATCCGGCGGGTCCTCAACAAGCCGGCGGTCTCAGCGGTCCGCTGGCTCCTGAACGACCCGCAGGTCGCGCGCGACCGGGTCATCGGTCACGCTGCTTCCCGCTGAGGACCGAGCGGGGCTGGCTGGAGTCGCTCAGGCGCGACGCCGGACGAGCTCCTCGGCGATCTGGACGGCGTTGAGGGCGGCACCCTTGCGCAGGTTGTCGCCGACGACGAAGAGGACGAGCCCCTTGCCTTCCGGCGCAGCCTGGTCGGTGCGAACGCGGCCGACGAAGACCTCGTCCCGCCCAGTGGCCTCGAGCGGGTTGGGGACCTCGGTGACGATGACGCCAGGGGCGTTCTTCAGCACGTCGAGCGCCTCCTCCGGACTGATGTCCTGAGCGAACTCGGCGTGGATCGCCAGGGAGTGCCCGGAGAACACCGGCACGCGCACGCAGGTGCCCGAGACCCGCAGGTCCGGGGCGTGCAGGATCCGGCGGGACTCGTTGCGGAGCTTCTGCTCCTCGTCGGTCTCGCCGCTGCCGTCGTCGACGAGCGAGCCGGCGATCGGCACGACGTTGAAGCCCACGGGCACCGCGTACACAGCAGGCGCCGGAAGCGTGAGTGAGCCGCCGTCACGGGCGAGGTCCCTGGGGTCACCGGCGGCATAGCCACCCCGCAACTGGGTGTCGAGCTCATTGACGCCGGCGCCGCCGGAGCCGGAGACGGCCTGGTAGGAGGCGACGTGCAGCCGGACCAGCCCGGCGAGGTCGTGCAGCGGCTTCAGGACCGGCATGGCAGCCATGGTCGTGCAGTTGGGGTTGGCGACGATGCCCTTCGGGATGGTGTCGAGGTCGTCGGCGTTGACCTCGCTGACGACGAGCGGCACCTCCGGGTCCTTGCGCCAGGCGCTCGAGTTGTCGATGACCGTGGCGCCGGCGGCCGCGACCTTCGGGGCCCACTCCTTCGACGTCGAACCACCGTTGGAGAACAGCGCGATGTCCAGGCCACTGAAGTCGGCCGTCGCAGTGTCCTCCACCGTGACCTCGCCGTCCTTCCAGGGCAGGGTCGTGCCCGCGGACCGCGCGGACGCGAAGAAGCGCACCTCGCTGACCGGGAACTCACGCTGGTCGAGCAGGTCGCGCATGACTGCCCCGACCTGGCCGGTGGCACCGAAGACTCCAACACGCATGTCTCGAGTGTATGCGCCGCTCACCGGATCCCTCTGGAACCGTCATCCGCCGAGACAGGGCGAGGGCTTGTCACCTCGCGCCAGAGCCTCGTGTGGAGGATGACTGTCGCCATAGCAGCACCAATCCTCCATACGAGAATGGGGACTCATTGCGGCATCGTCCACCTGCCCTCGTGTGGAGGATGACTGTCGCCATAGCAGCACCAATCCTCCACACGAGCGCGAGGACTCAGCGCGGCGCGGGCGGCCTAGAAGCCCAGGCGCTCGAGCTGCTTGGCGTCGCGCTGCCAGTCCTTGGCGACCTTGACGTGGAGGTCGAGGTAGACGCGCTGGCCGAGCAGCTCCTCGATGCCCTTGCGGGCGGTCGTCCCGACCTCACGCAGTCGCGACCCGCCCCGGCCGATGATGATCGCCTTCTGGGAGGGTCGCTCGACGAAGACGTTGACGCGGACGTCGAGCATGGGCTTGTCGTCCGGCCGGTCCTCGCGCGGGACGACCTCCTCGACGACGACGGCGAGGCTGTGGGGCAGCTCGTCGCGCACCCCTTCGAGGGCGGCCTCCCGGACCAGCTCGGCGATCATCACGATGTCGGGCTCGTCGGTGATGGTGTCCGGCGGATAGAGAGGTCCGGGCGCCGGCGGCAGGTAGGACGTGAGCAGGTCGCCGACCTCCTCCACCTGGTCGCCGCGCAGTGCCGAGCACGGGATGATCGCGTCCCAGTCCCCAAGCTGGTCGATCGCGATGAGGTGCTCGGCCAGGCGCTGCTTGTCGACGAGGTCGCTCTTCGTCGCGATCGCGACGACCGGCGTCTTCTTCGCGAGCTTGAGCTCCGAGAGCTCCCGGGCGATGAACTGGTCACCCGGCCCGACCCGCTGGTTGCTCGGCAGCACGAAGCCGACGACGTCCACGGTGAGCAGCGTCTCCCGGACGAGGTCGTTGAGCCGCTGGCCGAGCAGTGTCCTCGGCTTGTGGAGGCCCGGGGTGTCCACGAGGATCAGCTGGCTGTGATCGGTCGTGCGGATTCCGCGGATCGTGTGCCGGGTCGTCTGCGGCTTGCTCGAGGTGATCGCGACCTTCGACCCGACGAGGGCGTTGGTCAGCGTGGACTTGCCGGCGTTGGGGCGCCCGACGATGCACGCGAATCCAGCGACGTACGAAGGCGACTCAGCCACGGTCCACCTCCTGCTGGTCGGCACTCGAGTCACCGGCACCCGGAACGGCATCAGCCTCACCCCGGGATTCCGCGGCGACACCCGCCGCAGACTCGCCTCCACTCAGGAAGGGCGCCGGTGCCACGCCGTCACCCGAACGACCCCGGGTCGCCAGGAAGGTGAGCAGCAGCTGGCGCTGCAGCTCGAACATCTCCTTCTCCTCCTCGGGCTCGCCGTGGTCGTAGCCGAGAAGGTGCAGGATGCCGTGCGTCGTGAGCAGGAGGATCTCCTCCTCGAGGGCATGACCCGCAGCGGTCGCCTGCCGGGCGGCGACGCTCGGGCAGAGCACGACGTCACCGAGCATGCCGGGCTCGGGGTCCTCCCCGTCGCGACCCGGCGTGAGCTCGTCCATGGGGAAGCTCATGACGTCGGTCGGCCCGGGCAGGTCCATCCACTGCACGTGGAGGGTCTCCATCGCCGGCTCGTCGATGAGCCGGATGCACAGCTCTGACTGTGGATGCACGTGCATCTCGGTCAGGACGTAGCGCGCCAGGTCGACGAGCTCGAGCTCATCGATGCGCGCCTCGGTCTCGTTGAGGACCTCGATGCTCATGCGGGGTCCACCCCCTCGCGCCGACGGTCGTGGTGCCGGCCCGGGCGCCGGTCGCTGGGCCGCCGGTCCGACTTGTGCTGTCGCGCGTCCCACTGGCCGTACGCATCGACGATGGCCCCGACGAGCTTGTGCCGCACGACATCGGCCGCGGTGAGCTCGGCGAAGTGGACGTCCTCGAGCCCCTCGAGGATCTCGCGCACGACCCGCAGACCACTGAGGACCCCACCGGGCAGGTCGATCTGGGTCACGTCGCCGGTGACGACCATCTTCGACCCGAACCCGAGTCGGGTGAGGAACATCTTCATCTGCTCGGGCGAGGTGTTCTGCGCCTCGTCGAGGATGATGAACGCGTCGTTGAGCGTGCGACCGCGCATGTAGGCGAGTGGTGCGACCTCGATCGTCCCCGCCGCCATGAGCCGCGGGATCGACTCGGGGTCGATCATGTCGTGCAGCGCGTCGTAGAGCGGGCGGAGGTAGGGATCGATCTTGTCGGTGAGGGTGCCTGGGAGGAAGCCGAGCCGCTCCCCTGCCTCGACCGCCGGCCGGGTCAGCAGGATTCGGTTAACCTCCTTGGCCTGGAGGGCCGCCACCGCCTTGGCCATGGCGAGATAGGTCTTGCCCGTTCCGGCAGGGCCGATGCCGAAGACGATGGTGTTGGTGTCGATCGCGTCGACGTACTGCTTCTGCCCCAGCGTCTTCGGCCGGATGGTGCGGCCGCGGCTGGAGACAATGTTCTGGGTGAGCACCTCCGCCGGTCGCTCCCGGGTCCGGTCCCTGAGCATCGAGATCGACCGCTCCACGGCGTCACGGTTCAGCGACTGACCGGCGGCGAGGATCTCGAGCATCTCGTCGAGGAGTCGCTCGACGACCTGGACCTCCTCCGAGGGGCCGGTGAGGTACACCTCATTGCCGCGCACCTGCACGACGAGGCGCGGGAAGGCGCGCTCGATCGTCCGGAGCATCTCGTCGGCCGGCCCGAGCAGGCCGACCATCTCGACGTCGTCGGGGATGACGACGGTGTGGGTGGGGAACGGCCGACCCCCGGCCGGCGAAGTGGCTTCAGTCATCGTGCTCGCAGTCTAGGTGCTGTCGCATCCCGCGGCCGGGCTCCGAGGAGCGCATCAACCCGGAGGCCACCCCATGTTCCGTCCACCGAGGAGGTGCAGGTGGGTGTGGAAGACGACCTGCCCGCCGTCCCGGCCGGTGTTGAAGACGAGCCGGTATCCCTGGTCGAGACCCTCCTGCTGCGCGACCTTGTCCGCGAGCGTGATGAGCGCATCCGTCCCGCCCTGCGCCGCCGTCTCCGCGGCGTTGGCCGCGTGCCGCCGGGGGATGACGAGCACGTGGACCGGAGCCTGGGGGTTCAGGTCGCGGAAGGCGATCGCGTGGTCGTTCGTCGCGACGACCTCGGCAGGGATCTCCCCGGAGACGATCCTGCAGAACAGGCAGTGCGGATCCGGAGTGGTGGTCTCGTTCTCGCTGCTCATGGGCACCAAGTCAACACGATGCGTTCAGCTCGAGCGAACCCCAGGTGAGTGTCCGGTTGGACACACGACTGAGGACACGTCAACCTGCCGCCCGGTCTGCGCGTCCCCTATTCGTGACAATGGCTGCCATGACTACCGAGCACCCGGTGAGTGCCGCGGATGCCGGGGTGAGCGAGCTCTACGCCACCCACTGGCACGCTCTGGTGCGCCTCGCATACCTCATGGTCCATGACGTCACCCTGGCCGAGGACCTGGTCCAGGACGCCCTCATCGGCGTCCATCAGCGGTGGGGTCGGCTGCGTGACTCCCATGCCGCTCTGGCATATGTGCGGCGCTCCGTGGTGAACGGCGCGCGCTCCGCGTTGCGGCACCAGGTGGTCGTCGACCGCTACGCCCAGCGCACCGGCGCCGAGGAGTCGGTGGTGAGTGCCGAGCACAGCGCCATGGAGCACGCCGAGCACGACGCGATGCTCCAGGCCCTCTCGCAGCTCTCCGACAAGCAACGTGAGGTGCTCATCCTGCGCTACTACAGCGACCTGTCCGAGGCAGACATCGCGGACACCCTCGAGATCAGCCGCGGGGCGGTCAAGACCCATGCCCACCGTGGCCTCGCCCGGCTGCGCACGATCCTCGAGGACACGTCCGCCACTACCTACAGGAGCGGTGAGTGACATGCGACCCGACGATCTGACCTCGGCCCGCCGCGCGCACGACGACCTCGAGTTGCGGCTGCGCGACGCGCTGCACCACCGCGCCCAGGACGCAAGCCCGCAGTACCGGCTGGACTCCGTCCTCGAGCGCGCCAACTCCGCACCTCGGCGCGGCGTCGGGGCAGCGGCACCCTGGGCCATCGGCCTGGTCGCCGCAGCTGTGGTCCTCGCGCTCGCCCTCGTCCTGCCTGGACTCATCGGCGGTCCCGAGGACCCGGAAGTGCCCGCTGGGACACCGACGCCCACGGAGACCGTCCCGAGCGAGGCTCCGACCACCGCTCCATCGGACACCGCCGAGCCCACGACGAGCACACCGACGACCTCCCCGACCGGCACCGACGAGGCCACTCTGGCCGCCCTCCCCGTGTACCACCCGGCCCACATCGGGTCCGCCATCGACCGGATCCGGCTCTACCGCGAGTGGGTCAACATCGAGGGCGTCTACCGGGACGCCCCGGTCGAGGACAAGCTCTCCGCAGCGGTGTCCGCTGCGCTGGCCGGTTACGCGCCCGGCACGGACGGCTACCTCAACTACTGGTACGGCGTCGAGCTCGAGTCGGCATCCGTCTCGGGCGGGAAGATCACGCTCCGGCTCTCCGGCCCGGGGTCCTCGGACGTGAGCGACGAAGAAGCCAGGATCAGCGTCCAGCAGCTCGTGTGGACCGCGCAGGCGGCGGTCGGGCAGGGCACGCTCCCGGTCCGCTTCGAGATCGCGGACGGGTCGACCCGCCTGTTCGGCAGGCTACCCATCGACCGCGACTACAACCGGCCCGCATCGAGCGACCTGTACCACGAGGACCTCGCGCCCATCTGGATCACGAGCCCCACCCGCGGCCAGGTGATCAGCGGGAACGACGTCGTGATCACGGGTGAGGCGACCGTCTTCGAGGCGACCTACCTCTGGGAGCTCATCGACGGGGACACCGGCTCGGTTCTGCGCTCCGGCCATGGACAGGCGAGCGAGGGCGCACCGGCTCGCGGGACCTACGAGATCCGGCTCGGCCGGCTCGAGCCCGGCGAGTACATCATCCGCGTGTTCGAGCTGAGCATGGCGGACGGCACGACGGTCAACGCAGAGCAGCTGATCGGGTTCACGGTCCGCTGACACTGTCCCCTGGCGACGGCATCGCGACGTGCTCCGCCTCCTCGGCCGTGGCCCTAGCGCCAGCGCTCGCGGGCGCTGAGCACCGCGAGCGCAGCCGGACCCGCGGATGAGCTGCGCAGGACGGTGTGACCGATCCGGACGGTCCTGGCGCCCGCCTCGGTGAAAGCGGTCAGCTCCTCGGGAGCGATGCCGCCCTCCGGCCCGACGATGAGGAGAACCTCGCCCTCCGGCGGCAGCTCGGCAGTCGCCAGCGGCTCGGTCGCCTCCTCGTGCAGGACGTATGCGACGGTCGCCTGCTCGATGCGCCGCACCAGACCGGACCGGTCCACGAGCGGCTCCACCTCGGGGAAGCGGGCGCGGCGCGACTGCTTCGCGGCGGCCCGGACGAGGTCGACCCACTTGCCGTGGGACCGGCGTCCGCGGTCACCGCGCCACTGGACGATGCTGCGCTGGGCCTGCCAGGGCACGATCCCGTCGACGCCGAGCTCGGTCGCGGCCTCGATGGCCTGGTCGTCCCGATCCCCCTTGGCGAGTGCTTGGACGAGGACGAACCGTGGTGCGGGAGGGAGCTCCTCGATGACGTCGACGACAGTCACCTCGAGGCCGTCGTGGCCCGCCGCGAGGACCTCGGCGATGGCCCGGAGCCCCACCCCGTCGACGAGATCGACCTCCTCTCCCGGGCCGATCCTGCGGACGACTGCCGCGTGACGGCCTTCCGGCCCGTCGAGCGCGAGTCGGCTGCCCGAGCGCGCGCTTCGCAGCGCATCCGGAGAGGTGACGAAGACGGGCCGGGTCATGGCAGTGATGTTCCCACGCCGCAGAGGCGGTCGAAGGACGATCCGACTCAGCGGCTCTTGAAGGCGTCCTTCAGCTTGCCGAAGAGGCCGTGGTCGGCGGGCGCGACCTTGCCTGTGGGCCGCTCCTCACCACGTGCCGCGGCCAGTTCCCGCAGCAGCCGCTCCTGCTCGGCGTCCAGCCGGGTCGGGGTGCGCACGTCGATGTGGACGATGATGTCGCCCCGCCCGCTGCCGCGCAGGTGGGTCACACCAAGGCCCTTGAGGGTGATCGTCTCGCCGGGCTGGGTGCCCGGAGCCAGGACGATGTCCTGCACGCCGTCGAAGGTCTCCAGGACCAGGGTCGCGCCGAGTGCCGCCGCAGTCATCGGCACCTCGATCCGCGTGTGCAGGTCGTCGCCGCGGCGGGTGAACGTCTCGTGCGGGCGCACTCGCACCTCGACGTAGAGGTCGCCGTTCGGTCCGCCGCCCGGGCCGATCTCGGCCTGCCCCTGGAGCTGGATCCGGGTGCCGGTGTCGACACCGGCAGGGACCCGGATCTTCAGGGGGCGACGCTGCCGCACCCGTCCGTCGCCGCTGCAGTCGTGGCACGGGTGGGTGATGATGTCGCCGAACCCCTGGCACGCCATACACGGTCGGGTGGTCATCACCTGGCCCAAGAAGCTGCGCTGGACGTGCTGGGTCTCGCCGCGCCCGCCGCAGATGTCGCAGACGCGCCGACCCGTCCCGGGCTGGGCACCCTCACCGTGACAGGTCGGGCAGAGGACGGCGGTGTCGATGAGCAGTTCGGTCTCGCCACCGAAGACCGCCGTCTCGAGATCGATCTCCTGGCGGACCAGTCCGTCCTGGCCACGCTGCCGACGCGGGCGTGGACCACGACCGGCGCCGCCGGAGCCCTGACCGAAGAAGGCGTCCATGATGTCGCTGAACGAGAAGTTCTGGCCGAACCCGCTGGTGCCTCCCGCGTACGGGTCCGCCCCCATGTCGTACGAGCGACGTTTCTCCGGGTCCGAGAGGACGTCATAGGCCTGGGAGACCTTCTTGAACTGCTCCTCGGCCTCCGGGCCGGGGTTGACGTCCGGGTGCAGCCGGCGGGCGCTGCGGCGGTAGGCGCGCTTGATCTCCTCGGGCGACGCGTCCCGTGAGACGCCCAGGTCGGCGTAGTAGTCGTTCAACGAAAGTCCTGCGATCAGTGGTCGGAGTGGGTGGCTGGTGGTCGGTATGCGTCAATCGCCGGCATCGGGGAGCATCACTCGGCGAGGATCCGGCTGACGTACGTGGCGACAGCCCGGACCGCCGCCATGGTGCTGGGGTAGTCCATCCGCGTCGGGCCCACGACGCCGAGGCCGGCCACGCGGTCGGCCCCAGGACCGTATCCGGTGGAAACCACCGACGTCGACTGCAGCTCCGCGAACGGGTTCTCGTGGCCGATACGCACGGCCAGGCGACTTCCGCCCTCGACGTTGCCGTCGCCGGCGGTCCCAATGAGCTTGAGCAGGATGACGTGCTGCTCCAGCGCCTCGAGGACGTCATGGAGCTGCGCTGTGAAGTCCAGACCGGAGCGGGCGAGGTTCGCCGTGCCGGCCATGACCACCCGCTCCTCGCGCTCGGGGACGAGCGCTTCGTCGAGCGCCGCGGTGATCGATCGCACGACGTCACGCTGACTCGCCTCGAAGGCCGAGGGCAGCGCCTCGAGCGCAGCGGACGCCTCGACCAGGGTCTTGCCGACCGTTGCCTCGTTGATCCGGGTGCGCACCAGGGAGATGAGGTCGAGACCGGCCTCGTCGATCTCGGTCCCGACATCGACGACGCGCTGCTCGACCCGCCCGGTGTTGAGAATGAGGACGACCATGACGCGCGGACCCCCGAGGGGGACGAGCTCGAGGTGGCGCACCGTCGACTTGGAGATCGACGGGTACTGCATGACAGCCACCTGGCGGGTGAGCGTGGCGAGCAGTCGGACCGTGCGGTCCACGACGTCATCGAGGTCGACCGCTCCGTCGAGGAACTGGGCGATGGCGAGCCGCTCGGCCGGGCTCATCGGCTTGATCGTCGAGAGCCGGTCGACGAAGAGCCGGTACCCGGCGTCGGTCGGGACGCGTCCTGCCGACGTGTGCGGCGCGACGATGAGGCCGGCCTCCTCGAGAGCCGCCATGTCATTCCGGACAGTCGCGGCGGAGACGCCGAGGTGGTGCCGCTCGAGGAGTGCCTTGCTGCCGACCGGCTCGGAGGTCTGGACGTAGTCCTGGACGATCGCGCGCAGCACCTGAAGGCGTCTGTCGTCGCTCATCCTCACTCCTCTCGGTCAGGCACGGACTTGTCGGTGCGCCGTGGTGTTCGGCATCTGTTCCGGTGAGTCTGTGGGCGCCAGTGGGTCGTGTCCGTGCGTGTTGTGTCGGCGCATGTCCGGACCCGGCGTGGCGTCCTGGCACTCACCCTCTCCGAGTGCCAATCTTACTGGGTGAATCGATATGGCTCCGACGTCCTGAGCGGGGACTGGCGTCGTGGACGCCGTCCCACGTCGACACCCCATGCCGTCTCCATCGGCGATGTCGTCGAGGAGGTCGAGACCGGCTGGTGCGGTGCCGTGACCCGCACGGAGAAGAGCGGCGGGGTCCACGTCGTCGTCCTCGAGGACCGGCACGGTCGCACCAGGACCTTCCCTCTCGGTCCCGGGTTCCTCATCGACGGTGCCCCCGTCATCCTCACCCCACCCGCGGCGCCCGCCCGGCCCGCGGCACCAGCCAGGACCGCCAGCGGGTCGGTGGCCGTGCCCGGTCTGCGTGCCCGCGTCGCTCGCGGCTCGCGCATCCTCGTCGAGGGCAAGCACGACGCCGAGCTCGTCGAGAAGGTGTGGGGCGACGACCTGCGGATCGAGGGTGTCGTCGTCGAGATGCTCGACGGCGTCGATGATCTCGCGGCCGCCATCGCCGACTTCGGGCCGGAGCCCGGCCGTCGGCTGGGCATCCTCGTCGACCATCTCGTCCCCGGGACCAAGGAGTGGCGAGTCGTCGAGGAGGCGAGGTCCCTGCGGCCGTACAACGCGCATACCCTCATCCTCGGCCACCCCTACGTCGATGTCTGGCAGTCGGTCCGGCCCGAGCGCCTCGGCCTGTCGGCCTGGCCCGAGATCCCGCGAGGGACGCCATGGAAGGCCGGGATCTGCCGGCACCTGGGGTGGCCACACGAGACCGTTGCCGACATTGGCATCGCGTGGCAACGCATCCTGTCCACGGTCCGGACCTATGCTGATCTGGAGCCCACTCTGCTCGCCAGCATCGAGGAGCTCATCGACTTCGTGACGGCGCCCCACACCGGCGCCGCGAGTTGAGAGGACGCACCATGAGCACCACACCCGAGCAGCCGAGCACCGACCCCGTCGAGCCGGAGCACACTCCCGAGGTCCCCGACCTCGAGCTGGACGCTCCCCCTGCCGACGCTCCTCCTGCCGACGCGCCCGCGCCCCCACCGGCTCCCGAGGCCTCCGCGTGGTCGGCGGGTGGGACCCCGGCCCCTAGCGCAGGCGACGCGCCCGCACCTCCCCCGCCCACCGCATACGGGGAGCCGGCCTCGGGCGCGTACGGTCAGGCGCCCCCTCCGCCGGCGGGAGCCTACGGACAGGCACCTCCCCCGCCGCCCGGTGCCTACGGGCAGGCTCCGCCTCCCGCTCCGGGAGCGTACGGCCAGGCCTATGGCCAGGTGACGTCCCCGCCGCTGACCCAGAGTGAGGAGCGGGGCTGGGCGCTCGCCGCCCACCTCGGTGTGCTCGTGGCTGGCTTCCTCGCGCCGCTGATCATCTGGCTCGTGTTCAAGGACCGAGGGCGCTTCCTGGAGCACCACGCCAAGGAGTCGCTCAACTTCCAGATCACGGTGACGATCGCACTCATCGTCGCCATGATCACCGCGCTTCTCGTGGTCGGCATCTTCCTGGCCCTGGTCCTCGTGCCGTGGATGATCGTCATGCCGATCATCGCGGCGGTGAAGGCGAACAGCGGTGAGTGGTATCGCTACCCGCTCACGCTGCGCCTGGTGAAGTGAGCGACCTGCTCATCACCGGCTGACGACCACTCGCGAAGGTCGGGAACCGAAGGTTTCAGGCTGCACTTCGACGCGGCGGCACGCGCGAACACCGCCCGCGCGGGGTCGGGGATGCGGCGAGCCGGGGTCGCTTCTTCGACGGATCGCCAGCCTGCGTTGACCAGCGGGCGGTCGTATGCGGTGGCGGCCTCAGGATCGCCCCTGACCGACCCCTGGGGGCGCCCCTGAACTCCGGCCGAATGGGTAGATCCGCGGTCGTGCGAGGCGTTCACTTGAGAGTGAGCCCAGACCGAACCCACACCGAGGAGCACAGCATGAGCCAGTACACCCAGCCCCCCACGAGCTACCAGAGCGCATCCGTCGGACTCGACACCGAGCAGCGCAACCTGGGGACCATCGCCCACGTCACCCCGCTCGTGCTCATGCTCGTCAGCGGCGGCCTCGCGGGCTTCATCGGTTCCCTCGTCGTGTACCTCTACGCCAAGGACCGCGGCCCCGCCGCCCGTGCCTACGCAGCCAGCGCGCTCAATGTCCAGATCACGGTCTGCATCGCCGCGGCGATCTCGTACGCGCTGATGCTCGTCCTCATCGGCTTCGTCACGCTGCCGGTCGTCCTGCTGTTCGGCCTCATCGTCCACGCCGTGGGCGCCCTGAAGGCGAACAAGGGCGAGCGCTTCGACCCGCCGCTGACGATCGCGTTCGTGAGCTGATCCGACCTTGTAGGTCCATGCGACGTCCCTCGGCCACTCGGCCGGGGGGTGTCTCATTTCCACGACACGTCGCTGAGCGGGTGTCCAGACGCGCACTTCACCGCACGGCCACGCACCCACAGCGGAGGCACCCTGCCTCTGGGTGCTCGGACGCGCACACCACCGCACGGACACGCACCCACAGCGGAGCGACCCCGCTCATGGGTGCTCCGACGCGCACACCACCGCACGCTCCCACCCCCACGCCCCGGGGACATCCTCAACGGGTGGCAGAACGTGCGCGCCTGGAAAGCCGATGCCCGGTCAGTCCCCAAGCACGAGGCGACGCACCACCGCGTCGGCGAGGAGCCGCCCCCGCAACGTCAGCACGACCCGGCGGTCGCGCACCGCGGCTCGCTGCTCGACCAGCCCGTCAACCAAAAGACCCGCGACCGCCCGCCGGCCCTCCGGTCGCAGCCGGTCGAGGTCGAGTCCCTCGGCGAGCCGGACCCCGAGAAGGACGGTCTCGTCATAGAGCTGGTCGTCGGTGAGCACTTCACGCCCAGCGGCCGGGGTGACGCCATCACCGAGGCGCTGCGCGTACGCGCGCGGGTGCTTGACGTTCCACCACCGCACTCCGCCTACGTGACTGTGGGCCCCCGGACCGAAACCCCACCAGTGACCACCGCGCCAGTAGCCGATGTTGTGCCGGCAGGCCAGCTCCGGCGTGCAGGCCCAGTTGCTCACCTCGTACCAGCTCATGCCGGCACGACTGAGGAGGTCATCGGCCAGCTCGTACTTGTCAGCGGCATCGTCGGGGTCCGGAGCGGGCAGCTCGCCCCGGCGGACCTGGACGGCCATCCGGGTGCCTTCCTCGACGACGAGGGCATAGGCACTGAGGTGGTCCGGCCCGCAGGCCAGTGCCGTCTCCAGAGTCGTGCGCCAGTCCTCGAGGCTCTCCCCCGGCGTGCCGTAGATGAGGTCGAGACTCACCTGCAGGCCCGCCGTGCGCGCCCAGGCCACCACGTCCGGCACCGCCCGGGGGTCGTGGGTGCGGTCCAAGGTGGCCAGCACATGGGGCACGGCCGACTGCATGCCGAACGAGACGCGGGTGAAGCCGGCCTCAGCGAGCCGCTCCAGGCTCTGCTGGGTCACCGAGTCGGGGTTGGCCTCCGTGGTGACCTCCGCGTCCGGCGCGAGACCGAGCTGATCGCGCAGCAGGCCGAGGAGGTCCCCCAGCTGATCGGCGGCCAGCATCGTCGGGGTGCCTCCGCCGAAGAAGACGGTGTCGATGACGGGGAGCCGGCCACCCGAGCGGAGCACCCGCGTGGCCAGCGCGATCTCCTGCCGCACAGCCGTCAGGTAGTCGGGTACGGAGGCTGCAGAACCCAGCTCTCCCGGGGTGTACGTGTTGAAGTCGCAGTACCCGCACCGCACGCGGCAGAAGGGCACGTGGAGGTATGCGCCGAAGGCTCCCTCGCCGATCCTTGCCAAGGCGTGGGATGGCAGAGAGCCGTCGTCGGGGACGGGGTCTCCGTCGGGCAAGCGGGGCACCCGTCCAGTCTCGCAGGAAGAGCTCGCGACCCTGTCCAGCGGACCTCGGCGGAGCCGGCTCTCGGGAGATGGTGTCGGCGAGGCAAAGCCGACGTCGTGGGTCGACGCGACCGCCACCTCTCCATGGCCGTCGTGAATTTCTTAGAACCGCAGTCACGCTCATCACTTGAGTAACACCGCCCGGCGTGTCCAGCGCGACACGCCGAGACTCCGGAACTTCCAGAAGATTTTTGCCCGGAACCTCTTGCGGGTCCCCGGATGGTCGACTAGAAATATGCATACGCACTCACCGCAAGGAGAGAGCGGAGATCGAGAAGACGATCCCCTCGGGGATCAACACCCTCGACCTCATTCGTGGGACTTCGGTTCCACAGAGGGCCTCGGAAACTCATACTTTTCGAGGCCCTCACCTATTTCCCGGGGGCCTTCACATCCTGCGCGCGACAGCGGGCCGTCGGTGGCCCGCCTCGTTTCCGGGCGTCGGGCTGCAGACCTACGATGACGGGGTGACCCCCGAGCCGAGACCTTTCGAGGATCGCGCCACCGACCTCCACGCCACGCGGTGGATCGACATCGAGGGCGTCGTCAACATGCGCGACCTCGGCGGCCTCCCCACGAGCGACGGCGCGATGATCGCACCGCGGCGGCTCATCCGCTCCGACAACCTCCAGGACCTCAGCCCGAGCGCCGTCGACCACCTCGTCTCGGTCCTTGGCGTCCGCGACATCGTCGACCTGCGAAGCGACACCGAGCTCCACGTCATCGGTGACGGACCGCTGCGCAGGGTGACCTCCCTCGTCCATCACCACCACTCCCTGGTGCCACGGACCGCCTACTCCGACCTGCTCCCCCGCTCGGGCGACAAGCCGAGCACCCCCGTGGAACTCACCAGGGGCCAGCAGGCCCTGGGCGCCGGGGAGGACGCGACCGGAGCAGCCAAGAGTGAGGACCCGGAGACGGCCACTCAGTCCGTCGACACGGGACTGGGCACGCCTGGCACCCAGCACGACGGCCACCGGGACGCCACCTTCTGGACCGCCCACTACCTCGGCTACCTGACAGCACGCCCCGACTCGGTGTGTGCAGCTCTGGACGTCGTCTCACGCAGCGCGGGCGCCACGATCGTGCACTGCGCCGCGGGCAAGGACCGCACCGGAACCGTCGTGGCGATGGCGCTCTCGGTCGCCGGCGTCCCCGATGAGGTGATCATCGAGGACTATGCGCTCAGCGCCGAGCGGATCACCCGCATCCTCGAGCGACTTGCGAACGACCCGGTCTATGGAGACTCGCTGAAGACCCAGCCCTTGGACGACCAGCGCCCCCGGCCCGAGACGATGCAGGCCATCTTCACCTCGCTCACCGACGGATTCGGTGGCGCCTCCGGCTGGCTCCGGACCCACGGATGGACCCACGACGACCTCGATCGTCTACGGAGCCGGCTGCGGGACGGCTGACGCGCCCACCCTCACCAGGTGGCGGGGTCGGAGAGCCTAGGATTCGACTCACGCAGCACCCAGACCGACCGACGACCCAAGCACCACCCGAGGACAAAGGAGTTCCGTACGTGAAGGCGTTCCGCGAGGCCGTCGAGGCCAACGACCTGCAGGCGATCGAGGCACTCCTCTCGGAGGACGTGGTCTTCCGCTCACCCGCAGTGTTCACGCCGTATGAGGGCAAGGCGGCCGCGATGCACATCCTCCGCAACGTCATCGAGGTCTTCGAGAACTTCCACTACGTCACGGAGGCTGGCTCGCCGGACTCCCCCGACTCGGTCCTGGTGTTCGAGGCAGAGGTGGACGGCAAGAAGCTCACCGGCTGCGACATCCTCCACGTCGGCCCGGACGGACTGATCGACGACTTCATGGTCATGGTGCGACCGTTGAACGGTCTCATGGCGCTGGCGACGGCAATGCGGGAGCGGCTCACCGCGCCAGGGGCCGGTCACTGAGCCGGCCCCCGCCTCACTGAGCCGGCCACGCGCAGCGTCTCAGGGACAGGTGCCCTCGAACGCGGCGTCCTTCTCCTCGCCCGCCAGGTCGTCCCACATCGACATCTCCGAGCGGTCTCGGGCACGAGGCGCCTGACCGAGAGCTAGCGGTCGCTCGGACGTTCGCTCACATAGACGGTGATCGTGCCCTCGACAACGACGGTCCCCTCGGTGTCGACGGCCTTCACCTGCACCGGGACATCCCCCGGTGTGTGCCAGTCGTCGGGGTCGGAGTCGGCGACGCACAGCAGGTCGGTTTTGCCCTTGGCGACGTAGGCGACCTGCATCCCCTTGGGGATCCAGCGCATACTCGCGGGCACGGTCGCCTCGGCGAGCAGACCCATGGCCGCCTCGAGGCCGTTGCAGACCGCGATGACGTGGAAGGTGCCGATGTGGTTCTCCACGGCACGCCGCTTCGGCAGTGCGACCTCCGCGTGCCCCCGCTCGACCACGCGCACCGAGGGCCGCACAGTGCCGAAGTAGGGCGCCTTGCGGACGAGGATCCGTGAGAACACCCAGCGTCCGCCAGGGAGCTTCGACAGTCGCCCGAACGCCTTCGCCGCCTCGACCATGGTGGCCACGCTACGACCCGGAGTGCGTATGCGCGACGCACCTGGCCCGTGAGGCTCGCCACTCGCACGCGAAGGGTGGACGTCAGAGCCGGCCGGGGTGCGGCGATCGGTCGACCAGGGCGCCGGACGACGGATCCTGCGGCCCTCGCGCGCTACTTCTTGGGCTTGGCCCCGGAGTCGTCGGAGGACAGCGCGGCGATGAAGGCCTCCTGGGGCACCTCGACCCGGCCGACCATCTTCATCCGCTTCTTGCCTTCCTTCTGCTTCTCGAGGAGCTTGCGCTTGCGGCTGATGTCACCGCCGTAGCACTTGGCAAGGACGTCCTTGCGGATCGCGCGGATGTTCTCGCGCGCGATGATGCGCGCGCCGATGGCAGCCTGGATCGGCACCTCGAACTGCTGCCGCGGGATGAGCTCCTTGAGCTTGCCCGCCATCGCGACGCCGTAGGCGTAGGCCTTGTCCTTGTGGACGATTGCGCTGAAGGCGTCGACCGTCTCCCCCTGCAGGAGGATGTCGACCTTGACCAGATCCGCGGCCTGGTCGCCGGCGGGCTCGTAGTCGAGCGACGCATACCCTCTCGTGCGCGACTTGAGCTGGTCGAAGAAGTCGAAGACGATCTCGGCGAGCGGCAGGGTGTAGCGCATCTCGACGCGGTCCTCGGAGAGGTAGTCCATCCCGTTCATCGTGCCGCGCTTGCTCTGGCAGAGCTCCATGATGGCCCCGATGAACTCGCTCGGCGCAAGGATGGTGGCGCGCACGATCGGCTCGCGGACCTCGGCGATCTTGCCGTGCGGGAACTCCGAGGGGTTGGTGACGACGACCTTCTTGCCGTCCTCCATCGTCACCTCATAGACCACGTTGGGCTGCGTGGAGATGAGGTCGAGATCGAACTCCCGCTCGAGCCGCTCGCGGACGATCTCGAGGTGGAGCAGACCGAGGAAGCCGCAGCGGAAGCCGAAGCCGAGCGCGGCCGAGGTCTCCGGCTCGTAGACGAGAGCGGCGTCGTTGAGCTTGAGCTTGTCGAGGGCATCCCGCAGGGCCGGGTAATCGGAGCCGTCGATGGGGTAGAGGCCGGAGAACACCATGGGCTTGGGGTCCCGGTACCCGCCGAGGGACTCGCTCGCCGGCTTGGCGGCGTTGGTGACGGTGTCGCCCACGCGCGACTGGCGCACGTCCTTCACGCCGGTGATGAGGTAGCCGACCTCGCCGACGCCGAGCCCAGCGGCCGGCACGGGCTCGGGCGAGATCACGCCGATCTCCAGGAGCTCGTGGGTGGCCTTGGTCGACATCATGACGATCCGCTCGCGCGGGTTGAGGTTGCCATCGACGACCCGGACATAGGTCACGACCCCGCGGTAGGTGTCGTAGACCGAGTCGAAGATCATCGCCCGCGCCGGGGCGGTGGGGTCCCCGACGGGGTGCGGGATCTGACGGACGATCTCGTCGAGCAGCGGCTCGACACCCTCCCCGGTCTTGCCGGAGACCTTGAGGCAGTCCTCCGGCTCGCAGCCGATGAGTCCGGCCAGCTCCTCGGCGAACTTCTCCGGCTGCGCGGCCGGAAGGTCGATCTTGTTGAGGACGGGGATGATCGTCAGCTCGTTCTCCATCGCGAGATAGAGGTTCGCCAGGGTCTGCGCCTCGATCCCCTGTGCGGCGTCGACGAGGAGCACCGCTCCCTCACAGGCCGCGAGCGAGCGGGACACCTCGTAGGTGAAGTCGACGTGCCCTGGGGTGTCGATCATGTTGAGGATGTAGGACCGCCTCTCCCCCGACTCCTCGACCGAGTCCCACGGCATCCGCACGGCCTGGCTCTTGATCGTGATGCCGCGCTCACGCTCGATGTCCATGCGGTCGAGGTACTGCGCCCGCATGGCACGCTCGTCGACGACGCCGGTGATCTGGAGCATCCGGTCGGCAAGGGTCGACTTGCCGTGATCGATGTGGGCGATGATGCAGAAGTTCCGGATCGCCTCAGGAGGCGTGGCGTGCGGCTTGAGCACGGTGGAAGCGCGAGGTGACACGGTGTGCGGGCAGCCTTCGAGGTCGAGGAGGGAGTACGAGGTCTAGCGGCCTAGTCTCCCACGCCCGCCTCGGACGGGAAAAACCTCGCCAGGCCCGAGACCGCAAGGCGCACCTCGTCCTGGACCGGAAGTGGTCCGGTCGTGCGCACGATCACCCGAGGACCGGGTATGCCGCGCTCACCTTCGAGGCGGACAGCGATCGTCGCGTCGTGGCCGTAGTAGGTGCGCTCCTCGATGATGCCGGCGACGCCCTCGTCCTCCAGCTCACAGATGCGGATCTGCTCCGGGCGCAGGGTGACCGTCCCCCGGGTGGGGTGGCCGTTGACTCCGGTGTCCTCCGAGAGGGCGAGCCGACCGAGCGCCGTCTCGGCCTGGCGGCCGAGCGCCTGCCCGGTGAGCTCGACGACCTGACCGATGAACCGGGCGACGCCCAGGTCGGTGGGCGCCGCATACACGGCCTCCGGGGAGGCGTGCATGGCGACCCGGCCCTCGGCGAGGACGGCCACCGAGTCGGCGAATGAGAGCGCCTCGTCCTGGTCATGGGTGACGAGCAGAGCGGTGGTGCCGGCCTGCCGCAGGACGCGCCGCACCTCGGCACGCACCGACCCACGCAGGCCGGCGTCCAGGGCTGAGAACGGCTCGTCGAGGAGGACCAGGCGGGGCTCGGGTGCGAGGGCGCGGGCCAGGGCGACGCGCTGCTGCTGGCCACCCGAGAGCTCGTGCGGCCAGCGCGACTCCATCCCGGCGAGCCCGACGAGCTCGAGCAGGTCGCTCACGCGCGACTTCGGCTGCTTGCGGGTCAGGCCGAAGGCGACGTTGCCGGCGACGTCGAGGTGCGGGAAGAGAGCGCCCTCCTGCGGGACGAGGGTCACCCCACGCTTCTCGGCGGGCACGTTGACCGTGCGGGAGGCGACGACCCGGCCGTCGATGCTGACCGTGCCGTCGTCGGGCTGGACGAAGCCGGCGATGGTGCGCAGCAGCGTCGTCTTGCCGCAGCCGGACGGGCCGACGACGGCGGTCAGGTGGGAGTGGGCGATGTCGAGGTCGAGGCCACGCAGCACCTCGACGCGTTCGGTGCCCTCACCGAACGCCACATCAAGACCGCGGATCGTCAGATCGCTCATTGGCGCGCCTGCACTCTCATCAGTATCAGGGTAGGGATCACGGCCAGCACGACCAAAGCCAGTCCGTATGGTGCCGCGGCCGCATAGGCAGCGACGCCGGTCTCGGTCCACAAGCTCGTGGCCAGGGTGCGGGCCCCGGTCGGCTGGAGGAGCAACGTGGCCGGCAGCTCCTTCATCGCCGTGAGCATGACGAGCGCCGCCCCGGCGGCGATGCCCGGGCCGGCGAGCGGCAGGGTCACGAGGCGCAGGACCTCGGTGCGCGTCTTGCCGAGCGAGCGGGCGACCTCCTCGATCCGCGGGCTGCTCATCGCGACCGAGGAGCGGACGGAAGCGACCGCCATCGGGAGGAAGAGCACCGCATACGCCAGGACCAGCATGGGGGTGCGCTGGTAGATGGGGTTGGCGTAGCGGATACCGAAGAAGACAAGGGCGAGCGCCACGACGATGCCCGGCAGCGCGTGACCGGCGAAGGTGGCGTGCTCGATCAAGCGGACCGGGCGGGTGCGGTAGCGGGCGGCGAGAATCCCGACCGGGACGGCGAGGACGACGCAGGCGAGCATGCCCAGTCCCGCGAACCAGATGGTGGTCACGGCACTCTCGCTGAGGCGTCCGAGGTCCACACCCCGCGACAGACCGGTGACGGACCAGTAGAGCAGCGAGACGATCGGGAAGGCGAGGGCCAGTCCGAGGACAGCGGTCGCACCGGGTCCGGCGAGCCAGCGCCAGCGTCCGAGCCGGATGACGCTCGGCCTGCGGGAGACTCCTCCGCCGACCCGGACCTGCTCCGAGGCCTTGCGCAACCGTGCCTCGGAGACGGTGATGGTCACCGTGAGGATGACGAGGAGCAGCGACAGGATCGCGGCGGGCGTGCGGTCGAAGCTCGAGCGGTACGACGTGTGGATCACCCGGGTGAAGACGTCGTAGCGCAGCAGCGAGACCGCTCCGAAGTCGCTGAGGGTGTAGAGCGCGACCAGCAGCGCCCCTCCGGCGGCAGCGGGCCGCACCTGGCGGGCGGTGACCGACCAGAAGGCCTGCCAGGCGTTCTTGCCGAGGCCGCGGGCGACCTCCTCCGTGGCCGGGTCGACCCCACGCATCGCGGCGACGACCGGGATGTAGACGTAGGGGTAGCAGCACGCGGTCAGGACGAGGAAGGCGCCGAGGAAGCCGCTGACATCGACCGGGGAGGACACCCACGCGAAGGCGGCGATGTACGAGGGGATCGCCAGCGGTAGCGCAGCGAGCACGCCGATGAGAGTCCGGCCGGGAAGGTCACTGCGGACGACGATGAAGGCGAAGAACAGCCCGAGCAGCACGCAGGCGGTCGTGACCGCGACGGTGAGCCCGAGGCTGCGCCCGATGAGGAGTGCGGTCCGCTCGCGGAAGAGGACGTCGACGATACGGCCGAGTCCTCCCTCGAAGGAGCGGATGACGAGGTATGCGATGGGCAGCAGGGCGACGCCGGCAGCGACAAGCCCCGGGACCAGCAGGAGTCCCGGGGTCTTGCCACTGCGTCGCGCTTTGGGCGCGGCGACGACCTGGTCGAGCATCAGGTCAGACCGACGTCCTCGAGGAGGGCGAGCGTCTCGGCCAGGGAGTCGAGCTGGTTGAGGTCGATGGAGCTGCCCTTGAGCTCGGTGAGCGGGGTCAGACCCTCCTTCAGGGTGACGCCGTCGACGACGGGGTACTCGGAGGTCTCCTGGGTGAAGTACTCCTGGCCCTCGGGCGAGAGGAAGAACTCGATGACCTTCGCGGCGGCCCCGGCGTTGTCGGACGACGCGAGGATGCCGGCACCCGCGACGTTGATGAGGGCGCCCGGGTCGTCGGTGCCGAGGAAGTGGATCTTGGCGTTGAGGTTGTCCGCACCGACCTCGTCGGCCTTCTCGAACCAGTAGTAGTGGTTGATGAGTCCGAGTGCGATCTCACCCTTGTCGACAGCGTCGAGGATGTTGCCGTTGCGCTCGTAGATCTGCGGGTCGTTGTCCTGCAAGCGGGTGAGCCACTCACGGGCGCCGTCCTCACCCTTGGTCACGCGCAGGGCGGTGACGAAGGACTGGAAGGAGGCGTTCGTGGGGGCGATGCCGATCTTGCCCTTGTACTTCGGGTCGAGGATGTCGTCGATGGAGGTCATCTGCTCTACCTCGGGGGCCTGAGCCGGGTCGAAGACGATGACCCGGGCGCGGGCCGAGGTGGCCACCCAGTGACCGTTCGGGTCGGCGTAGCCGTCCAGGACCGATCCGGTGATCGAGTCGTCGAGCTCGGCGAGCAGGCCCTCCTTGGCGAGCGCACCCAGCGCGCCGGCGTCCTGGCTGAAGAAGAGGTCAGCGTCGGTGCGGTCGCCCTCTTCGAGGAGCTGGGCGGCGAGCTCGGCGGAGTCGCCGTAGCGGATCTCCACGGGGGTGCCGGTCGCGGCCTCGATCCTCTCGAGGAGCGGGCCGACGAGGTTCTCGTTGCGGCCCGAGTAGATGACGACGGCCTCGCCGCTCTCGGCCGCGGTCTCGCTCTGGGTCGGGGTGGACGTGTCGTCGGAGCCGGTGGGCTCGTTCGTGGTGTCGCCGTTCCCGCCGCAGGCGGCGAGGAGGAGAGCGGCCGAAGCAGCGACGGCGAGCAGGCGTGGTCTCAAGGTCATACGCGCACACTACTTAGGCGAGCCTTACCTCACAAGTCGGCTCCCTATGATGTTCCTCATGCCGAAACGCCCGTTGCATGTCCTCGCCCGCACCCTCCTGCGGATTGCCGAGGAGGCGACCCGCTCAGGACGGGGGCGCGGCCGCCAGTCTGGGTCGAGGACGACGCCGACCGGAACGGTCCCGACGGGCACGGTTCCGACTCACCATGTGCCTACCAGCACCTTGCCGAAGCGGACGACCAAGGCGCCGAAGAATGGCGGGGCTCAGCGCAACGGCGCCCGGACGGGCGGCGCGCGCGTCGGCGAATCGCCGGTGTATCCGGGTGACTTCAGAGGAGCGCTGGAGATCCACTACGCCCCACACCCGGACGGCGAGCCGGATCCGGGTGAGATCGTCTGGGCCTGGGTGCCCTACGAGGAGGACCACTCCCAGGGGAAAGACCGTCCGGTCCTGCTCATCGGTTGGGACGACACCGCGCGAGGCGGCCCGTGGCTGCTCGGGCTGCAGCTGACGAGCAAGGACCATGACCGGGACTACCACCAGGAGCGCCGGGCCGGACGCTTGTGGGTCGACATCGGCAGCGGGGCCTGGGACCACCAGGGCCGACCGAGCGAGGTCCGGGTCAACCGGATCCTGCGCGTGCACCCTGATGGGATCCGCCGGGAGGGCGCCGTCCTGGCCGAGCCGGTCTTCGAGCGCGTGGCGACCGCGGTGCAGGGGGCCCTGCCGAGCTGAGCCTCGTCACGAACAGCAGAACGGCCGGTCACCCGTGGGGGTGACCGGCCGTTCGTTCAGTGCTGAGGAGATCCCGACCGGCTGTTGGCCGGGCCGGCTCCGTGATCAGAGCTGAGCAGCGCGCTTGGCCATCGCCGACTTCTTGTTGGCGGCCTGGTTCTTGTGGATGACGCCCTTGCTCACGGCCTTGTCGAGCTTCTTGCTGGCGGTCGCGAGGTACTCGCGGGCCTCCTCGACCTGGCCGGCGTCGGCAGCATCGCGGAACTTGCGGATCCAGGTGCGCAGCTCGGACTTCACGGCCTTGTTGCGCTCGGTCGCCGCGCGGTTCGTCTTGATCCGCTTCAGCTGGGACTTGATGTTTGCCACTGGTGATCTTTCGCTTTCGTTTGTCAGGTCTTCGCCTACTCGCCCGCGAGCGCGGACTCAGGCATTGCCGTAGAGGGCGGCAGGAGCAGCCGTGGGACACCGGCGTGGGGCACCGTCGTTGAATGGGCTGCTCGAGGTGGTTCTTGTGTACGCACGCGCACGACCTAGAACGCGCACGCAAGGAGCAAATCTAGCAGCGCCACCACACCTCGATCAAAACGCTCAGCGGCGACGACGCTCCCGGGTGATGGTGAGGATCGCCCGCTCCACCGCATACTCCGGGTCCCGGCCGCCGCCCTTGACCTCGAAGTCGGCGGCCGCGACGGCCTGGATGCTGCGACCGAGCCCCTCACTGTCCCAGCCGCCGAGCACCCGCCAGGCCTTCTCGACCTGCCACGGGGCGAGGCCGACCTGTCGGGCGATGTCGGCGCTGCGACCACGGCCGGCGGCCTCGACCTTGACGAGCTGTCGCAGCTGGGAGGCCAGGACCGCGACGATGGGTACCGGGTCGACACCGACGGCGAAGGCGTGCCGCAGGAGGCGCAGCGCCTCCCCCGTGTTGCCTGCCACGGTGGCGTCAGCGACCCGGAAGCCCGTCGCCTCGACCTTGCCCGCGTGGTACGTCGTGACGAGATCGACGTCGATGACGCCCTCGGTGTCGGAGATGAGCTGCTGGCAGGCCGCGGCGAGCTCGCGCAGGTCCTTCCCGACCGCGTCGACGAGCGCGTGGACCGCGTCGGGGCGCGCCTGTCGACCGGCTGCGGCGAACTCACGCGAGACGAAGTCGGTCTTGTCCCGATCGGTCTTGATGGCGGGTGCGGCGATGACCTCGGCCCTGGCCTTCTTCAGGGCGTCCAGGATGCGCTTGCCACGCTGTCCACCCTTGTGGGTGACAACGAGCGAGACGTCCGGGTCAGGTGCCTTGAGGTAGGCATCGAGATCCTCGACGAGCTCGTCAGGTGCGTCGTCGAGGTCCCGCACGAGGATGAGCTTGTCGCCGCCGAAGAGCGAGGGACTGGCCTGGATCATCAGCTCCCCCGCCTGGTAGGTCGCCGCGGACAGGCGGACGACGTCCACGTCAGCGCTGCCCTCCCTCGCGGCGCGCAGCACGCGGTCGACGGCCCGGTCGATGAGGAGCGTCTCCGGACCGGAGATGAGGACGAGCTGGGGCACGCGACAAGCGTGCCATGCCGCGCCGACATCCGCGCCGACATCCGAGAGAGACGGCACCGTGGGAGCTGTCTACTGAGCTCGATGCCGCAAGCCCGACGCCTTTGGGCCTGTTGTGGCTCCCCCTCGAGGGTCGGGGTGAACTTGCCGCGGGGGCCCTCACTCGAAGGTGAAGGCCTCCTGGTCGTCCGAGACCATCAGGCCCAGTGTGGCGATCCGCGCCTCGACGACCTCGACCGGCTTCTCGAGCTGGTCGGCGATGGTCGCCGCATCCAGCCCGAGGTCGACACCGTCGCGCAGCTCCTCGTCCTCCTGCTCACTCCACGCCTCACCGAGGGTCACGGCGGTCCTGGAGCCGGCGACCTGCGGCGGCGGCGTTGCGACCGGCGCATCGGCTGCCGGCCGGCTGTCGGCGCTTGCTCCGGGAGTCGTCACAGCGGCCTTCGGGAGGGTCGAGTGCCCAGAGAGGGTGCGGGGCGGCGGGTCGTGTACCGGCAGCGGGTCCGGAGCGCTCTCGTCGAGCCGACGAAGCGCACCGACGACGAGCGCCTGGTCCGTCGTGGGGTAGAACGGCGGCAGCGAGCGCTGGAGGTAGCCGGCGTAGCGGGCCGTCATCATCCGGTTGTCGAGGAAGGCCACGATCCCTCGGTCGTCGGCCCGACGGATGAGCCGACCCGCGCCCTGGGCCAGCCGGAGAGCCGCGTGGGGTGCAGCGACCGACATGAAGCCGTTCCCGCCCCGCTCGGCGATCGCCTGGGACCGGGCCGAGGTGATCGGGTCGTCCGGGCGTGGGAACGGAACCCGGTCGATGATGACGAGCTGGCACGACGACCCGGGTACGTCGACCCCCTGCCAGAGCGTGAGCGTCCCGAACAGGCACATCCGAGGGTCCTTGGCGAAAGCCCGGACGAGGGTGGTCATCTGGTCCTCACCCTGGCAGAGGAAGGTGATCCCCCGCTCGTCCCCGTCGAACCGTGCTCGCATGATCTCGGCGGCGTACTTCGCGGCGCGCATCGAGGAGAACAGTCCCAGGGTGCGTCCGCCGGCGGCCCGGACGAGGAGCTCGATCTCGTCGAGGAAGTCGTCCTGCAGACCGTCGCGACCTGGCGGCGGGAGGTGAGCCGCCACATACGCGATCGCCTGCTGGCCGTAGTCGAACGGTGACCCGACATCGAGCCCCCGCCACCTCGGGGAGCCCTCGCCGCGCAGCCCCATCGTCCCGGCGACGGTGTCGAAGCTGCCGCCCAGCTCGAGCGTGGCCGAGGTGATGACGACCGTGCGGTCCTTGAAGATCGTGTCCCTCAGGAGGAGGGCGACGCTCATGGGCGCGACGTGCAACACATCGCCGCGCCACTGGTCGGTGGTCTTCCAGACGACGTCGAGCTCGCGCTCCTCCAGGACACGCTGCGCGGTGTCGAAGACCTCGTCCAGGGCGGCCATCGCCACCTGACGTCCGCCGTCGATCTCCTTGGCGTCATCCGGCTTGATCTCGGAGAGGGCGGCTCGCGCGGCGTCGCGCACCTGGGTGAGGGCGAGGGCGAGCGCATCGGGTATGCCGGTGAACCGGCCCTCGGCAGCCGGTTCGAGTGCGGCGGCGAGCGTCTCGGCCGCGTCGTCGAGCCGCTCTGTGGAGTCCAGGAGCCGGCCTGCCCGCTTGGCGGCCGCGCGGATCGCACCAGGCCACAGCTCGTCGGTGATCGTCGAGGTCACCCGGTCGACGAGTTCATGTCCCTCGTCGATGATGAGGACGTCGTGCTCGGGGAGCATCTGGCGGCCCTCGAAGGCGTCGATGGCCATGAAGGAGTGGTTCGTGACGACGACGTCGACGTCGCGGGCGGCTGCGCGGGCGAGCTCGACGAAGCACTCGGTGACCATCGGGCAACGCTGGCCGAGACACTCCTCGGCGCTCACCGAGTGGGCGCGCCAGACCCGCTCGCTGACCCCGGGGACGAGGTCGTCGCGGTCGCCGGTCTCGGTCCCCTCGGACCACTCCCGCACCCGGCGCGCCTCGGCCTCACGGGCGGAGAGGTTGGAGTCGACGCGCTCGGTCCCGAAGAGCATGTCCTCCTCGTCGGGGAAGCCGCCGGCGAGCTTGTTCTTGCACAGGTAGTTGCGCCGGCCCTTGACGATGGCGAAGGTCGGGCGCCGTCCGAGCAGAGGCGTCAGGGCCGAGGCGAGGCGGGGCAGGTCCCGGTCCACGATCTGCCCCTGGAGGGCGATCGTGGCGGTCGCGACGACGACCGGACGACCGGTCTCCATGGCGTGCGCGATGGCGGGGACGAGGTAGGCCAGCGACTTGCCGGTACCTGTGCCTGCCTGGACGAGGAGGTGCTCACCGGAGTCGATGACGTCGGCGACGGCGTGCGCCATCTGCACCTGGCCCGGCCGCTCGGTGCCCCCCAGATCGGTGACCGCTGCATGGAGCAGTGCGTCGAGGTCGGGCATCCCTCCACCCTAGGGCAGTGGTCGGACTGCGACGTCCGGGTCTCCACAGTGCTGGGACGCCGGTCAGCGGGGAGCGCCGAGACGAAACAGGGCGCGGAATCGGGACGGCCAAACGAAAAGGGATCGTGGCACCCAGGTGGGCGCCACGATCCCCGATCGTGTGTGTGCGTCTAGGTCAGACGCCCTTCGGCCGACCCCGGATGCCGAGGTAGGCGCCGATGAAGACCATCGCCAGGATGATGGAAATGATCCACCGGATCCAGTCGATGCCCGCGGTGTCGTCGACACCAAGGAGACCTGCGATGAAGGTGCCGACCAAGGCGCCGAGAGCACCGAGGATGATCGTCCAGAGCACGCCGATCGGCTGCTCGCCCTTCATGAAGAGACGCGCGAGCGCACCGATGATGGCACCCGCGATGATGATTCCGAGGATTTCGCCCATGTTTGGGGTTCCTTTCGTTTGAGGTCGCGTCTCGCAGTTTATGGATGCAACAAGGTTCGTCACGGGTTGTGCGCACGACACGCCGAACGAGTAGAGGAAGCGGTGTCCTGCTCGACAGGCCTCCCGTCGGTTCACCGCGCACTCCCACACCCCTCACCGACCCACGCAGAGGCGTACCAGAACGTTCCAATTGTCACGTTCTTGTACGCTCACCCACCCCAGCGGGGGCGTACCAGAACGTTCCTATTGTCACGTTCGTGTACGGCGGCGGTCTTGGTGCCGGAGCGCGTCAGGGTGTCGCGACCCACAGACAGAAGGGGTGCCCCTCAGGGTCGAGCATGACGCGGACGTCCTGCTGCGGCTGGTGGTCGGCGGGTGTCGCCCCGCACTCGATCGCGTGGGCCACGGCGCTGTCGAGGTCGTCGGCACGGATCTCGAGGTGCAGCTGCATGTGCTGCTGGCCGGGCCCGGCAGGCCAGGTCACCCGCTCCTGGTTCGGCTCGTGCTGCACCGCGATGGAGAGGCCGCCGTCCGGGTCGCGGATCGCCACCCAGTCCTCGGTACCCGCGGCCACGCGCTCCAGCACACTCGTCGGCTCAGGACGCCCGAGCAGC